>Ga0335072_10013871_pt1 | contig 11460 bp, 7 predicted proteins | sample Lox_Sample_21_FD_206725 | JGI IMG/M metagenome (GOLD analysis project Ga0335072, IMG submission 206725) | Soil microbial communities from Loxahatchee National Wildlife Refuge, Florida, United States - Lox_Sample_2.1 | ecosystem: Environmental > Terrestrial > Soil > Wetlands | place: USA: Florida...
CTGTATTCGACGGGCGCAATCGGCGACGTCGAGATGATCGAATTGACGCTAGGACGAAACGATCCCACCGGGGCGTGGGAGTACCCGCCGCCGTTTGATCTTTCTCCGGAAACGCTCGATTGGGATACGTGGCTCAACGACGCTCCGAAAATTCCGTTCAATAAGTATCACTTCGCGCGCTGGCGCTGCTGGAAGGTATACGGCACAGGCGTGGCGGGCGATTTGATGGTGCATTTGATCAGCGGCATGATGGCCACGCTGGGCTGGAATGAAGTGCCGCGGTCGGCGATGGCGCTGGGCGGGATCTTCCGCTTTGATGATGGCCGCGACATGCCGGACTTTCACACTGTGCTCTTTGATTATCACGGCATTCCGGTCTATGTGCGGCTCGATCTGGGCTGCGAAACGCAGGAACTGGCGCGATTCATGGGGCCAAAGGGAATCCTGGACGCGGGCGAGTTCGAATTGCGGTATTCGCCGCAACTGGGTGTTGATCTGGATCCGAGCTATTACAGTGCGGGCTTTCCGGCCAAGATGCGCGAGGAGTACTTCAAACAGTGGCATGCAGAGCATGATCCCGCGATTGGAAAAGAACCGACGCGGGAAGACACGGTGCTCTATAAGGGGCACGACTGGGACGATATGCGTCCGCATTTGAATGTGTTTTTCGAAGCGGTGCGCTCTCGCAAGCCAGTTACGGAAGATGCAGTCTTCGGCAATAACGCGGCGATCGCGTGCCACATGGCGAATGAATCGTACTTCCGTAAGAAGCCGGTGGTATGGGACGAAGCAACGAAGACCTTGAAATCCTAGGCCGGGGGTTGCGCCGGCGGACGAATTCGTCCGCCCTTACACAACCCACACCTACACAAACTCAGTGAATCGTGTGTTCGCTCTTGCGTACTGGAGGCGCAGTGGTCGAGCCCTGAAACTTCGGCTCACCTAACTTTGCGATCCATAGGCCGGAGTGAATGTCATTGACGTACATCAGGCTGTTGAGCAAGTCGCTGTCGCACTTCACCGAACAAGGCTGGCCTCCCCAGGCAAAGGGAAGATTGGGTCGATAGCCTTTCGGATCGCCCGTCCACAAACGAACGATTTCCCGGCCCTGACGATAAAGATCGCCCCGCAGTTCGCCAGAGATATCGAGCACGCGGCCGCCACCACTGTAGTAGCCCTCATAGAGCATGTCATTAGCTGCCCAGAAATTGTGCGACCCGCCCTCGGGCGCTTCATACCAGGCAACTTCCTTCGGATGCTTGATGTCGGAGACGTCCATCACATGGCAGATGGCGCGGACCGGGATGCGATCTCGGTCTTCGATGTTGAAAATGGCGGGGAAAACTTCGTCACCGACAAAAAGATAATTCTTGTAGCGAAAGACGCTGTGCGTACCGGCGAGCCAGCCATCGCCGTAAAGCTCGTAGTGGTTGAAGTGATATTGGCTGACAAGCTTGGGATTCTCCGGGCTGCCGCCAGCCATGCCGTTGCCGACATCGAGAATGACAAGCCCATCGCGCCAATAGGCCAGATAGGCAAGACCATCTTTTATCTGCAGGTCGTGGAGATAGCGGCCACTGGTCATCGATCCCATCTCGGTGTTGATGCTGACCACGGTGGGATTTTCCGTTTGCCAACGGGCAACTTCCTTGGGATGTTTGGGGTCGGCGAAGTCGATGACGCGCATGGATCCGGTCGCATCGTCCGTGATGTAGACATAGTGGCCGTCAATATAGGCGCTGTGCACACCGCCGGTGACGGTGGCCGTATATTCGGAAAGAACTTTCAAATGGGAAGCATCACTCGTGTCGATGAAGACGATGCCATTCTTACGATTGGAGGCGCCCTCGCGGGTGAACACGCCGATTTTTTCGTCCGGTGTGGTGCTGATGTCGTTGATGATGCGGGCGTCGACTTTCAGCTTGTCGAGTTGCTTGGGATTGGCAGGATCGGAGATGTCATAGACGAACACCTGATCGGCGATGGTGGCGAGATAGGCGTGATGGCCAATGATCCACTCTTCCGACATCTGCAGATCGGGCATGGGAAGATGAGCGATAACGTCAACTTCCCTCTCTACGTTGCGCGGACGAACCATGATGGATGCGCTCGCCGTATGCTGGCCGCTGCTGGCGGTGATGACGTAGGTTCCGGCGCGTTCGGCAACGAAAGCGCCGTCAGAGTAAATGGAGGCACCTTGTCCACTGATCGACCAGCGCACGGGCGGATGGGATCCGCCAAGATCGGAGGCGGCGAAATGAACGACGTCGCCGGTGCGGGCATCGGTGGAAGCGGGACTGATGGAAAGCTTGCGAACGGTATCGCGCTTCACGTCAACCGTGGTAGTCGCGCTTTCGTTTTCTGCCGTAGCCTTGATGGTCGCCGTGCCGGGAGCGACACCGGTCACCATACCGGATTCGTCCACTTTGGCGATGGCGGGCTTCTCTGATGTCCACTGAATTTTAACGTCGGTGCGAGGATCGCCACTCGGAGTCCGGGCGATGGCGGTTAGCTTTTCCGCGCTGCCTGCGATGACGGGAAACTCCGGCTTTTCGATTTCGAGCGAGGCGACTTTGGTGTTGAGGACGTTGACGGTCGCATAACCGGGCTTTCCGGCGATGACCGCGCCGACCGTGACGACGCCGGGCGCGTGGAAGGTGACCGTGCCGGTGTCATCGGCTCCAGCCAGATCGAAAGGCGCGGCGAACCAAACGGAAACTTTAGCATCGATGGGATTGCCGGAGGCGTCTTTGGCGGTCGCGCTGAACTTCACCTTTTCGCCGACATGGGCGTCGAGAGTGCCGGGCGTAATCTCGACGACGGCAGGAGCAACTGAGGTCTCCTGTTTCGAGGAGTCTTTATTCTGATCTTTATTTGCGTCCTGCGACCACATCGTCGGCGCAGCTAGCGCAACTGCGAGGATCACTGCCAATGCACGCACGTGCTTGAGCATTTTGCCCTCCGGCAAGAAAACATGTGAGTTGATTACTGCTTGCTGGATTCGGTCTTCCAGAAATCAATTCCGGCGGCTTGCGCCCCCACGTCGACGGTTGCCACGGTTTTCAAACTGTCGAGATCGATTACTTCCACGGTGCCGGGCTCTTCGCCCACGCCTTCCACAGAAATAAATGCATAATGATTGTCCGGCGTGACCACGGCGCCGTGCACGACTTTCCGTTTCGTAGGAATTCTGGCTAATTCTTTACCGCTGACTGGATCGAAAATAGAGACGGACTGGCCGCGTTTATTGGTGGCGATGAGGCGTCCGTCTTTGGTCATGGCGAGGTTGTACACGCCATTGCCGGCGGGAAAGCGGCGAATCATGGTCCAGGTATTGGTGTCGATCGCGACAATGTCATTTGATTGGTTGCAGGCGACGTAGACCACAGATCCGTCGTTCGAAGGCTGCGCCCACGTTGGCGTGCAGGCCGGCTTATGCTCCATTTTGTGGTCTGACATTTTTGTCATGTTGGGATCAAAGGAGGCATTGGGATAGGGCGCGCCGGTCATGCCCATCTCTTTGCCCGGAGCGACCATGAAGTAACGATCCACGGCGAATCTGCTGGTATCGATTTCGACGAGCATGTCGTCCATCATGCAGACGGAATAATGTTTTGTTCCCGCGGGATTGAGGCGCGAACCGTGCGGCATGGTGCAGGTGGGAATGCGCTTGACCTCAATCATCTGGTCTGTCGCCACCACTGAGATCGAGGAGGGGACCATGTCGCCGTGAAAATTGGCGTTGGCGATGTAGATGAAATTACCGTCGCGGGAAATGTCGGTCGTGGCAGGAAAGAGGCCGAGGCCCGTGTACTTCACGGCGGTATTGGTGCCGGCGATGTATTTCCAGGCGGAGCCGTCGGGGCGCCCGTGTCCCATGGCGACATAAAAATATTTCTTGTCAGGAGAAACCGCGATGCCGTGAGGGCCATTGATCTCGGTGGGCATGAGGCCGATACGAGCTTCGCTCTCGATGCGCGCGCCGCCTGGGCCGAAACGAATCAGGACGACCTTATCCGCCGATTCGCAAACGACATAAACAAGATAGTCCTGCGTCGGCACGGAGGATCTACTTGCGCTCGGCGCCGCTGCACTTGCCGATGAACTCTGCATTTGTGCGCCCGGAGCTGCGACGCCGAAAAAGATAGCGACCGCCAACAACACGAGCTGCGACAGACGATATGGGAGCACGGCGGGGGCAGATTTTGCAGGATCGAGAACAACTCGGTGCTTGATCATTTGCGGGGACCATCTTCCCAAAACCATCCACCGATCAATGAGACGCAGAAGTCTGGGGTGGACAATTCGCAGAAGTATATCCAAAGCGGTCAAGCTTCACCAGTCGGGCAAATCGACGATGGCGGTGTAGTTCGAATGTAGGCGAGTCAAACGCGCGATTATTCCGGTGCCATCACGCACCAACCGGGTGTGCGGGGACCCCGGACAACGAGCGGCCGCCCAGAGCTTCGCTGCGCAAAAAAGGCTTGCGCAGGATGAAGAGCAAGGGGGACGGCGGCCGCGCTATACAGGGTTTCCCGTATACAGTACCCTTCACCACCTGAGTACGATCGAGGATTGACCTCACTTTCCAGTTGCCGAGATTCAGCGGGCTCTCGGGCTTTGTCTGGCCCATCATTGCGGGCTCATAATGCACTACTGGGGTAATCGACTGACATGATTCCACCTATTCGGAGCAAGTGGCTGTTCGCTGCATCGGCTGCGACCGTAGGGTCCGGAGCGCTGGCAATGGCGCTTCTGCCCCAGACCTTGCGGGGAATGTTTTCGAATCAGTTTCTGCCGCACGCTTATTGTTATCTGTACGACAAAGGCCTGATCGCGCTGCACGTCGGCTCCGATACAGCGATCTGGCTGTCGTATGTGTCGATTTCGGTGACGCTGACTTATCTTGTTTACCGCACGCGCCGGGAAATTCCTTTCAGCTGGATGTTTCTCGCCTTCGGCACCTTCATTATTGCGTGCGGGTTTACGCATCTGATGGAAGTAATCGTGCTGTGGAAGCCGGTGTACTGGCTTGCCGGGGACGTGAAACTGGTCACGGCCGTAGCTTCGGTGATTACCGCCATCGCGCTTCCGCCGCTCGTGCCAAAAGTCCACAACATGATTTCGACCGGCAAGATCGCCGAGCAATACCGGAAGGACCTGGAAACGGCAAATCTGGAACTTTCGCATAGCAACGAAGCGCTGAAAAAGGAAGTGGGACAGCGCGCGCTGGTGGAGCAGAGATTACGGGCGTTGTCCGGTCGCCTGCTGCAGATTCAGGACGAGGAGCGCCGGCGCGTCGCGCGGGAGGTGCATGACAGCGCGGGACAGATGGTAGCCGCACTCAGCATCAATTTAGGAATTCTGGGTGCCCACGAGCATCCACTCGAAGAACAAACACGACTGTTGTCAGATAGCCGAACAATCCTCGATTCTCTTAATAAAGAGTTGCGCACGATCTCCCATCTGCTTCACCCGCCTCTGCTCGATGAAGTAGGCCTTGCTTCCGCCTTGCAGTGGTATGTCGACGGCTTTGCCGAGCGCAGTGGGATCTCCACAGCGCTGGAAATGGATCTTAGCCTGGGACGCCTTCATCCGGATTTGGAGATCACTATCTTTCGCGTGATTCAGGAGTCGCTGACGAATGTGCATCGGCATTCCGGGAGTCCGAAAGCACAAATACGGCTGGTGCGGTGTGGATCCGCGATTGATTTAGAAGTTCGGGACGAAGGTAAGGGAATGCCTCTGGAGAAGCAATTGCACGGATCCGAGCAGGGCGCATTTGGCGTGGGGATTGCAGGAATGCGCGAGCGAGTCATGCAATTGGGTGGAAAGCTGGAGATCGAGTCCCATGGAAGTGGAACGACGGTTTCGGTACATCTGCCTGTTAACATCCCCGGGGCGGCGGAAAACACTGAGGATGCAGACGGTGTGGCTGTTTCGGTGATTGGTGACTCGTCGGCGTAGGCTGGTCACATATTCGCCTGAGTTTTCTCGGGCAGCACGTCATTCCTCCCAGCCCCGGTTCGATATCGGCGAATACGCCAGAGACGGTCTCTTTGGGCCCAATGGAACTTATTTTTGAGAAAATGCGTATTTTGTGACAAGATTTCAGTCCTGTCCAAATGACTACTTTTAGGAGTATGCGGTTCTGGGGTTCGGTTCATCGTCGCAATAAGCGCAAGGGCTTCGCGGAAATCGGTGCGGGCTTCGGGTGCCTCGGCGCAATGGTGTTGATTATCTTTTTGGTGCCCGTTGGGATGGCGCAGGAAAGGGACGCGCCGAAGGCCGTGGTTGTGCAGCCCGGCGCCCCGGGCATGCCGACGAAAACACTTCCAACCTCAACGAAAGGAACTCTGCCGCCAAAATCCCGAGCGGACGTGGAGTTCATGCAGGGCATGATTTTTCACCACTCCCAGGCAGTGGAGATGACGGCGATGATCCCGACGCACAGCCAGAACAAGAATCTGCGGGAATTAGGAGCGCGGATCAGCAGTTCGCAATCCGACGAGATCAACTTTATGAAGCGGTGGCTGGCGGCGCGCGGCGAATCGGTTCCTACAACCATGCCCGACATGCCGGGGATGATGATGTCGTCGAGTGGGAGCATGCCGCTGATGCCGGGGATGCTTTCCCCCGAGCAAATGGAAGCATTGCGCAAGGCCAAAGGCGCCGAGTTTGATCGATTGTTTCTAGTGGGGATGATCCAGCACCATAATGGGGCACTGACGATGGTGAAGGATCTGTTCGATACGGCCGGCTCGGGGCAAGATGCGGAATTGTTCAACTTCGCTACCGATGCTGACAACACACAGCGAGCCGAAATCCGAATCATGCAAGGCATGTTGGCGAATCAACACAAAGAGGAGAAACAATGAACCGAGTATCCAGGATGGTGCTGTCGGTGGGAGCAGCACTGATCATTTGTTTTGCCGTTAGCCGCATGCAGGCTCAGGCGGCGCAGCCTGCTCCGCAGCAGGAGCAGGCACAAACGCCGGCCAATCCGCCGGCTGCGGGCGATGCGAAAGATTCAAAGAAGGAAGCGCAAGACGGGGGAGACGGAAATCCGTTTGCCCCCGAGCCAGCGCCCGCGCTGCCGCCGGGCATGACCGGATCGGATGTAAATGATCCGCGTTACAAGCTTTCTCCCGGATTGTATGATGCGGGCGAGACATCCGAGGGCATGAAGCACCTGGAGCTCGTCAAGAAGCCGGAAGCGTTTGAGCTCGGCTCAGCGGATGCAGATAATCCCAAGGTACAAAAAACGATTGCACAACTCGGCATGCCTCCGGCGATGCTGGCAAAGATGCCGAAAGAAATTCAGTTGGTCATCGCGCAACTGGCATTCGCGAACTCTGATCTGGCCTTTGAGGGAAATCATCTGTTCCAGGGAAATTTCTATGGCATCAACATCTTCGACATCTCCGATCCGGCAAACACGAAATTGCTGACGTCGATGGTGTGCCCCGGCGGGCAGGGCGATGTCTCCGTCTACAAGAATCTCCTGTTTATGTCGGTAGAAATGCCGAACGGCCGTCTGGATTGCGGGACGGAAGGTTTTCCTCCCGAGCCAATGCCGACTGAACCGGACAAGTCGGCGGAGAACGGCGCAAAGGACAACAGCGGTGCGAAAGATGCCGGTAAACCTCAAGATTCAGCGAATGACAAAGCCAAGCCAGAACAGAGAAGACCTCGCCTTCCCGCTGCGCAGAAAGACCGCTTCCGCGGAGTAAGAATCTTTGATATTTCCGACATTCAGAATCCCAGGCAAGTTGCGGCTGTGCAGACCTGCCGCGGATCGCATACCCACACTTTGGTTGTCGATCCAAATGACAAGGACAACGTCTACATCTATGTTTCGGGCACATCGTTCGTGCGCCAGTCGGAAGAACTGGCCGGCTGCTCGGGAGAGAAGCCAGACAAAGATCCGAACACTTCTCTGTTTCGGATCGACGTGATCAAGGTTCCGCTGGCCGCGCCGCAGGATGCGAAGATTGTTTCGAATCCGCGAGTATTCATGAATGCTCGGACGGGTGAGATCAATGGCCTGAACAATGGAGGAACGCACGGCAAACCGGGATCTGAAAAGCCGCGTGACACGGATCAATGCCACGACATCACGGTTTATTCTGCGATCGGATTGGCGGCGGGGGCGTGCGAGGGAAATGGAATCATCCTCGACATCAAGGATCCGGTGCATCCGCAGCGTGTGGATGCGGTCAATGATCCGAACTATTCCTACTGGCATTCGGCGACGTTCTCGAATGACGGGAGCAAGGTCGTGTTCACCGACGAGTGGGGTGGTGGTCTAGGCGCGCGCTGCCGTCCGAACGATCCGAACAAGTGGGGCGCGGATGCTATCTTCCGCCTGCATGACGACAAACTCACGTTTGAAAATTACTATAAAATGCCGGCCGCGCAGAGCGACACGGAAAACTGCGTGGCACACAACGGTTCGCTGATTCCGGTTCCGGGCCGCGACATTGAAGTGCAGGCTTGGTATCAAGGTGGGGTCTCGGTTATGGATTTCACCGATCCGGCCAAGCCCTACGAGATTGCCTACTTCGATCGTGGACCGATTGATCCAAAGATGCTGGTGCTGGGAGGCGATTGGTCCGCCTATTGGTACAACGGCTACATCTATGGATCAGAGATTGCGCGTGGCCTGGATGTCTTTGAGCTGACGCCCAGCAAGTTTCTGACACAAAACGAAATCGATGCGGCCAAGACGGTTCAGTTGAACGAATTGAACGTCCAGGACCAGCCGAAGATCGAGTGGCCGGCGAAGCTGGTCGTGGCGAAAGCGTACTTGGATCAATTGACGCGGTCGCAGGCGCTACCGGCGAACCGCATCGAGGCATTGCAAAAAGCCATCGAAAATGCCGAGAGTTCGCACATGAATAAGGGTAAGGTGGCGAAGCTAAGGAAGATGGCGCCATCGCTGGAAAAGTCTGCGGCGAGCGCGAAGGATCAGGCGGACTCGATGCGGATACATGGACTCGCCGATGTGCTGAAACGTTTGCAAGCCCCAGCATAAAAGGTGGCCCATTTCCGAATTAGTAACTGAAGGGCAGGTAATAATGAGGCGTCCGACTCGGACGCCTCGTGTTATTCAACTAACCGGATAGCGCCTCTAAGCAGACTTCTGGCCGGCTCTTACTTTCGCCCAGCGCGCGCGTTGCGCAGCGGCGATTTTCCTCCGTGCCGCGGGAGATAAGGCTCTCTTTTTGGGCATGGTAACTACATTGACCTTGGCCTGCTTCCCTTTCGCCTTCGCCCATCTTGCTCTCTGAGCAGCCGCGATTCTGGCCCTGCCAGCGGCAGAAATGGTGCGAGTATTTGCACTGTTGCGATACGCAGTTCCAAACGCTGCAAGTGCAGCAGAAATGCCCTGTAACTGCTTACTCAATCTGGCTTGCTCTTGCTTCAACATTCGAATAACGCTTTCCACGTTAGCCATAATTATCCCCTTCAATTGAATCTTATCAGCAGATGGCAGTAAGTAATCGAGAAATCGCTGTTCTGGTAGTAGAATGCAGAGCCTTAATGTTTCCGGCGGAAAAGAGGTGTGGATTGGTGAGAAGCATGTCTAATCTTCGAATAGTTCTTAAGGTCGCATTGAGTGTGTGCGTGGGTTGCACCGTTCTGCAAGGTCAGTCAGTGGATACGATTGATCCGGCGATGAAGGCGCGGGTGGATTCCATTGCGGCCGGAGTCATGGAACAGCGCGGAGTTCCGTCGGCCAGCGTGGCGGTGGTGCAGGGCGGGAAGCTGGTCTACACGCAGGCCTATGGGCGGGCACACATCGACCCGGATAAAGCGGCCACGCCCGACATGCGGTACTCGATCGGATCGATCTCGAAGCAGTTTACCGCGGCAGCCATTCTGATTTTGCAGGAACAGGGCAAGCTGAAGGTGGATGATCCAGTCGGAAAATACGTTCCGGGACTTACGCGAGGCGACGAAGTAACTATTCGACAGATTCTGAGCCATACGAGCGGGTATCAGGATTATTGGCCCGAAGATTATCTGATGAAGCCGATGGAGCAACCGACGACGGCACAAGCGATTCTTGACACATGGGCGAAGAAGCCGCTGGACTTCGAGCCGGGGATGCAGTGGCAATATTCGAATACAAATTATGTGATTGCTGGTGAGATTGTGGAGAAGGTATCTGGGCAGAAGCTGATGGACTTTCTGGAAGCACACGTTTTTCATCCGCTCGGAATGCGAAGCGTGTGGAATTCGGATGAGGCGAAGCTGACCCAGACAGACGCAGCGCCGTACATCCGTTATGCGCTTGGCCCGCTGCGCCCCGCACCAAAGGAAGGGCGCGGCTGGATGTTTGCGGCAGGCGAGTTAGCTATGACGGCCCACGACTTGGCGCTTTGGGATGAAAGCCTGATCGCACGAAGTTTGCTCAGGCCGGAGAGCTACCAGCAAATGTTCACCGAAATCAAGCTTAAAGATGGCAAGGGAACTCATTACGGACTGGGCGTGTTTGTCGGGGAATTAGATGGACACCGGGACATCTCGCACAGTGGCGAGGTGACAGGATTCGTATCGGATAACGAAGTATTAGTGGATGACGGCGTGGCCGTAGTGGTACTGACGAATCACATGGCCAGCGGAGCAGGCGGCATAGCCCGACTATGCGCCTCGACCGTTGCCGGGCAGAAGAGAAGTGCGGCAGAAGAGGAAGCGCTCGGCATGTACAGAAGTCTGCAAAAGGGTGAATTGGACCGGAGCAAGTTGGCGCCCAATCTGGATGCTTATTTCGACACGCAAGCAGTCGCCGATTTCAAAAACAGCCTGGGACCACTCGGCGAACCGCTGACTTTCCAGAAGACTGAGGAGAGTTTGCGCGGCGGTATGACATTCCGGTCGTTTCGAATTGTCTATCCCACACGAACACTGAGCCTCACGACATACACATATCCGGATGGGATGCTGGAGCAATTCCTCGTTTATCCGGATAGGTGAGTGGCACAACAAGACAGGCAAAGCTACGGCGCATCGACCACGCAGCGGAATCCGATGGTTCCCGCCCGATCGCGGCCGGGAGACATCAGCAAATACTTTTCGTGTTCATCAAGTCGGTATGTTTGCGGGAAATACCAGAGCGAGCCGGTCGGTTCGTAAGCAGCGCCACCGCGAATAATGGCGGCACGAGTATGAGGATCCCGATACTCATCGGTCCATTGGGATACGTTCCCGACCAAATCGAGAACTCCGAACGGGCTTGCTCCGCTTGGAAACGCGGTCACATCCGCAGGCGGCCGCATCACGGGCCCGTGGTCCACGGGAGGAAGCGCATCTTCTCTCCAATTCGAGCCCCAGGGATAAGCGCGGCCATCGGTAGATTGCGCCGCGTATTGCCACTCCCACTCATGAGGCAGGCGCTTGCCGTTTGATTCGCAGTAAGCGCTCGCGTCCTCAATGGAAACCCAGGTCACCGGC
>Ga0335072_10013872_pt1 | contig 11459 bp, 11 predicted proteins | sample Lox_Sample_21_FD_206725 | JGI IMG/M metagenome (GOLD analysis project Ga0335072, IMG submission 206725) | Soil microbial communities from Loxahatchee National Wildlife Refuge, Florida, United States - Lox_Sample_2.1 | ecosystem: Environmental > Terrestrial > Soil > Wetlands | place: USA...
GACCGGACCGAGTGGCACAACTTGATCGCTTACGGCCGGACCGCGGAGATCGTGCGCGACTACGTGAACAAGGGCACGCAACTCTTCATCCAGGGCAAGATCCAGACGCGCTCCTGGGATGACAAGGAATCCGGGCAGAAGCGGTACTGGACGGAGATATTCGTCCATGATCTGACGCTGCTGGGCGGCGGCCGTGGGGAGAATGGCGGCTCTACTCACAGCAATGGTCGAGACGATTCCCGGAGGAGTTCTGGTGGGTCGGGCTATCAGCGGCAGGGGATGGAAGGGCAGTACTCCGACGAAGAACTGAACCCAGATGAGATCCCGTTCTAGAACAACGTGTCTTCAGCAAAGTGAACCAGGGCGCTCTTCGGAGCGCCTTAATTTTTGAGGAGCAAATGCGATGGCAACCAATGAAGCGAAAACTGGTCCGGATACCGACGCTCTGTTCACGCAGTTGGCGGAACCGTTTGGCCCTTCGGAGATTAAGTGGCGCGTGACTCACACGAGCCACGATGGCACCCGCGGCGCAGTGATCGCATTCGCGGATCCGCGAGCTTACACAGACCGTCTCAACCAGCTCTTCACCCCGAGCGGTTGGACCAGGAACTACGACGTCACCACGGTATCGGCCGTTAGCCGGCAGAAACGGGACAAGCTCATCCAAACCGGCAAAGTTTTGGTTACATGCACGCTGACGATCGCGCGGCTCGGGACTCACTCAGGAAGCGGAGAGCAATGGGCGGATGAACAGAACGCAATGACATCGGCGGAGGCCCAGGCATTTAAGCGGGCCTCGAGCTGTTTTGGCCTTGGCCGCTATCTTTACAACCTGCCGGAGACCTGGGTGGATCTCGATGGGCAGGGTAAGCCGACCAGGCTTCCCGCACTTCCCAACTGGGCGCTTCCGAAGGCTAATTCGGCAACCGGAAAGACCAATCCGGCCCGCGGTCCACGGCCTCCGGAAGTGCAACGTGGGCCGATCGATCAGAGAGTCACGGGCAAGATCGAAGGCCTTCGGCGCATTCTCGGCGATCCAATTTACGGCGAGATATTGTGGCGTGTCGCGCGAACGCAGAAGGCGAACGCCATCCCCAACGCCCAACTGCAGGCGACTGTCGCGGAGGCGATGGAACGGGCCTCACGGGGAATCCGCAGGGCGCAGTCGCTGGCCGAGTCGATTGGCGACACGCAATTCGTCTCCGTGCTTGATCGCTTGCACATCGGGTCGATGACAACAATCAGCAATCTCGAAGCCCTCAAGCATCTGGTTTCGGAACTCGAAGGACTGGCTGGGCAACCAGCCGCCTGATCACCGAGGAGTCTTGCAGTACCCCTGCCCCCTCTGCGCGGAGGCTCACACTCACGGGGCAGATGATACGTCGCGCTCCGGAACCTGTCTCGGCCCCTTCCCGGCGGGCTGTCTGCCTCGATAACTGCAAAACGTCACACACGCTGCGAATCCTCCGATTGACGGATGAGGCGCTGCGCCAAGGAGCTTTGAATGAGAGGCGAAGACGAGCATTCTCAAACATTCGTTGAACGGGTTCTGACTCTGCTGGAAGAACGCTTTCCATGGCTGGGTTCAGGACAAGATGAACCGGTCGGCGGAGCGGATACGGTTGATGAACTCGCTGACCTGTACAAGTCGTTGATTGAGCAACGCGAAGAGAAACGCCGCGAAAACTGTAATCCACGAGCGTAACCGGCATCGGTCGATACCTGGAGGATCTATGTGCAATGTGCGGATGATTCGAACGGAGCCTGGCCTGGTATCGATTCCTCTGGAGAAGGCCGTTTATTGTGAGAACTGTAAAATGATCTCGTCATCGGCCAGCCAGCGGTGCGGTCTCTGCGGGTCGGGGAGGATCCTCCGAATGGTTCGCTTGATCCCAGAACCTTGGGACCCGGGACCGGCTCCGGCGCTCACCTTGGCCGCGTAGTGAGCGGACCGCAGGGGGCCTCGATTCGACACTCGAAGGTTCTGCGTGACCCCGGAATCTTCCAGGCTACATTGGCGTTTGCCGGCACCAATCTGCAGAAGGCGAGCTAACCGAAACTCGATGAGTGAATCGGGCTGTTCTCCTCAGTAAAGGACTAAGTCCGAATACAGGGCTGCCGAATCATGATGACCACGGCCAGGCAGAGCTTGTCATCGCTATGGGCGGCGAAATTCCAGCGCGATTCTTACCAAGATTCCGTGCAACCCGAATATCCCCGTCTTGCGATACGACGAAGGCGACGCCGTGTTCCACCTTCATCGCGAAGCGCACAGCAGCCGTTCGCCGCTGCCCACCTATCGAAGTCACTAAAATTGACTGATCTGTTTCACCAAACTCGGAATTGAGTAGAATCACCGTATCCTCCGATTTCGAATCCGTGGTAACGGCGGCCCCAAAGCAGTGCACTCTAAGGTTATGATCAAGAACAACAGCTCCGTCAAGCTGTGCCAAGTGGCTGATGCATGTCATGGCATTCAAAACAGGAGAAAGGCTCTTGATCCGTTCAGTTTTCTCACCGTGAATCCGTTCTCGCGCGTACGCTTCGAGCGCTTCACCCAGGTGAGGACCGTTGCAGAGAAATCCGCCAGAAACCATATTGTTAACATCGTTCAACCCGCTCCGGCTTATCAGAAACAGGCCGCCGTGATGACGCTTAGCTGTGGTAGCCAATATCCACTCAATTGATCCGTTTATAAGTGGATCAACAGCGGGACCGTCGCCGACCTGCTCCTGAATCAGGTCCGAGATGTTGTCTAATTCACGTAAGAACCAGATCGGATCAAACATGTACTCGCGTCCGGAAACCAGACTCAGGCCCCGCACTGCAACGCCGCCGTCGAAGAAGTCTTCCTTCACTGCAATTCTCGCAGGAGCTTCGATTGTGATATTTAGTCCGTCTCTCGACCTATTTGAGAGATTAGGTCCTGCCCCCTCCAGCACTCCCCAAGAAGAGCGAATGATTCCAGTGCAAACAAATTGAGAACCGCGGGGCTCCACTTTGATTGCATGACAAGGGAGCGGAACGACTTGCGCGAGGCGTTTGACCGCATCAGCATTCAATGGGATTGGTTCAGTGAAAAGGACCTCGCCACAGCAGGGGCATGGCGGGTCTGCATCGTTGGCCACAAACAGCGTTACGCGCGGAAACCGCTCTTCTTCCGCCTCCAGACTAGCTTGAAATGCAATTTCTATGAGGTCGCGCATTTGAACTTCCGAGACCGAGGGAACAAACTTGCCGCCTTTAAGGCCGCTCCGGCGAGCCAGAGCTGCCTTAAGAAGTTCATCGATTGGGTTCTGGCTCATTTGGACACCTCATTTCAGATCCTAACCTGTGGCTGCGCGGGATTTCATTTGACAAATGAATGAGGCGCTAAACCTCAGATGACGCCGAGTTCTGATCGCAGCTTAAGCGCGGAGTAATGGCACATTCCAGCATGAGGCGCAATCTCGAAGTAGCCTTTAATTTGTTGCCTCACACCTTCTGCCTTATCGATGTGCCCCGCGAGGCGGTACGCCTTCATAAGAAAGAATTGCGTAACCTTAGCGGTGACATGTTCCGACGATGCAGCCGTGAAATATCGGTCAGCAGCCAGAAGCAATTCGATCGCACCGGTCGCCATGGCCACCTTTGTCTGCCCGGCCTCATACTCGGCTCTGCAAAGGAGTAGTTTTCCACGCTGCATGTTGATATATGCGATGATTTCCGGTGATAATCCGTGCTCGCTGGATGCATCACGTTCGATAGCATCCAGAGTCGCTGATGCTTCATCCAGATGCCCAGAGGCGATGAGCGAACAGCACATGCAAATCCTGGCCTGCAATGTTCTTTCATGATGCAGACCGAATTCGGAAGAACAGAATTCAACCTCACCTCGGTGCTCGTCCCGGTTGCCTTGCCATTCATGGAGCAGTTGCGCTTTCTGTTGTCTACCCTCCTCAGAGGATTCGGAGAAGATCTTCGGATACAATCTCACGCACTCATCAAAAAGAGGTTGGGCCTTCTGATGCTGGTCAACGCAGTTCAAATAGCGTCCGATCGTATGGTTTAGGTCATAGAGATCACGGCTGTCATCGACGCCGTATTTCTTATTTGTTTCAAGGACTTCGAGCAACTTACTCTCCGCAATAGAAATGGCGATGCGCTTGTAGTCCCCTGGAACTCGAAAGTCGAATGAAATGGATGGTGCCAGGGTCTTAAGCAACGCGGGGTCGGTGCGTCGCTTTGCTTCAACTGCACTGCCGAGGACGATCCGCTCATGAGCGGACTTCAGCATTCGAAGTTTCCAAACCGGATATTGGCCTGAATTCCTGTCAATTTCGCGGTGGTGGTTTGGACAGACTAGGAGCAGGTTGTTTTCATCCGAGGGATCCTCCCAGATTTCCCAGTTGCGACGACGAACTGAAGATGAGCGATAGTCATGAATGTGGGCAATGTCTCCAAAGGAGTATGGCTCACCGTCGCCGTCGTCACGGACTAGAGTCTCCTGACATCCCGGTATTGCACACAGATTGCCGGACCGGGCAAAGAGCGCCTTGATTACCGTTAGGCTGTATGTTCTAGACACGTCGGGGTGTTCTCCTTCGCTTTACTTCATCTTAGAGGGTTTGGGCCACGAGCTACTGTACCAGTGGACGCGAGGTCCGCGGTTTCGGCGCCGCGCGCGCACGGCATCCATGCGTGTACAGGAAATCAGCGGTGCCCCCGATCCCTCGCATTCGGGGACCGGAAATGCCACAGACCTCAACCTGGAATCCGTTCGCGACGCTTCCGATCAATCCTCCTAAGTCGGCCAGGGTTCGCTGATTTGCTTAGCCCAACGTGCTAATCCAGATTAGAAGCTAACAGCCGCCACCTTTCCCATTCTTGAGAATCCAATTCGACGAGGTGAGGTGAATCCATGAGGAATGTCGCGCGCCTGAAAATGGGCTACTACCCATTACCGGAAGCCGAGGGAGTGAAGCTTCGCTCTCTGCTCTCCTTCACTGGTCCGGCTTCAGTGATCGACCCCTGCGTAGGGCAAGGAATTGCACTGCATCTCGTCACTAGCGACGCGCAGGTTCGCCGCTACGGGGTCGAGCTCGACGCCGAGCGTGCGCGGATCGCCAGCGCTAGCGGCATTGAGACCATCCAGGGGAATGCTTTCGACGCCATTGCGCGGCCCGAATCCTTCTCGCTCCTACACTTGAATCCGCCTTACGACTCCGAGATCGGCTCCATCGCCAACCGCAGAATGGAGGCCGTATTCCTGGAACATACCTACCGATGGTTGGCCATGGACGGCGTTCTGATCCTGGTGATTCCGTTCGAGCGTCTGCAAGATTGTTCCGGTATCCTGAGTTCTCACTTTGCGAACCTGAATGTCTTTCGCATGACCGACCCCGATTCGGTCCAGTACCGGCAAATCGCAGTGCTGGGCCTGCGGCGCGATGTCAGGGGAGCCGCAGTTGAAAACAACAAGCGGCAACTTCTGAGTGTTGGGCTCTACGGCAGCTTCCTTGGACTTCCTGAGTTGCAGCCGGGCGCGTGCTCTCCGTATTCCGTCCCTCCTTCGGCCGAGGTGGAGTTGAGCTATCGCGGTCTTCCATACGATCTCTTGGAAGACCTGTTGCCGCAATCGGGCGCATGGAAACAGGCGGCGCCGTTGTTGATGCCTCGCGAAGACGTTGCGACAGGCCGGCCCATCACGCCGCTGCATGGCGGCCATGTCGGGCTATTGTGTACTGCGGGATTGCTGAACGGAGTCTTCGGCGAGGGTGACGACCGGCACATAGCCCGTTGGCGGTCGGTCAAGCATGTGACAACGTTCGTCGAGCAGGACGGAGACACCGAGATCATCCACCACCGGGAGCGGTGGGCCAATGAGTTGTACCTGGTCTACGCAGATGGGAGGACGCTGAAACTCACTGAGACGCCGGCGAAGAAGGAGGGCGAAGCCGATGGAGAATGCACACCTGCGGCTCGGGCTGCTTGAGTATGTGCGCATCACGGAAAAAGCCTCGACCCGCATTCGTCTGCGGGTCGATCGCTATATAGGGGAAGATCGGCATGCGCATCTTCTGAGCGTCTTCGGCAACGATTCGGATGTTGGCGCGATCACTGCGGCAGTCCACGAGAAGGCTGCCTTCAGCTTGATGTTTCCCGACGGCACGACGAAGGACGTGACCCTCGGCGAACATGCCTCCTGCTACAAGGGGGCCGTGACTCTGCCGGGCCGGAAACATCTTGTGCGTCATCTGCTGGCGGTGTCCCAGGAACTCCACACGAATGGGAGCGCGGGTCGAACGATCCTGTTGCGATACCGGCGCGAGGAGGCGTGGGCCACGCTGGTGAGCTTTCTGGGATTGCCTGCCGATCCAGCATGGGCAGACCAAATCCTTGGGATCGTCGAGGGAAAGAAGAGGATCGAGGAGATCGACGGCATCGGATGCCAGCCTGTTCTGATCTCGGCGACTACAGATGAAATGCTTGAGTGGATCGGGGAGGGTCTGCGCTCTCGCGTTCTGGGCTTCCCGGAGAGGAATGGGCCGATCATATGGTCTCGATTTGGCCTGTCGGCATTACTGTTTCCGGCCCCTTCGACAGCGGGATTGATAGGCTCTGGTCTGCCAGTTTCCTGATAGTCCGGTCCTTAAGGGCACTCGGCACCTTGAGCGTAGGGGGAATCTTCAAACTTCTTCGGGAATAGATGCACGTGCGTCCCGAGCTGATTGCGGAATTGTGTGAGGTGTTCGATTGAGGGGTTATACACTTCGACGTGCTTCCCCTCAGCACCCCGCCGAAACACATCTCTCGAATAGGGGTCGTATTCTGGCAGGGAGTACCCAATGAATACCAAGGCTTCACTCTGGGCCAATGTCGTTTCGACCTGAGTCCAAATTAGTCCTGCTTTAGGTGCTTCTTCTGGCAATTCTGGATCACCGGGGAAAAGCATATATCTAAAATCGGGGTTTATCTCCTGTACGTCTGGGTCGTTTAGAGGCGCTGATGCGTCATAGGACAATACGCTCTGTGCTGAAATCCTCTGCCATCCTGCGTAATCGCATTTACCACCACTTTCTAAAAATGAGCTCCAATTGATCGAGCCGTGAGGTTTCAGCACTGCAACCGGGCCATGCGATGCACTGTAGAGCCAAGGTACGCCGGTATCCCATAATGACTTTTCCATCACAAGGTCCCAGTTAAAAGAGACCACAGCATTATTACGGGCCTCGCTAGGCTTAAAGAATCGCCGCGCAAAATTTTCGTAGGCTGTTGGCGTTTTGAGCAATTCGTTTTGTTTCTTCCAGAAAAGGCGGGTACATCCGTACCTCAACACCTTCAGGGATAAATGACACGGATTGCTAGTCTTGTGTCCCATAAATAGATTGCAATAGGGGAGATGACCTGGTAGCCTGGGGTATGTCTCTGGGGCGACCGAAACCAACCCTGAAGCTGAGCGCGGAAGAGCAGGAGGCGCTGAGTGAATTTTCCGTTTCCCGCAGTCTTCCGCACGCGCTGGTATCGCGGGCCAGAGTGGTACTCTGGTCCGCCGAAGGGATTTCTAACGCCGAGATCGCCGAACGGCTGAACTGGTCGAAGGCCACGGTGGGCAAGTGGCGCCAGCGTTTCATCGAGGATCGGGTCCAGGGGCTTTACGACGAACTCCGCCCCGGTCGTCCCCGCTCTGTCTCCGATGAGCAGGTGGCCGTACTGCTCCGCCGTACGCTGAAGAGCCAGCCTCCGGCTGGAACCCACTGGAGCGTCCGCCAGGCGGCCGAAGCCAACCAGCTGTCGAAGTCCACCGTGCACCGGGTCTTTCGCACGTTTGCGGTGCAGCCTCATCGCAGCAAGAGCTTCAAACTGTCCACCGACCCATTCTTCGTCGAGAAGGTACGCGATATCGTTGGCCTGTATCTGAATCCTCCGGATCACGCCATCGTGCTGGCGGTCGACGAGAAGAGTCAGATACAGGCTCTTAGCCGGACGCAGCCAGTGCTGCCCATGGGGCTGGGCTACGTGGAAGGGGTCACCCACGACTATGTCCGCCATGGCACTACCACACTGTTTGCGGCTCTCGATATCGCCACCGGCACCGTCTTCGCCGACTGCAAACCCCGGCATCGGCATCAGGAATTTCTGAGCTTTCTGAAGCGGATCGATGCCGCCGTCCCGGCCCATCTGGATATACACCTGATCGTGGATAACTACGCCACCCATAAACACGCCGCCGTGCGGACCTGGCTGGGAGAGCGGCCTCGCTTCCATATCCACTACACCCCGACTTATTCCTCGTGGCTCAATCAGGTTGAACGCTGGTTCGGACTGATCACTCAGCAGGCCATCCGCCGCGGCAGCTTCCGCAGTGTGCGCGAACTCATCTCACGCATCAACCAGTTCGTCCAGCACTACAACCGCAATTGCCGCCCCTTCGCCTGGACCGCAACCGCAGATTCCATCCTGCAGAAGCTCGCTCGACTTTGTTCACGTATTTCCGGGACATAACACTAGCTTTCGCACTTTTGCAGGCAATTTGTAGAGCGTTTAATAATTCCTCAAACCCGAGCTGTGAGTCGGGGTCTACCAGATGGATTCCCTCCGCAAACTGGCCGTCCTTGAAGCCTTGTCCAGCATGGAGAAACACGTCGTAGATTGGATGACGGTCAGTGTACAGGAAATCGACCACACGCTCTCTGAGTCCGCGAACCAAGGGAAATCCAGCAGCCGCAGAGAATCCAGCACCGAGGATGAATGTCGTTTGCCCCATCTCTCATTGATTATCTGCCCATTGACCATGCGATGAAAGCCAAAAGTCATTCAGCGGAAGCCTCCCACGAAGAAGCAGAAGAGCGCCGACAGACCGTGACGATCATTGAAGAGTTCTGTCGCACTCTGTGTCAGAGTTTGTTGGTTGTCGGGTCGTCAGCAGATTGTCTCCTGTTCCCTCATTTCACCAGCACCCCCCATCTCCTTCCCAGAGTATCGACTGAGTTTTCCCCAAAGTGTTCCCTTGTGAGGTGTTCGCATGGAATCCTCGTTCGATTACTTGCGCGCCCACGCGGTCGAATTGGGCTCACGCATTCTTGAAACCTATCCGCCATTGCAGAGCACGAAAGACCCTGTTGCGCCGCGCATTGCAACGCTCCTACGGAAAGCTCTTCCTGCTCAAGCGCTCGCTATCACCGGCACCGCGAAGTATTTGCGCCGGGCCAAAGCGGCGCGCATCGTGGCTGAATGCGGAGCGGGTAAGACCTACATGGCCCTGGGCACAATCCATGTGCTGGCGGATGGGCGGCCCAGTACCACGCTGGTGATGTGCCCATCGCATATCACGCACAAATGGGCGCGCGAGGTCTTGCTGACGGTCCCGCGCGCCCGCGCCTTCCTCATCGAGGACATGCGCAATGGCGGCGATCCCAGCCGACCGCACGGTATCCGCGAAGTGAAGCTGAGCAAAGGCAAGACGGTTTACGAGGGCAAGCGCCTCAGCCTGCCCGAGATGCGACGCATGGGCCGCAAGGAGTGGCGGAAGCGCTTTCCTGGTCCGACGTTCTTTATCACGGGCAAGGACAAAGGCAAGCTGGGTTACTTCTGGGAGCACGTCTATCTCAAGGCAAAGTCCGGTCCGAATCTGGGCGGCGTCGTCAATCCGGATTCAGGGCTCGCGATTCTCGACTCCGAGATGCAGAAGCTCACCGCGCTCGACTTCACCGACAAGCTCAAGGTTTCGGAAGCACTGACCGCGCCTCGCGGAGGCACCACACGCTATTCCGCACTGTGGCAGGCTGACCGGTCGCGCATTCAACGGATGGCGCCAATCGAGTATGTGGGGCGCTATATGCGCGGGTGGTTCGACTTTGCCATCGCCGATGAACTGCACCAGTTGGCCGGCGACACGGCGCAAGGCAACGGACTCGGCGTACTCGGACGCGCAGCACAAAGATTGATCGCCCTGACCGGAACCCTGATGGGCGGATACGCCGACGACCTGTTCAACATCTTCTACCGGATGGAGCCGCACGCGATGGTGCGGGAGGGTTTCACCTACGGAGGTCAAGGCCGCCGAGACTTCCAGGAGCAGTACGGCGTGCTCGAAACCATCGAGAAGGTGGAAGAGGCGGACAACGCCTGTTCCAGGGCCACCAAGAAGACGGTCCGGGTTCTGCGCAAGCCCGGAGCATCGCCGATGCTCTTCGGCAAGTTCCTGATGACCACCACGGCGTTTCTGTCGCTTGAGGACATCTCGGACAACCTGCCGCGATACGACGAGAGCGTCATTTCGGTCGATATGGACGACGCCCTTCAGCAGGCTTACGAGCAGTTGGAGGAGGATATTCGTTCCGCGATGAAGGCGCATCGCGGTAACAAAAGCCTGATGAGCATCCTGCTCAACACGCTCCTGCTCTATCCCGATCATCCCTACGACTTCGATCAGATCTGGGCGCGGGCCTTCGATCCGCAAACGAAGGAGTATGTGAAGTTCCTGGTGACTGAACCGGAGAACCTCACGCGCGAGGCTCTGTACGCGAAGGAGCGCGCTCTGATCGCCGACGTCAAAGAGGAACTGCGGCAGGGAAGGCGCTGCCAGGTCTATGCCACCTATACAGGCGAGAAAGACGTAACGCTGCGGCTGGAGGCTGTGCTGCGGCAAGAGGGAATCCGTGTCGCCGTCCTCCGTTCATCCGTTGCCACCGATAAACGAGAGGATTGGTACGACCGGCAGTTGAAGGCCGGCGTTGAGGTGGTGATCTGCCATCCCAAGCTGGTCGAAACGGGATTGGACCTGCTGGCCTTTCCAACACTCTACTTCTACGAAACCGGGTACTCGCTGCATACCTTGCGCCAGGCGAGTCGAAGATCATGGCGCATCGGGCAGAGATTCCCGGTGCGGGTGAAGTTCGTGACTTATTCCGGCACGATGCAGGAAACGTGCCTCCGTCTGATGGGCAAGAAGATGCTGGTCGCGCTCATGATGGAGGGCAAGTTCTCGGGCGAAGGCCTCCAGGCGCTCGACACTGACGAAGACCTGATGAGCGCAATGGCGCGGGAACTGGTCGAAAAGGCCGGTGTCGGAGAATCCGCCGACGCCGTGTGGCGGGACCTCGGCCACGAACGCGAGAAAGTGCTGCCGCGCACAGCTGCGGTAGAACCTGAGAGCGAAGAGGAGCCCGGTCTGATCCCGGATTTATCAATCGGGGATCTTCCGGTCGTATCGGCCGCAGAACCGGCCCCGACGCCATTCGGCATCCACCTGATCGAACCGAATCAGCCTTCAAAGAAACGTAAGAAGGCCGCGATTTGGCCGACCGCCACAGAAACCAATGTGCAGCTCAGTCTCTTCGATTGAGCCAGTGCGCTTTCAACTTGAGAGGTGACATCATGAGCGAGGAACGGGATAAAGTCCGTTGCCGCAGTTGCGAACTCGTCCAATGGAGCGATCGAGCCAGTTGCCGGCGTTGTGGCGAGGCTCTGCCTGAGCC
>Ga0335072_10013873_pt1 | contig 11459 bp, 8 predicted proteins | sample Lox_Sample_21_FD_206725 | JGI IMG/M metagenome (GOLD analysis project Ga0335072, IMG submission 206725) | Soil microbial communities from Loxahatchee National Wildlife Refuge, Florida, United States - Lox_Sample_2.1 | ecosystem: Environmental > Terrestrial > Soil > Wetlands | place: USA: Florida...
CACGGGACTTGAGTTACTGGGATGGTGAGTGGAAATTGGTAGATGGAGTGATTGGAGTCTCAGTTGGAGCGAGTTCACGAGATATTCTTTTGACATCCAGCATTAGTACCATGTAATCTCATAAACCGAACGTCCGAACTGTGAAATTCTGCTCAGATAAGTCTCAGCCACTTGAATACTGGACTTTAATAACGAGAGTGATAAAAGGTAATTCCAATAATTCTAGAGATTGTTGAGATTGGAGTGTTTGAGCCAGAATATATTGATAAATTGATGTCTAAAAATGTCGAACTAGCAGAATGCGGAAACTCTTCCTAATAGATGTAGAGAAAGACAAAGAAAGACCGGGTTCAAATGCTATTTGTTGAGTTGGCGAGCAGCAGATTTACTATCTCCACATGCCCCCCCCCTCCGCTGCATATCTCACTGCGTCCCAACCAACGTCATCTTTCATGTCCACCAGCGCATTGGCGCCCAGCAGCAGTTTGACCATGGCCACGTTCCCTTCGGACGCAGCGCAGCTCAATGCTGTCTTGCCCCGCTGAGGCCTTTGATTTACATCTGCGTTGGCATCGATCAGCAGTTGGACGATCTCACAGTATCCCTGCCTTACAGCACGTATCAACGGAGTATCGCCCGTTACGTCTTCCACCTCTACGGATGCGTTGGCGCTCACAAGCAGCTTGACCATCTCCACATCTCCCTTCCGCACAGCGACTAGCAACGCAGTCTCACCCAAATCGTCTTGCACGTCCACAGACGCATTAGCATCCAGAAGCAGCTTGACCACCTCCACCTGCCCACCCAATGCAGCAAAGATCAACGGTGTCCAATGATGCTTACTTCTCACATCCACGGATGCATTAGCATCCAGCAGCAGCTTGACCACCTCCACCTGCCCACGATATGCAGCATGGTTCAACGGTGTCCCATCATCCTTAGCTCTCACATCCACAGCTGCATTTGCATCCAGAAGCACCTTGACCACCCCCACGTGTCCGCCGGCTGCAGCGTAGATCAACGGTGTCGAACCCCATTGGTCGAACGTATCCGCAGCTGCCTTGCCATCTAGTAACAGCAACTTGACCACCTCCGCATGCCCGCTTCTAGCAGCCAAACCCAATGGAGTCCTGCCCTGCCAATCCTTAGCATCAACAAACCCACGTCTGTTCGGTCAGAATAACATGCGAAAAGAGGTAGAACCTCCCCCAATTGAATTTTCTCCTCAGGATGTTCCCTCGCTTCCAATTGCTCAGGAGAGCTTTACAAAGTTTTGACAACCCTTGGGAAGCTGCCAAGTGAAGAAGTGAATAGTTGTACGACTCGGATGAAAAGTTCAGATCCTGAAGCTGCAGCATCGAATCACGTCTGCCCTCACTTTCAAAAGTCGCCAAGACCAAAGGGTGAAGATGGTCTTCCGCTCCTTCACGAACGTGGTCTGCCCAGTAAATTCCAGCATACGAGCTGAACTTGTATTTCTTGACACGTTCTTCAAAGGACCATGCATCCTCGCAGGACATCGAAAATACATCGAAGGCCAGATAGCCGAAGCACGTTCTCGCAATTTCTGTATTGGCCTGGACTTGTGGAAACTGCTTCTCCAGATATTTCTGAACTGTATAATGTACAAGTCGAATTATACCACTTTCAGGATCGACTGTTACTATTCCTACGCAAAAGGAAACCAACGAGTCAACATCCACAAAGTCTTTCTCATTTATGTCTGTGGAATCTGGTGTAACTGCAAGGGCGTGTTGAAGTTCTTCTGCCTTAAGCGGTCTCCTCGCATACGTAATCCATTTTAATGCAGTCATGGCGATATGTCGCTGCTTTTCTTTTTGAACTGAAATGCGTTTCATTACGCTGCCATACGCCTCACTGAGATCTTCAGGGAGGCTTTCGAAAGCTGAATTAACCTCTCCGTCGGTTACTTGCTCAGCGAGGAGATCGATATGAAGTTTGGCCATCAGAAACCTTAAGATTAGTCCTGGGTATTAAAGACACGCTTACATTCCGCCTGCTTTACTTACAACCGTCTGTCGAATCGTTTCCTCGAGGCCTTCAGATCTTAGACAATGACGGCTTAGGTTCTCGTTGAGATGGATTCTCTCCTCAGTGTACTTGTCGATATCCTCGTCTCTGGCTCGAATTGGCACATCACAGGCTTCCCCGAAACTTGACAGCATTACAGCGGTCACATGAGGACGACCCGTCATCATTACCCTTACTGTCGACAACTTTGACACTTCCTTGAGTATCTTTGTACGCGTATCGTTTTGCACGGGACATTCGTCAAGGGCATCGATCACAACAAAGACTTTTGAGAACTCACGAACTTCCGCTTCCAAAAGCTTTGCCAGTTCCAGGTATGTTGGACGTGTCTTCCTTTCTGTATGTTGCGAATACAGATCTGTTAGGCCTTTTGATGGATTTCCCCTTCGATGTAGCAGCTGCTTAACGAGACTTCCGATAATGTCTTCCGCAGTCACTGTCCTCGCATGATCAAAATAGACAAACGCAATGCCAATGTCATCAACGTTCGAGAATTCCTCGTGTAAGAAATCGATTGCAATCGAACTATTGCTCGTTAGTTAAAGATTTCGGGGTGTCTGTACGAGAGGATGGTTTTGCCCACGCCGGCTAACACAAGTCAGTAAGTTCATTCAGTACGAGGAGTTACGGTCACCGGGACACCACAAATACTTTGTTTCTCCACTTATCCAGGATTGAAACCTTTCATCAACGAGAAGCCATTCCCCAGTCCCTGGTTGTCGTCGTCCAAATGTATCAGAGTGCATAGCCCAAAAGTTCAACGGCGACAACCAATTCAAGAGTTTCTGGTCCTCCCTTCCAGAGTCCGACTGATCTAGAAACACAATGTCAGCGATAATGTACAAAGTCCGGGCGTGATGATGTACCTTTCTGATCGGTTTGAAATGCGACGAAATCCTTTGCGACATTTTCGAGATCGTTCTTGACCGTTTGGAGATCGCTCTTGATACTCTCACTCAGGGCACTAAAATTAGCAGGTCAAACTAAGAAAACAATACAGATGTTCATTTTGCAGAACAGAAGCGAAAAGCGCATTAAAGCGGCTTATCTTGGAGACCATATTATTGATTTTGTGTTTCGAAAAGTACCAAGTTGTCGACCCAACTATTCTCCCAACTGTTGTGTGAGCAGGACGTAATTCCCTCTTCAAACTTTCGAATACGACTCTGATTTGATCAAGTGGCTCCTGGAGAGCTTTCAGTGCGTTCGTACTGGGCTTGCAATCATCTCGCTTCGCTCTATCTTCGAAGGAGCGCAATACTTCATTTGTTGCGATGATTTCACGGAGAATGCTTTGGCGTTCGGCAAGAGCGACAGTTGTATCCTCGATGTATTTGATCACTTCTCCTGAGAGTTGAAGGATGGTTCCTATGCTGGCGACAAACCCGACCCAGAGACCTGCAGCTTCCATGACGGTGTACAAAAGCCTTGATCAGAGTCTGCCGCAGCAGAATTGGGTTAGGAAAAGGAAGTCCCGTGACCAAACCTTATTTTCTCAGCATTTCTATCGGCAGGTTAAGGACGCAATTGGAAAGACGTAGAACCCTATTTCATGCTTCTTACGGCTTTAGAACTTTGCGGTTAACCTCCTGCCTGATAAGGCTTTGTTTTATTTACAACGTATAATATAAATACATGGCGAAATAGACCCAGATCTCTAATGTATGCGCAACACAAAATACTAAATCCCATCTCCAAACCTTGACTGTGACCGTATCTTGGGGTATGTGAGAATGGAGGCGCAAATAGTTAACTGTCGGTCAGGAAAGCTTGAGATGGTTCGAAAGAGTTGCAAATGTCTACCGCCGCTTCAACGTACGGCTCTCAAGAAAGTTCGTTCCCAAAGAGCAATGTCTCATTCGATTGCCTCAGATCCGCCAGACGGCCCATGCTATACAGCGTTTTCGGATGCTCCTCTCCAAGCTTTCTCGTCTCGATCTTCACGCACGCCTCAACTAAATTGACTGCTTCATTGAATCGCCCAAGCGTCTCATAATATACGGCAAGATTGTTCATGAGGTCCACTGTATAGGGATGCTCGTCCCCGAGCACTTTCTTCTTGCCCTCCAAGCATGCTTCAGCCACCCTAACCGCTTGATTTACTCGTCCCAGCCCGTTGTACGTCATTGCCAGATTTTGCATAGTCCCCAGCGTGTCAGGATGCTCCTCCCCCAGTACTTTCTTTCTGATCTCCAAGCATGTCTCACAGAGTTTAGCTGCCTCATTCCATCGCTCCAGGTTGATATACTTTGCCACCAGACCGTTCATGCCCCACAGTGTGTCAGGGTTCTCGTCTCCCAGTACTTTCCTCTGAATCTCCAAGCATGCTTCACTTAGTCTGACTGCTTCATTAACTCGCCCAAGGCTAGAGTACGTCGCCGCCAGATTGTTCATGCTGAACAGTGTGTCAGGGTGCTCTTCCCCAAGCACTCTCTTCCGGATCTCAAGACATACCTCATGTGCGCTGGCCGCTCTGTTTCCTTGCCCCAGATTGTCGTATATCGCCGCCAGACCATTCATGCTTGACAGTGTTTCGGGGTGTTCCTCTCCAAGCACTCTCCTCTGAATCTCCAAACATGCCTCGATTAGTTTGAGTGCTTCATTACTTCGCCCCAGTTTGTAGTATGCGGCCCCCAAACCGTGCATACTCCATAGCGTCTCGGGATGCTCCTCACCGAGCAGTCTTTTGCGTATTTCGAAGCATATTTCAAAGTATTTTGCCCCATCCGAATAGTATCCGTCATACACTAGGTACGACGCTAATCTTTCGGATAAACCAGAGTAGTCTATATCCCTAATTGCAGAATCTGCTGCGGCTATGTACTTTTTGACGTTTGCCAAGATTGCCGTTACTTGTAGATAATATGTTCTGCGCATCTCGCGGTTCCAGCCTTCCATCGAGTCCGGGAATGCCTCCAACGCGAATCGGAGTACCTGTGTCGAAATGGAAGTTTGAGACGAGACGTCAAGGTTGTTTCTGATTACATCCTGAACGAGACGATGAATTGTGATCTTTCTTCCCTCATCCCAAATCCGAATCAGAGAATACTCTTCGAGCGCACACAGACTTTGCCGAAATACAAAGTTATTCTCGAAAATGCGACGCAATTCTGGCTGCAGTGCCTCTTTTCCCGCTTTCATAAACTCTACAAGCGTCTCATCCGGATTCATGAAAGCCAACATCTGACTTAGCGGAATCGAATCCGGACTAGTCTGCTCAAGCTGACGAAATGAAATCTTCCAAGTTGTAAAGACCGATTCTCCATACGGATGATTCCCAATTGGCTTGGTTAGAAGCATTTCCTTTTGATTTTGATGGTATGTCTCCAGGTACTCAAAGATATTCTGGGTTCTCTTGATATACGAGGCCGCTTGTTCAATGGCGAGTGGCAAATATCCTAAGGCCTCTACAATCTTTCTCGCCTCGACTTTGACTTGTTCTCTTTCATCGTTTGCCAAACCAGCTCTCTGAAGGAGCATAGAGATGGAATCCTCCTCATTCAACAGATTGATTTCGACGCCTTCAGCAGGTATTCCATCGCAATTCTTGTTCCGAGTCGTAATCAACACATGGCCTGCCGACGTCTGTATATGAGGAAGATATCCATCTGCGATACGAATATCATCGAGATTGTCATATACCAAAAGCCATTTCTTTTTCCCTTCCAACTTGCGTAGAACAGAATTTCCGATATCATCGGCCGTTCCATCAGAGATGTTCTCGCCATGTTCAGTGAGAAGATTTGCTACTTTACGGAAACTCGAAAGCAAGCGCGTTTGATTATCGGCGCTCAGCCAAAAGATGTAATCATACTCATCTTCATAGCGATAACAATATTCCAGCGAAATTTGGGTTTTGCCGATTCCTCCGAGTCCGTAAAGAGCGATTCTGTGTTTGTAACCTTGTTTCTCATCGTGTAATTTACGGCGAATCTCTTCGAATAACTCTTTGCGACCGGTGAAAAACGGATTTCGGTCGTAGCGAACATCGAAGATATGAGTTTTCCTAGTGAACATGAGCTCTTTTAATGAAATTGATTGTCTACATTTCGCTTGTAGTGTCTTGTTTGATACGAGCCGCACGAACTAATCCTGCAATATTCCTTGATACTCTCCGGAAATTGCTGTCTTCTTCAGAAGAGTATTTGACAATCGTCAAATGATCCCCATCAAGCGCAACTCGAATCTCTCCAGGCAATCCCAAGGTAGCCGAAACCTCAGGAACTACAACCTACCAAATTAGACGTATAAAGCATAAATGAGTACCCCAACAAAAGTCATTGCGGTGCTTTCTGAGAAGGATGCCAACTGCAAGGTTTGTGCACGTTCGGGAAAAGCGTCATTGATTTCCTTGATGATTTGGCTGTTGGGGAGCAAGTCTTTGACAAATCTACTCTCGGAAAAGCTGGCGTCAAGGAGTCTCTTCAACATCTTTGCGAGATCTGCGCCGCGATGAGGAGTTCCCAGAAATGCGATGCCGATGGTATTTTTCGTGATTTGATGATATCTCGTGGCATTATTATGCGCAATTATCAATGCCTACAAGTTAGTACTTCAAGAAACTTAAGTGGACTGACCTGTTTGACAACGAGACCTCCCATGCTGTGCGCTATAAAGAGGGTTTCCGTCTAGTCCGATTAGCGAACATTCAACGTTCAAATTTGACATACATCTCCATGATCTGCGTAATGTAGCCAAAGCTCGTTAACAAGCTGCCTTGCAAAGTCAGGAACATCGAGTACGTTATTTGGTTTCCAAATGTTTTCCCAGTTTGAATCGTATCCGAACGTCATTATTCTTGCATTTTCAAGACCTGTGACTTTAGCGAGCCACGGCGGCCAAAAGGCTTTGGTTTGGTCATCGGTCCATGTGTTGTGCGCAGAGCCTCCTAGGCCGTGAACGAATACGATATTGAGGAGTGGGGTCGCATCAGGCTCGATAAGAGTGAACAAGCCGAATACGTCTGTCGTGGGAAGCGAAGTTGCGAGCGCTGTAGGCTGCTCGGCCTGAGCCTTCTTCTTTGTCCGGAGAAAGTTGAACGCCTGTTTATCAATATTGGGGAAAGCGAGATGGTACCATTGATCCCGATGACTAGGGTTCTGTATAGGATGATGTGTTTGGAGAAGATGGGGTTGCTGAAGCCTGACTTGAGCTGAATCGGGGAATGCGGGACAGGACGTCCTGTGTATGTACGTACATACGTGGCGATTTTCCACTAAGAAATTTAGGTTGGCAGAAGTAAACTTTATTCGAATGGCTGACAATAAAGTTTCTTATGAGCCTTTTTTGCTTTCGCGTTACCTCCGCTAACGTGATGCGAAAGTCTTGTGACCTAAGACAAAAAGTTGTTTCTTCTGCCTTCCGCTTATCTCTGAAATAACACTCGTTCCAACTCTTCGATCCATGACGCTGATTTCCATTCTCTTCATCCTCCTCGTTTTTAGAGACCTTGGGAATGGACAATGTATTGTCCAGACGCACTCATTTGTAAACTTACCAGAACAAAGTACTCAAGACTAATTAGATATTAGGACACCCTTACACCGGCACCAGCTGTGACACAAGGTCAAATTGTGAGCTATGGTACCTTGTTGTTTTGGGGGTATTGGTACGCGACATCCTGTAGCCAATCCACATACTTGATTGAAGGGACTGTAACTTTGAAGGCAGGACCGACCTCCAGTACCAGTATTTTCGCTCCGGGGACACCTGCAAGCACAGAATTTGCTGGGGCGGTAACGGGGATTGAGTTTGTGTGGAGCTATTCTAGCGTCGTCTTGAATACTGCAACGCCTTCACTCGGCTGCTGTTGTATTTATCCTTTATTTTATGGCCACTTATGACTAGGAATGGACAGCTTTAGCAGAACCCGGATACTCGACCACTGGAACCTTTTCAAGGTCGGTATAGTCAAGTGAAGAGCTGAGATGCTAGTGTATTCACTTTCGAGAGTACTCCCGTGATTGTAACTGCCGCTGTCAGCACAATAACACTAACCACGGTTCCAACGGGGTCCACTTCGCTTCTACCGGTGTCGCAGGTTTAGTCTATGTAAAGGATGTCGGTCTGATCATAGTCTGAGTCTCCACCTTCATCGTCAAGTTCACCAGTAACAACCCAATCCGGTCTCTCGACCGCTGCAATCGCTGCAATCTCTGCTACCATAGGTGGTGTTGCGATAGTGGCTATACTTGCCGTAACAATCTTCCTCTACAAGCTAAAGACTCGCCCGACTTCGGCATCTAATCCACTGGTACAGGGGAAAAGAGAGAAGACGCAGCCAAACCTGGTGTACAAGTGTCGGAAATCGGTGACATCCCTGTGGATCAAACTATTGAACAGCCTTCAGGACGTTTGAAGTATCCGGACAATCCAGAGGTCGCGGAATCAGGAAGGACAATAGGGGAAGGGTACTAAAATGAGGTTGTTTGAACAGCCCGTATGTCGTATTATATATTCGCCTTTTACAACCATTGTTCTATTTCCAAATTGAATAGGTTGCGGGCACTTGTTGATAGGCGGCTAATTGGTGATCCTAAAGTGGCTCGAGTCAAATAGGGAACACTTTGTGCAAGACTCTATTACTATCCAGTGGGCCGACAATCGGCCGAAAGCATTGAGAAAACCAAATACGTATGTATGCCCTTAGGGACATCAGGACGATAAACCACCCTCTCACTGCCATGAGGTGGAAGTCTCGTGGTCAAAAAAAAAATGGTACTAACATGAACGTTCTTTACTGGTTGATGTGTCGAGATCTTCTTTCTAATGTACGTTATTCCATATAATTAGTTATAAGTATGGTTGGCTTAAATCTTTGGCAAAGTCGCATAGGATGCACTTCGTATCTTTCATTCCCAAGACGGAGTCTGTGCCGTGAATAATCAAAATGATCGCTACCGTTTTAAAGTTGATCACAGCCACTTGCATACCTACAGTGACCAAACCCTTATTCCGATACGATTCAAGTCGACACCCATGGGAAATGCTCTCTGCACTCGAGACGAGACTTCCTCAGAGAGTCGGGTCCACGACGATCACATGTCGGGGACTTCCCTGTCCGCTCAGCGCCGGGGGACAGAAATAAGGTTAAGCAATACCAGGTTAGGTTTGGGTTGCGCATCATTTTTGGCTGACAAAGTGATGCAAGTCTTGTTCAGAATGGGCACTGCTTATACGTAATAATCGCTGCGCCCACATATCCCGCTCACTCACACACAGGCTCGCTTAGCCTCTTCCGAAGACTCATTCCGCCTAGCTCCATCATGAAGCTGCTTTCTATATTCTCAGTCTTCTTCATTTGCTTCAAGCTTGGACATGGACAATGTATTGTCGAACCGTACGGCTTGGTAAATTCAAACACATGCTCTGACTGAATCGTATGTAGCTGTTTCCCGTCAACCCGTCGCCCGTGACGCAAGGTCAAATTGTGAGCTACAGCACATTTTCCATGGAAGCAGTTTGGTTTGTGACATCCTGTACCCAATCCATATACTCGGTTGTAGCAACAGCAACGTTGAATATACAAACTTCCACTTTCCTTCCGGGGACAGCATCGGCATTTGAGACGTTAGCAACAGTGACCACGGAGCTCGTGTTTGAGTTGGATTATTTTGGAGCCACCTTTACCGGGGCAACACCTTCATTCACAGCCTTCATTGTATTCACTTTTGTCTATAGGCACTGACGGGGTGCTAGGACTGGACACTTACCGCAGAACCTGGATATTCTACTACTGGAACCTTTTCTACGTGAGTTAGATTATTGAAGGGAAGAGCTGAGTTGCTAGTCTAATCACTTTGGAGGGTGTTGCCGGTGCTTCCCAAGTTAGTACAACTGCTGTCGCGGCCACTTCCGCCAGTCCTGCGACTACTCCCACTACAACTCCTACCACAACTCCCACAACTCCCACGACTCCCACGACTCCCACGACTACTCCCACGACTACTCCCATGACTACTCCCACGACTACTCCTGCTCCTACCACTCCTACCAGTCAGGAAAATAATTCAACTTCTCTCGAGACAACGGAAACCGCGGCTCTGGCCAGTACAACACACGTATGACTAGTCAATAAACAACACTGACAATAGTCTCTTACTTCCTCTGTTACCGCAACAGTGACCAATCAATCGGGTCTTTCCACCGGGGCAATCGCAGCAATCTCTGCGACTATAGGTGTTGTGGTGATAGTCATTGTCATTGCGGTGATAATTTTCCTGTACAAACTCAAGACTCGTCAAACTCCCGTCACACCCCCACCGGCAGAAGGTGCAATCGAAACGAGTGAGGAGGCAAAGAAACCTGATGTAGCCCCGCAAGTCATCGCCGTCGACGAAAGTGAACAGCCTTCAGGACGTTTGAAATATCCCGATAATCCAGAAGTTGTGGAATCAGGAAGGACCATTGGCGAAGGATACTAAGACGACATTCGTTTAAGGTGTTTGAACAGTATATTATGTACATATGCATTTTAATACCACTGTACAACGATGATAGTACTTGTGCGCATGAATCTGCTTCTTTCAGTGGATGGTCCCATGACTCAAACGTGTATTCCGACGACAAGATTTAAGTTGGTATCCTCAGGGAAACATCAAGGTAATAGGTCTTCTTGCCACTAATCACGGTCGTGAAGACTTCAATTCTCAGGGCAGTGAGAGGTGCTCCGTCGCGGAGACGCTATTACCCAAGGAAAAGTATACGCAAATCGAACCATTTTTTTTATCGGCAATGGAACGACGGAAGTTTTCCTGGCGCGATTTTCGAAAAAAATTTATTGGATTTTCGAACATGGCTGTCAAATGCTAATCTTGGTGAATACGGAGTTTATACTCTGGCAGCAAGGATTATCATTGGAATAGGATTGCTATATACCTTTGGCCAAGTCTACCATGCATTGTAAAACGGGACTTACGATCACGAAGTGTGTGGAGGAATAGATTCTGGAATGGAAAGACGATTCTGGGTGATAATTATCTAATGGTTTGGACGATTACTAGAAAGATATGACCAAATGGAAAAGTAAGGTTGGTGTGAGCAGTGACGCCGCGATATGTAAATATGTAAAGCCGTGGAGGCTGCGGATGTTAAGGTTATGACAAGTCTTGTATTCTAACTGGGACTGCAGACTCGTCCAGATGGATGATTGGCCAGAATAAGTGGGAGACGATCGTTTGCGGCTGGGGCAAAGTCTGTTGAGATAAGGTTCCCCACCAGCGAATTACATTTGGTTTGAGCATATGTATCACTTTGGTTGAGCAGAGCACTACTTAAGACCCTGATCTCTCTGCCGAAATACTTGGTCTCGCACACACATCCTCGGTTAAAGACTCGTTCCACGTCGATCCATCATGAAGCTGATTTCCATACTGGTCCTCTTCATTTGCTTTGAGCTTGGACATGGA
>Ga0335072_10013874_pt1 | contig 11458 bp, 9 predicted proteins | sample Lox_Sample_21_FD_206725 | JGI IMG/M metagenome (GOLD analysis project Ga0335072, IMG submission 206725) | Soil microbial communities from Loxahatchee National Wildlife Refuge, Florida, United States - Lox_Sample_2.1 | ecosystem: Environmental > Terrestrial > Soil > Wetlands | place: USA: Florida...
CTGGACTCCGGCGAGCCCAAGCTGTCGGGTAAGGAGTACCGGCTGCACGTCGGGCTCAAGGAGGGCATCTCCCAGGACGACGCGAGGAAGATCTCCAAGATCATCCGCGATGAGGGCCCCAAGGGCGTGCGGGCGCAGGTCCAGGGCGACGAGTTGCGCGTCTCGTCGAAGAAGAAGGACGAACTGCAGGAAGTCCAGGCCCTGCTCAAAGGCAAGGACCTGGACATAGCCCTGCAATACGTCAATTACCGCTAGAGCCTGCAGGCATTTCGACCTCGGCGACCCCGCTCTTGGGTACTAAGCCGTTACGACCCGGTGCTCGCGATACGGGCTAGTCTGCCCAGCGGCCCCCCACGTCCGCCGGGCAGACCGCCCTAGCTGGTCAGTGGCCGCTGACGGTCACTTCGTGCCACAGGCCGCCGTTCAGGTTCAGGTTGTTCCCGCGCGCCTGGCCAGGGGCGGAGTCGCCGACATAGGTATAGAGCGGATGCCCGTCGTAGGTCTCCTGAGTCGTGCCGTCGGCCCGCTTGATCGTGCTCAACTGTCCGGGCACGCCCGCGCCCGCGGTGAGCGGCCCGTGCACCGGCGGCCAGTAGACCGCGCACGAGCCATTGCAGACCGACTTCGCCGGCGTATCAGGCGCGAACCAGTAGAGCGTGCGGCCGGCGGCGTTGGTGAGCACCGTTACTCCGCCGATCGTGGTGGTTCGAAGCCCCCCGCCCGCGGAGCCTGCCGGGCCACCCGGACCGCCCGCACCGGCCACAGCCCCGCCGAGCAGCCCGAAAGCAACGATAGCTACCACCGCCGCACCGAGGCACGCTTGCCGCCAGCCCACGCTCGGCAGGCCAGCAACGCTCACCCTGGACCCGCCTGAGTCCCGCACCGCAGTGGCCCGCCCGGCCAAGTCCGCGGCTGCCGCATAGACCGCAAGCGCGGCGAATGCCGCAACCTCGATGATTCCGGCAACGATCCCGGCAGTAGTCCGGACTTCACGAAATCCGAATAGCCCGAATTGGACCGTCAGCAGGTAGCCGCCGAGCGTGCTCAGCGCCAGCACCGCTCCGACCGCCGCCACCAGCCTGCTGGGCGTGACCAGCACGGCCACGCCAACCAGGAAACCAGCGATAACCTGCAGCAGGAACAGCCAGCCGATTGTCGGGATTGTGCGGTAGCCGGTCAGGTAGAGGTCCAGGTGAACGCCCGCCGTGGCGAACAGCAGGCCGGCCCCGGCAAGCCGGAGCAGGGACCACTGCGCACCCCGCGCCTGTCGCCCGGTCATAGTGCTTGCCCCGTTCGTGACTGTGCTCATAACCCTTACCACGGCAAGGCGCCGGCATAAGTTCACCAAACGAGCGCCCGCTGGCCCTCACTGACCTGCCCCGACATAGCAGCATCGGAACCGCTGCCCGCAGCATGCCGGGCCGGCCAGCATCCGCCCCGCCGGCCGTGCTGGGATTAGACCGTGCCGGCGTTGAGCGTTGCTGGTGCTAAACCTGGCCGGCGGCCACCGAAGGAGATGTCAATGATCGCCGTCCCGCCGCTTCGTGAGCGTAAGGCGTGGCAAGCACTTGAGCGCCACCACGCCGAGATTGGCCAGCGTCACCTGCGTGAACTGTTCGCAACCGACCCCGTGCGCGGCGAACGGCTGACGGCCGAGGCCGAGGGCATCTACCTGGACTACTCGAAAAACCGGGTTACCGACGAGACAATGCGGCTGCTCGTCGAGCTGGCCGAGGAATCGGGCGTGCAGCAGCGGCGCGACGCGATGTTCGCCGGCGAGCACATCAATGTGTCCGAGGACCGCGCAGTGCTGCACGTGGCACTGCGGATGCCTGAGACCGCGTCGCTTGTCGTGGACGGCGCCGACGTGGTGGCCGAGGTGCATGCGGTACTGCGCCGGATGCGGGCATTCGCGAACAAGGTCCGGTCCGGCGAATGGAAGGGCTACACCGGCAAGCGGATCCGAAATGTGATCAACGTAGGCATCGGCGGGTCCGACCTCGGCCCGGTGATGGCGTACGAAGCGCTGAAGCATTACTCCGACCGGGACATGAACTTCCGGTTCGTGTCCAACGTCGACTCCACCGATTTCGTCGAGGCGACGAGGGACCTGGCGCCGGACGAGACGCTCTTCATCATTTCTTCCAAGACATTCGGCACCCTCGAGACGCTCACCAACGCACGGTCTGCGCGGGACTGGGTCGTTGACGCGCTTGGCAGCGAGGACGCGGTCGCCAGGCACTTCGTCGCGGTGTCGACCAACGCCGAGAAGGTGGCGGCGTTCGGCATCGACACGGACAACATGTTCGGGTTCTGGGACTGGGTTGGCGGCCGCTACTCGATGGACTCGGCCATCGGCCTGTCGACGATGATCGCGATCGGGCCTGACAACTTCGATGGGATGCTGGCCGGCTTTCACGCCATGGACGAGCACTTCCGCACCGCCCCGCTGGCACAGAATCTGCCGGTCATCATGGGCCTGCTGTGCGTCTGGTACGGCGACTTTTTCGATGCTCAGACAGTCGGCGTGATGCCGTACGACCAGTACCTGAAGCGGTTCCCGGCCTACCTGCAGCAACTCACGATGGAGTCCAACGGCAAGCACGTGACGCTGACCGGCATGCGGGTTGACTACCAGACCGGGGCGGTGTTCTGGGGCGAGCCAGGCACCAACGGCCAGCACAGCTTCTATCAGCTCATTCATCAGGGAACGAAGCTCATCCCGGTCGATCTGATCGGCTTCGGCAAGTCACTTAACCCGCTCAGGAACCACCACGACATCCTGTCGTCCAACGTGTTCGCGCAGGCGCAGGCGCTGGCCTTCGGCAAGACCGAGCTAGAGGTCCGGGCAGAGGGCACGCCCGAGCACGTCGTGCCGCACCGGGTGATGGAGGGCAACCGGCCCACCAACGTCCTGCTCGCCGAGGTGCTTACGCCACGACTGCTTGGCTCGCTGATTGCGCTCTATGAGCACAGTGTGTTTACCCAGGGCACGATCTGGCAGATCGATTCCTTCGACCAGTGGGGCGTCGAACTTGGCAAGGCGCTAGCCAACCAGATCGCGCCCGAACTTGAGTCCGCGGCCGAGCCGGAGCTCAGCCACGACTCGTCAACGAATGCCCTCATCCGGCGCTACCGGTCGCTCAAGGCGACAGAAATGAAAGGCTGACTGCGATGCCAACAGATACGCCGATGCAACTCGGCATGATCGGACTCGGCAGGATGGGTGGCAACCTGGTGCGCCGGCTGATGCGTGACGGCCACAGTTGTGTGGGCTACAACCGCACTCCTGATCCGGTAAAGCAGCTGGAGACCGAGGGCATGACCGCCGCTACCGGTCTGGCTGACCTTGTCAGCAAGCTAACGCAGCCGCGTGCCATCTGGATCATGGTGCCCGCCGCCAGCGTGCAGTCGACGCTCGATGAGCTGAGACCGCTGCTCGCTCAGGGCGACATCGTCATCGACGGCGGCAACTCTTTCTACCGCGACGACATCGAGCGAGCCAGGCAGCTCAAGGCGGACGGCATCCACTTCGTGGACTGCGGGACCAGCGGCGGTGTGTGGGGCCTGGAGCGCGGCTACTGCCTGATGATCGGTGGCGAGAACGGACCTGTGCAGCACCTGGACCCGATCTTCAAGACCATCGCGCCAGGCGAGGGCAGCGCCGAGCCAACTCCCGGCCGGACCCTGCCTCAGGCCAACGGGACCGGCAGTACCGCCCCGCACGGCTACCTGCATTGCGGGCCGAACGGAGCCGGCCACTTTGTCAAAATGGTACATAACGGTATCGAGTACGGCATGATGGCCGCGATCGGCGAGGGTCTGAGCATCATCAAGCACGCTGACGCCGGGCTGCACCAGCAGGACATTGACGCCGAGACCACTCCGCTGCGCGATCCGGAGGCGTACCAGTATCAGATCGACGTCAGCGATGTGGCCGAGGTATGGCGGCGCGGCTCGGTGATCAGCTCCTGGCTCATCGATCTGATCTCAGCGGCCTTCGCCCAGTCTCCCAGCCTTGACGACTTCGAAGGCCGGGTGTCCGACTCCGGCGAGGGACGATGGACCGTTCTGGCCGCCGTCGAGGAAGGCGTTCCCGCCTCGGTGATCACCGCGGCCCTCTACGAGCGGTTTGAGTCGCGCGGGCTGGGTGACTTCACCGATAAGGTCCTGTCGGCGATGCGCTATGAGTTCGGCGGGCACAAGGAGAAGAAGGCCTGAGGCGTGCACCACGATCTGGATGTCATAGCCGACTCCGGCATGGTCGCCGCCAGGGCCGCTGGCTACGTCGCGGAACAGGCCCGCGCGGCCGTAGCGGACCGCGGCCGGTTCACCTTCGCGGTCAGCGGGGGGCATACGCCGTGGGCGATGTTCGCTGCGCTCAAGAACCAGGACATGCCGTGGGCGGATGTCGAGCTCTTCCAGGTGGACGAGCGCGTCGCGCCGGACGGTGACCCGGACCGCAACCTTACCCACTTGCGGGATGCCATCGGCGGCACACCCGCCCAAGTGCACCCGATGCCGGTCACTGACCCCGAACTGGAGGTAGCAGCCGTCGCGTATGCGATAGTCCTGCCGCAGCGATTCGACTTGGTCCACCTAGGGCTCGGCCCGGATGGCCACACCGCGTCACTGGTCCCAGGTGACCCGGTGCTGGATGTTACCGATGCGCTGGTCGCGGTCACTCAGCCGTATCAGGGCCATCGGCGCATGACGTTGACTTATCCCGCGCTGGCCCGCGCTGATCAGCTGTTGTGGCTGGTCACCGGTGCGGACAAGCACGACGCGCTGGCTAAGCTGCTCGCAGGCGATGAATCAATCCCGGCCGGCCGGGTGCTGGCCGCTCGCTCGCTGATCATGGCCGACCAGGCAGCGGCCTGACTTCCCGCGGCCGGTCGGCCGCCAGCACGGCCGCCAGTCCGGGCAACCGCCCGGGTGGCGGTTCGCAGCCGCCTGGCGGTCGGCAAACCCCCCTGATAGCGAGGACCTCATGACAGTCACCACCGGCAAAGGGCTTGCGCACGGATCTGTCCGGCGCCCGGACGATCACGTCATCGTGCTGTTCGGCGCCACTGGCGACCTAGCCAAGCGCAAGCTGCTGCCTGGCCTGTTCCACCTCGCGGCGGCCAACTTGTTGCCGCGCAAATACCGCATCATCGGCTCGGCGCCAGCGAAGTTCGCGATCAGCACCGATGAGTTCCGGGCGCACGCTAAGCAGGCGTGCCAGGATTTCTGCATCACCAAGCCGACCCGAGAGACAGACGCCTGGGCCGAATTTCAGCAGCATCTGTCGTTCGCCGTGGCTGATCCAGCCGACTACGTCCCGCTCCGTGATGAGGTGGAACGGGCCGAGAAGGAGATCGGCGGATCAGTCCGCCGGTTGTTTCACCTGGCGGTGCCGCCGAGCGCGTTCGCCTCGGTGGTCGGCATGCTCGGCGATGCAGGCCTGGCTGGCGAGCGATCCCGGGTGGTCATCGAGAAGCCGTTCGGCACAGACCTGAAGTCAGCGATCGAGCTCGGCAATGCCGTGCACGCGGTCTTCGATGAGTCGCAGATCTTCCGGATCGATCACTTCCTCGGCAAGGAGTCAGTCGACAACATCCTGGCGTTCCGGTTTGCCAACGGCCTGTTCGAGCCGGTCTGGAACCGCTCGCACATCGCTTACGTGCAGATCGACGTGCCGGAGACGCTCTCCATCGAGGGCCGGGCCGACTTCTACGACAAGACCGGCGCTTACCGCGACATGATCGTCACGCACTTGTTCCAGGTGCTCGGCTTCATCGCGATGGAGCCGCCGACCTCACTGACGGCCCAGCGGTTGCGGGCCGAGAAGGCCAAGGTCTACGACGCGCTGAAGCCGCTCGACGTCCGGCACGTGGTGCGTGGCCAGTACGAGGGCTACCGCACCGAGACGGGCGTCGCTCCGGACTCCGAGACCGAGACGATGGTCGCGCTCAAGGCTGAGGTCGACAACTGGCGGTGGCACGGGGTGCCGTTCTACCTGCGGTCCGGCAAGAGCATGGGCGCCGGGCGGCAGGTGATCACGCTCGGCTTCCATGAGCCGCCGCTGCGGATGTTCAAAGCGCACCGCAAGGATGTACCGGACGGGCGGCGGAACGAGGTCATCATCGACTTCGCTGACCCTGGCTCCATCACCGCAAAGTTCCTGGCTAAGGAACCGGGCGCAGAGATGACGCTGGGCAGCGAGAAGATGGTGTTCAAGTACGCGGACTCGTTCGCCGCAGCGAACGCGCTTGAGGGCTACGAACGGCTCATCCTCGATGCGATGCTCGGCGACCAGTCCTTGTTCACCAGTTCCGACGGCATCCTGCGACTGTGGGAGATCTCCGAGCCGCTGCTGCAGAACCCGCCGCCGGTCCAGTCGTACTCGCCCGGCTCCTTCGGTCCGGAGTCGGTGAGCAAGCTCATCGAGCCGTTCCGGTGGCATCTGCCCAACTCCGGCTGACCCTATGGTCCGTACCTGGAGGTGCTCATGACCTCGCCAATCAAGTTGCTGCTCGCCGATGTCGACGGCACGCTGGTCACCCAGGACAAGGTTCTGACCAAGCGAGCTATCGAGGCCGTGCGCAAGCTGCACGATGCGGGAATCCTGTTCGCGATCACCAGCGGCCGGCCGCCGCGCGGCATGGCCATGCTGATCGAACCGCTCGACATCCAGACACCGATCGCTGCGTTCAATGGCGGGCTGGTCGTCGACCGGGACATGACCGTCCTCGAGCAGCGTGTGCTGCCGGAGGACATGGTGGTTCCGGCCACGGACACGATGTCCTCGTTCAACTTGGACGTATGGGTCTACCGGGGGGCGGACTGGTACGTGCCAAAGCCGGACGGCCCCCATGTCGCCCGCGAGGCGTGGACAGTGAAGTTCGAACCCAAGGTGATGCAGGACGGGGTCAAGGGCCTCACCAGCCATGTCGCCAAGCTCGTCGGCGTCAGCGATGAGACCGATGCCGTGGAAAGAGCGACCTCAGCGGTGCGCGATAAGTTCGGCGATCACGTCACAGCCGCCCAGTCCCAGCCGTACTACCTGGACGTAACGCACCCGAAAGCCAACAAGGGCGAGGTAGCGAGGTACCTGGCCGCCAAGTACGACCTAGCACCAGAAGAGATCGCGACGATCGGCGACATGCCAAACGACGTGCTGATGTTTGCCCACTCCGGTCTCTGCATCGCCATGGGGCAGTCCAGTCCGGAGGTCAAACGAGCAGCCCGGCGGGTTACGACCTCTAACGAGGACGAGGGCTTCGCCAACGCGGTGGACAACTTCATCCTCCGGCCATCGGATCGCAGCTAGCGAGCGCAAGCAGGCCCGAAGACGCTCCCGCTGACGGCCAGCCGCGAGCAGACGGCGGCTATCAACTCATGTCCGCGCTCGCCTGACCGTTGGTTGCGTCGTTGTTCGCCTGATCCCGCAAGCGGGTCGCGCGCAGCACGACCTCGATGGCGAATCGCGTGTCTGGATCGCTGAGCTGCCCGTCCAGCGCGCGCTCGAGGTTGCGCATGCGATACCTGATCGTCTGAGGGTGGACCGACAACCGCTGGGCCATGGCCGGGGCCGTTCCGCTGGTCTCCAGCCAGGCGGTGAGCGTCTGCGTCAGCCGTTGCCGCGCAGCCGCACCAAGGCCAGCGACTGCGCCCAGCCGCCGCCGTGCCAGCTGGTTGATCAATGGCTCGTCAGCCAGTAGCCACATCTCCACCAGGTGGTCCTCACAGAAGACCACCTGCTCCGCATCGATGATCCCGTCGCGGCTCAATGCCAGCGCCTGCCGTGCCCAGCGCAGCGAGTGCGCGGCCTCGGCAATCGGGACGCTAAGTCCGACCGCCGACCGGCGGCCGGCCAGGACACCGGCGAGAACCCTTCGCATGCTCGCGTCCACGCTGCCAGGCAACAGAAAATGCGGCTGCGGCCCGCCAAGGTCCTGCAGGTCATCATCAGGCAACTCGAGGAGGCACTCTGACCCTGGCTCGACAGCGACCAGGGTTACCTCCGCGGGAACTACCCAGCCCACGATCTCCGCGAGCTCAGCGACAGCGCGGACCGGAGCCGGTGGCCACTCCAGGATCAGGCGCAGCAGCCGCTTCCGCAGTTCCTGCTGAGATCCCCCCGATTGCGCCTTCGCCTCGAGGTATCCCTGAAGCGACAGCGAGGCGAGCTCATCCATGTAAGCGAGCCCGGCATCAGCGAGCCAGGACATCACCGAGGACGGTGCGCCGCAGCGCAGACCGACGCTCATCACCCGGCGCCAGCTGACGTGCACGCCAATCCGGTAGGCAGCCTGGAGGCTGTCGAGGCTGCGACCTTCGCGCGCCTCGTACTGGCCGAGCGTGCGGCACAGATGATCGCGCCCGTCTCGCGGCGCGCTCGGGTCGGCAATCCAGTCGAAGAACGATGCCAGCGCCCGCTGCACCGCCACCTGCAGCACGTGGCCATACGGCCCGTCCATCGGACGCGCGTACTCAGGGATTCTGGCGCGGATCTCCGCGATGATCTCGCGAGCTAGATCGGGCAACTCTGGCCGCATGAGCGCGGCAAGCTGCTCCGGACGCACGACCCGTGGCGGTCCGGTCAGACCTTCGGCTGACGGCGATGTCGTAACTGCGCGATCCGGCACAGTCCCGACAGTAGTCCCGCAGCGAGGCGCGGCGAAGAGGCAAGCGCCGCGTTTCTGCGATCCCGATGACGGCCGAAGCGGTTCCGGCGGACGGAATGTGCTCACGATGGCGCCGGTTCCGGCGCGCCTTTCGGGATCGGACCGGATTGCTCACTTCGTGATAAATGGCGGCCGTCAAGTTGTGTGCAGGTGATAACGATCGCGGCGCCTGTGCAGGCCCGGCGGATATCGGACGCACATATCTTGCACCCGGTTGTTACGCGGACGTAACGTACTCGCCAGTAGCAAAAGCTGCGAGTGCAGCGCGTGACCCAGATCAGCCTCGCACCGCTGGTGTCAGGCGAACCCCCGATCAAGGAGCGCAGTCATGACAATGCGGAAACGTGTCGGCAGTGTCCTGTTCACGGCCGCCGCAACGGCAGCCGTCGTGGGCATGAGCGTCGGTACGGCGCTGGCCTCTACGACCCTCACTGTCAAGGTAAGCCACGGCGGCTCGTATACCGCTACCGCGAAAAAGACAGTCCTGTCCGACAACGGCGTCGCCGTGACCTGCACGAACAAAGGCAAGACGCCTAGCTCCAAAGCAGGCGGCAAACTGTCCAATGGCACTCACCGGGGCAAGGCGCCGGTGAGCCTCGGCGAGGTGACAAGTCTGTCGTTCAACAACTGCTCTGGTGCGCTCGGAGCAGTAAAGACGAAGGTCGAGGCGAAGCCCACGCTCAAGGCCGACTCCAAGACCAACAGCAAGGGCGACACCGACGCGATCATCACCGGCGTCAAGGTCAAGGTCTCGATGACGGACTGCTCATTCACAGTGACCGGGTCGGCGCCGGGCTACTACTCCAACAAGACACACACCCTGACCATGACGTCGCACAAGTTGCCGGTGAAGGCACCGAAGGCGCAGCTCAAGGTCTCGGGTGTCCCGGCCGGCGAGTGCGGGGGCCTTGTTAAGAACGGCGACCACCCGACCTATAACGCGAGCTACACGGTCAGCCGCAAGGTCGTCATCAAGTCGAGCTAAGTCGCAACGGGAGCGCCGGTGGCCGCGCTGCGGTCACCGGCGCTGCCATCAGACGGCGCCGTGCGCCAGCGTTTCGTGTAAGTCGTACCTGGACATCCGACTGGAACCGAGGTGCAGGTGAGTAACGCTCGCAGTCGGCAGTCCCGCGGTGTGCGGAGCGCCGCACTCGCCGTCGCGCTGCTCCTCGCAGGAGCGCTGGCCGCCGCGGTCACGGTCGCAGCCGACGCGTCAGGCACCGTCGCCGACAGTCACGTCCAGCTCAGTCTCGGCTACACGTGCTCGTTTCCGGTCGGCTCGCGACAGGTGCCGACGGCTGTCGGCGTAGCGATCGCGGCGACCTTCCCGGACGCGGTCGCGGCGGGCCAGCGCATTCAGCCGACTGGCGTGCAGATCACCGTACGCCTGCCCGCGGCGGCAGTTGCCGCGCTGCGCGAGTCCGGCGCGACCACGGTCAGTTCGACCGCAGTCCTCGCGGTCGACATGAGCCAGCAGACGACGACCGCAAGCTGGCACGCGCAGACACAGGCTGCTCAGCCCCTGCCAGCTAGTGGCAGCCTCAAGGTCGTCGCACCGGGCCAGGCTACGCCGGTGACCGCAGCCGATCGCGGGACCGTCACCTTCACCGCGGCCGGCCTGACCCTGACGCTGCATCTTGCCGGTGCGACCGGTGCGAGCGCCACCAGTGACAGCCCGAGCCCGGGCAGTGAGGTATCTGCAAGCCCATCCAGCAGTCCGAGTGCCACGGACCTCAGCGTCGCCTGCACCCCGGCCAGTCAGAGTGACACCGCGCTTGACGCCATTCCGGTCGTCGCGGCCACTGCTTCGGCGGCAACGAAAGCCCCGGCACATCGCGCCAAGCCGAAGCTCCCCAAGGATTGCGGGCACATCAAGGTACACGGAACCGGTACCGCCGTGTGCGGGTACATCACTGGCTACTCCGATGTCCTGAAGCTTTATGGCGCCGCACCGCTGCAGCCGAAACGGCCAGCCCGGCCCGCGCTGGTCAACATCGACTTTGCCTACCGGCATGTCATCAAGCCCGGCAAACTCATTGAGTACTCGACCGGCGAGCTCTACTACCAGGGGCACCACGAACTGCCGCCGGTCCGCGCGACGTTCCTGGCCTTCAGGTTCGTCCCCGTCACCGCGACGCTCATGGTCACCGAGCTGACGCCCATCCAGATCCGCTCAGTCTCGGGCATCACCGCGCCGCCCTATCCGATCACCGTCCGTGCGACCACGAGGGTGCGAATCCGAATCTCGGATGTTGACGTGAACGGCGTGAGGCTGGCCATCGGGCCGCATTGCCGCCCGGTCAGCTCGCCGCGACTGACGCTAATCGGGCGGGGCGACAACACCATCCCCCCGAAGGGCTACACCGTGCCAACGGGTGGGCCGCTGAGCGGACGGCTGACCATTCCCGCGTTCACCGGCTGCGGGGTGACCGAAAATCTCGATCCGTTGCTGACTGGCTCCATCTCAGGGCCAGGCAACTACGTGCTGATGACCCAGGGAAGGTTGTGCGGTCCGGCGAACCCACGGGACTGGACGTGCCCGCCGCCGGTACCCAAACCGGCACGCTGACGGCCCTTTTCAGGGGTAACGCCGGATGCCGCCGATCATCGCTTGACGAAGGAGTGCAGTCATGACAGCAGGATCACGATCGACATGGGTGCGGCTGGCGGCCGCAGCAGCAACCGTCGTGGCCGCCGGCGCGACACTGGCCACAGCCGCCGGCCCAGCGTCGGCGAACACCACGTCGGCAGCCGCCAAGGTGCACGCCAAATACAAAGTCACCGGT
>Ga0335072_10013876_pt1 | contig 11457 bp, 6 predicted proteins | sample Lox_Sample_21_FD_206725 | JGI IMG/M metagenome (GOLD analysis project Ga0335072, IMG submission 206725) | Soil microbial communities from Loxahatchee National Wildlife Refuge, Florida, United States - Lox_Sample_2.1 | ecosystem: Environmental > Terrestrial > Soil > Wetlands | place: USA: Florida...
CAGGCGGCTGGGGCACTCGGCGCGGTTACGCAGGCCGGACAGTGGTCTGCAGGATCTGAATTGGCAGCAGCCGATGGAAGCGAAGATGGCGCTGCACGCGGGAGAGAACAGGAGTATCCACGACGGTTCGAAGGGCGCCAACTGCGCATGATTGCCTTCCCGCTGGGTGGGGTTGCGGCAGGCAGCATCAGCCTGGGAGGCCGGGGGCAACTGCGCGACTGGGAGATTTTCAACCGGCCCAACAAGGGTTTTCGGCCGCATTATGCTTTTGCTTCCATCTGGGCACAGGCGGGCGATGGCAAGCCGGTTGCCCGGGTTCTTGAGTCGCGCATAGAGCCACCCTACGAAGGTCCGGATGGATTGGGCTCTGACAATGTGCCCGGTCTGAGCAGGCTGGAATCTGCCAGTTTTTTGGGAGCCTATCCGCTGGCGCGCATCGAATTTCACGATCGCACGCTTCCAGTCGTGGTGGAACTCGATGCGTTCTCGCCTTTTATTCCGCAGGATGCAGAGGCTTCCGGTCTGCCGGTCGCCATGATGCATTATCGCGTGAGGAATCCCGGGAGCAGCTCTGCCCGCGTGGGCATTGCCTTCTCGGTTGAAAATCCGGTTCTCGCATCCGGCGCAGGTAAAGCGGGCGATCGCCGCAGCAACGAATATCGGAAAGAAGACGGCATGGCGGGGTTGCTCATGACGAATCCCGGGATTGCTTCGGGCGATCCGATGAGCGGCAGCTTCGCGCTGGCTGCGCTGCCTGACTCCGGCGCGGAAGTCACTTACTGGGTTGGCTGGCCGCAGGGCCGCTGGTGGGACTCGCCGCTGCTTTTCTGGGATCAGTTTTCAAAAGAGGGTCGATTCGCTGCGCAGCCGGAGCCGCATAATGCGGTGGGCGCGGTATGCATGCAGTCAGAGATAGCGCCGGGGCAGACGGCGGATTTCCGGTTCATGCTGGGCTGGCACTTTCCGAATCGCACGCCGGCATGGTGCGGATGGGATGCGCCGCCCGGAGAAGGCAACACGGTCATCGGTAACTATTATGCGACGCGCTTTCGCGATGCATGGGATGCGGTTGCGTATGCGACGAAAAACCGGGAGACGCTGGAATCGCGGACAAAATCCTTCGCTTCAGCGTTTGCGCAGAGCTCCTTGCCGGACGCGGTGAAGGACGCAGCCAGCGCCAATCTTTCAACGCTGGCTACGACGACGTGTTTTCGAACCGCCGATGGCGAGTTTCATGCCTTTGAAGGCAGCGGCAACACGATGGGATGCTGTTTTGGCAACTGCACGCATGTGTGGAATTACGAAGCTGCTACGCCATTTCTCTTCCCTACTTTTGCCAGATCGCTGCGTAAAAGCGCCTTTGGCTACTCGATGGACGAAGCAGGAGCCATGCATTTTCGTCAGTTGCTGCCCGACGGCAAGGCGCGCTCTTCCAATGCGGCAGCCGACGGCCAGATGGGACAGATTGTTCATGCGTGGCTGGACTGGAAGCTTTCAGGGGATCTTGAATGGCTTCGCAATCTCTGGCCGCGGGTGAAGAAGGCGATCGAGTTTGCCTGGATTCCGGGCGGTTGGGACAGCGATCGGAACGGCGTTCTCGAAGGCGTGCAGCACAACACCTACGACGTCGAATTCTACGGGCCGAATCCATTGTGCGGCATCTACTATCTGGCAGCGCTGCGCGCGTGTGCGGAGATGGCCGCGGCTGTGGGCGATGGCGCGGCGCAGGATTATCGCAGCCTGGGCGAGCGAGGCAGCCGGTGGATCGATGCCAATATTTTTAACGGAGAATATTATGTGCAGAAGATTCGCGGGTTCAAGGCTGATGAGATCGCTGCGAGTCTGCGCGGCGGCATGGGAGCCGAGGATACGGAGAAGCCCGAATATCAGGTTGGCGATGGCTGCCTGATTGACCAGCTTGTGGGACAGTACCTGGCCGATGTGGGCAATCTTGGGCCGTTGACCGCGCCGGAGCACATTCGCACTACGCTCGAGTCCATCTATCGCTACAACGCAAAGCGGACGCTCGCGACGCATGACAATGTGGCGCGTACCTACGTGCTCAACGATGAGGCTGCCGTGGTGGTTTGCGACTACGGCCAGGGGCAGCGTCCGCGCATTCCGTTCCCCTACTATTCCGAGGCGTGGACGGGAACCGAATACGTGCTGGCCGCGCTGCTGGTTTCGTGGGGGATGGCCGACAAGGGAATCGAAATCGTGCGCAATTCCCGGCTGCGCTATGACGGAGAGAAGCGTAACCCATGGGATGAAGCAGAGTGTGGGCATCACTATGCCCGGGCCATGTCATCCTGGGCAATGGTGGTGGCGCTGAGCGGCTTTGCTTACGATGGCGCAAAGGCTTCGCTGGTTGCTGTGCCGCGCATTCCGCATGATCATTTCGACTGCTTCTGGGCGACGGCCACCGGATGGGGAACCTTTACGTACAGAAGCCAGCCGGCGACGGCCAGATTCAATCTGAAGGTGACAGAAGGACATCTGATCTGCCGAAGTTGCGAGCTTACCGCCGCGGGCAAGACGGCAGTTGTGAGAAACGGCAGCGGCCTTCTGGCCAACACGGTCGATCGAAAGAGCGGCACGGTCGTGGTGAATCTCAGCGAGCCGGCCAGGCTTGTTGCCGGAAGCGGCCTGCAGATTGAGGTCAGCGCATGAGCTCCGACACGACGACGTGGAGACCAGGGACGTGGAGACCGTGGGTCGTGGTTGTCGGAGGCTTTCTGGGCGCGGGAAAGACGAGCCTGATTCTGGCGGCGTGTGGTTTGCTTGAGCAGCGCGGCTACCGCTGCGCGGTGGTGCTCAACGATCAGGGGAACGCGTTGGTGGACACGCATCTGGTGGAACAGCACGGCATCCGCGCGGGCGAAGTCACGGGCGGCTGTTTCTGCTGCCGATTTACCGATCTGCTCTCCGCGTTTGACAAGCTGCGCGGTTATGCGCCGGATGTAATCTTCGCGGAGCCGGTGGGAAGTTGTACCGACATTGCGGCAACCGTCCTGCGGCCGCTGCTTGAGGACTTCGAACAGTGCCGCGTGGCGCCGTTCACGGTGCTTGTGGATCCGGCGCGACTTGCCGATCTGGAGCGTGAAGAGGCTGACGCGAATATCGCCTTTCTGATGCGCAAGCAAATGGAGGAGGCAGACCTGATTGGACTGACGAAGGCCGACCGCTGTCCGGATGCTGTGGAGATTCCGGGACTGCACCCGCTGCGCATGAGCGCGAAAAGCGGAAGCGGTGTGGAAGAGTGGCTCGATCAGGTGCTCACCGGCTGCCGGGAACCGGATGACAAGACTCTTGAGATTGATTATGAGCGATACGCGCACGCCGAAGGGGCGTTGGCGTGGCTCAATCTGAGCGCGCAATTCGAGGCAAAGATGGCCTTGTCGCCGGGCTCACTGGTTGGGCCACTGCTTGAAGACTTGGAAAGAGGGCTGAGCGCGGCCGGAGTCTCGATCGCGCATTTGAAGCTGCTGGACCGGTGCCCGGGCGGCTGGATTAAAGCGGCGATCAGCGCGAATGGCGACGGAATCGATATCGAAGGAGATCTGGATGCGGAGCCAGCGTATCGGCACGAACTGATCCTGAATCTGCGCGCGATAGGAAGTCCCGATCAGATACAGGAGATGGTTGAGGCGCCGGTGCGCCGCATGGCTGGAAGGTTTTCAGAGTGGAGCATAAGCTGTTTCAGTCCGCCGCCTCCCAAGCCGGAAAGAAGGCTGTCGCATGGGGCAAAAGCATCTTCGGGAAACTCGTAGATCTCTGAATACTGGAACTGGTTGCATAAATGGCTCGTTCGGTTATGAGACATCCCTCAGAGGCTAAAGCCTTAGGTTTTATGCGACCTTTGCGGCACAACTGAAGTTGTGCCCTGTTACAAAACGATTGATGCAACCAGTTCCAGGAACGACGGCTTTTTCTTCCGGCTGCAGGCCAAGACTTGCCGGAGGGCGGCCGGGTGAAAGCGAGCTGAGTGTTCGGCTACGGTCTGCGGAAGTTCGAAGAGAGTGCAGAACAGACGAGAGGTTGGAATCATGGAGATCAAGAGAAACGGCTCGCAGCCTTCGGGCGCAGGTCCAGCGGACTATTTCACCGGGGTCGTGCGTTTTGATCCGCTGTTTGCCGCCCCTGAGCCGGCGCGCGCGGTGAGTGCCAGCGTTACCTTTGAGCCGGGCGCGCGGACAGCGTGGCACACGCATCCGCTTGGGCAAACGCTGATTGTTATCTCGGGCTGCGGACGCGCTCAGCGCTGGAACGGCCCGGTGGAGGAGATTCGTCCGGGCGATGTGATCTGGTTTGCGCCCGGCGAGAAACACTGGCACGGCGCCGCACCGTCAACCGCGATGACCCATATCGCCATTCAGGAAAAGCTGGACGGAAAGACAGTGGACTGGCTGGAAAAAGTGAGCGACGAACAGTACCAGGGTTGATGGTTGGCGGCGATGCATGGGGCACGCGCTCTACCGCGGAGTGGTGACTATTATGCAACCGGGCTTTGCACTGCGCCGCCCGCCGACGCCAGAATGGAACCGGCTTCGACAAGCTCCGGCATATCCCGGCCTTCCTGAAACCAGTCGTAGAGCGGTTGGAGCAGGGCAACGGCCTCAGCGGTGCGGCCGCGGTCGCGATGGAGTTTGGCGAGAGAGAGAGCGGCGCGCAGTTCGAGCATTCTGGCCTGTTGACCTTGCGCCAGGACGATAGCACGGTTGAGGCTGGCTTCTCCGGCCGAGTTCCCGCCCTGCGCGACCATGATTTCTCCGCGCAAGCGATGCAACTCCGGCTCGTGAACGTGCTCCTGCGATTCCTCTACATAGCGCAGGCCGCGGGAGATGGAGGCGAGCGCTTCGCCGGGACGGCAGGCGCGAAGCTGCGCCTCTGCCATCATGATGCACAACTGCGGCGTCATGAGGCCGGAGCCGGTGAGCCGATAGCTTTCAATGCCTGCGCGCATCTCGGCAATGCCCTCTTCAGCGTCCTCGGTCATGGCCTGCGCCCATCCGCGATAGATACGGCCCTGCGCCGCCCAGAGCAGAAAGCCGCCTTCGGTGGCCATGGCGTGCAATGTCTCTGCATATTGCCGCGCGGCGGCGTGGTCGCGGCGGGCGAAGTCGATCATCATGGCGCAGGCCTGTGCGTAGACCGTGGCCGCAGGATTATTGAGCGCTTCAATCATGGCCCAGGCCTCTTTGCGCGCCTGCTGCGCCTGCTCGGGATAGCCCATGAACCAAAGACTCATCATCTTGAAGTTGCCGCAGGCCGATGAGAGCGGAAGCTGGAACGAGGCGACGAGAGCACGCTCGCGTTCGGGATCGTAGAGCGCGAGTCCCTTTTCCGCGTGCTCGCGCGCGATGGCGAAGTTGCCCAGAAAGTAATTCGAGTATCCGATGGCCTGACGGGCAGCGATCTCCAGTCCGGGATCGCCGGTGGCGAGCGCCAGTTTGAGCACCTGCTCGGCCGCCTGCAGGCACGGCACAAGGGTTCCGCGCAGAAAGTAGACAGTCCACAGTCCCCACAGCGCGCCGATGAGGCCGGAGCCGTTGCCGAGTTTCTCACACAGGTCACGGGCGCGGATGCAGGCGGCTTCGGCTTCACGCGAACCCCATCCGATGGTGGACATGAGCGCCACGGCGAGCGCCAGCTGCGCCTCCATCTCAGCCTGGAGGCGGGCGGGATCTTCCTGCGGGAGCGTTTCAAGCAGAGAGATGGCTTTTTGCAGATAAGCTGCGCACTCCCGAAGAGCCGAGCGCTGCTGGGCCTGGTAGCCGGCTCTCATCCAGCCGGCAATGGCTTCTGAGATTCTGCCGCCGCCCTCGTAGTGGCGGGCCAGCAGCTCGGGTTTGGTTTCCGCCATGTCAGGGAAACGGCTGGTGAGCGCTTCCGCGATTTTGCCGTGAAACTCCTGGCGTGTGGCGCGGAGCAGAGAGCCGTAGGCTGCATCCTGAATGAGCGCGTGGCGGAAAGTGTAGGTGGAACCCGGCGGCACACCGTTTTCGAGGACAATCTCAAGCTCGACGAGATGAATGAGCGCGGCGGCGAGGGACTCGGCGGATTTGCCAAGCACAGCCTGAAGCAGCTCGAAGCTGGATTCGCGGCCGATGGTTGCGGCAAGCTGGGCCACCACGCGGTCAGCGCCGAGCCGGTCGATGCGGCCCATGAGCGAGTCCTGCACGGTGGCGGGAATAAGGCCCGGCGGCAGGGGGCCTGTGAGCTCGTAACGGTCGTCGAGCTCACGCAGAATGCCAGCGTCAATGATGGTGCGGGTGACGGCCTCAACGAATAGCGGAATGCCTCCGGTGCGGGTCACCAGTTCCTCGAGCAGCACCAGCGGCAAAGACTTGGCGCCGACCACACGAGCGACCAGAGCGCGCGTGTCTTCGGGCGGCAGGGGCTTAACCAGAATCTCCTGGCAGAGCGGGCTGCTCAGCCGCTGCGTGGTGAACTCGGGGCGGGTGGTGCAGACCATCAAAACGGGAAGACTGGCCTGACGCGCGACGATCTCGCCCAGCAGGTCGAGGGTGGAGGGATCGGCCCAGTGCAGGTCTTCAATTAGTAGAAGGACCGGCGAGCCGCCGACGGAATGGAGCAGCAGCTCGGCAACGATTCCGATCATCCATTGCAGCCGCTTGGCGGGCGGCATGTCGATTTCGGGATAGCGGCCAAGCGTGGGAACAGAGAGAAGCCCGGCAAGAGCGGTTGTGGCCTGTTCGAGCCCAACGCCACGCCCGGCGGCGAACTGCTCGAGGAGATCGAGCCTGGCTGCCGGGCTCATGCCCTCTTCAATGCCGACGCGGTGCTCGATCATCTCGATGATCGGAAAAAGCGGGCTGTTCATCTGATAGGGCGAGCACTGCGCCACAAAAACCTCGTGCAGCCCTTTTGCGGCTCCCTGGGCCGCGGCTTCAAGCAACCTGGATTTACCGATGCCTGCCGGCCCACGCAACAGCAGCGCGCTGCCTTTGCCGGCAACGGCCTGCTCCCAGGCTTTGCGGATCAACTCCACTTCGCGCTCGCGGCCTACAAACGAAGTAAGCCCATGCGCGCTGGTCATGGCCTGGAAGCGGCTGATTGCACTGTTTCGTCCCACGACATGGAAGATATGCATGGGCCGCGACAGGCCTTTGAGAGTTCTGGAGCCCAGGTCTTCGAGCGTGAACTGGCCGGCCAGAAGCTGGCGCGTGGCATCGCTGATGACGATGGTCTCGGGCAGCGCCTCGGCCTGAAGACGGGCGGCGATGTTGGGCGCTTCTCCGAGCGCAAGCTGCTCGCGGCGCAGACCTTCGCCCACGTCACCCACGACGACCAGACCCGTATGAATGCCGATGCGCACCTGGAGACGTTTTCCGGCGAGGCCGAGGCCGGAGATGCGGCGCAGAATTTCGAGGCCCGAGCGGACAGCGCGCGTTGCGTCGTCTTCGTGCGCCGCCGGATAGCCGAAGTAGGCCAGGACGCCGTCGCCGAGGTACTGCGCCAGATGGCCCTCGAAGCGCTGGACAACCTCAGCGCAGACGGCCTGATAGCGGGCGTAGAGCTCGCGCAGATCTTCGGGGTCGAGGGTTTCAGCCAGCGAAGTGGAGCCCGCGATGTCTGCGAAAAAGACGGTGAGCTGGCGGCGCTCGGCGGTGGGGGCCTGTGCCGATTGCAGCGATCGATGGCAACCGCCGCACTCGGGGGCGTCGCGCGGATTGCGATAGGCGCAGAAGGGACAGGGCACGCCCATGGGCGTACCGCATTCGGAACAGAATTTGACGCGCGGGGAGTTCTCAGTACCACAAACGGAACAATGCATGCCTGGGGCTCCGAGATACGCGAACACTGGGGAGGCGTCCGTGCAATTGTCTCAATCTCTATTCTACGAGACTTAACTCTCGATGAGCGCAGACGACGGCGTTCATGGAATACCGCGGCACAACAGGCCTGGCTACGTCCCCCAGGAAAACATGGGCGGATAGGGAAGGCTGAGCCGCCACAGCGCGCGCAGCTCATAGGACCCGATCACGGACGCGTCGATGCCCGGCGACCATCCGGAGGCCGGATAGCGGCCGCCTCCGTAGCCGGGAACATATTCGACGTCGACTTCGAGGCTGGTTTCAAGCGGACGCACGGTGGCGGTTTCCCAGGCCTTGTCGAAGTCGGAGAGGATAAAGAAGGGACCCATGGCCAGCGGAAGCATGGAGATGATGGGCTGGCTGAGCATCTGCCGGACCGGTTCGAAGTTCGCAACCTGCTGAATGGGGCGATGCTCGCCTTTGGGCTTTTTCCACGTGAGCGAGGTAAGGCGCTGGCCGGCAAAGCTGGTTACGGTGTAGTTTTCTGCTGTGACGGTTACCGAGGCCATCTCTTTCGCGAATCCCCAGAAGGCGCACCCGCCGATGGTCGCCCAGAAGTTATCGAGATAGAGCTTGGGCATGAAGTAGTAGGGACCCGGACGGCCAGGAGTGATGGAGCCGCTGGAGATGTAGACAAAGGGTACCCCGACGCTGTGCTCGTGATAGGTCATGTTCGGCAGCAGAGTGGGGATGGACATCTGGGCGCGAAACATGTCGTGGAAGAAGAGGATCACCGGGTGGGTTCCGGGAGGGGTGACCTGCTGGCTGCCGAGGTCCATTCCAGCGGGAAGAAAGTCACGCACGCGGTCAGTGGGCAGCGCGAGGGTGACGCCGCGCATGGTGCCGTTGCCGTTGAGGTTGATGGCGGCGAATGGGTTTGGAGAGGTCATCGTATTTCCTCGCAGGTGGAATAAGCGGGCTTGATTGTTGCGAGATGAGGGAGGTGTTCAGTGCGCATTCTTGTGCTCGGCGCCACGGGGCACCTGGGACAGGCGGTTGTGCGCCACGCGCTGGCGCACGGCTGTGCGGTGACCGCGGCTACGCGGCAACCGGACCCGGCGGCACTGCGCGGTTTGGCCGTGGCAACGGTGCGGGTGGATGGCGAGCTGAGCGGGCTGAACGAGCTGGCAAGGGGACATGATGCGATGGTGGATGCGGCTGCGCCGTATCCGTTGACGCCCTGCATACCCGGAGGTGTGGCCTGGAGCGCGGCGATCGGCGCGGCGCTGCGGCATGCGGAGAGGGTGATTGAGGCTGCACGGCGCAACCTGCTGCGGCTGGTGTTTATCAGCTCGTTTACGACGCTGCCGCGGCAGGAGACGCCGCTGCGTGCCGTGGAAAGCGCATGGCGGCGTTCGGTGTACCCATACTTTGCAGCCAAGGCGGCGATGGAACAGGCGGTGATTGCGGCGGCCAGAGAGGGATTGCCCGCAGCGGTCGTGAATCCGGCTGCGTGCCTGGGGCCGTGGGAGTATCGCGCCGAGGAGTCGAGCTTTGTGCGCCTGGTGCTGTCGCGGCGGCTGCCGGCGGTGATGGACCATCTTCTCAGCGTGATCGACGTGCGCAATGTGGCGGAGGCAATCGAGAGCGCGCTCGATCGCGAACTGTTCGGACGTCCGATTGCACTGGCCGGATACAACGTAAGCCTGCTGGAGCTTGCGCGGCAGATTGTCTCACTCGACGACGGGGGCTGTGCCGCGCCTGCGGCGCTCGATTCACGGCTGGCCTCACTGGCGGCCTTCTGGACCACCGTCGGCTTTGCAGCGCTGGGCCAGTCCGCACCTGACCCGTGGCGCGCCATTCCTTTGGCAGCCGACGGTTTTCCGATGCATCCTTCGCCCGAGCAAACGGCCATGGGATTAAGCCTCCTTCCCCTTTCCACTACCCTGCGCGACGCCATTGCCTTTCACCGTTCCGGAGCCGGACTTTGATTTGGCTTTTGACGGCTCTGGCGGACGTTGGGGCTGCTGGCCGTAGTACCAGTCGGCGTCCCACGAGAGCGAGGAGGGCAGCAGGTCTGTGCAATCAGGCACGGAATCGCGCCGGATGCAGAAATCGGGCTTCTGGTAGGCGCGCGAAAGCTTATTGAGAAACGCCTGGGTCTGCGCATCGCAGTACCGGCGGGCCAGATCCACCAGTTGCTGGAACTGCGCGGTGTGGTCGAAGACCCACTGCAACATTTCGGGGTCGATGTTTTTAGCTTCAGTTGGGAGCTCGGTCTTCCCGGCGCTCATAGCAGCTAAAACCCCGACCGTGAATTCGTTCCATAACTGCGAGTTGATCTCGGTAAAACGGCGCAGGTCGTCGGCGACGCGAGCATCCAGATTGTTGTGTTCGGAGGGTTCGCCGGCGATGGTGAGTTGGCCGATGGTCTCAAGCGTCTTCATGAGCGTGCCGCACAGGTCAATCAACTCCTTGTCGGTAGGCGGCTTCTGCCCGAGATCCTGGTAGACCGACTTGATGCCTACCGGATTGAAGATGGCTGCCGCGGCCAGCAATCCCAAAGTATTTTCCATCTTGAGGCGCTCCCGCGTGAACTTTTCCTGCGAGAGGATGATGTTTTCGATGGTCTGCTTCCAGCGCCGGGCCGGGGCGGAGATATTCCATTCAGCGAGCTTGTCCACCGCTTTGGCCCGATTTCCCATGATCGGCACGGGCGCGGCAACCGCGCCGGGCGCGAGGGAGAGGCTGTTATTGATGCGGCGATAGAGAACGGACTCAGCGAAGGCCGATGTATCTCCGCTGAGCGGGAGCGCGCTGAAGGTGCGGATGAGCTCCGCGCGACCCTTGCGCCAGCGGGTGTCTGCGTCCGTGTTGGCCCATTCCCGCGAGAGAATGCTCTCGATAACGGTCTGTGGATCGACGTTCTCGAGAGCCGCGCGCGCTTCCGCCTTGCTGAAGCGCAGTGGATCCGCTGGCGCGGCTTCGGCTGAGGCGGCAGCCTTGCGCTCGGCGGCTTCGGCATTCCTGCGCTGCGCGGCCTGATGCATAATGGCCGCGATGCGACATGGGTCCATCTGATCCTGAAGCTGCTCGGCCAGAAAGTCAGCGGTGATGGGTGGTGACTGCGGGGTTTCCGCAAGCACGGTGGAGAAGACGGCGTCGCAGTCCATCTTCCATGGATCGTTTGCGGCGCGGTAGCCCAGCCGCTCGGCCAGCGGCTCAAAGAGCGTGCCGCGCAGAAAGAAGGGCCGCACGGCCTGCACGGTGCTGACGATCCCGGTGCCACCTTCCGGCATCGCATTGTCGACCAGGCCAAGGGTGCCCACAATGTCCAGGCTGGGATAGTTGTGAATGCGAACGACAAGGGTCTCTTCGATCTCGCGCAGGTCGACGAGTTCCTTGATGATGCGTGGAACCCTGACCAGGCTTTGGTAGCAGGCCTTTTGCGGACTGCGGGCGTCACGGAACTGCTTGAGCGAATAGGCGGTAAACGGCATCTGGTTGCCAAGCAGTTCGAGAGAGAGAGAACGCGCAATCTGCAGATCGCGAGAGTGGAGAGCCTTGATCTGCTTCTTGGCTTCGAGCTCCATGCAGAGCTGGTTGGCCCAGCGCCAGGGAGTATCCGGCGCGTCGCCGAGGCCGGCGTCAGGCAGACCCTGGCAGATCTCGATGACCG
>Ga0335072_10013878_pt1 | contig 11456 bp, 6 predicted proteins | sample Lox_Sample_21_FD_206725 | JGI IMG/M metagenome (GOLD analysis project Ga0335072, IMG submission 206725) | Soil microbial communities from Loxahatchee National Wildlife Refuge, Florida, United States - Lox_Sample_2.1 | ecosystem: Environmental > Terrestrial > Soil > Wetlands | place: USA: Florida...
GTCTTCGCAGGTTTCGGGAAATATCACGCCGCAAGAGGTTCAGGATATTCCCGTCAACGGCCGAAGCTACGTCGAGCTTTCATCTCTCGTCGCGGGCATTCGCAACAATGCCTTCGGCAACGCTCCAGTGTCAGGCCCCGGAGGCGCATCGGAGGGCGACGAAGAAACCGGCAAATTTCAGGTGACTTTGGACGGCTTGCAACTCTCGCAGGATTCAGTAGGATCATCTTTCGGACAGCCGAAGATCTCGCAGGACGCCATCTCTCAATTCCAGATCGTGACAGACCGTTTCGACGCAACAGAAGGCAGGTCTGCCGGCGTGTATGTCAACGTTCAGACGAAGACTGGCACCAATCAGATGCACGGCGGCGGTTTCGGTTACTTCCGCAACTCGTACTTTAACGCCGCCGACCCAATTGCAAAAACCGTCATTCCGTTTGCCGACGAACAATATGGCGGCACGCTCGGCGGCCCCATCAAGAAAGACAAGCTTTGGTATTTCGGCTCGTTCGAAGGCGAGCATCAGCCGAGCACTGTGACTGAAACTCCTCTTATTACGACGACCACTGGCGGCGCGACCTACACTCACCCGTCAATCTTCACGGACTACGAGTACATTGGACGCGCTGATTATCAGGTTGGCGCCAACAACCATCTTTTCCTTCGCGGCGATGGATTCAAGCAGAATACGAGCTTTGTCGCCCAACTCAATGAACCTAGCCAGTCGTACTACTCCACGGTCAGCTCCGCAGGCTATGTTTTCGACTGGGACCGCAACATCAACGATCACCTCATTAACGATATTCACACCGGATTTCACTACTTCCAATTCGCCAACTTCCCATTCTTCAGCGATAACTCCATCGTGGTCACGCTTCCTGCGGTTACCGTCGGCGAACCATACAACGAACCTGAGATTTTCGATCAATACACGCAGCAATACCGCGACGATCTGTTCTGGCTCAAAGGCAAGCACAGCGTCAAGCTGGGCGGCGAATATCTCCACACGCTGCATGGCGGCTCATTCCCGCAGTATCTGCGCGGCGGCTTGACCACATGCACGCCGACCGCAGGTTCGACGCCAAATTATGCGGCCATGTTCCCCAGCGGCACGTTGAACCCGTCGTCTTGGAATTACTCGGCCATTAACTCGTACTGTAACTCTGGCGAAATCTTCACGCAGGCTTTCGGAAACTACGGCATCGACATTTCGCGCAACATTATCGGTGTATGGATTGAGGACGATTGGAAAGTACTTCCCCGCCTTGTCCTCAATCTGGGCTTGCGCTATGACAACGACCTTGGCGCTTACAACACGTCCTATACTCCAACCGCAGGACTCCTGACTCCCAACTCCAACCCCAATGCGAACTTTGGGCCGAGAGTCGGATTCTCTTATGACGTGTTCGGCGACGGCAAAACTTCCCTGCGCGGCGGCGGCGGAATTTACTACGCCGATCAGGTCGCCAATGCGATCATCGACGAAGAATTGTACAGCAGTACGAAGCGGGCTTTGCAGGCCACTTTGAGCGGTACGAATCTCGGGCTCCCTACTCCATTTTCCGGACAGAATCCTGCTTCAAATCCACAGAACTACGTAAGCTCGCCGCAGCCCGTATTGCGCGGGGCAAAAACGCCCTACGCGTTCCAGGCATCCTTTGGAATTGCCCGTCAGTTGCCTTGGCAAACAACGCTTGCCATCGACGTGGCGCATATTCGCACTTACGACGACTGGATCGCTTTAAGCGGCAATCTTCTGGTCAATCCCGCAAATCCTGAGCAGAACCTGAACCCCACAACAGCGATGACTGCAACCGTCTATGGTGAGCGCGTATGCGGCAACGGTGGTATTACGCTGGATACGCTCAATACCGCAACTCTCTCCACCGATGCGCCTCCGGGCAGCGGAACCACTGGCACTCCGGCCAAGCAGGTTTGTAATCAGCTATTCGGTGGCGCCGTGCGCAACTTCGCCGTCACGCCGGGCGCCGGCGATATCAATGACGACCTTGCTGTCTCCATCAGGCATGCAACCACAAAGGGATTCACCAGCGCTATTGCTTACACATGGGGACGCGACAAGAACTCCACAAACGGCGCATTCGGATACCCGAATAAGCCATTCATCTCCGGCATCCAGCAGGAGTGGGCCAATGGAACAGACGATCAGCGGCACACGCTGACGGCCACCGGACAATACGCCTGGAAGTATGGGCTGATGCTCTCCGCACTCTACCATTTCGGCTCCGGCCTGGCATTCGCACCAACGTCCGGCGCCTCGGTGAACGGTTACTCAGGCAGTACGCGCACCTTCGGAGCGGGAGTAACTCCGGTGGCTCCGACTTTCACCGGCACCTGCCCAACCGCCACTTGCACAAAAGTGTACGTGCCACTTTCGAAGATTTCCTACGACGCCGCCTACGGGTATTACGTGATCCAGCGCGACGGCTTCCGCGGAACACCTTACAACCGCGTCGATACTCGACTGCAGGAAACAATCAAAATGAGGGAACGCTATAGCACGATCCTTGGATTCGAAGCCTTCAATTTGTTCAATCATCCCAACTATGGAAATTTCGCAACTACGGCTACCGTTGGAACCGGCTCGAACGCTTACGGCCATCCGCTGGCAGTTGGCAGTGAAGGCGCCTCACTTGAGTACTTCGGCCGGAACCTGCAGTTCTTCGCGCGGTTCTCCTTCTAACTCTTTGCAAACCAGGGGCGGCATCGATCGGTGCCGCCAATCTTCATGAACCACTGAATCGCGCGATTGCGGTCAAACCTCTTTGCGATCTACGACCAGAGTCTGTCCGGATCACGCCCAAATACAAATGGGGTGTTAATGAGCGTATCGAGACGTGAGTTTTTATATCGAGTCGGTCAAGCAGGTGGATATAGTGCTGTATTTGCAACCATGCAGGCTTTAGGGCTGTTGCCGGCAGTTGAAGCCAGTGCATCAACGGTCGATTTGCCTGTAGGTTCGGGAAAAGGAATTAAGGTCGCGATTTTGGGCGGGGGCATTGCAGGCTTGGTAACCGCCCTGGAGATGGGTAAGGCCGGCTACGATTGCACGGTCCTCGAAGCCAGAGAGCGGCCCGGCGGCAGAAACTGGAGCATTCGCCGCGGCACCAAAGTCGAATTCATCGATGGCGCGGTGCAGAACTGTGAATTCGACGAGGGGCACTACTTTAACGCTGGGCCGGCAAGACTGCCGTCAATTCACAAGACCATGCTCGGATATTGCCACGAGTTGGGAGTGCCTCTTGAAGTGGAGGTAAACAGCTCACGGAGTTCATTGCTTCAGAACAGCAAGGCGTTCGATGGCAAGCCTGTCGCGCAGCGTGAGGCAATCAACGACACTCGGGGCCACGTTTCTGAGTTGTTGGCCAAGGCGGTGAATCAGCATCTACTCAATGCCTCCATGGCGGCTGACGACACAGAGAAGATGATCGAATTTCTGCGCTTCTACGGGCCGCTCGATGCCGACCTGATATACAAGGGTTCGGACCGTGCTGGATTCAAGCAATATTATGGCGCGGGTCCAAAGGACGAGATCCTGCTCGAGCCGCTGCCGATGGAAAGCCTACTTGATTCAAAGTTCTGGCAGCCCATGATGTTTGAAGAGATGCTGGACATGCAGGCGACGATGTTTGAGCCCGTCGGCGGTATGGACCGCATTCCGTATGCTTTCGCCAAGAAACTCGGGAGCACCGTTCAGTACAGTACTCCCGTAAAGGAAATTCGCCGCAGCGGCAAGGGAGTGCGAATTGTTCATGCTGGCGGAGTTCTCGAAGCTGACTATTGTGTCTGTGCGCTACCGCTGACCATTCTCAAGAAAATCCCCAACGATTTTTCACCAAACGTCAACGCGGCAATTAAGGAATGTACCTACGACTCTGCTTATAAAGTGGCGTGGGAGAGCCCTCGCTTCTGGGAGACGGACCGGAATATCTACGGCGGTCTCTCTTTCCTGGTCAATGATCCGATCACCGTAGTATGGTATCCAAGCTGGGGGATGTTCAGCGATCGCGGCGTTGTAATTTCCGGCTATTCCATTGAGAACGGCACGGAATTCGGAAAACTGCCGTCGAAGCAGGCAAAACTGGATGCATCGCGCAATGCAATGGAAAAGCTGCACCCAGGCTTTTCGCACTTGATGGAAACGCCTGTGTATATGTCCTGGGGACAGATTCCCTGGAACGAGGGGTCGTGGGTGAGCCGCAGAACGGGCGGAGGCTTCGACGAAGCCGGTCCCGAGTATTACAACGGCCCCTACAAGGTGATCACACAGCCCGATTGGCCCTTCATATTCGCCGGCGATCACACCGCGCGAATCGGGGCCTGGCAAGAGGGCGCAGCACTTTCGGCACATCGCGCTGCAAAGTTGATTGCCGAGCAGGTGCGTGCGAAACAAGCGTAAACAGAACACCGGGGAAGTTTATAGCGCTCTTGCGCGATCAAACCGAACCGGCGCTTAGGAGAGACATTCCAATGGAGCACCTCGTAACGAGAACCCGCACCGCAGGCGAAAGCAGGCGGCTGGTTCTTCAGTGCATGGGCATCGTTGCCTTGTATGCAGTTTTGTCGTCAGGTCAGAATGCGGGATCGATGTGCGGGTCCCGCGCTCTCGCGCAGTCTTCAGCGCACGCCACAGAGAAAACCGGTCTCATCACCGTTCACGAAGGAACCGATATGGCCCTTGCGGTCTCTCCGGATCACAAGACCATCATGATCGACCTGCAGGGCATGGAGTACTCGCTGCCAGCCAGCGGCGGCCAGGCCAAGCAGATCACTTCCGCGGTGCTTGAAGCGTCGCATCCAAGCTGGTCGCCCAAAGGCGATCTCATCGCCATCCAGTCCTACTCCGGTGGAACGTTCCACATCTGGACGATGAAGCCGGATGGAAGCGACTTGAAGCAGATTACCTCGGGACACGGCGATGATCGTGAGCCGGAGTTTTCTCCCGATGGAACCAAGATCGCCTTTTCGTCGGACCGCGCTTTTAAGGGCAGCTATGACATTTGGACCGTCGACTTGGCCACTGGCGCATTGAAGCAGTGGACCTCTGCGCCCGCGGATGAGTACGAGCCGGCATGGTCGCCCGATGGTCGCGAAATCGCTTTCGTCAGCGGCGAAGGTTTGATGGGCAGATCCATTGAAGCAGTGGACGCTGAGGGCCATGAGCGCACCCTTGACTCCATGGGTACTGCACCCGGCCGCTTGGAATCGCCGTCGTGGTCACCCGACGGCAAGACCATCGCATGGACGCAATTTGGCGGAGAAGGATTCTTCATGATTACGTGCCACCTGATGGTGGCGGGCGCCCAGGTGGGCAATGAGGACGATGTCTTCCCATTCCCGGCAGTATGGCTCTCGGCAAACGACTTCCTTTATACCGCGAATGGCCACATCTTCCGCATGGACCTCACCACAAAGACGCAGAAGGAGATTCCTTTCACGGCTGAGATTAAATGGGTGCGGCCTGAGTATACACACAAGCAATACGCGTTCGGTTCCACCGCTCCGCAAATCGTAAAAGGAATTCTCGCGCCCGCGCTCTCGCCCGATGGCAAGCAGATTGCATTTGGTGCGCTCAATAATCTCTGGCTCATGAAGATCGGTGAGCAGCCGAAGCGGCTCACTGACGATTCATACTTTGAAGAGGGCGCGCAGTGGTCGCCGGACGGGAAGTATCTGGCCTACGCCTCGGACAACAGCGGCGTTCTCAATCTCTACATCCGAAACATACAGACGGGCGAGGCCAAACTGGTTTCGCCGTCGCCTACCTCCGCGCAGATTCTTCCCGCCTGGTCGCCCGACGGAAAATGGCTGGCGTTTCAGGATGAGGTCGGCGTCACGTCGATCGTCGAGATTGCCACGGGGAAAGTTCGCGCGCTCACGCCGGCGCTCTTCGATCCCGGCCGCCCATCCTGGTCCGCCAACGGACGCACCATCGCAATCGTTGCCGTAAAGCCGTACACGCGGCGCTTCCGCGAAGGCACCAACCAGATCGCGACCATCGACGTAGCCTCGGGAAAGATGAGCTGGTTTCCGCCGGCACCCTACGAATCCATCTCAACGCGCGGCGAGGCCGGCCCTGTCTACTCTCCAGATGGCAAACAGATGGCGTTCATCATGGACGACCTGCTCTACACAATGCCTGTGGATGGCGAGGGACACCCCAGCGGCCCTGCCAAAAGATTGAGCGATGAAACCGCCGACGCGCCGACGTGGAGCGGAGACTCAAGCCACCTTCTCTTCGAGTCAAACGGCAAGCTGCGCATGATCGCGAGCGAGGGCGGCATGGCTTCTGCCGTGCCCTTCGATCTGACCTTTCATAACGACGTGCCGCATCAGCGGCTGCTCATACACGCCGGCCGCTTCTGGAAAGGTGAGGGACCCGACGAACAGACTGACGTAGACATTCTCGTTGTCGACAACAAGATTGAGAGCGTTCTGCCGCACGACGCCAAGCACGACTACCACGCCGACCGTACCGTCGACGCCACCCAATACACCGTGCTGCCTGGATTGTGGGAGAATCATGCGCATCCTTCGTGCCTTCAATCCATCTACTACGGCGATCGCATGGGGCGGCTCTGGCTTTCCTATGGCATCACCGAGCTGCGCGACCTGGCCGATTCCACATATCGCGCCGAGGAGCAGCGCGAGTCGTTCAACTCCGGGGCGCGCGTAGGGCCGCGGCTTTTCGCCACCGGCGAAGCCATCGATGGCGAGCGCGTCTACTACAGCATGATGATCCCGACCACAAGCCCGGAGCAGTTCAATCGCGAGCTTGAGCGCCTCAAGGCGTTCAACTTCGATATGGTCAAGCTCTACGTGCGCCTCCCGTACGCTTCGCAGGCGCAGGGCGCAAAATTCGCGCACGACCAGATGGGCGTTGAAACCACAGGCCATTATTTGTTGCCGGCCGTTGCGCTCGGCAACGACCAGATGGCCCACATCAGTGCCACTTCGCGCTGGGGCTACGCATATTCTCGCTCCACGACAGGCGTTACGTACGAAGATGTGAACAAGATGCTGGCCGAATCAGGCATGGCGGTCACCAGCACCACATTCAACCAGTCTCTCTATGCCGACGATCCCGGCCTGGCCTCGAACAGCATGTTTGCGCTCTATCCGCCGTGGGAAAAGGAACGGCTGAGCAAGGCGGTAGATACCGCCGTACACACCGATCAAACATCGAGCCTGCTGCGCCTCGAGCGCGAAGAGGCCACCGTGAAATACGACTTCACGCACGGAGGCATGGTCCTCGCGGGTACAGATTCGCCACTGGACATTCCCGCTACTTCGTTGCACTTGAATTTGTGGTCGCAGGTGAAATATGGCATGCAGCCCTGGCAGGCGCTCGAAACCGCAACGAGTATGGCTGCAAAGGCGTGGCATCTCGACGCCTACCTTGGAACGCTGGAACCCGGCAAAGTCGCCGATCTGATCATGGTTTCCGGCGATCCGCTCAAAAACATTCACGATACCGTCAACGTGCGGTATGTGATGAAGAACGGCATTCTGATGTCGGAAAAAGAAATTCTGGGGCCTTTCGCGGCCGCTCAATAACATAACCCAACTCAGGAGGAAGCGCATGATCGCAGTAAGAAATTTTGTCACTGTTTCGGTTTTAGCGGGTGCTTGTTCAATGGCTTCGGCGCAAGTGACGGTGAAGCATCTTCAAGAACCGGGCCGCCCCATCGCTTCGGCGGTCTGGGCCGGCGACACGCTTTACGTCAGCGGTCAGATGGCCTCGCCGGTTACCCCCGCCGATGCGGCTAAGGGAATCGCAGCAGTTTACGGAAATACAGAGCAGCAGACCATGAGCGTGCTCACCAAGATTCAGGCGCTGCTTAAAGAGCAGGGTCTGACCATGGGTGACGTGGTTTTGATGCACGTGTACATGGCAGGTGATCCAAACAACGGCGGCAAGCTCGACTTTGCCGGCATGATGAAGTCTTACAACAAATTCTTTGGCACGCCCGAACAGCCCAACGAACCAGCCCGTTGCGCCATGCAAGTGGCCGCCTTGGCAGCTCCGTGGGGATTGGTCGAAATCGAAGTGACCGCGGTGCGTTCCAGCAAATAGATTGTTGGCTGTTGAAAAAAGAGAATGGAGAATACCTCGGGTAATCTCCATTCTTTGTCGATCAATTAGAGCATGTCCCACAAAGTTGTGGGTGCTGTTTCGGCCGCTTGCGTTAGCGCCGTACGTGCCTGATACGAGGCGAACGTGGAAGGCGAATTATCCATCCGCAGAGCAGTAGAAGACGACGCCGCAAGAATCTCTGAAATATACAACTGGTATGTCGTCAATACTGCCATCTCTTTCGAGACTTCGGCGGTGCCTGTTTCCGAGATGAAACATCGCATCTCCGAAAAGCTTGCGGAGTTTGATTGGATCATCGGCGAGAGCAATCGGCAGATCGTTGGGTACGCGTACTACGGCACCTTCAGGCCGCGCGCCGCGTATCACCATACCGTCGAGACGACCGTTTATATCTCTCGCGACAGCCAGGGCAAAGGATTTGGAAGGAGCCTTTATTTCAGGCTGCTCCAGTCTGCGGCAGAGAAAAGGTTCCGTGAGGCGGTTGGGATCATTGCCCTTCCGAATCCTGCCAGCCTGGCCCTGCACGCCGCATTGGGATTCCGGGAAATCGGCATTCTCCGCGGCGTAGGCTGCAAATTCGGCGCATTCCACGATATTGCCTTGTGGCAAAGGTCGTTGCAGACAACATAATTCACCGATGAAAAAGGATAGACCGTGAATCCTGAATCAGGAAACGTCCTTATTGTCGATGACGAGCGTTCGATTCGCGTATCGCTCCGCGCCATTCTGACCAATTGCGGCTACGCTATTGTCGAATCTGCGCAGGGTGAGGAAGCGCTGGCGCTGGTTCGCGCCACACAATTCGATGCGGTGTTGCTCGATATCAATTTGCCGGGAATGGATGGGATCGAAATCTGCCGTCGGATGAGAGCAGCCTCTCCCCGGCTTCCCATTATTATTCTTACGGTAAAAGACAGCGAAGATCATAAAGTCGAAGCGCTCGATGCCGGTGCCGATGACTACATTACCAAGCCGTTCCATTTGCGCGAATTGATTGCGCGCTTGCGCGCCGCCATTCGCCGCAATCGCATCTCAGAAGAAGATGAAGGAGAGGCTGCCATCATGATTGGTGACCTGCTTCTGGATCCCGCTCGCCATTTAGTAGAAAAAAATGGCTACGCCGTGCGCTTGACCCCTAAGCAATTCGATCTGCTCCATTTTCTGATGGCGCACGCTGGACGACCCGTTCCCCATGTAAAGCTCTTACGCACGGTTTGGGGGCCTGAATATGGAAGTGAAGTGGAGTACCTGCGGACCTTTATCCGTCAGATACGGACAAAAATCGAAGATGATCCCGGAAATCCAAAATATCTCTTGACCGATTCGCATATAGGATACCGATTCAACAAAAGTATTGATCCAGTCGGCATGTGAGCCGATTAGATTAACCATAAATTTGCTTCCTTCCCACTTGGCGGTGACCGTAATTCTTGGGTTCAGGATGAGTCTTCCACCCGCTCAAGTGACGAAGCATTCTAGGTCGAATTCACCAAAGGCAGCGGACCCGGGCCTTCGCGCCGTGGCGCCTCTCAACTCCATGAGAAAAGCGCTTTTCTTTGTTGCCATGGCCTGATTGTGAGGCTACACAGTTCAGCAGTCACTCACGCATGATCTATGGCCGGAATCATTAGGGTTCCAGATTCACTTGTGCCTCAGCCTAGCTGATTAAGTGTTGATATCACATTCAACTGTGCATGACGAATGTGCGCCTTCGACAGTCGGGGCTCGGTAGTGTCTGTTGCCGGAGTCAGAGCTCTGTCGTCAGCGTTGGCGTCTTGTTATAGTCCCACTGGCTGCCCGTATAAGTGTAGACGCGGATGTCGGATGTTACAGGCGCGTCGATCTTATCGCAGAAACCCATGACGGCATTGTAGAAGCCGCCAAGCATCGAGAGCATCACTGGCGGCGAGACGCCGTCTGCGGCGATGGTAATCGCGTGCAGCGGAACACCGGAGCGGATATCGCATGTGTTGACGTGGACACCGCAGCCAGTGATGGTGGCCATCACTGGCCCCGAAAGACGGATGCCCGCGCTACGCGAACTGCTTCTCCCATCTCCTTGGAATACGCAGCCGGTTAGATATACAGGGCTGATCTTTCCAGATGTTGAATTAATAATCCTGATGCCATTCTCGATATTGCGTTGCGTAGAGCAGTTGGCGAGCTGCACCATACCGAGGTACTGACCAAAGGGAACATTGATGTAAAAGCCGTTGAGGCCGCTCAGGTCACTGCGGCAGTTGGCGATGCGAGTATCTCCAGCTCTGGTGGTGATGGAGATGCCATTGCCGCCGCAGATTTGCGCGTGACAATGCTCCATTGTCATATCGCCGGAAGCTAAATCGAAGCCATCGCCGCCTACATTCTGCACGAGATTTCGAATAATCGAATTGCCTTGGGCGGTGGGCCAATAACTGGTCGTATTGGTGATTCCGCAGGACGCCTTATTTGCGATGGAGCCAACAATGCAACCGGTAACGCTGAACGCGCCGACATAACCGTAAGTAGCGATCCCGTGCATCTGGGTACCGGACGGCAGATTGCTCCCAAGAATGGCCAGGCGCTCCACTCCGCAGCGGTTCAGGCCGATGCCAGCGGCTACTGCATCAAACAGGATGCACGAGGGCTGACTTGCTCCACCCTGCGCCCATTTTGCTGCCGGCTTGATCGTTGTGCAATTGCCGTCGTTGTAACCGGCGCCGCCCATAGTAGCAAGCGAGCCGCTGCCAAGAATCAGGATGTCACTTCGCGTGATGACAAGTGGGGCGCTTACAGCATATTGGCCAACCGGAAGGTAAACGATGCCTCCGTATGGACTTTGCTGCGCGGCCGCAATCGCGCACTGGATGGCAACCGTGTCGTCGGCCGAACCGTTACCGCGCGCACCGAAGTCTCTAACGTTGTAGATTCCTCGCTGCGACGCTACCGGAGCATGTGCCGTGGACGCTTCAGTTGTCGTGCCAACGGCTGCTGTTACCGCGACTGCGCCGGCTGCCTTGCTCAGGAAGGCGCGCCGGGTTGTGCGCGCAACACCCTGCTCGCTTGGCGTCAGATCATCGTCTCCGCCCTCTGAGAACATCAAATTTCCTCCTGACCAGTCTGCACGAAAGTGACATCGGTAATGCTTCGCTCGCCGGTCGATTAAAAAGAGAGGCGCAGTGTGAATTGAATCTGGCGAGCTGCATTGTACGAGGAGCAACCGACGCCGCCAGGCGCGGTGCATGGCGTAATGCCATCCGTCGTATTGGGATTGCCCAATCCCTGCACGTTGAAGACATTGAATGCGTCCATGTTGAATCGGAGGTTCATGCGCTCCGTGATAGGAAGCACCTTAAAG
>Ga0335072_10013879_pt1 | contig 11455 bp, 4 predicted proteins | sample Lox_Sample_21_FD_206725 | JGI IMG/M metagenome (GOLD analysis project Ga0335072, IMG submission 206725) | Soil microbial communities from Loxahatchee National Wildlife Refuge, Florida, United States - Lox_Sample_2.1 | ecosystem: Environmental > Terrestrial > Soil > Wetlands | place: USA: Florida...
ATCTCAGGCTGAAGACATCGAGGTTACGACGGCCGTCGAGCGGCTGATCCGGAGACTAGAGTTGCCGAAAGCGGAGGAGGTTTGGCCGCAGTTCGCCGCCCGCAATCTGTACGAGTTCCTGGAGGAGGAATCCTTCGGCATCGAGGCGATGAATCAGGCCCTAAAGCCGTACTGGCCGGTGCTGTGGAGAGCAGCTGCTCGTGGGCATTATCTGGTCCGCGGAACTCCCGTGCGAAGCGCAGCCGGAAGGTCGCTTGCGGAGCGCCATTGGGGCCCGGCGATTTCCTCGGTGTTCGAGGGTGGATTCGTCCTGTCGTTCGCGACAGGAAGCGATGGCGACCTGGCTGTCCTGGTGAACCTGCCCGAGGCTCGTCAGACGATGTACGAGATGAGACCTTGGCCGATGATTGCGGAGTTCCGGTCGATGCTCGTTGCATGGGAAACCAGCGAAGCCAATTCGTTCTGGCAGGGGCGCTGGTTCTATGGCTACACGGCGATGGAGTCCGCGGTGCCGCCCATCTGGGTTCGCTGCCCGAGTGGGGTGTCCTTCGGGTTCACGGCCAGCGAGTGGGCATCGCTACAGGAGGCATTTCGCCTTGCCTGGCAGAAGCCAGAGCTGCAGCGAATTTCGGCCGAGCTGCTGCTGGAGTACGGCGAGATTTAAGAACGGCGCTGCTGTCGCAGCGGAAGTAAGCGGACACGTCACCCCCAACTGGGTTGCTGCAGAGCGCCCTGAAGTGCCGTGACGTTTACAAACGTCAACTTCTGCTGCCACAGCAACTTGAGACTTTGGTGTTTACAAACGTAAACACGCGTTTACGCGGGACATCAAACAGAGCGCTCCAGAGCGCTTTCGCGTAAACACGTTGAACCGCAAGAGGTTTGCGCAAAGTTCGATCGAACGAGCTCAGCACGGCCAAAACTGCACGTGACAGGGAGGTTCGCGCTATGAACGCCTTTCAAACGACGACTGAGCAAACGAAGAAGTCGTCCTCGATCGACGAAAGCAAGCCAGGCTTTCGCTCCAAAACCATCTCGATGCGGTTGACTCCCGACGAGCTCGCCAATGTGGAATCAGCCGCGGAAAGAGCGGCCAAGCAGCCCTCGGAATGGCTGCGAGAGACCGCATTGAGCGCCGCGAGAGCGCGCCCTGCCGACCCGATGGAATTACTTCTCGCCGAAGTCTGGGCCCTGCGTTTTACACTCCTGAATCTCTTCAACGCGGGCGCTCAGGCGACGATCGAAGGTCGCCCGTTGCTTCCCGAATCCGTTCTCAAAATCCGAGACGGAGCCGACGCAAAGAAACTCGAACAGGCTCGCAGCATGCTTGCCAATTTCCTCGACCAGCGGACCACAGAGGGTGCGGAAGAGCGATGAACCGCTGGCGTGTTCTTCTCATTCTGGTCCGGCTTGTGGCATTTGCTGCAGTGGCGGAGGCGCTGGCGATCTGGGCGCTTTGGCACTCGCCGTGGACACCGATCGAACGGCATTACCTGCCCGCATATTTCGCCAGTTCACTTCCGCTCGTCGGCCCATCGACGGTCGAAGTCCAGTGGATATGGAAGGTGGGACGGCATCGGAAACGGCAGCTCGCCACGGATGACGATGTGGTGGATTCCGCAGATGGAATCGGCATGGCGCTCTCGCAGTCCGCCCTTGACGCCGGATGGAAGACGCTCGTCGCTGGTGCTGGGCAGGAGGTCCCGGTGGACCAACTCAGCTCCTATCTGGCGACTCTCGCGTTTGAAGGCCAGAGTCTCGGGGAACTCCTCCTGTTCCCGGAGTTGTTCGCGCTCGCCACGCTGTGCACCACGCTTCTTGTCTGGTTTCTGGTTGTCGGATTCCTTCGGGCTCTCGTCGCCGATTATGCCTGGCGACGGCGCGTGTATTCATGGCGGGAGTTGCTTTCCACTCTCTCCAAAGACTGCGCGGCGCTGGCGCAATGGGTATTTTCAGGACTCGCGCTGCTGTACCAAAGCACAGCGCGGCACACCGAGACGCCACCGGCCGCAACGAGTATAACGATCCAACAAATCCAGTCACCGGCTTCGGCAGTATCCTTCGCGCTTTCGCTCTTTGGCGTCTGCAACGAAGCGGGCAAGGGATTCCTCTGGAGCGGTAAAGACGAGATTGACTGAATGGAACCATGGTCCGGTACAAGTCGGGCCATTCAGGAGCACTCTTCATGCTCACCATATCGAAGCCGCTTTCGGCCAGTCAGGCAAGGACTTATCACGCGAAAGAATTTGCGTCGCAGCAACAAAACTACTGGACCCGAAACCCGCAAGGTCACAGCGAATGGCAAGGGCGGCTTGCCGGCCAATGGAATCTCAAGGGTCCAGTTCATGACGAGCAGTTTGCGCGCCTCGCCGAGGGCCAGCATCCCCAGACCGGCGAACAACTCGTCCGGCACCAGGTTTCCCGGACCTACGAAGGCAAGGGCGGTAAAGAAGTGACCAGCGTCGAGCACCGCGCCGGATGGGATGCCACGTTCTCCGCTCCGAAGTCAGTCTCCATTACCGCTCTGGTGGGCGGGGACGACGAGGTTCGAATGGCACACCGTGAGAGCGTGCGTGCGGCGCTGACGGAACTGGAGCGATATACGCAGGCGCGCATCGGCAACGTCCATGCCCCTGAGACAACCGGAAAGCTGGCTGCAGCCACATTCGAGCACGACACGGCACGGCCCGTGGATGGATACGCCGCACCGCAGTTGCACACGCACGCCGTCATCTTTAATGTGACCGAGCGGGACAACGGTCAAACGCGCTCCCTGCAGCCTCACGAGATCTTCGTTTCGCAACGCTACGTGACAGCGGTGTACCGTTCGGAACTGGCGCTGCGCCTCGAAAAGATGGGTTACGAGATCGAACGCGGCAAGCATGGCCAGCCCGAAATCAAGGGCTACACGAAGGAGTATCTGGAGGCATCGAGCCCCCGAAGAGAACAGATCAAAGATCACCTGCGTGAGCAGGGGATCGATGGAGCCGCGGCCGCGCAGATCGCCGCACATCACACGCGCGACCGAAAGGAGCTCGTCTCTCGGGAGGAAGTCTTGCGACGCCACCTGGAGCTGGCCGGGCAGTATGGGAACCAGGCAGATCGGGTAGTCGCTCTCGCGCGGGCACACGGGCAATACCAGGCCAGAGAACCAGAAATGAGCGCACGGCGGGTGGTAACGTGGGCGCGAGATCACGTTTTCGAGAGGTCGGCAGTCGTCGACCGGCGTGCGATTCTCGAGTCAGCTCTGGCGCGCGGCATGGGAGAGACGACGTACGCCAGCATCCAGCAGGAGTTCGAACGCCGTGTGAGTAGGAGTGAGTTTCGCGAGGTTGCCCACAACGGCGCAGGATCGCACTTCACGACCACCGGCATGATCCGCATGGAGCGCGAAATCATTGCGCGGATTCAGGAGGGCAACCGGCGCAGTTACGACGATCCGATGCTAGTTTCACCACAGGTGCGGATCAAGACCGAAGACCTCCACCCGGAACTGAGCTCCGCCCAGCGAAGCGCTGTAGACGACATCCTCATCTCACGCGAGAAGATTGTCGGACTGGACGGCGTCGCGGGCGCGGGGAAAACGACGGTCCTTGCGGTGATCCGACAAGCGGCAGAAGCGGAAAGCTACCAGGTGGAGGGCTTCGCACCTACGTCACGTGCGGCACACAAGCTCGCCGAGGCGGGCATGGAAACATCCACTCTGCAAATGCATCTGGCGCGCGGCGAGCAATCAGACACCGGCAAAAAACGCCTGTATGTTCTCGACGAATCGTCACTGGCATCGACGAGGCAATTGCATGAATTCGTGCACCGGCTCCATCCGAATGACCGTGTCCTGCTGGTGGGTGACCGACGGCAGCATGAAGCAGTAGAAGCCGGGCGGCCCTTTGCGCAGCTTCAGGATGCGGGGATGGTGACGGTCCGGCTCGAAGAGATCGTGCGCCAGAAAGACCCGGAGCTGAAACGAGTCGTCGAGCAGCTCGCGCGCGGCCAGGTTCACGAGGCCGTCGAGAACCTGGATCGCCAGGGTCGCGTGCATGAGATTCCAGATCACCACAGGCGCATCGCTGCAATTGCCAGCGAGTATGCAAATTCGCCGGAGCGGACTCTGGTCGTTTCCCCGGACAATCGTTCGCGCTTAGAGATCAACGAACGCATCCACGCGGAATTGCAGGAACGCGGGATGGTGCGAAACACAGAACACCACGTCCGAACCCTTGTTCCGCGTCAGGACTTGACCGGTGCAGATCGCACGTGGGCCGAGCGCTACGAAGTGGGCGACGTGCTGCGCTACTCACGCTCGTCAAAGGAAACAGGTATAGGTAAAGGCGAGTACACACAGGTGAAAAGCATCGATGCCGCGGCCAATCGGCTCACCGTTGAAATACAGAATGGCACGGAACGAACCTATGATCCTCGGCGGCAGCAGGGGGTGACCGTCTACCGCGAGGAACTGCACACGTTCTCTGAGGGCGACCGCATCCAGTTCACTGCCCCAGCGAATGATCTCAAAGTTACGAACCGCGAATTGGGAACCATCGAATCCATTGGCGGCAATGGACGATTGACTCTAACGATGGACGATGGCCGTTCGGTGCAACTCGATCCGAACCGGCAACTGCATCTCGACTACGGCTATGCCGTCACCAGCCATTCTAGCCAGGGGCAGACAGCCGATCGCGTGCTGATCCACGTCGACACTGAACTTGGCGCAAAGGATCTACTCAACAGCCGTATGGCCTACGTCGCCGTCTCACGCGGCGCACTCGATGCGCAGATCTTCACGAACGATGCAGCGAAGCTCGGCCAGGCACTCTGCCGCGATGTCTCCCACGCACCAGCGATCCAGCAGGCCCCAATCTCACACGCCATCGTGCAAGCCGCACAGCAACGACCCGCTCACGAGCGCGAGATCGGTCACGGATTTGGTTTGGGTATGTAACCCAGACCCGATCTGACATTCCCCGGATAGCAGAAGCGTAGCCGAGGCCCAGCCGGAGTCAAGGCCGCGTGCTACGCGCCGCTTCGCGGTCAGGAGCCTTGACACCGGCCTCCCAGCCTCGGCTTATCATTCCATCTATCCGGGGGATGTCATGTAGGTGCTTGCACTGAAGCCCAAGTGCAAGCAGTGTGTCCGCTTCGACTCTCCACCATTCATGGAAGATCGATACCAGAACGATTCATTACGCGTTTTCGACGATTGGTTACTTAAGTATTATACATACAACAATACTGACCGGTATTACCAATTGGTTACTTGACCTCGATAGCGACGCAGGATATGGTCAAGACGCAATAACACAAAACAAGATTACTTAAGTGGCATCGCAAGTTTATTGCGGCGCAATGGGTGATCCTTGTCTCTACATGCTCGGCGAGATTTTGCTCGAGGTCGATAACATAACAAGTATGTAAAGCCGCGCCGAAAATAGCTTCTCGTCTGCGATCTCGTAGCTTAACAATGCAGACCTTATCAAAGCCCGCTGTGTGAGGCTCAGGTGACATCGGCTCAATCGTTCGTTTGTAGGCAATACTGTCTGTTTCTTGTGACGTTATCTATATCGGTAATTTGCTATAGCCAACCAATGCCGACTGGTCCTTCCGTCACGGCGGGCTCCGTCACATATTCAACACAAGTTAAGTGCACACAATCCTACTTCACTCCTCAGGAAGAAGTCGCGGGAGCGTGCACCGACCATACCAGCGGAACAAGCCGCGCATCAAGGCTGAACCTAGGTTCGGCAGCTATTAGAAATTGAAAAGCGCATTGGTATGTCCGACGGCTCTGTCGAGAGGCAAAGTTGCGCGTTATGGCGACGTGTGCGTATTGGCATTTGGCGTTGCGTTGGAGGTAAAAGGTGAGGCCTGACATCATGGGGTGCTGCGACTTTCTCAGTGGATGGACAGTGGCAAGGTGGCGCCGCTGCTTCTCTCCGAGGGTGGTTCTTCTTACTGGACTTTTGCTCAGTATTTCATATTCCGCTCAAAATGCTGATGCACAAGGAAGCGGCGTGACGCTTGTGCAGTCATCGCAGGGGGCGTCATGGGGCTCCGGCGTGGCATTCGCCGGCAACACTGCCGTCGGAGATTACGTTTTGGCCTGCGTCACTTGGGCCAGTCAAACCGAGACCGGCCTGTCCTTCACCGTTGCCGACACGCAGGGGCTCAGCTACAGCGTGGACGCAGCCACCCGGAAGGTGTTCGACGGCACGACGAGCTACACGGAGATTGGTGTTGAATGCGCTCACAGCACGCAGGCGACTTCAGCCGCAGCCGATTCCATCACGGTGACGATGTCGGGATCTTCCGGAGCAAACGTGGCCATCTGGGAGGTCAATTCCAGCACCGGAACCCTCGCATTGGACCAGACTTCCTCGGCTATGGGCACGGGAACTACGGTGAGTGCGGGGAGCATCACACCGTCCCAGGCCGACACATTTGCCATTGCCGTGGTCGCGCAGGATGACGAGCAGGGAACGGGGAGCAACTTTAGTGCGGGTACGGGCTGGACGTTCGTGGGCAACAACGGTGGCGGAGCCTTTGATTCGGGAGACGAAGGCCAGTATCTGGCTACCACCTCGGCTGTCAGCGGAACGTTCAACTCCAGTAACAGCGCGAATCACTACGTCGCTACGATCGCAAACTACAGGACCAACGGTTCCGGAGGAGGAACGCTTTCTGCACCCACATTCTCCCCGGCTTCGCCGTATTCAGGACCGGCCACCACTGTGACCATCAGCGGATCCACCGGTGCGACGATTCTGTATTGCGTTGACACAAGCAACAGCTGCACTCCCTCGACAACGTATTCAGGTGCGATCGGCGTGAGCTCCTCAGGTTACATCCGGGCAAAGGCGACAGAGTCAGGATATACGTCCAGTTCGATCGTATCCTGGCGGGGAACGATCAATTTAACCGGAGTGACGCTCGTGCAGTCGTCGCAGGGGGCGACGTGGGGCTCCAGCGCTGCATTCGCCGGCAATACCGCCGTTGGAGATTACGTTTTGGCCTGCGTCACCTGGGCCAGTCAAAGCGCGACCGGCCTGACCTTCACCGTTGCCGACACACAGGGGCTCAGTTACAGCGTGGACGCATCGACGAGGAAGGTGTTCGACGGCACGACGAGCTACACGGAGATTGGCGTTGAATGCGCCCACAGCACGCAGGCGACTTCAGCCGCGGCCGATTCCGTCACAGTGACCATGTCGGGATCTTCCGGAGCAAACGTTGCCATCTGGGAGGTCAATTCCAGCACCGGAACGCTCGCATTGGACCAGGCCTCGTCGGCCACGGGAGCGGGAAGTACCGTGAATGCGGGGAGCATCACACCGTCCCAGGCCGACACATTTGCAATTGCCGCTGTGGCGCAGGATGACGGGCAGGGAACGGGGACCAACTTCGGTGCGGGTACGGGCTGGACGTTCGTGGGCAACAACGGTGGCGGAGCCTTTGATTCGGGAGACGAAGACCAGTATCTGGCTAGCACTTCGGCTGTCAGCGCAACGTTCAACTCCAGCAACAGCGCGAATCACTACGTGGCTGCGATCGCAAACTACGGGATCAACGGTTCCGGAGGAGGAACGCTCGCCACGCCGACATTCTCACCCGCTGCGGGTACATACGCAAGCGCGCAGTCAGTAACCATCAGCGACTCGAATCCGAGCGCCACCATCTACTACACCACCAACGGCACCGTACCGACAACTTCGTCAACCGTCTACAGTGGTCCGATCACGGTCAGCTCAAGCGAGACCATTGAGGCCATCGCCACAGCCACAGGTTCCTCAGAATCGGCGGTCGGCTCCGCCACCTATACGATCACTTCGGGGGGAAACACCGGAAGCAGCGTGATCTACACCTACGATAGTCTTGGGCGTCTATATCGGGCCCAATACACCACGGCAAGCGGCACAATCACCGTCACTTATTCGTACGACAGTGCAGGAAACCGAACCAGTGTCGTTACGCAATGAACAGGCGAAACAGCAAATGAACCTGCTATCGAGTTTCACTCCGGCGAAGCCAGATCGGGCCGAGGGAGGCCAAATGAGGTGCTACATGATGCAAAACCTAAAACCCTGCGTGCGCTGGCAAAGAAAGTGTAGGTATTCTGTGGATATCTCGTTGCGGCTTCTCCGGTCGGCCAGATCTCAAGAATCCGAACGAGCGGGCTTCCTGTGCCCGGTGTCTCGGAGGAGATGGATGAAGTTTACCGCTTCGTTCCACGCCGTTGCCTTTCTTATTGTGTTGCTCTCCGGGGCAGTAGGGAGAGCACAAACCTGCATAGGCAAGGATCACCCCGCGCCGACAATCACCTCCGTTAGTCCGAGCACCTGGATAGCCGGGCAAACTTACAATATTACCGTTATTGGAACGGGATTTACTTACTTTGACCGTAACGGCACCTCCTGTCCTCCAGCCACTTCGCAAGTGTACCCAACGAGCGACGGAAACATTGACGTAGAGAATCTCACATTCGTTAGCGACACTGAAATAACAGCTACCGTAACGCCGGACGCGGCGGATTCCACGCAGACAGCCTGCGTCACGGCTTTCTATCTGGCCTTCGGTCCGATCCGCAGCGCGGATCAGCAAACAGGCAATCCGAACCTGTGTCCCTCGTCGAACCAGGACCAGGCCGGGTTTGCGGTGCAAATTGTCGGCTCCTCGAAGAACATTGGCGATCCCTGCGATACCCCGGGATGTGACGGCGTCGGAGATCCGATCAATACCTCTTCAGGCGATGTATATGAGGCAGTCACCGACTATCAAACTGCTGGACAGAACAAGCTCAACTACATCCGCTATTACAACAGCCTTACCGTTGCCTATACATTTGCGGCGGAGCTTGGTACGAACTGGCGCTCAAACTACGATCGTTTTCTGCAGTTGAATTCCAGCACCCAGGTGACCGCGGAACGCCCGGACGGGCAAGAGATCGGTTTAACCAATAGCGGAGCCTCCTGGGCAGCCGATAGCGACGTCGACTATACGTTGACTCAATCTGGAATGAATTGGACACTGACGGACCACGACGACACGACGGAAGTCTATTCCGCAATCAGTGGCACCGAGGCGCTTCTTCAGAGTATTACCCTGCGTAATGGGTATACGCAGACCTTGACCTACAATTCAAATGGCCAGTTGTCGAACGTAACGGACTCCTACGGTCGGCAGCTGACGCTCACATATTCCAATGGCACCGTTTCCACGGTTACGACTCCAGACGGCCTGGTTCTCACCTATGGATACAACAGCGTCAACAATACCAACGACCAGCTAGCATCCGTATCCTATTCGACGAGCCCTGCGACCGGTCAGCAGTATTTGTATCAAGACCCGAACTTTCAGTATGCGCTGACAGGCATCGTGGATGAAAACGGGGCGACCTATGCAAGCTGGACATACGATAACGAGGGACGCGGGCTCACGAGCCAGGTTGGGGGCGTCGCGAACCTAACGACTGTTACCTATGATGACACGCACAACACGCGCACGGTGACGAACGCGCTCGGAGTGACCGACACCTACTCGGTGGAGTTTCTACAGAACGACTGGAAGACCACGAGCATCTCACGCGCTGCAACGAGCACCACGGCGGCTGCGACCGAGACGTTTGCCTACGACTCGAACGGGTATTTGAGCAGCAAGACAGACTGGAACGGCAATCAAACTACCTACATCAATGACAGTCACGGTGATCCCACAACGATCAATGAGGCAGTGGGCAGTTCAGTGGCGCGTACGACAACCATCGCCTATGATCCGACGTTCGAGCACCTACCGGATACGATTACCACGCCCGGGCTGACGACCGCCTTTTCGTACGACGGCAACGGCAACGTACTGACAAAAACGCTCACCGACACCACGACCCAATCCACGCCTTACTCGACGAGCGGCGCGACGAGAGTGTGGCAATATACGTGGCAGAACTCGCTTCTGGCCTCGGTGCAGAGCCCGCGTACCGACGTCGTCGAGAAGACTACGTACAGCTACGATTCGACCGGAGCACTGACGGGAATCAAGAACCCGCTGAATCAACAGACCACCATCAGCAGCCACACCGGAGGTGGGCTCCCACTGACGGTTGTCGATCCAAACGGGGTGACCACCAACCTGACCTACGACCCGCGCCAGCATCTCCTGACCAGCACCGTGGCGACATCTGCGGGCAATCGCACCACGACCTACGGATACGACGCAGCGGAGAATATGACGAGCGTGACCCTCCCGGATGGATCGGGTCTTACGTATGCTTACGATGCCGCGCATCGTCTCACGACCATCACGGATCTCTTAGGGAATAAGGTGTCTTATACGCTCGACGCTCTTGGCGACCGCACCGCCACCAGTGTCCTGAATGCATCGGGCACTGTGACAAGACAGCACTCGAATACGTTTGACGCCCTTGGACGGATGTTGCAGGACATTGGGGCATCGAACCAGACGGCATCTTTCACCTACGACGCAATGGGAAACATGGTCACGGCAACCGACCAGGCGAGCCACACGGGTCACCAGGCGTTCGACGCGCTGAACCGTCTGTATCAGGTCACAGATCCGGCCAGTGGGGTGACCACCACAAGCTATGACGCGCACGACCGCCCGGTCGCAGTCACTTCCCCCTCCGGAGTCACGACCGCCTACGTTTATGATGGATTCGGTGACGAGATCGAGGAGAGCAGCCCGAACACGGGGGCGACGGTGTACAACTACGACAGCACCGGCAATCGAACCAAGCGGGTCGCCGCAACCGGGGCGACCACGCAATTCAGCTACGATGCCCTCGACCGGGTTGTGACGAAGACTTTCCCGTCCGATAGTGCGGAGAATGTCACGTATACGTATGACCAAAACGGGCACGGAGCCGGTATCGGGAGGCTGACCTCGGTTTCGGATGCAGCCGGAACCCTGTCCCGCAGCTACGATCAGTTGGGCAATCTGCTCAGCGACGCGCGCACCACAAGTGCAGCCAGCCTCACCACAGCCTATGCCTACGACGCGGCCAACCGGATCGCTTCCGTCACCTATCCGTCGGGTACAACGGTCAGCTATACCCGCGACACCATGGGGAGGATCACGGCGGTAGGGGAACAACCCAGTGGCGGAGCGAACACATCGGTCGCGTCGAACATTACCTATGAACCATTTGGACCGTACAACGGACTCACCAACGGCAACGGGATTGCCGAAGCGCGCGGTTTCGATCAGGACTACCGATTGACGGGAATCACGGATATCGGGGGCAGCTCGACCCTGCAGAGCCTAACCTATGGCTACTACCCGACGAATAATGTGCAGACGATGACCAATGCGGTTGCGTCCAGCCAGAACGCCGGCTCGGCGAACATGAGCTACGGATATGGAACGGGCAGCGATCAGCTCGGGACCCTGAGCGTGGGCGGCACCGTCGTGCAGACGATCGGCTATACCGCCGATGGCAGAATCG
>Ga0335072_10013881_pt1 | contig 11454 bp, 14 predicted proteins | sample Lox_Sample_21_FD_206725 | JGI IMG/M metagenome (GOLD analysis project Ga0335072, IMG submission 206725) | Soil microbial communities from Loxahatchee National Wildlife Refuge, Florida, United States - Lox_Sample_2.1 | ecosystem: Environmental > Terrestrial > Soil > Wetlands | place: USA...
GCGGCGCGAAGTAGGGCCGAGTGTGCGGATCGGCCAGCAGCGCGGCCACCCAGGCAATCCCGGCGGCGACCGCCGCCCTCGCCGCCAGCAGGATCTGGGTGCGGCTGACGAATACCGGCAGGATGGCTGTGGACCTGAGGGACGGCCGGACAGGGCGCCAGCGGCGTCTGAGCTCTTGCTGAGCCCGTCGGATCATCGTCATGTCTGACCCCCATCGGGCGGGCATGGTTGTTGAAGACGGTGCCCACTGCGTTAGTCCGTCGGGGCGCAGGCTTTCATTCAGTCAGGCGCCGGTCAACGTCTGTTCCTGGTCAGCCAGCATCGTCCACAGCGCGCGGGCGGCGGGGTTCGACGGTCCCGGAGCAAGCGCCTCGGCGCGGACCGTCCAGTCCCACCGTCGGCCACTGATCGCGATCTCACGCAGCCGCGCGCCCCTCGGCGCCGCGATGGCTTCGGGAAAGACGGCGACGCCAAGGCCGATCTCGACCAGATCCAGAAGCGTCCGGGTGAAGGTCCAGCGGACCGAAGACGGCTCGCGGGTCACCGTGGCCGGACGCTCATACGCCACGGTCTGGACCGCCACCATCGCAGGTCGCCTGCTCTTCGCCTACGGCGCCAGCGACTGGTTCGCTCCCCAGATCGCAGACTTCTCGCGCAGCCTCGGTATCACCGGTTCAGCCGCCTACACCAGCGCCTTCGTGATCATGGCCCTGGCCATGGTCGTGACCCGTGTCGCCGTCACCGCATTCCGGGGCCGTCCGGGCGACCGAGGGCACCCAGGAAACACGGCCCGCCCCTAAAGGCCGTTTCGCGTGCTCACCTCTGACCTATCAGGCCACCACCACTTAAGCGCGGGGAAGTAGCTTGGCCAGCTGTCTGGCTGACATCGACGGCGTGGTGCTGACCGGGCCCGGTGTGCGCAGGCCCGCCAGGTGGATGTCGAGGAACCGCTGCCAGGTGCCGGGCGCGACCTCGCCGGTTGTCTCGGTCAGCCCGCGCATGCCCCAGACCAGTGCCATCACGTCGCCAAAGGTCACGCTGGGGTTCAGCGTGCCCGCGGTCAGGGCCCGGCTAGTGAGCTCCTGGGCCGCGGCACGGATCTCGCGGGTGGTGGGGCCGTCGGCGCTCCGCTCGAGCAGCAGGTGCGCGTACTTGGCGTGCGCGGCGAACAGCGCCCCGAGCCCACGCACTGGCAGCATCGAAAAGGGATGGTCGGCGTTCCTGATCCTCGGCGTGAGACTGAGCGTAACTTGCGTTGGGGTGATCGTCCTCATGCTCAGCCGCCGCAGCTGGAAGTGATGCGTACGAGCGACGAACCCAACCGACCGCGCGGAGGCCTCTCGAAGGCACTCTGTGACAAGACGTGCAGATGCCACGATCAGCCTTTCCTGACCGCATTCGTTAAGACGTCACCTACTCGCCGGTATATCGGAATTCTGCCTGCCATCGACCGTCCAGGTGGACAACCTCCCAGTAGCGTTCGGCGATGCGCTCCGGGTCAAAGGAGGTACCTGCAGCTATCTGCCCTGCGATCGTCAGTGTGGCCACACGAATGCCGTCTGGTTCCAGGTCTGCGCCGAGCATTGTCGCGGCCGACCGGAGAGCGGCCTTCCCGAGGGAAACGGTCGCAAGGGCCGGGATCGGGTGATCGGCGAACCCGCCCCCGGTGACGAGGATGGTCCCGAAGCCGGCGGCCCGCATGGCCGGGGCTGCCACCTGCGCGACGACGATTGCGCTGATGACATCTACTGAATATGCCGCCTGGAGGTGGGCGACACTTGAGCTCAGCAGCCGGTCGGGAGCTCCCATGACGGCGTTATAGACGATGACGCCCGGTGCGCCATTTCCGGCATAGAGTTCCCTCATTCGGGCGCCCAGGCCATCGGGATCGCTGGCATCGGCCGCGACGGTGCTGATCTTTGCACCGGTATCGGCCAAGGTGCCGGCGAGGTCGCGGAGGCCTTCCGTGCTACGCGCCACCAGGGTTATCCGGTAGCCGCCCACGGCGAAGCGACGCGCCACGGCCGTTCCAAGGCCAGGCCCCGCGCCGACCAGTAGCAGGTGGCGGCCATCGACCTCGCCGGGACCCGCGGCACCGGCGAGGTCAGCGATCGTGCCTTCTCGGTTGCCAGGGTCGTCTACTCGCTCGTTAGTCATGGGTGCCGTTCCTTTCGCGTCGACCGCCTCGGACAGCGGCTCAGGCTGGCCACTCTGTCGAGCCACTGACCTCGCGGGCACACGCGTGATCCTAGGCCACGGCCAGGCCGATGAACTACCGGCTGCGTGTGGCGCGAGGCTGGCTACCTGCTACCGGCTGTCTGGCTGATAGGAAGTGTCACTGGAGGGGTGTCGAGGCCCCGGTCAGGCACTGACCGGGTGCTTGATCCTGGTCCAGCTGGCGCACCAGGGCTGCATCATCCTGATGCGTTGCCAGCAGGGATGAACCGGGCCGCTGGGGTCGCCGGTCGAGGCGAATCGACTGCATGACGACCGCAGAAGAACGGGCTGCCGGCGCGGGCCCGCTCGTCCATCACCGCTTCGGCTACGCGACGCAGCTCAGAGCCTCTGGGACGAGGATCTCGACAAGGCCGGGATCGGCTTGTGCGCCGCTGACCCTCGGCGATCCGGCTCGCCGTGACTTCACCGCTCATACAGATCTTCTTCCGCGATGCCCGGCGGCGGCTGGCTGCCTTCCCGCATGCCCAGTCGGCGGCGGGCTGAAAACAGGGAGCCACGGGCGGCGTGACCGGGGCGAACTTGGCCAGGCCGATCTGCGGCATATCGATGTAGACCGACTCGATCTGGCCGCCGCGGAAGTAGGTCTCGTGCCAAAAGCCGGTGCCGCCCCTGTCGCGCAAGAACTGCTGCCACCACTCCCGGTGCGGCAGGGACCGGGCCCAGCGCTCCAGGGAGTCGAAGTCGCGCCAGTACTGGCGCATTCCGGCGTGGGGCGGGAACAGCGAGAACAGCATGTTCTCGTGCAGCAACAGGCCATCAGGCTGCGCTTCGACCGACTTGCGGATCTTCGGGCCGAACGAGATGAGGGTCTTCAGGCCACTCGGCGCGTTGACCCTCATCCCAGGTAGATCACCACGAGGTCGGGATAGGACGACAGGTCGGCGGTCGTCCGGTTCGGTGCGCGCGTCACGGGATCAACCATCCACGCTCGTCACGCGGCAGCGCAACCCTCGGCTCGGAGGCAAAGCACTCCCGATGGCGACACGCATGAGGCCCAGGAGCAGATCATCCCCTAGACGAGACCGAGCTGCCGGCGCTGCAGCGCGGTGTCGTAGAAGGCGGAGATGACGATGAGCTGGTCGCCGTCCCACTTGGTGGTCTGGCCGAACTCGAGGTCGAATGCCTTTCCGGTCGGGGGGATCACGGTGCCGTCGGGCAGGGTCATTTCCCCGGTGAAGGTCCCGGCGGCGTTGGTGACGACGGTGATCCAGTCGCCGGCGCCGAACTGGATCGGGTAGGGGTCGCTGTAGACGTGCATGTCGGGGAAGATGCGCAGGAACTGCTGCATCGCCGCGGCGTGCGCTTCCTTCCCGTAGACGGGTTCGGCGAGGCCGGGGATGTACGCGACCATGTCGGGGTGGTGAACGGTGTCCACCGTGGCGAAATCGCGGGCGTTGAACGCGTCATCGCCCTTCTTCATCAGCGCGAGCAGGTGCGCGGTCCGGCTGTTGGTCTCGGCAGTGGTAGGCATGAGAACTCCTTTCTTGCTGGCCGGCGGCGGGCTCCTCAGGCCTGGCGCCGCGGCCGCGCGTCGTATATTTGAGTCAACTCCAAGTTTTTAGTTGAGCCAAGGTTTGCTATTCTGGGCTCATGACCGAACTCGGCCTGCGCGAACGCAAGAAGGCCCGTACGCGCCAGGTCATCGCCGACGCGGCCGCACGGCTGTTCGCCCAGCGCGGGTATGAGCAGGTCGCGGTCAGCGACGTGGCGCGCGAGGCCGAAGTCTCAGAACAGACCGTCTACAACTACTTCCAGACTAAGGAACAGCTGGTCACCGATCGCGATCAGCTAATCCAAGATGAGCTGAGCCGGCTGATCCGCACCCGGGCACCCGGAACCACGCCGGCCGCAGCCATCCGCGAGTTCGTGCTCGACACCGTCGAGGGGATCCGCCGCATTCCCCCCGGGCAGTGGCGCGGCGAGCTCGGCTACCTGGCCGCCATCAGCCCCACCGTCCACCGGCTCGCCCTAGCGGTGTCAGACCGCCAGGCCACCGCCCTTGCGACCGCCATCGCCGAGACCGACACGGTGGGGCCGGAGATCGCAAGACTCCGGGGAATCGCGCTGGCCGGCGTCTTCCAGATCATCATCACCGAGGCCGGGCGCCGCACCCGCGAGGGCCAAAGCCAGAACCAGATCGCCGACGAGCTGCGGCCGGCCATCGAAGCGGTCCTCGACGACCTCGACGCCTGGCTCACCCCAGCTACGGGGCTGACCCGATGAGGATCGACGTTCACGCGCACTACTGGACCGAGGACTACCTCGATCTGCTGGCGGACCTCGGTAAGACCGATACGGGCATCGCGCAGGGTCGCGGTGCCGGAGGGGGACCGAGCTTGAGGTCCGGCTGCGGCTGAAGAGGCGGAGAAGGCGGTCAATGCGGCCAGGTTCGTCAACGACCAGTACGCCGGACTGGCCGACCGCTACCGAAATCGCTTTGCCGCCTTCGCCGCGCTGCCGATGCCGCACGTCGAGGAGTCCGTTGTCGAGCTGCGCCGGGCCCCTTGACGAGCTGGGCATGGCCGGGATAGCCATGAACACCAGCGTTGCCGGTCGCGCGCTGGTCGAGCCCGATTTCGAGCCGGTCCTCGCCGAGCTGGACAGCAGGAGCGCGGTGCTGTACCTGCACCCGGCCGGCAACGGCGCCTGCTCGCCGCTGATCGGCAACTACCACCTGACCTGGACGATCGGCGCGCCGGTCGAAGACACGATCTCGGTCATCCAGCTGATCACGCACGGCATCCCGGCTCGCTATCCGGGCATCAAGATCATCAACTCGCACCTCGGCGGGGCGCTGCCAATGCTGCTGGGCCGAGCCGACGACCAGCTCCGCCTGGAGGCGCCGGAAACGCCGGAACTGCCCAGCGTGGCGGCGCGCCGGATGTGGTACGACACGGTCGGCCACGGGCACGTGCCCGCGCTGCGGGTGCGCGATCGACTCCTTGGGGGCGGACCGGCTGCTACTGGGAACCGACTTCCCCTACGAGAACGGGGACGTCTTCCTGCGCGCGGTCGACTACATTAACGACCCCCAGATCGACCCGGGCGCCGCCCGGGCCATCCTCGACGACAACGCCAGTACCCTGCTCGGCCTCGGATAGGCAGGCACCATGACGTGTACCGTGATCGGCGCGATCGGCCGCATCGGTAGCGCCGTGGTCAGGGGTGTTCCTCGCTATGGGATCGGTCGGCGCTGAGGGGAACGTACAGCGCACCGTCATCCAGGCGGTGGCGATGTCATCGGCGCGCCAGCTCGTCCGGCTCTCGGTGCTCAACGTGCTCACCGACCCGGCGACATGGGGAGACCATCCTGACCTCACCCGCCCATCCCTGCTGAGCTGGCCAGGCGCCATGCGGCTGCTTTCAGCCGAACTCGGCGAGGAAGTCACGTTCGTTACCACGACCGAGAGGGAGCTGCTTGATCGGCTGACCAGCCGTGGCGTCCCGCCCGCTGAGGCCGAGCTGCTCATCGTCCGTGAGTGGGCCCTGCTCGCGGGCGAGAATGAGCGCGTCACGCCGGCGGTAACAGACCTGACCGGGCACGCGCCGCGCCAGCTGGACGGCGAGCGAGCCGACCCCGCCGGCGGCTCCGGAGATGACGACGGTCTCGCCCTCCTTGGGCTGGACGGCGTGGACCGCCCCCCACCCGGTCACGCCCGCGACGTACAGGCCGCCGTCCGCTTCCCATGAGACCTTCTTCGGCTTGTGCGTGAGGTCGCCGGCCTCAACCAGGACCAGCTCGGCCTGGGAGGCCCGGTTGTTAGAGAAGCCGATCACCTCATCACCGGGGGAGAAGCCGCCGACCCCGGTGCCGACCTCCTCGATGACCCCGGCGAGGTCGCTGCCCTGCCCGGACGGGAACGTCGACGGGAACAGCTCCGCAACCGCCCCCGTGCGGATGACCGCCTCACTGGGATTGATGCCGGCCGCCTTCACCCGTACGAGGACCTGCCCGTCCCCGGGCAAGGGGCGTTCCACCTCGTCAACCCGCAGCACGTCGATCCCGCCGAACTCGTCGTAACTGACTGCCTTCACGATGACCTCTTTCCTTGACTCGCTACTTCAGCCTTGCTGCCAGGCAGGTGAGGAGGGCGTCACCGGATCACGGCGATTCGCGCGGCGGAGCACCCCGGAACCGATCTTCCGCGGACGGTCGTGGCGACCTAGCATGGAGCCCGAGAAGATGACCGAACGAACCAGCGAGCCTCCGCACGATGGGCCCGATGAGGCTCCGGAGGGCTTCCGCGAGCAGCCGCGCTACGCGCCGACAGTCGAGCGCGCTTACGCGAACGACCAGGTCGAGGTCACCTGGGAACCAGCGTTCTGCATCCATGTCGCCGAATGCCTGCGCGGACTCCCCGCGGTGTTCGACAACCAGCGCCGGCCGTGGATCGTCGTGGACAACGGACCACCGGACGACATCGGCGAGGTGATCCAGCGCTGTCCCACGGGTGCGCTGCACTTCCGCCGCCTGGACGGCGGGCCGCAAGAACCGGTGCCGGAGGCGACCACGATCCAGGAGCGCCCGAACGGCCCGTTGTTCGTCCGCGGCAACGTCACGATCCTCGGTCAGGACCACGCGCTGGTCAGGCAGGACACTCGGGTGGCGCTGTGCCGCTGCGGCGCGTCGGCCAACAAGCCGTTCTGCGACGGCAGCCATCGCAGGATAGGGTTCCGGACCACTGAGTGACCCGGCCAAGGCGCCGGTCAGGCAGCTGGAGGCGCGGGCAGGGACTGCTCGGTCCAGATGACCTTCCCTGTCGCCACATTCCTGGTTCCCCAGCGGTCACAGAGCGCGGCGATCAACTGCAGGCCACGGCCGCCCTCGTCCGACCAGGACGCCCGGCGGGGGCGCGGCGTGGTCAGGCTGCCGTCGAAGACCTCGCAGACAAGGCTTCTGCTGCGCAGCAGCCGAAGCCGGTAGGGACCCCGTGCGTGCCGGACCACGTTCGCGACCAGCTCGCTGACGACCAGCTCGGTGGTCATCGTCAATTCCTCCAGCTGCCAGGAGGCGAGCTGGTCGCGCACGTACTGGCGAGCAGCGCCGGCCGCCCGCGGGTCCTCGGGCAGCCACCAGGTGGCGACGGCGTCTGGTGCCGTGGCGCGGACCCGGGCCACGAGCAGGGCAGCGTCGTCGGCCCGTTCCTGGTCATCTGGCAAGAGTGCCTGCGTGAGGCTGTCGCACATCCGGTCCGGGCCCTCGGCCTGATGTACCCTAAGCAGCCCAGCCATGCGGTCCATGCCTACGGCCGGGTCGCAGCTGGTCGAGTCGACCAAGCCGTCGGTATACAGGACAAGCAAGGCGCCGTCAGGAACCCGCAGCTCCGACGCCTCGAACGGAGGCTCGGCCACGCCCAGCGGCGGATCGCCATCGGCCTGCGCGAAATGAACAGTGCCGTCCGGGCAGACGACAGCGGGCGGCGGGTGGCCCGCTCTGGCAACGGTGCAGCTGCTGGTCGTCGGATCGTAGATCGCGTAAAGGCAGGTGACGAATGAGTCGTCACCGAGGCCCGAGACGAGGCCGTTGAGGTGTGCCAGGATCTCGTCGGGCGGCAGCTCGAGGTCGGACAGGGTCTGCAGCGCGGTACGTACGCGTCCCATGATGACCGCTTCTGGCAGCCCGTGTCCCATGACGTCGCCGATGACCAGGGCAACCCGGTCGGCCGACAGGGGGATGACGTCATACCAGTCACCCCCCACGTCCATGCCCCGTCCGGCGGGGAGATACCTGGCCGCCGCGGTGATGGCGGGCAGCTCAGGCAGCTGCCGCGGCAGCAGGGCGCGTTGCAGCGCCTGAGACCGGGCGTGCTCGGCGTCGAAGAGCCGGGCACGCTCAAGAGCCTGGGCGACTAGGCCGCTGAGCGTGGTCAGGAGCGCGCGCTCGGCGTCCGTGAGAAGGCGCGGCCGGTCGAAGGAGACCACGCCCAGGCCCACCACCTGCCCCGAGACGACCAGCGGCAGGTACGCCCAGGCCTGCTTGGCGCAGACAGCCAGCAGGTCCGCCGTGGCCGGGTAGCGCCGCATGTACTCGTCCGCTGACGAGATGAACGAGGGCCGGCGGCTGGCCAGAGCATCCGCGGCCGGGGTGAGATCGGGCACCGGGCCGTTGACCAGGTCGAGGAAAGCCTGCGAGTACCCGACCGCCCCAACCGTACGCATCCGGCCGTCCTCGACTACCTGGATGATCAGCCCGGAGGCCCCGAACGGCGGTAGTACCCGGTCGGCAACCGCGGCCACGATATCCAGCGAGGTGATGGCCTCGGCCAGGGCGGAGGCCAGATCCTGGATCCGGGCCGCGCGCTCGGACGCCGTGCGCTCGGCCGCTGCCAGCTCGGCCTGGCGCATGCGCGACTCGGTGATGTCGGTGAAGTAGCAGGCCAGGCCCTCAGATACGGGGACGAGCCGGAAGCGATACCAGCGTCTGGTGTCCGGCCACTGGATATCGAAGCTCGTCGGCCCCGTCCCGGCAGCTGCTTCCCGGCAGCGGGCCTCCAGGATTGGTACCCGGCGGATCACGAGCAGGTCCCACAGCCGCTGCCCGGTCAGGTCATGCTGTGAGGTCAGCAGACGCTCAGCCTCGTCATTGGCGACGATGACCCGCCAGTCCCGGTCGACAGAAAGGAAACCGTCGCTCATATACCGCAAGGCGCTGCGCAGGCCGTCACTGGTCGTGTGCGCCTGCGTCGTGTCCCACGCCGTGCCCAGCATCCGGAATGGGCTTCCGTCCGCTTCTGACTCAACCTGGCCGCGGACCAGCACCCAGCGGGTGCTGCCGTCCGGCCGGCAGACCCGGTACTCCGCCTGGTACGCCCCGCGCGTACTGATCGCCTTGTCCACCGCGGCGGTGACCCAGGCGATGTCGTCGGGATGAACGTGACTGATCCAGGTTTCGATGCGTCCGTCGTAGGTGTCCGGGTCAACGCCCAGCAAAGCCATCGAAGTCTGGTCGAGGCAGAGCAGCCCCGAGGCCATGTACCACTCCCAGGCGCCGACCCCGGTTGCCCTGTAGCCATCCCACCAGCCGGTCTTGCCGTCGGGGACGAGCACATGGGCTGGCTGCCCGGCCGCCATGCTGCCTGCTCCATCCATCATGCCGCCACCCCCCCGGAAGCGCAGTTCATCACCTTTGTACGCAGATCTAGCAGATCATAGCCGTTTTTGCTGGTGGGCAGCTCGGCTTCCCGTGAGGCGCCGCGCCCGCCGCCTCCATCGGATCTCCATAACGGCTGCACAGCGGTCTCACCCGTAAGAGCGAGGGTGGTCGCAGCTGGCTTCCCGTGTCAGGGCAGCCGGCGCGCACCAAGAGATGAACCACTGAGGAGCACCCGATGACGATCGAAGCCACCACTCACCCGGAGACCGCCCGCGCTTTCACGCTCGACCCGCTGCCCAGCGCGGTTCGGGTGCTTGCCGTGACGGCGCGGCCCGGGCAGGAGTCGGCCGATCTGGGCGGACCGCTGTACGCTTTCCGCCGGTCCGGGGCCAGCCTGAGCCTGCTGTGCCTGACCCTGGGCGAGACCCCCGCGCAGAGCTCCGGCTTCACGCGGCTTGAAGCGGCGCGGCCCTGGGAAATCCAGATGGCCGCCTCGATCCTCGGCATCCAGCAGGTCTCCGTCGCCAGTTACCGTGACGGCAGGCTGCACCGCTACCGCACGTCCGAGCTGACGGGACGCATTCAGCACGCGATCAGCAAGTACTCCGCCGACCTAGTGCTCGTCGTCGCGCCGGAGACGGGTGACATCGGCGATGCGGCCGTCGCCCGCGCTGCGACGGCCGCCGCCTTGCTGGCGGGAGTGCCGCTCGCGGCACGAACCAGGCCGGGCGTATCCGGCGCCTGGGTGGTGGATCTGGGGCCCGACGCGGAGATCGCCAGGGCCATCCAGAAGTCGGCCGCCGCCGCGCACGCCACCCAGTCGGAAGCGCTCCCGGAGGTGATCAGCCGGCTTGACCAGCTGGGCAGCATGGAGACGCTGCGCTGGCTGGTGAGCCCGGCCCGGGTGCCCGGGCAGCGCGTCGTGCCTTGAGCACGGGACCGGTGTGCGGACGCCGCGTGCCTATGAGGTTGCCGCGTCACCCATCTGGTCAGGCTGGCGTGCTTCGGCGGCCAGCTGGATGTCTTCCTCGGCGTAGAGCAGCCGGTGCAGTCCAGCGGCGAGCACGCCTCCCACCAGGGGCGCCACGATGAACAGCCAGACCTGGCTCAGGGCCGTGCCGCCGACCACCAGCGCCGGGCCGAGGCTCCGGGCGGGATTCACCGATGTGCCGGTGACCGGGATGCCGATGAGGTGGACCACGGTCAGGGTCAGCCCGATGGCGATCGCCGCCGTGGCGGCATTGGCCGTCGCCGAGGTCACTCGCAAGACGATGAAGACGAAGATGGCCGTCAGGATGACCTCGATGGCGAAGGCGCCGCCCACGCCGATGCGGATCATCGACAGGCGTCCGTAGCCGTCGGCGCCCAGGCCGGTGACCGTCCTGCTGTAGAACGGAGAGGCGCTGAACGTTCCCCACAGCACCAGCGCGCCGACGATTCCGCCAGCGAGCTGGGCGATCCAGTAGCCGACGGCCTCGATCAGCGGGATGCGGCCGGTGAGCAGCGCGCCGATGGTCACCGCCGGGTTGACGTGGCTTCCCGATACCGGGCCGATGAAGTACACCAGCGCAAGCAGTGTCAGGCCGAACGCCAGCGCGGTGGCGACCACCCCGGCCGCGACGCTGGTACCGGCGAACTTGAAGCCGAACATCAGGGTGGCCACCCCGCAGGCGACGTATACCAGGATCGCGGTGCCGAGAAATTCAACCGCAAGTTTCCGAATCATTCGCCATTTCTCCTTGTCGTCCGTCACGGCACGATGATCGGGAGGCTGGGGCCAGGCAGACTGGGGAGGCTCACGATGTCGCAGATCACGCGATCTTCGGCGGGCGATAAGGCCACGCTCAGCATCTCCCCGTTACGATCGTCTGGCCGGATACATACCAGACAGACCTTTCCACCTCTTCCACGCCAGCACCTCACCCGAAGTAGGTGGTACTTGGGCGGGCTCGCGAGTGACATAGGGCGCAAACGTCAGCTCAGGATCGGGCAAAAGCGGCAAAAAACCGGAAGATTGCGCCCTATGTGCAAGGACGTCCCCAACCCGCGTACCCCGAAGAGGCCTGAGGGACTGATGATAAACGGTGTGATGAGCACCATCCCGCCACTGGCGGAGCCCAGCG
>Ga0335072_10013882_pt1 | contig 11454 bp, 10 predicted proteins | sample Lox_Sample_21_FD_206725 | JGI IMG/M metagenome (GOLD analysis project Ga0335072, IMG submission 206725) | Soil microbial communities from Loxahatchee National Wildlife Refuge, Florida, United States - Lox_Sample_2.1 | ecosystem: Environmental > Terrestrial > Soil > Wetlands | place: USA...
GCACGCGACAGAATTGCGAGGAATTTCGGATTTCGTCCCCTTTTCCTCCGCTGGCGCCAACTTTACTTACACATCACATACATCACAATCCCTTTTCATTTCCTAATTAATACTGTCTTTACACTCTGGTCATCTAATTGAAGCTCAAGAACTATTGCGGACATTCAATTTTTTACTCTCGACCCCTGCTTTCCTCTTATCGCCTTGAACTTCTCGAAATGCCCTCTTATCTCAAGAGCCTGAGTCCGGTACCCAGCTTTCCCGGGTATACTGGCCCTCACAAGGTCGGTACGGTAGATGTGGAGATCCCAGTGGCAGAACTCGACGTACCGAGCCCTCCGCCTGAAGATTCTGTCGACACTGTCCTCTTCCGAATTTTTTATCCTTGTGAAGCAGATCCAAAGACTTCAAAGCATATCAGCTGGTTTCCCTCCCCACAACGTGCGCATGTCTCTGCCTATACGAGGCTTCTGGGTGCTGGTTCGACACTGGCAGAGTTCATATCGTAAGCAGCGATCCATGATATGAGTCAATTGATGATATTGTTCCTGTTCAGGCATTGTAATCTGTCGTCATTAACGGCTTCACCTAGGTTCTTCCCACGACAACTCTACTATATCTCAATCCCCGCACGAAAAAATGCCCCTCTCCTTCAGCCAACCTCGGAACGGTGGCCTGTCATGATATTCTCGCATGGGTTGGGTGGCTCACGAAACGCATATTCTCACGTTGCTGGTTCCATCGCAAGCCACGGCATGATTGTCATTGCACCTGAGCACCGAGATGGCAGTGCACCGATAAGCTATGTACGAAGTGTGCCGATCGCCCAAGAGAAGGGAGAGAAGCCCCAAGTCACAAAGAGTAAGAGAATGATTGGCTACAACAGAATCTCACACACCCCAAGTCCCGAGACTGAAGCAGCAAGAACTGCACAATTGAAAATCCGGCTCTATGAATTGGGATGTATCCATGATGCCCTTGTAAGAATTGATCAGGGAGTGGCGCTCACAAATTTGAACACTTCATCTGCCACTTTTCTTCCGCAGTTTCGCGGCAAAATGGCCGTTCACGAGCCTGGATCTATCAGCTTCGCTGGCCATTCATTTGGAGCAGCCACTATGGTTCAATTCGTCAAGAGTACATTTTACTCGTCCCAAACATCAACGGCTCCCGCTTCCTACGAGCCAATCTTCACGCCTTCATCACGATCTGATATTTCTAAGCAAATTACTCCAAACAACCCACTCATTCTGCTTGACGTGTGGTGTTTTCCTCTCCGAGCAGCCACTTCACGTTGGCTGTGGAACAAGCCGCTCCCATGCTATGCTCCAGGTGGACCAGGCGGTTGTGGTGTTCTATCTGTCGAGTCCCAAGCATTCTACAAATGGCGAATTCACCTCAAAGCCACCAAGCGCCTGCTCTCTCCTAATCCAGCATCAGAAACACATACTGTCGAGGATGACGGCCGGCCAGGCCCACACTTCTACTACGTTACTGCATCAGCGCACCTCTCCCAGTCCGACTTCGGCATCCTCTTCCCCTGGGTTACGCGCAAGATTTTTGCCATCGAAGAGCCCGAGCGCATCATGAAGCTTAACGTGCGCGCCATCCTGCAACTACTGCGCGAACGACACGTGCCTGTTGCTCCGGCCTCCGCTGCAGACATGGGAATCGGATCCGAAACGGAGATGGTCACGAAGGATGATTCCAAGATCTTTTGCGTGAATGGGGAGATCAAGGGCTGGAATTACTTGAGCACGGATGTGAATGATTTGTCGGATGTTGAGTTTGAGGATGACTCCAAGGTGGATGAGAACGCGCACCCCACAGAGGCGGTTGTAGGCGGGGAGTTGATGAAGGAGATGTAGGGGTCCGAGGAGAGAGTTGGTGCGGCAGAATTGGTGCTTGATCGCAGTGTTGTAGTTACTGCTTGATGTTGCGGGGATCTGGAGGCCTAATTTTTCCAGAAGATTAAGATGAGATACTCTGAAGCGATTGAGACGCATGATAGAACGGGAATATGGTTACTAGAGGTGTTCATACAGGGATGGGCGGCAAGCTTTGGAGGGGCTGGCTGGGACCATTAGGAGGAATAGAAGACTAGAAGTCTGTTGATACCTCTGAGCAGTTCGAGCTTCTTCGCTCCTGCTTCGATATGGCATGGCGTTTTCTGGGCATTTGATATTCTGATGCTTTTCTTGCATATATCATAGCGTAGCATGCTTTCTTCTAACGTACTGATTATAAATTTAATAGAAAACGTTTTGAATCTTCGAACCCGCCCTTGAGGCCGTGACAAAGCTCGACTTTGCGTCATAATTCGTGATAGTCTGACCAAGGTTGCGATATAACATGCATAACCTGACTGCAGATCCGAAGAAGTCTTTTCTTAACACTGTAATGACAATGCTGTGCCTTCTTGGATGGATTTTCTAACACCCTAACGCCATCCTATCTCGCCCAGCAATGAACTCCTTTCTCCACTGCCTTCATCTCATATATATCATCAGGCCGAGTCCATCAAAGGCCCAAAGCTCACTCCCTCCCCCTCTCTCTCCCCTCACCCCCGTGCTCCAACCTCACAGCCCCAACATCCTTATAACCCCCTCCCTAACCCTCCTCTCATACTCCGGCCTCTGCTCCCTCCACATCTTCGCCGCCTCCACATTCGCGGGGCTCTCATCATTCGGCTCCGCCAACATGCTCATCACGCTAATCAGAATCTTCTCCACGCTCTGTATCGGGCTCCACCGCTCGCTCGCATGCTCGTAGTGATTCGGGTCATCGCCCGGCGGGTGCAGGATACTGATACACACCAGCCCGCTCGGGTACACGTTGGGGTGCCACACTTCGCCGAGGAAGCGCATGCTGGGCGGCGCGAGCGGGTAGTCCTTGGGGAACTTCAGCTCGGCGGCGAAGACGCCGCCCTCGAAGGGCGTGCCCTCCGGGCCTTGGATGAGCGCTTCCCAGGAGAGCAGGTCGTCTTCGGAGACGGGGCCGGCGGTTATGCCTTCGGGGGGGTTGTTGGTTAGGGCGCGATATTCTTGGAGGAGGCGGCGGTGGGCGGTTGAGGATGCCATGGCTGTAGGTTTGTGGGTTTGGGGAGGCTGAAAGGGGAGAGGTGGGTTGAGAATTCGTGGAGAGAAATGTCGCAGTTGTAATTTCAGCGGTGAATTACAGAAAGCGATATAGCGTCGCCCGATCGGGCATAGCGCCCCTCGCCGCCTCAACCACTATTAGCGCTGTGCTTTGAAAGGGTTACATAAAACCTGTGTAACGATTAATTGAATTTATTTCTCGCAACCATTATTTGGTTACAATCAATATATAAGAGATCTATACCTGTTTTGGTATAGAGGTAAGAGGGATAAGCAGTAGCCCAGTGGAAAATGCCCTCTAACGCGCCCACCCAGCCAGACGCAGCAACAACCACTCCTATTGAGTGCAAACAGCCTATAATATCAATGGATTACGAACGAATCGACACCTATTTGACAGAGATTGGAGCCTCAGACGAGATATTAGACACGTTAGACAGGATCACTTGCCTAGCCCAGCGTGCAGGACTAGCTCCAGTTCCAGCCCCCTTACATTTATGGGTCTTATATGACGTACAACCTTTGGCCACGAGATCTAATAAAAGGGCTGGTCTTATATGCGGGGGTGGTCTTATATACCAGTTTATGATGTATTCACTGCAATTCAGCCATTCAGAGATCGCTAAATAGGGTGACTGGTTGCCCTGTTGCCCCCACATCTTTTCTATGCAACTGTGAATTATCCGAAGGGGTATAGCGCTACCCGATTGGGCATGGCGCCCCCCTCGCCACCTCAAACAACGTGCCACCGCTCTCTCGAACGTGTAATATCATGAGGCAAAACAAACCAACCCTTATTCCAGTAGAAATCCTGCGAGTATCGATTTGCTTCCCTAATCTACAGAGGATAACTCTAATGTTGTATTATATAAGCCAGAAGTACCGACTACCAGCTATGCAGTGGGAAATAGACTATAGACCTTCTTTTCTCCGTTCAGGTTCAGAGGTGGATGCGAAACAGAATTTGCGCTTCTCTTTTCTCAGCCCCAGGAGCCGATCTTCTTGTCCGGGAACTCTAAAACTAAGTATTCCCATTCGCTCAACTGTTTCTCCTTGATCTCTCCTGACGATCATCAGAAAGTACCAACGAGAGGTTTGCCTGGTATCGCTCGATTTCTGAGCCACATAGCCAAGAAAAAAGCAGTAAAGTTCGCCTTTCTTTATCCCTTCCAAAAAGTCCTGGTCCGTCATCTTCCCTGACACTTCTGCTCGACACGTTATGCTCATAGGGCCAAGTTGTATCATTACCTCAAAATGCTTGGTTTTAGGGTCTCTCACAGAAGCAGACACCCCCCAAATATCCTGTGGCATGACCCAGGCCTCAATCCGCAATTGCATTGAATGTTGAGGAATAGTTTTAGGAAGCCTGGACATGCTAATATCCCAGGATTTACCACTAATGGTAGTAACTTGGATATTTATGCCAATGACATTAAATTTCTCAAGCCCAGTTTTAGATCCCTTTTTTTGAGTCACCATACTAGCCATCCCCTCCCAGCCTACAAAGGAGTAAGAGGGGAAATCCCGTCTTCTTTTGATTGACCTTGAGTTATCCTCGGCTGTATGAACCCACGTCAGTGCGTGTGTGAAACTCTCCAGCGCCTGATCAGACACAATTGGCAAGCCCCAGAGGTTATCAACGGGAGGGGATGCAGATTGGAATCTGCCCGCAATTCCAGCAAAAGCGTCGAAGGGATTTTCATCGCGGGACAAGTGGCGGCCAGTATATTCCCGCATGTGCTCCATGTAATCACAAAGTCGATGACGGGGCCGAGGGCTGCATATTTTATACAGCATCTTAGGACCAGGGAGGCGCATCCCAGGCACTCTGTGAAGTTTTGACACTGGTACATGAAGGGATTCCCGGCAGTCCATGCCATTACACATAAAGTACACCTGCTCTTCTGTAAAGAAAAGGCGCCGAGGATAAAATAGAGCCTCCGAATGGGTCCAACCTCGCTCCGCCCATCGCGATTCCGTCACTGCTGGGAAAGGGTGCTTAAGAGTCGATGCAAATTGAATGCCCTTGGTGAGAGCAGTGCCGACGAGGCGTACTACAAACACCCAGTAAACCGTAATTTTCGTCCTCCACAGCAGCTGCGAAAATTGTCACTTTAGCTTGTTCGTATATCGAATGCATATTCAAGATCTCGTCTTCAAGCTTATTTTTATCATGGCAACGTTTATCGACCCAGAGATACCGTTCGCCCAGCCTAAGAGTAACTTTCATAGCGTCTTCAATTGTTTTGGAAAGATTGTCCAGCGGAGCTGGCTGTGCACTTCCAAGCGACGGAGGGTCAATTTGTTCAGCCACAAATTTGTCCCAGACATAGCTCAGAGCAACATATGAGCAGCTAGTAGGTGCTCGAATGACTTTACCCCCCTGACAGTCGATAAGCATCCTTGGACCACGTGAGGATTTGGTTGGTTTGCAACTCCAATGCGAATTGTTTTCGCATTCAGAAATCCAGCGTCTCAACAATTGATAATCGGGTTGTTTCTGTACCAAGCGGACCTGGATGTTCTCTTGTGAGGTGGAATCCCGGGGACACAAAGCTAAATAAGCAATCTTTTTACAGAGGTCTGCATCGATTTTGGAGTATGGTGCGGGAACCATGCCAAAAAAGAGTCCCTCTTGCTCCTTTAAGAAACTAAGCGCTTTAGAACTGGGAATCTTCGGAAAGAAGGCCTCCCGAGCGGAGAAAGCTATCAGATGATATCTTGTCCGGGTCTCAGAATCCAGGCGGATAGACAGGAGCAATTTGCAGAGGCCGCAGTCAGCTTCCGACCACGAATTGCAAGAGCTGAGATCAGCTACTTTAATCCCCGCCATCTCCTTCCCCACGTTGGAATAATAGATCGCTCCCTCTTACTTTTGACTTTCTCCTCCTATGGCCTTACAAGTAATCTCATTATATAGAATAATTACCATGCTGAAGTTGTCATTACTACCTGCTCTAGCAACTATTCTAGTCTGGTTTTCGTTCAGCTAGTGAACTTGTATTACAAAAATTACAACTTTCTAGATTCGGACGAAACAATTTCTCATCAATATGAACCAAAAGACTTACCCCCGCGCTTCGCATCCACAGCCTACTAACCAATGCGGCATCTTTGTTAACTTCGCTTCACCCTAACCCAAGAGCGCGAATCATCTCTACCCCTCCTTTCTTTACCGACGAAGCAGCTGTTTTTCTTATCTCATCTGCCTCCTCAGCGTGCCCTAGCTTGTCACAAACACCAGATAGCTGCAACATGCTTGTGATCGTTGATTTATGGTCTGGGCCCAGGACTCGTATTTTCGATTCCATAGCTTCCCTTGAATATTCTTTCGCTTCAGGCAGCCTGTTCTGTTCCGCGTATATTGCAGCGAGGTTACTTTTGAAAGTGAGAGTCGACGGGTGGTCTCTCCCGAGCACCTTCTCGGCGGACTGGATTACAGATACTTGAAGCTTTTCGGCTTCGTCGAGACGATTGAGCTCGCGATATGTGTACGCCAGATTTGCCATGCAGGCTAGCGTGTCTGGATGCATCTCTCCTAAAACAAAAATACTAGTGGTCATACATTCTTCCTCCATTAGTAGGGCTTCGTTTAGCAGGCCTCGCTTTGCTAGGATGCTAGCGAGACTGGATATTGTGTTCAGCGTCGATGAATGCCTTCGGCCTATCAACCGGCTCTGTGCGTCTAGGACCTCATCCAGCAACTTCTGGGCTTCCTCGAGTTTACCCTGATGCTCCAGATTTAATCCCATGTTTGACATAATCTCCAGTGTCGACGGGTGTTCTGGACCAAGGATTCTCCTTCTGGCCACCAAAACTTGTTCTATGATTTTTCCTGCCTCGTCCCATCGCCCTTGGCTCTGGTATGTGTAAGCTAGATTAGACAAAGCTGAGAGAGTAGACGTGTGTTCGGGTCCAAAGGACTCTACCGACATCTTCGCCGCTGTGGCATTTAGTTTTTCAGCGTCTTGAAACTTCCCTTGCCGCCTCATCGTTACTGCTAGGTTTATCATCGTTATAATCGTGTCCGTGTGTTTCTCACCTAATAGTCTCAGCTCTGTGCGCAAAACTTGACCATACATCTTCTCCGCCTCGGCGAACTTTCCTTTTTTGACCCATGTTGTTGCTAGATCGGCCATACTTGTCAGTGTGTCAATATGATCATGCCCCAGAATTCGACTCCTATAGTCAAGGACTTGTCTTCCCATGCCTTCTGCTTCATCCAACTTTCCGAGATCCCGGTATGTCGACGCCATTTTGGACATACTTCTCTGCGTATGTTCATCATTCAGGCCAAGTGTTCTTGTTCTCGTTTTCAGGATATGCTCTTCTACGCGTTCGGCCTCACTCCAGGCCTCCTCATATCTTAAAATTGACGCCAGAACCTCTCGTAAATGCAATGGAATGTAATTTTCTTCTCCAAAGGTACTTTCCATATCTTGTATCTCTTTGTCGAGGTGTAGTTTGACCTGCTTAATTGCATTTCTCTCACGGTATGACTGTGTAAAATCGAGAGTTCGTACACGGCCTTGAAGCCACAGCTGCTTGAATTTTCCCTCTTGCAGGAATATCACGGGCGAATTCTTAACTTTCTCAATTTCTGATATGAGTTGTAAATAGTCTCTTTTACTTTTTTCAAGCCAGATTCGTGATTTTTCTTCATCCCTTGCTATTCCAAACCCTATTCGGTAACAGTATGCAAGCTGGAACGCAGCATTAGATGAGCAATCAGAACCACAGGCTTGACAGTCTCCTCGTGCAGCTCTATTCTCAAGAGACCTGACTATTTCGGAACGAACTCGATATTCAGCATGGCAGAGTTGATGAATTGAAGTTGCAACCTTATGCCTTAATTAGTGAAAACTAGGGCGTCCAAATGAAATACTAAACATACGGAGAAATTGTTCGTATTCGGTGCTGCAAGTGTATCCTCAGTAATAATTATTAGCTTTTCATCGATGCTAGAGACAGATTAGCTTTCCGTTACAACTGATTTGATATGCAATACCTGTTTAGGTTTGAAAAGCCTCTCAATATGTCCAAGCGTAACTCTCGTGCACTTGGGTCACAACGCAGAGTAGCGTTAAAAAATTTCATGAGCTGAGCCTTCTGTTGCACACTCGTTCTCTCATTTACGTTTATAAGTTTTTCAGTTAGTTCTAAGAGAATATCCTTCTCTTTCAGCTCTTTCAGTTTAGAGCCTTCGTCTCCGTCTAGTGGCAATTTTGAAAGCAGTAAAATGGCCTTTGCTTCAGGCCACTCTGTCACCATACGAGAATTTCCCACGAACTGTTCATTGAATAAGACCCATAAGCAGAGTAAACCGAATGAGTAGATATCGGTCTTCTTAGCAGCAGAGATTTGGAAGCCTCTGTGGTGCCACTCCGGCGCCTCCCAGTGCAAAGTTTTCGGCAGGAGGACGATGTCAGTCTCCTTACTGCCGAGACACGAAAATCCGAAATCCGCGACTTTGGGAACATGTTGGCCAGAGTCATCGGGAAAAACGAGAACATTTTCGGGCTTCAAGTCGCCATGTACAATATCTATGCTCTTGATTAACATTCTATTCTAGGAGACGGAATGACAGCTTCATACTATAGCTGTGAAGTGTTCGAATAGCCTGTCCGATTCCGACACAAAGGTGCATTCTCTTTATCAGTGGCAGATCTTGCCCAGTTTGGGACGCCATAAAATTTCTTAGATCCCCTAGCGAAGCTTTCTGGAAAACTAAAACAGGCCAAACATTATATGAATCACGTTCAATCTCCCAGCAGACTCCTTCAAGATTGATGATGTTAGGATGGCTTCGGATTGAGGGATTCTGAAGGACGGAAACTTCGGAAATCAAGGTCCTGAATTTTGTTTCAGGCGAAGCTTGGCCGTTGATCCTCTTGAACGCAAATCCTGTTCGCAGATCAAGCAAGGACTGGCTGATTTCGGTTTGGATACCGCCACCGAGGGGTTGAAGGGAAGGCTGCCACGAGATATGAAGCATATCAACGTTGCATTTCTGTGCGACTGAAAGAAAGGCTAGAAGATCATAGTGCGCTATTTTCATTGAGGATGTGAGAGGAGCCGCACTCCAGAATGATGACCCATCTTTGAGGAAGCTAGGGAAAGATTCCATCTCTTAGGGAATTTCAAGACTCCGGTATATAGAGCCCAAGAATACTGCAAGGCAGATAGATCTTAGAAATGTTGGAAGATTTCGAAGGGATTTGATCGGGCGGTAAAGGAAGATCGCTGCTGTGGAAAACTCGAAATCCTTAGTTCCGCAGATCACCTGACTCAACATTCGCTCAACGCCCTGTTGCAGGACTACAACATTAGCTTTCCCGAGGGGGTATAAATAGAAACCTAATTAAAATACAAAAGGAAAAGAAGGTTTGAGCAATGTATATAGTTGTAGTCTTTATATATTGTAGGGCGAATGAATAGATGTACCGTCGTAGTGCACGATCTTTAGGCCAGCGGAATAGGGCAGCACCTCAGGATGAGGTAACTTACTATCTTCTAGTCTACTCTGTATAAAAACTCTAGTTCGAGCAGGTAAAGCTCGGCAACTTTAATGCCACTGACCCGCGCGTATGTTGTATTACTGTAGTAGAAATCTGATAGTCCTTTGGAAAGATAGAAACTAGAGTACTACGCGGTCACGAACGCAGCGGTGTGTCCTACGTACGAAGCAGTGCCAGCCGCTTTTTACAGGGATGCCGACGTACAGGGAGCCTGCCATCGGAACCCCAGAGCGGGCTGTCACGGCAGAATACCTATAGACTCATGATTAATTGGGTCGCAGCTTTTCCGACAAAATTTTTAGGCCTTGCGAACGGTTGGAGACGATCCGTACAAAATGTTAATTGCAATGCGTAGTTGGCTCCCATGTTTAAGACCTGGTGAAACGCTCCTGGCTCTGTCACGATAGCCTCTCCGGGCTTGCAATAATCAAGAGAGTACGGAATCTTCCACTCGTCCAGTTTGCTCGGGGTAATAACACAACTCAGATGGTGTACGGCCTGAGAGCAATTTGCCATCTTGGGGAATTCCTGACGCATGCGAAGTTCTAGTTCTTTCTCGTAAACTGGCTCCACAATAAGCCAAAGTTTGTGTTCCCCGGATCGTAATAAGTTCATTGAGCGAAACTTGGCATCCTCCCCATGCATGATTGAACAAGATACCCCGAAGCCCAGATAAACGTATTTTGTCCCAATGCCGCGAAGCTTTTTGTAACCATCTATTTGTTTCAGACCTTCTCCTGGGCTGAGCTCTATACCTGGAAACAGAGGATCCCCGATAACGTAAAGCATATCTTGCGGAGGGTCTTTGAGTGTGCTCTCCCAAAATTCTTTTAGCGATCGTTGCGACCAGGATTCTCTCTGGCTTTCAGGAAGTGGAAACCAGGGAATTTAATTTCTTGATTCTGTTGTTTAGTCACTTCGACGCATCCTCGAGGATCCGGTTGGCAAGAGAAGTTCGTGCGATGACTTTTCCCTGGCTGATTAAAATAGGCCTCTTCCACATTGAGCAGCGGTAGGCCTTCGACCGCAAGCTTGAAATAACCCTTTCTTCTGACCCTTGGATTGGATGAAAACTGCACGAGCTTTGCTTCATTTAGGTTTCCGCTAATATCTTCGTAGTTACAGTGAAATACTGGTGCGATTCCTTCCTCTGACTGTGGATCAAGTAATACGTCATTTAGTTGAGTCGTTTGGAGTGCGCGCTTAGGCTTTTCTACGCAGGAGCTCCTTGATGGCTGGCAAGTCGTCATCGCTAATTGCGTCCTGATCTTGGCTTGAGATATACTGTGATTCGAAGTAGCTCTATCTATCTAAGGTTTTCACACCTATAGGCTCAGGGACTACCTCCCTATCTTATGACTTGGTGCTACTGAGAGCTTAAGGTCGATGTGCAGTGAAACAGAGTATTTACTGCTGAACAATGTCGTTATAGAGGGGGTTTGGTAAAATTGGTTAGAATCCATATTGACGGCTGCCACCAACACAGGCATCCAGAAGTAGACAGCAGAGCAGACACTGCGAAAATCCTCACCCTCTAAGCACCGGAAGGGAGGGTTTAATATATTAGCTTAGGAGCAGCTTTCAGCTGGATATGACCTATTCATTCCTGACGCAATCCATTCTACACTAGCTGCCGATTATTGCTGCTGTGCTGACCGAAAGACGCCTACCAAATAGCACAGTGCATGAATTAGGCCGAGTGAGGAACCGGGCACGGGCGACAGAAAGTTGGAAAAGGACGCAGAGGAGAACGGAGGGAAGGAGGGCGGTATTTATGGTCGTTGGGAAAGCGGCGGGTTGGATCGGGGGGCCGCTAAACTCAGGGGAGCAAACCGCAG
>Ga0335072_10013883_pt1 | contig 11453 bp, 10 predicted proteins | sample Lox_Sample_21_FD_206725 | JGI IMG/M metagenome (GOLD analysis project Ga0335072, IMG submission 206725) | Soil microbial communities from Loxahatchee National Wildlife Refuge, Florida, United States - Lox_Sample_2.1 | ecosystem: Environmental > Terrestrial > Soil > Wetlands | place: USA...
GAACGCCGAGCGTGACGCTGGCGACGATTACGGTCACTCCAACCCGAAGCTGCGACCATTTGAGTTGCTTTTGGCTAGGCAAGGCTCTCCCGGAACCAAAGCAGCATGATAACAAACGGAGTTGAAATTCCAGAGTTGAGAAATCAGTGGGGAGACGGCCGATGAAAGGAAAGAAAAACGAAGGCTCCCACTGCTTCAACGATCCTCGCTCAAAGGGCCAGGCGAGAACGTTCGAAGTGTGGGAGCCGGAAAGCGCCGCGGACTAACTAGCGTCCAGGGCCGCGCCCTTCGTGGCCGTGTTCTTGCGGCCTTGGCGCGGACTGTTTGCGCTCAGCATTCTGTTGCTGGTGCACGGGCTGCGGCCGGGCTTGCTCCTGGCGGGCTTGCTGCTCATGGAATTGCCCACCATTCTCGCGATTGTTCGGATGCGGCGCCTGCCAGTTATTGCGGCCTCCGTTCGATGAAGCTCGCGCTTCCTGCGGAGACGTACGTGACTCGTGATAGGTCGCGCCGGCCGCATGAGCCGCGACGACATTGCGGCCGCTGAATTCGCCGGGGCGTCCGGTCGCTGCGATCCCCGGACGACCATGGTTCTCCGAGGCAAACAAGGCGCGATTCTCGCTTGCCGCACGTTCATGCTGCATCTGCGAAGCTAGCGCCGCTGTGTGCCGTTCGCCTGCGAAGCGCTCTTCTTCCGGAGTAGGGCGAACGTTCACGCCACCCGGTCCGTTGAACGCGAAGTGATTGTTGTTGTTGACGATCACGGTGCGGTTGTAGACGTTAGTGACGTGCACCACATTGATGTTGGTGACGGCGCGGTTGTAGAAGAACGCGCCTCCACGCCACTCGCCGCCCGCGAAGCCAACGCCGCCGTAGCCGAATCCATAATTAATCCCGCCATAGAAGCCGACGTGTGGACCCCAATAGCCGGCGTGCCACGTGTAGACGCCACCGACAAATCCCCAATAGCCGGGCGTCCAAAGCATGCCAACCGGAGCCACAACCCATGTGCCCGGGACCCAATAGTACCCAGCGGGGTCATTCCACGCCCAGTAGCCGGGCGTCCACATATAGCCAGGACCGGGGCAAACCGGCTGGGCATAGACGGGCAGCGGAGGCGGCCCAATGTGGACCGAGATGCCGACGAAGACTCCGGCAAATGACGCAGCCGAGAGCGACAGCAACAGCACTGCGAGAGTCACGAGGCGGATTGCATGATTTCTATTCATAAGCATCCTCTTCAGGTAATACCTACTCGCGAGTGTAAACACGGCTGGGGAGGAAGTGTTGCGACGGAAGTACAAGGACCTTCGGGTAGAGCATTAAGGAGAATCGCTTAGCCCGTAGCGCAGGCATTAGGAGCGTTCGGGGCGGGGAAGGTCCCCGCCCGGTGAACTTATATATCCAGGTTCTTCACATCCAGCGCGTTTTCTTCGATGAACTTTCTGCGCGCTTCCACGTCTTCGCCCATCAGTGTGGTAAAGATGGTCTCGGTTTCGGCAAGGTCTTCTAACCTGACGGATAGCAGAGTCCGGCGCTCGGGATCCATCGTGGTCTCCCAGAGTTGCTCCGCGGTCATTTCGCCGAGGCCCTTGTAGCGTTGCACGGTGTATTCCTTGCGGCCTTCATTCAGCACATAGTCAAAGAGTTCGCGCGCCGTTGACTTCTCCACGATCTCGGGCTCTTTCGCCCGTCGAACTGCACCCTTCGCCGATTTCTTATCGCCCTTCGCCGTCTCTTTGGCCTCATATTCCGCGGCGATCGCGGCCTCGGCACCCTCGCCTTCTTCGTCATCGGCGTCGCCATTCGAGGCCGCCTTCCCGGCCTTCGGCAAGCTCTCCACCACAAAAGGAGGCTCCAGATACTCGGCAATCTGCTTGAATTTCGAAATCATCTGCCGGCCCTCGGGCGTCGATGCCAGCTCCCAATTAATCACGTGTTCTGCGCCCTGAGCGTTGACGAACGCAACCTCCCACAGGTTGTGCTCTTCGTCAAAACGCATCTCCACGCTCTTGAGCTTCAGATCCTTCTGCAACCGCTTCAGCTCTTTTTCCAGCTTCTCAATTTTCTTTGGTGCCGCTTTCTTTTCACCTTCGAAATCGGCGCGTTTGGCTAAGTCGAGCTTGGGCAGTAACTCGGTGATCTGCTCCTCGCGGAGACGCTGATTGAGCTTGTCGAAGAATCCTAGATACTCGTTGAGCACGGTCATGAACTTGGTAAGTGCTGTGCCTTCGAGCTTCGCCGCGCCTTCTCCATAGCGGACGACGAGACCTTCCGAAGCGCGCTTCACCATAACCTTTACAAACTCGTGCTCGTTTTTGATGTACTGGTGCGACTTGCCCTTCTTAATTCCAAACAATGGCGGCTGCGCAATATAAACATTGTTGCGCTTGATCAACTCCTGCATGTGGCGGAAGAAGAAGGTCAGCAGCAGGGTGCGAATGTGGGATCCGTCAACGTCGGCATCGGTCATCAGAATGATCTTGCCGTATCGTACCTTCGTGGGATCGAAATCCTCTTTTGAGATACCCGTGCCCAGCGCCGTGATCATCGCGCGAATTTCTTCGTGCGCCAGCATCTTGTCGTAGCGCGCCTTCTCTACGTTGAGAATCTTTCCCTTGAGCGGGAGAATCGCCTGGAACCGCCGATCCCGGCCTTGTTTTGCCGTGCCGCCGGCCGACTCGCCCTCCACCAGGAACAACTCGCAGCGATTCGGATCGCGCTCCGAGCAATCCGCCAGCTTTCCCGGCAGACCTCCGCCATCGAGCGCGCCTTTGCGTCGCGTCAGGTCGCGAGCCTTGCGTGCGGCCTCGCGAGCACGAGCCGCGTCGATCGCCTTGTTGATGATCTTTCGTGCAACGGTCGTGTTCTGCTCGAAGAATGCGCCCAGCTTTTCGTTAACCACCGCCTGCACCACGCCGGCGATGTCGGAATTGAGCTTGCCCTTGGTCTGACCTTCGAACTGCGGCTGCGGTAGTTTGACGCTGATAACCGCAACTAACCCTTCCCGGACGTCATCACCGGTCAAATTTTCCTTTACGTCCTTGAACAGGCCCATCTGTTGGCCGGCATAGTTAATGGTGCGAGTTAGCGCCGTGCGGAAACCGGACAAATGCGTTCCGCCGTCAACGGTGTTGATATTGTTGGCGAAGCTGAATACCGACTCGGAGTAAGCATCGTTATATTGCAGCCCGATCTCGATATGCACCTGGTCTTTGTCAGCTTCCATATAGATCGGCTTGTCATGGAGCGTCTGCTTGCCGCGATTCAGGTGCTTGATGAATTCCGAGATCCCGCCGTTGTACTTAAATTCGCCGCGCTTGGCTTCTCCAGTCTTGGCATCGGTCTGCCGCTCATCCGTGAGCGTGATGGTCAAACCTTTGTTAAGAAACGCAAGTTCGCGCAGACGCTGGGCAAGCGTGTCGTAGTTGTATTCCGTGACGGTGAAGATTTCGCGATCGGGCGTGAAGTGGACTTTCGTTCCGGTCTTCACCTTGGCCGCACCCATTTTCTTCAGCTTGCTGGTCGGCTCGCCCTTCGAATACGTCTGCTCCCAGGTAAACCCGTCACGCCAGATTTCGAGTTCCAGTTCGTGGCTGAGCGCGTTCACGCAGCTCACGCCGACACCATGCAATCCGCCGGAAACTTTATAAGTCGACGAATCGAACTTGCCGCCAGCGTGCAGCTTAGTCATCACCACCTGCGCTGCCGGAACCTTTTCGCCATCGATATCCATGCTGTCGACTGGAATGCCACGGCCGTTATCAACAACCGTAATCGAGTTATCGAGATGAATCGTGACGTCAATCTTGTCCGCATAACCGGCAAGCGCCTCGTCTACCGAGTTATCGACGACCTCATAGACTAAGTGGTGCAGTCCAAGCTCGCCGGTCGACCCGATATACATCGCCGGGCGTTTGCGCACCGCCTCCATCCCGCCGAGGACTTTGATCGAATCAGCGGTGTATTCGCCATTGGTTGCTTTGCCGTTCTTGTTTTTTGCGTCGACGGTTTTTGCTTCTGCGTTCTTCGCGTCGGCGAGTGGGGGATTCAATTCTTTGGTGGCCATTCTGCTCCGAAAAAAATGCCTGACAGCATGCTGACGCTTGCGACTCGATTCGCGCCAAGGACCCCAGACGAGCGCTCGGCTGGAAGTGCGCCGCCGGGACGGCTCGGTGACCTCAACTTATTGAATTTTCTGCTATTTAGCTATCACCAGAGCTGATTCGATTTTACCACAGAACCGGTGGGTTGGGGGGGCTGAACCGCGGACGTAAACTACGGCTTTTGTGGAGGTTAGGAGCACTGTTTTGCCTGCTAGCGCGCACTCGATCTTGGCGCACCAAAATGCAGCCCATCCATCAACTCATCCACTTCATCCTCGCCCCCCGCGATAAAGGTAAACGACACAATCTTCCCCTTCTCCAGTAGAACCAGCGTCGACTGATGCATGGCTAATTTGTCCGTCAGCGGCTTGATGAAATCGGCGCGGACGAGTGCGCGGCCGTCAATCTCCGCAATCGAAGGATCGCCATCGGATTTGAACCCATTCGCGGTGGTTAACTCGGTCAGCGGTCCGAGGTAATCAACGGCCTGCTTGATTCCGGGGTATGCGGCAGCACGCTCCGAAGCAATGACGACGGCTGAATTGACCGTCTCGCCCGGCGCTTCCGGAGGCCGTTCAAACACCGCCAGCAAAACCTCGCCTTCATTGCCCGACTGTACCCATGGGCGTCCGCCCGCTTTTGATCCTGTCCCCACCGAGCTCGATTCGCCGGCCCGCGGAGGCTCCGCCGGCTGCGGCGCCGACTGCTCACTCATCTCCTTCGTCCGATCAACCCACCCATAAGGGACCTGGTACCGAAACCCAAAGGCCGAATTGCGGTACAGTTGCGAATCATCAGCCGGCCTAGCGGCTCGCGGAGTCGGCCGCGTCTGCGGCGCAGCCAGTGCAGCGCAGCTAAGAAAGAAGATCAGAATGAATCGACGGGGCATTGCGGGACAGAACCAGTTTATGACACTTCCAGATGTAGGATAGCTCGGAGATGGATTTGCTGCTCAACGAGATTGAAGTGCGCGTCCTCGGAGCGCTAATTGAGAAGGACATCACCACGCCCGAGTACTATCCGCTCTCGCTGAATGCCCTGGTTAACGCCTGCAATCAGAAATCAAATCGCGATCCGGTTATGCAGATTGATGAGAATTCCGTTCGCGACGCGCTGAGCGGGTTACAGGAGCACCGGCTAGCCGGACCCGCCGGCGGCGCCGATAGCCGCGTCACCAAATACGAGCACCGCACACAGGAGGTCTTCAACTTCACCCGCGCGGAAATCGCCGTCCTGTGCGTGCTGCTCCTCCGCGGCCCGCAGACTCCCGGCGAACTTCGTGGACGCACCGAGCGCATGCACCGCTTCGAAACGCTCGACGACGTTCAATCCGCGCTCCACAAGCTGATGGAACGCCAGCCTCCATTGGTGAAGATACTGCCGCGCCAGCCCGGAACGAAAGAATCGCGCTACGCGCATCTTCTTGGCGGAGACGTCATCGCCAGCGATGCCACGACCGCGGCCGCGCCCACCCAGGCATCGCCCTCCTCCGCTCATCATTCTGACGAGAGCGAGCGGATTGCGCGACTGGAAGAAGAGGTCGCCGGCCTCCGAGCCGAAGTGGCCGACCTTAAGCAGCAATTAGAAGGATTTCGGAAGCAGTTTGAATAAGCGGGCGTTGGGTCTTAAGTGTTGGGTATCAGGACTCGGCTCTCCGGTATCGGGGCTCGACGCAAGAACTTCAGTCCTAACACCCAAGACCTAAGACCTAGCCCCTGCCTTACGCGTACTCCCACTTCCTCGTCACCCTCCGCGCGATCGCAAACAACAGCACGGCAATCCCCGCCAATACCAACACCTGCGGCCACAGCTCTGTGATCGGCTGATCGCGCCAGAACACTTTTGTAAACCCATCAATCGCCCAAGCATTGATCGTCAGCAGGCCCGCTTTTTGCATCGACTCGGGCATGAAATAACGCGGAAACATGCTCCCGCCGATCGACGACATCACTAGAATCACCAGCGTCGAGAGCGCGCCCAACTGCGCCCGCGTATGGCAAAAGCTCGCCAGCAGCAGTCCAAACGCCGCCACCGCCACCGACGTAAATACTCCCATCACAATGAAGCCCGGCACATGCGACCACAAATCGAGCTTGAAGACGGCCCATCCCCACAGAAACATCACCACCAGCTGCGCGAACGCCAGCAGCGAGTTATATGTCAGTTTGCCCAGCAATAATGAAGTCATCGTGACCTGCGAGCTGAGTACGCGATCAAGCGTCCCGCTTTCCGCCTCATCGAGCAAGGCCCCCGCCGCGCCGCTCGCCGTGAAGAGCAAAAACATCACTCCAATCGCCGCCGCATAGAACGAGACCATGTCCGGGTGATTCTCCCCGACCACTGCCCGCGCCTTCACCGGAACGATTTGTCCACTGCCCGCTGCGGCCGCCCCAGTATCCGGATGCTCGCGCAAATACCGCAATCCCTCATCCAGCCGCTCACGCTGCTCTTTCGTCAGTGCGCCCGCATACTGCTCCAGGCTCTTCGTTCCTTGCTCCGCCATCACATCCGGCATCGAAGTCATGCCCACCTTCTGGAGCAGCCCGGTCACCATCTCCGCCGCGATGATATCGCTCGGGTCCTTCAGTAACTGAATACTCGGATGGCTTTCGTCTCGCGGCCCAAACGAAATTGGATTCTCGCCATATCCCTTCGGAATGACCAGCGCCACCGGAACATCGCCGTCTTTTACCGCCGCCTGCGCGCTCGCCGCCGTGTACTCCGGCTGCTCCACGCCCTTCACCGGCGCGGGCCGCGTCCTCACCGAGAGCGAACTCTCGTCTCCTAATCCCTTCACAATCCGCTCCGAGGCGCGGCTGTGGTCTTCGTCGACGACAATAATTTTGACCTTTGGCGATGCGCCTCCGCGTCCGCCAAAGATCACCGCAAAAATGCTGAAGAACACGACCGGCAGGATGAAGCTCAGCGCGAGCGCTCCCCGATCGCGTCGCAGCGAAGTCATCGCCGTCCGAACTATCGCCGAAATCGTCATAGCCTTATTTAACTGTCAACCTGAGCGAGCTCGCAGTTACTTCTGCAATCTGACTTCTGACTTCTGCACTCAGGAGTTCACTCCCGCAGCTCTCTTCCCGTCAAATGCAGAAACACCGACTCCAGATTCGGCTTGCGCAACGACACATCGATCAGCTCGAATCCAGCCTTCGCCGAAGCCTCCAGCAAGCCCGCAATCTCCGTCGGATGATCCACAGTGAACTGCACCGCCCCATCCACCGTCTGTCCTCCGCTCTCCGCCACCCACGCCGCCAGTCGCTCCCCGCCATCCCCGGCAAACCGCGCCACGACCTGGCTGCGCGAGCCAAAAGCACTCTCCACCAATTTGGCGTGCGTGCCCTGAGCAATGATCTTGCCGTGATCGACGATTGCGATACGGTCGCACAGACGCTCGGCTTCCTCCATGTAGTGCGTCGTATAAATGATCGACATGCCCTCATCGCGCAGCTTTTCGATCATCCCGAAAATATGATTCCGCGACTGCGGATCGACTCCCACCGTCGGCTCGTCCATCAGCATCAGTTTCGGGTGATAAACCAGGCCCGCCGCCATGTTCAGCCGTCGCTTCATCCCTCCGGAAAGGTTTCTTACCACCTCATCGGCTCGATCCGTCAGTGTGGCCCACCCCAGGCACCGCTGCACCTGCTCATCCAGCGTCTTGCCCCCGAGCGCGTGATAACGGCCAAAAGCGACCAGATTCTCGCGGCATGTGAGCCGTGGATAGAGCGCCAGCTCTTGCGGAACCCAGCCCAACGCGTTGCGCGCCGCTGTAGAATCCGCGGGCGCGCCGAAAACAGAAATTGTCCCCGCGTCCGGAATCACGCGGCCCACGATGCTGCGGATGAGCGTGCTCTTGCCCGCGCCGTTTGGGCCAAGCAGGCCAAGGCATTCTCCACCACGCAGTTCGAGCGTAATGCCGTCGACCGCTGTAAGTCCGCCAAAACGCTTGACCAGAGCGTCAACACGAAGGGGTAGGACTTGGCTGGATGTGGTTGCACTCGACAACGCAGGAATCTCCAGGGGGGCACAACCATACTACGAACCTGCCGCGGATTCTGTCTATCGTCCGCCGATGCGATTCAATCCCAATGGTTGAGACTAACTCGTGACACGTGACACTGAGACCCAAGATCTAAGACCTAACACCTGAAGCCTGTAGCCCGAAGCCTGCCTCTCATAGCACCTTCTCGTGTGCATATCCCGCCGCGCCCAGCGCCGAGAGAATCTCCGCAATGTGGTCGGGCCCACGCGTCTCCATCGTGATTTCAATCGCTGTTTCGCCGAGATTCACGCCGTGATACGCGCGGTCATATGCGGTCTCAACGATGTTGGCGCGATGCTGCGCCAGGATCGACGTCAGCTTATTCAGTGCCCCGGGAAAATCGCCTAGGTGGACGCGCAGCCGCACGAGCCGTCCATCTTTCACCAGACCGCGCTCGATGATACGCGCGAGCAGCGTCACATCGATGTTCCCTCCTCCGACCAGCACGGCCACTTTCTTTTCAATCACAGGCAGCTTCCGGTTCACCAGCGCCGCAATCGCCGCGGCTCCCGCTCCCTCAGCCAGTGTCTTCTCGCGCTCGAGCAGCAAAAGAATGGCGTTCGCGATCTCCTCTTCCTCGACCGTCAGAATGTCGTCGACATACTTTTGCACCAGGGGCAAGGTGCGCTCTCCCGCGCGACGAACCGCGATGCCATCCGCAATCGTAGACGCCGCGTTCAGCGTCACCGGAGTCCCTTCCGCCACCGCCACTTTCATCGAGGGCAACCGTGACGGCTGCACTCCAAAAACCTGAATTTTCGGATTCGATTCCTTTACCGCGCAGGCAATCCCGCCGATCAACCCGCCTCCCCCAATCGGCACCACGACAACCTCAAGATCCGGATGTTGCTGCAATAACTCCAGCCCAATCGTGCCCTGCCCCGCGATCACCGCGTCGTCGTCAAATGGATGTACAAACGTCATCCCGTCTTTATTGCTGCGGCGCACCGCTTCCTCACAGGCTTCGTCATAATTTGCGCCGTGCAACACTACCTCTGCCCCATAACCGCGCGTGGCCGAAACCTTGATCAGCGGCGTGGTCAGCGGCATACAAATCTGGGCGCGAATGCCAAGCTTGCCCGCATGATACGCAACTCCCTGCGCATGATTTCCCGCCGACGCCGCGATCACTCCGCGCGAGCGTTCCTCGGCCGTCAGCAACAACAGTTTGTTCAGGGCCCCTCGCTCCTTGAAAGCGCCTGTGCGCTGCAAATTATCGAGCTTCAGATAAACATGGTTCGCCGTTGATTGTGAAAAGGTCTCTGACCTCGCACACGGCGATAAATAGATAGCACTGCGAATGCGGCTCAAGGCCGCCTGGATATCTTTGCGAGTGATCATTTTTGAAAATGCGAATTGAATGAACGAAACATATTAATTGAAAAGTAAATTTCAAGAAGCCTCGCCATCGGTAACCTTCACAAAGAATCAAAGGGACTAGGCGAGGTTACCGCTGCGTGGGACTTCGGTGATGTACCGATTGTCTCGTATCTACGCCCTTTCGAAACCTTTGCCTCCCCCAAATCGCCCGTCAGAATGGGCTTTTGGGAGTTCATTCCCTGGGACTCATGACAACATTGACCGGCACCTCCCCCATTCCCCAATCCGGCCAGCGCAAAAGTGTCGCTCGCGTTGCGCTATTTGATCTGCCCAAATCCCCACACAGTGTCATCGTGGAGTGCTTTCGGCAGTTCGGCATTGAACCCGTCTCGCTCGCGCGAACGGACTCGGTCCTGCTGCAAAACGAGAAATTCGAAGCCTGCGTGCTTCCTCTCGGACCTGCGGCCGGAGAAATCATCGAATTGGCGCGTGCTTCCGCTTCGAACAGCCGCATGGTCATTTTCGGGCTGGGCGGCAATGCGCAAGATGCCTTGCGCTATTCCAAACTCTGCCTGAACGCGGTCTTCCACGAACCGCTCGAACGCCCGGCAGCACTGAAACTGGTGCGCGCGACGCGCACGCTGGTAATGCAGGAATATCGCCGATATGTGCGGGTTCCCGTGATGACTGAGGTGGGAATCACCACCTCCGATGGCGGCCGCATGACCGCCACCAGCCAGGAGATCAGTTCTGGCGGCATGTCGCTCAAGTGCAACTTCCCTCCCGACCCTGGCAGCATGGTCGAAGTGTCGTTTTCGCTATTGACGCTGCCGCGGGTTTGGGTACGCGGCAATGTGGCGTGGAAAAAACCTAATAAGACATTCGGTATCCGCTTTGACACCACCGACGATCGCCGCCGTCGCCTGAAGGAGTGGATCACCGGCTACCTGGACGCGTAAGTCCGTCGTCTGCCGTTGGTCGTTAGTCGTTGGCAAATCCGCTTTCAGCGGCAGCAGCGACTAACGATCGGCGACTTCCTCCCCGCTACAATAGCAGCGTGCGATCTTCTCCCGTCGGCGATCGGGCTTTTGAAAGCCGGGTGCCTCAAGATCAGATGGACCAAAGGCCGGTCGAGAATTATCCGGTTGGCGATCGTGCCTCGCCTCTCGACCCGCACCGCTTCTCTCTTTGGCAGCGATTTCTCTTGTGGCTTATCAGCTGGGCAACGTATGCGGCGATCGCTCTCATTGGCCCAACATTGCGCTATTCCATCTCGTGGGAGGAACCGCCCTCTCCGCCCGGCGCCAGCCATGAAAAGCGAGTCATCTACTCTTTCTGGCATCGTGCCGTATTCCCCAGCGCCTGGCTGTGGAGAAGAATTGGCATCGCGGTCATGGTGAGCCGAAGTTTCGATGGCGAATATATCGCGCGAATTATTGAAAAGCTGGGATTCAAGGCAATTCGCGGATCAAGCAGCCGCGGTGGCGGCCCTGCTCTGCTAGGCATGAAGCGCGAGCTGGAGCAAGGCAACCTCGTCGCTTTTACCATCGATGGTCCGCGCGGGCCAAAGTATGTCGCCAAGCCCGGTCCGGTTGCGCTATCGCGCGCCACTGGCTTGCCGATGGCCGCCTTTTATGTCGCACTCGACAATCCCTGGGTGCTCAACACCTGGGATCAGCTCATGATTCCAAGGCCATTTTCCAAGGCTTTGGTTCGGCTCAGCGCCAAGATGCATGTGCCCGCCGAAGCGGATGATCAGCGCATGGCGGAATTTCATCGGCAGTTGCAAAGTGCGCTCGAACGCGTCACGACCTTCGCGGAAGCAAACGTGCGGCGGGTCGGCTCGCAACAATTTCCAATCTTGAAAACTAACGCTTGAGCTCCGGGCATCGCGCTTCAAGCGCTCACTGCTCGCGACTTGGACTTTGTCATGTGGCGAACTTATATCGCCGCGAGAAGCCATAGGCGAACAG
>Ga0335072_10013884_pt1 | contig 11452 bp, 10 predicted proteins | sample Lox_Sample_21_FD_206725 | JGI IMG/M metagenome (GOLD analysis project Ga0335072, IMG submission 206725) | Soil microbial communities from Loxahatchee National Wildlife Refuge, Florida, United States - Lox_Sample_2.1 | ecosystem: Environmental > Terrestrial > Soil > Wetlands | place: USA...
GCCGGTTATCTTCCGCCCACCGACGGCAAGATTCGCATTGCCGGCCATGACGTCGTCACCGAATCCATCGAAGTCCGCAAGCGCATCGGTTACATGCCCGAGAACGTTCCTCTCTATACCGATATGAGGGTCAACGAATTTCTCCGCTTCCGCGCCGAACTGAAAAAGGTTGCCCGGCGCAAAATCAAGGACCGCGTGGAAACGGTCAAGGAACTCTGCCATCTCAAAGACGTCGAAAACAAAATCATCGGCACCCTTTCGAAAGGTTATCGCCAGCGCGTCGGCCTCGCCGATGCCATGGTCCATGATCCGGACCTTCTCATTCTCGACGAACCAACCATCGGATTGGACCCCAATCAGATTCGTTCGGTACGCGAGCTGATCAGGGACCTCGGCAAACATCACACCATTCTTCTTTCCACCCATATCCTTTCCGAGGTCGAACTCACCTGCAGCCGCGTTCTCGTCATCCACCGGGGCCGGATCGAGGCCTCCGATACCCCCGCCAACCTGACTCGCCTGGTGCGTGGCGGCGGTTCCATCCTCCTGGAAGTCAAGGCGCCCGCCGCCGACGTCACGGCCAAAATCGAGGCTCTGCCCAATATCGAAGATATCGAAATCGGCCTCCCTGCCGCCGATGACTGGACCGTCGCCAAGATTTTCGCCAAGCCGGGCGTCGACGTCCGCGAAGATATTTTCGGCGTGGTGCGCCAAAACAACTGGCCCTTGCGCGAACTTGCCCGCGTCAAGGCCACGCTCGAAGAAGCCTTCGTCGAATTAACGCAGGACTAGATCGTTCCTGTTTCACCCATAACCGAGAAAAAAACATGGCATTTTGGACCCTCTATAAGCGAGAACTCAGCAGCTATTTCCAGTCTGTCGTCGCCTACATTGTCCTCTTCGGCAGCGCCCTGGCCCAGGGTGTCGCTTTCAACTGGCTGGCCCAGCGCATTTCCGAACAGCACTATAAGGACCAGAGCGTTCTCCAGATCTTCTTCACCTGGCCCATTTTTTGGATCCTGCTCTTCGTGCAGGTGCCGCTGATCACCATGCGCGTTTTTTCCGAGGAATTTAAACTCGGCACCATCGAGATGCTCCTGACCGCCCCCGTGCGTGAATGGGAAATCGTCCTGGCCAAGTTTTTCGGCGCGCTCACTTTCTTCCTGATCCTCTGGATGCCCGTCGCCCTCGATCAGACCGCTCTCCAGCTTTTTTCCAATCCGCCCCCGCCCCTGACCTGGGGCCAGTTCGGCATCACCGCCCTCACCGTCGCCCTCGTCGGGGCTTTTTACACTTCACTCGGCGTCTTCACCTCCGTCCTGACCAAAAACCAGATTATCTCCGCCGTTCTCTGCTTCGCGTTCATTATCGCCACCTTCTTTGTCGCCCTGCAAAAATGGGGTGAGAATCTCGACGCCACCACCCTTTCCTGGATCGCCTACGTGTCGCTGATCGAGCATTTCGATCATGCCGTCCAGGGACTCTTTGACACCCGCCCAATTGTCTATTACGTCAGCATGACTTGCCTCATTCTCCTGGCGACCCAGCGCGTCCTCCTTGGGCGCCGCCTCAAGGGATAATTTTCCATGAATACCACCCAACCCCCTTCCGCTCGTGCCTCCCGTCATACCGCCGGCATTCACAGCGTGCTTACACTGGTGATGGCCGTCGCGATCGTTTGCATGGTCAATTATGTCGGATTCAAATATTACAAGCAGATCGACCTCTCCAAATCCCAATTCTACAGCCTGTCGCCTAAAACCAAAGACATTCTCGCCAAGCTCGACTCCCCCGTCCGCATAACCACCATCATCGCACCCAAATACGAGGAACAAATTGATAACCTGCTGGAGCAATATCAACAGGCGGGCGGCAAAAATATCGTGATTGAGAAAGTCGATCTCGACCACGCCTCCATCCGCATCGCCGAACTTCAGCAAAGACTCCATTTCGAGGCGACCGACTTTATCATCATTTTCGAATACAAGGATCGCTCCCATTTCCTTAAAGAAAGCGACTTGTTCGAGGCCGACCCCATGACCGGGCAGGTCGCATCGTTCAAAGGCGAACAGCAATTCACCTCCTCCATCGTGAGCCTGACTGAAGGTCATGCCGCCAAGGTTTACTTCACCGAAGGCCACGGCGAACACCGCCTCGAGGACATGGATCAGCAGGGCTATGGCGCGCTCGCCACCACATTAAAAGAGGACAATATCGACGGGGAAACCGTCGACCTCGCCCGGACCGGGGCGGTTCCCAAAGATGCCGATGCCCTGGTCATCGCCGGCCCATTAACGGCCTTTTCCCCCATCGAAGCTGACACTCTCCAAAAATATCTGGCCGCTCACGGCAAGCTCATCGTTTTGATCGATCCCTATGTCCACGCCGGCCTCGATGATCTGTTCAAAAATTACGGTCTCAAATTTGATGATGACCTTGTTCTCTATCACGGCAACACCGCGCAGGGGCAAGTCGTTACCATTCCCCTGGCCCTCATTTACCAAGGTGGCTTCGCTCCCAACAACCCCATTACCGCCACATTTATCCAGAATAATTTGCAGATTCAGATCATCGGCGCCCGGTCGGTTGGCATCCTTCCCGGTGCCGATGGACAACCCAATCCCAAAGTGCAGTTTCTCCTCCAGACCGATGCCGATGCCTGGGGCTGGGTGAATAAGACCGCCGCCGCCAATGCCGATGATTTCTCTTCCTACCAGAACCGCACTTTCGACAAGACAACCGATATTCCCGGCCCCGTAACCATCAGCGCCGTCTATGATGAAGGCACGGTCGCCGATCCCGGCGCCAAGGGCAGCGTGACCGGCGCCCGGGTCATTGCCGTCGGCTCCTCGAAATTTCTGGAAAACGACATCGTTATGGCCCAGGGCGTAGCCGACACCGTCGGATCCAATTTCTTCACCAATTGTCTCGACTGGCTCACAAAAAAGGACGCCACTCTCGATATCGCGCCCAAGGTCCCCCAGGATTACGGCATCGCTCTTTCCCCGATGTCCGGCCGCACGCTCTTTTGGGTATGTGTCATTTTTATCCCCGCGAGCGCGCTGGCTCTCGGCATCTTCACCTGGTTTTCCCGGCGCCAATAAAAAACGGCCATGTTTCGCAACAGCACCACCTATATTTATTTGGCCGTGACCTTTGGCCTGTTGTGCTACCTCACCTTCATCGACAAAAAAATCCCCGGAACGGAAGCACAGGAAAAAGCTGCGACCGAACTCTATACGTTCAATAGCGACGAAGTCACCGGCCTCGAAATCACCAATCCCCACGGCACCTTAATTTTCGCGAAAAACGGCGACCACTGGGAGATGAAAGCGCCGGTCGATACTCCCGCCGATGATGCCACCGTTGGGGAAGTCATCACCGAAATCGCGGATACCCAGCCCCAGCGCATCATCTATATCGACCCGGTCAAGGACGCGGACAACCTCAAAGAATGGGGGTTCTCCCCTTATGCGGAGCGGGTCGTCATCCACACCAAGGACAAAAGCTACGAACTTCTGGTCGGCCGCAAAACCGCCCTCAACGACAGCGTCTATACCCGCGCGTCCGGCCGCAAAAACGAACCGGTCCGCGTTCTGCCCATTCAAGTCAAGGAAGCTCTGGATAAGGGACTCTCCGACTTCCGCAGCCGCAACGTCTTCGACTTTGACCTCGACAAAGTCACCCGGATCTCGTCCCAGTTAGCCAGTACCGCCACCACCCCCGCCCAGGCCTACGAGGCCGATCTCCACGATGCCAACTGGACTCTGCAAAAGCCCCTTGTCGCCCGCGCCGCCACCAGCAACGTCCAAAATCTTCTGAGCCGGATACTCGGCCTGCGCGCCTCCGATTTTATCACCGACGACGCCAGCAACCTCAGCTCCTATGGCCTCGCCTCCCCCAGCGCCACCCTCTCCATCACGGTCAAGCCGGGCGACGAGATCGTCTTGCAGATTGGCAGCCCGGTGCCCGGCAAGCCCGATCAAGTCTACGCCCAGCGCCTGAAATCAAATTCCGTTTTCACCATCGCCCAGAGCAGCATTAACGACGTTTTTCGCGCCATTCCCAACGTTCGCGATCTCCACGTCTTTCCCTTCGATCCCAATAAAGCCACCGGACTTTCCTTCTCCTTTGGCGCCAAAAAAGGCGAACTGCGCAACGAAAACAATCTTTGGCAAACCAGCGGTGACTCTGCCGGCCGCGCCGATATCGGCAAAGTCAACGACATCTTGTCTCGCTTGAGCCAATTGCAGACCACTCCGGTGCTGAAAGACTCGGCCCCCGATCTCAAACCGTTCGGTCTCGACAAACCCCAGGGCAAAATCACCGTTCAGTCCCCCGAATTCAAGCCCGAACCGGCCCTGACTCTTTTCATCGGCAAGGACGAAAACAAACTCCTCTATGTTCGCAATTCCGCCGAGCCGTTCATCTATACCCTGCCCGATGACGCTTTCGGCTTCCTGCCGGCCAACAACCTCGAACTGCGCGATGCCCGGGCCATCAACCTTGCTTTGAACAAAATCAAAAGCATGACCATCACCGCCGGCGGCCAGACCCCCATCATCCTCACCCGCAGCCCCGGCGGCACGTGGTCCGCCGTCAACGTTAAAAACCGGATGGTCGATTCCATCCGCACCGACGCCCAGGCCAGCCTCTTCTCCCAACTCCAGGCCAAAACCTGGCTCGGGCCCGTCAAACCGGCCTACGGACTGGATAAACCCGTCCTCACCATCTCGGTTCAAGCCGATCAACTCGATCCCACCGTCCTGCGCATCGGCGCCACCCTTCCCGACGGCGCCCACGCCGCCATCATCAACGGCCAGAAAACCGCGTTCGCCATCACCGACGGCGATTTCGGTATTCTTAACACCAGCACCTTGCAGCCCATTCCCGCCATCCTCTCCAATACCAACGCTCCGCCCGCTCAGCCGGTGCCTGCCCCGCAAGCTTCAGCTAATAAGTAAGCCGGCTTGTTGCGGGCGCCAAAACGCCAGGCGGGTGATAGAAAAGAGAGAGGCTTACTTTTAACCGGTACTCAAACTATGCCCGCTTCAAAGGTCTATTGGGTCGGAGGCATTTAATCGGAAAATGTCTGATACGGGAATTGGAGAAATCGACTGTGTCTGAAATGGATTTTGCCGCCTCTATCGCTTGTTTGACCACTTGGCCTGAGACTTTATCTGCCCCCGCTCCTTTTCCCGCGCTTCATCGGCCCGTCCGCGCAAAATGAACCGGATCGGGCAGCCGCGCAGCTCGAAAGCCTCGCGCAATTGCAGATCGAGATAGCGCCGGTAGGCGGGCGTCAAGAGACTGGGACTGTTCACAAAAAGCTGCACGGTCGGAATCTCCCGCGCCTCCTCCTTCGGTAACTGCTGCGCCGCATAGAGCACCTTGAATCGCCGCCCCCGCACCAACGGCGGCGCATATCTTTCCATCGCGCGGGCGATCACCCGGTTCAACGGCCCGGTCTGGAAACGGAAAACCCGGTTCTTCGCGATCATCGCCACCGTCTTCAAAAGTCCCTCGATCCGCTCCCCGGTTTTGGCGCTCAAAAAGAGAACCGGCGCATAGGAAATAAAAAACAAATCGCGCTGCACCTGCTCGTAATATTCCCGCTCCCTAGCCTTGCTCGCGTCGCCCCGCTCGCGCGCCAGATCCCATTTGTTCACCACAATCAGGCAGGGCGCAAAGGCGTCCTGGATCAGGCTCGCGATTTTCTTCTCCTGCATGGTGACGCCGTCGGAAGCATCAATCACCAGAATGCAGACGTCGGCGCGGTTGATCGCGTGGGCCGCCCGGCCCGTCATCGCCCGCTCCAAATCATCCCGCACCCGGCGCTCCTGCCGCATGCCCGCCGTGTCGATGAACAGAAACGGCTGCCCCCGCCAGGTGTAGGAAATATCGACCGCGTCGCGTGTCGTCCCCGGCGCCGGACTGACCATCGCCCGCGGTTCCGCCATCAGCGCGTTGATCAACGACGATTTCCCCACATTGGGCCGCCCCACGATGGCCAGCCGCGCCGGACGCGCCGGACGCTCCGGACGCTCCGGACGGACCGTTTCCTCCCGCTCCTCCGGTTCGCCCCAACCCGCAATAACCGCGTCGCGTAACGCCTCCAGCCCGCGCCGGTGCGCCGCCGAAACCGGATAAACCCCCTGGAAACCGAACCGGGAAAACTCGGCTTCGAAATTCTCCTGCTTGCCGCTGTCCACCTTGTTCGCGGCCACGAAAACCGGACGGCGGCTCTTGCGTAAATGGCGCGCCACCGTCTCATCCAACGGGGTCAAACCTTCCCGCGCGTCGACCACGAAAATGATTTCACTCGCCGCCGCCAGCGCCAGATCCACCTCCCGCGCAATCGCCTCGCCGAAACCATCGCGGTCCTCCAGGCCGATACCCCCGGTGTCGATCAAGGTCAAGGCATGGCCCCTCCAGCGCGCCGATGTCACCAGCCGGTCGCGCGTCGTCCCGGGACGGTCGAAAACCAGCGAAATATCGCGCCCGGCCAGGCTATTGAAAAGCGCCGATTTGCCGACGTTTGGGCGTCCCACAATGGCAACCGTATGCTCGTTCACCTTTTCTCCCTATTTTCCCGCCAGCGGCGGCGCCGCGCTGGTGTGGCCGCCCTGAACCAGCAGCTTCAGTCCCTGCCGGACATAGATGATGGTGCAAAGCAGCGCGAAAAAAGCGCCCAGCGCGCAGAGCCCGACAATCAGGTCGCGCCCCAGCTTGAACAACACCGCGCCAATGGCGAAAAAGGTGAAAAAAGTGCTCAGCTTCCCGGTCAGGTGCGGCTTCACTTCGACCTGATGCAAAAAATGGCGCAGGATGAAATAGCCGAGCAGAAGCAGCGCGTCCCGGCTGATCATGATCACTGGAAACCAAACCGGAAAGCGGTTCAGGCGATCCAAAGGAACCAACCCCAGCGTGATCAGAGAAGCCAGCAGGAGCAACTTGTCCGCAATCGGATCCAGCAGCGCTCCCAAAGCGCTCCTCTGGTTCCAATTCCGCGCCAGATAGCCGTCAATCGCATCCGAAACCGATGCCACCATAAATGCCGCGATGGCCGCGTAACGCCAAATCTCAACCGGCCTTCCCTCGTCGTTGGTGTCGTCGTAAGTCACGATCAAAATGACAAAAACCGGCACAAGGATAAGACGGAAAATCGTAATGCGCGTGGCCCAGGTCATGGCGGGAAAAGTCCGCCGGCGGCGGAAGGAATGAAAGCAGGCTGTCCGAAAAACCGGCGCGGGTCACGCCTACTTTTCAGATAGCCTCTAGCCCAAAAAATTTCGCTGCGCGTACCCTTGTCCATGCGGTTCAAAAACATCAGAAAAAACATTGCGCCTGCCGCCGCGCCGTATAATGTTTGTTGCTCCTTAAAAAACTATGGCTGACGTCGCAAACCGCTATCCTGAGAACATTGCCGGCAAATATTACGTCGATAACCAATGCATCGACTGTGATCTCTGCCGCGAAACCGCACCGAGCAATTTTGGCCGTAACGATGATGGTGGTTACTCCTACGTCTACAAGCAACCAAGCAGCCCCGAAGAAGAGAAGCTTTGCAAAGAAGCCATGGAAGGCTGCCCGGTCGAAGCCATCGGCGACAACGGCGCTTGATTCGCGCCGCGTAAAAGTCGCGCGCATATTCATAAAACCAAAAGCCGAAGCGCCGAGCTTCGTCCGGGAAAAAATTTTTCCCTTCATGCCGCAACAGCTCGGACTTAAACCACGATCCCCGATTTTCCATTCGCGCCCACCCCGCGATTGAGTTCAAATTGCGATCATTGACGCGATGAGTTCCACTCCAGGAAATCCGGACGCAGACGCCATCGTCCTCCGCGAGGAAAAAGTGCGCTCCCATGCCGGCAGCCGCCTCGATGTTTTTCTCGCCGCCGTCCTGCAACGCTCCCGCAATCATGTCCAGACTCTGCTCAAGCAGGGGCTTGTTCATCTCACACCCGCTTCCGCCCGGGCTGAAGCAAGTTATCGCCTGCGCTCCGGCGATGCCATTACCGTCCAGCCGCTGCCCATTCCGACGCCGGCAAACAAAGCCCCGGCAGGCGAAGCCATTCCGCTCGACATCATCTATGAAGACGACGCCCTTCTCGCCCTCAACAAACAGGCCGGGCTGGTGGTCCATCCCGCCGCCGGCCACCAGACCGGCACCCTGGTCAACGCTCTTGTCCATCATTTGGGCCGGGGTCTGGCCCGGCGCGGCGGCGAAAACCGCAGCGGCATCGTCCACCGGCTCGACAAAGACACCAGCGGAGTCATCCTCATCGCCAAAACCGATGAAGCCCACGAACGGCTCTCCCGCGCGTTTTCACAACGCGACATCCGCAAAATCTACCGGGCGCTTTGCCGGGGCCTTTTCCGCCGCGCTTCGGGAGAATGCCGGAGCCCCATCGGGCGGCATCCCGCGGACCGAAAAAAAATGGCGGTGATGAAAAACCCGGCCAAGGGCCGCGATGCCTGGACCGACTATCGCGTCCTGCGGCAAGGCCGCCACGGCGCGGAAGTCGAATGCCTCCTCCACACCGGGCGCACCCACCAGATTCGCGTCCATCTGGCCCATCTCGGCCATCCCATCTGGGGCGATCTCGTTTATGGGCGGCGGCACGCCCTGCCCGGCGGAACCGAAGCGCCGCGCCAGATGCTCCATGCCGCGCGGATCGAAATCGCCCATCCCCTCACCGGCCAACCCTTGTGCCTGGAAGCGCCGTTGCCAGCCGATTACGTGGAATGCCTCGGCCGGTTGTTTAAAAACCCCTGATCGGCAAATCCCGTCGGAATAAACCTCAAGCCGCTTCCGGCACAGCCGGTTCGGGCGTTTCGGCCTGCGGCTTGTCTGGAGATTGCGGCTTGCGCAACGCGGTCATCGCTTCGGGTTGCAACATCCGTTTGGGCGGGGCTTGCAAGTCCCAAACCAAGCCCACTTTCTCCAGTCCCAGCAGAATGTAATAGGTGATATCGATCTCCCACCAGAAAAAGCCCTGGCGGCAGGAGAGAGGATAATGATGATGATTATTGTGCCAGCCCTCGCCCATCGTCAAAATCGCCAGCCAGAGGCTGTTCTTACTCTCCTCGCCCGTCTCATAGCGGCGCGAGCCAAACATATGGCAGAGCGAGTTGATGGAGAAAGTCGTGTGGTAAAGAATCACCGTGCTGATGAAAAAGCCGACCACCAAGCCCATCCAGCCGTGAATGAGAAAACAGAGCACTGCGAACGTCACCGGCGGCAGGAAAAGCCATTTATCGAGCCAGACCAGCTCGGGAAACCGGCTGAGGTCCTTGACCGTATTTGCGTCATACTCCTCGTATTCGGGGGAAAGCACCCAGCCCAAGTGCGACCAGTAAAATCCCTCCAGCTTGGCCGAATGAATATCCTCCTCCGTGTCCGAATGCTTATGATGGTGCCGGTGTTGCGCCGCCCACCAGAGACACCCTTTTTGGGCCGCCGCGCCACCCAGAAACGCCAGGCAGAACTGAAACACACGGCTCGTTTTGTAGCTGCGATGGGAAAAATAGCGGTGAAACGCCCCGGTGATGCCAAATTTACGGATAAAAAACATGAAGGCGCAAAGCGCAGCCGCTTTAAAATCGACGCCCACCCAAAAAACCGCCAGGCAGGCAAAATGAACCATTAAGAAAAGCAGACCGGGCCACGAGAGACGAAAGCTTCTGTGCATAAAGGGAAGATACTATTCAGGATTAACAAAAGGCACAATCTATAAATCATGGCATGCCGTAATTCAAATGCGCCTTGGATGGAATCGCATTCCGATCCTGGCGATCCCCAGAGGCCATCCGGAAAGCAGGCCGGGGAATCAAAACCACTCCTTTTTGCCGTTGATGTAGGTGGCGACGAATTCCTCGTCGCTTTTGGTCAGATAAATGATGCCTTCGATCAAACCGATGATCCCCATCACCGTGGCGCCGATGCCGCAGGTCAGCAACGAAACGAGAAGCATGATGATACCGGCTTTACTGTAGCCAAGGATGAATTTGTGAATGCCGAGTGAGCCGAGAAAGATGCCGAGCAAGCCGGCCGCTAGTTTTTTATCCGCACCTGGAATTTGTTCCGCCATATCCCCTCCCCTGGGTTGAGTGTTCGAGGCCAAATCAAACGTTCATGGCAGATATTTGGGCTTAGTTTTAAAAAGAAAAGCCGATAGTTTGTGCCCCATGCCAAATAGGCCATGAATTTGGGATGCCCGCCGCTCGATTTCGGTTAGAATATTTGTTTATGCTCCGCCCCATTCTTTTTCTCATCTTGGGCGGCGGCTCGCTCCTCTCGCCGGGCATATTGCCGGCCCAAAACGCGCCCGTCCCGGCGGCGCAGCACCTCCAAATCACCGGCAGCCGCCGTCTGCGCCTCACCTACGATTGCTCCTTCGTCTGGCCCCGGGGCGGCGGTTATAGCGCCGTATTCTACCTTCCCATCCCCCGGGACACCGGCACGCAACACATCGAACATTTCACTTCCAGCCTCAAGGGCGAGATCCAAAGCGATGATGCCGTCCCCCCTCACCGTTTTCTCACCGCCATGCTTCACCACGATAGCGGTGACGACCGTTATATCCACTGGCGTGTCGAAATCATTGGAACTTTCCAGACCCGCCGGCTCACCGACGGCCCTCCTCTGGCCGGCGATCCCATTGTGCCTCCCGGGCCAGGTGAATATCTCGGCTCCACCGAATCGATCAATTGGGATGATGCTCGCTTCCAGGCGTGGCTCGATTCATCCGGCCTCCGCCGCCGGCCCGGTGAAACGCCGGTCCACTACGGCGCCCGTGTTTATGCCTACTTCCGCGAGAACGGCAGCTACACCTATCCGCCCGAAACCGCCTGGGTCGCTTCCGCCGCCTGCCGCCATCTCAATACCGATTGCGGCGGTTTCTCCCTCGTCTTCGCCGCCGCCTGCCGGGCCAACAAAATCCCCGCCCGGCTTCTCGTGGGCCAGTGGTTCAAGACCCGCGAACTCTCCGGCGGCTCGCTTGACCTGACTGGACGCCAGGCTCATGTCATCGCCGAATTCTTCGATCCGCAAATCGGTTGGATCCCCGAGGACATCTCCTCCACGTTGCTGCGGATTCCGGGCCCGCCCAATCTTGACTACTTCGGCCGCGATCCAGGTTACTTTTTCGCCTGGCATGTCGACACCGACTTCCATTTCGACGTCCCGCGCAAGTCCGATGCCCATGTCCAATGGATCCAAAACCCCTCCTTCTGGTTCACCGATAATGCCGACGAAGCCTGCGACACCCTTTCCCACCACTGGACCGTCGAGACACTGCCTTGAGCTTAGAGGCTATCCGAAAATAGGCGTGGGTCGCGCTCCATCCCTGTTTTCGGACGGCCTCCTGGATCTCTGTGGCTGCGGTCACGCCGGAAGCCGGGTCTATTTGAAAGTCCTTCCCAAAAGTGAACCGCTGTTCCGCAAAAG
>Ga0335072_10013885_pt1 | contig 11452 bp, 9 predicted proteins | sample Lox_Sample_21_FD_206725 | JGI IMG/M metagenome (GOLD analysis project Ga0335072, IMG submission 206725) | Soil microbial communities from Loxahatchee National Wildlife Refuge, Florida, United States - Lox_Sample_2.1 | ecosystem: Environmental > Terrestrial > Soil > Wetlands | place: USA: Florida...
GCCTTATATTTGTCCTTTAAATCCTGAACAGCCTTGTCCACGTCGGGCTGCTGCGCCTTCTGTGCGTTGCGATAAGCCTGGGAGACGAATGCAGAATAGAAGTTCACCTGCACCACGCCGCCTTTCGATCCTGGTCCGCCGGAATTGGCCACTGCGCGCAGCATGTCGTCGGTCATATTGCGCGGAGCATCGCAGAGAGCGCGCGCTCCGGAGTGCGAGGCAATCACCGGCGCGCGGGTAATGATCAGCGTGCGGAAGAATGTCCGGTCAGACACATGCGAAATGTCGACCATCATGCCGAGCCGGTTCATCTCGTAGACCACGTCCTTGCCGAACTCGCTCAGGCCCTCCCGGGTGTGGGGAACGGTGGTGTCGTTGATGTCGCCGGAACTATCGGCCCAACCATTCGAATTCGACCAGGTCAGCGTCATATAGCGCACGCCAAGATCGTAATACTGGCGCAACAGCGCGAGGGAGTCTTCGATGGAATGGCCGCCCTCGATCCCCATCAGCGCAGCCAGCTTGTGCTCCCGGTGCGCTTTCAGGATGTCGCCGGGCGAAGTGGCCAGCATCATCCGGTCAGGGTGTTTGGCGACCTGCTGCTTGACTGAATCGATCAGGATGAGCGTGCGCCGCGCAAAATGCCCGGCGTTGGGTACCGGATCGACCCAGATGGAGAAAAACTCGGCTCCCAGGTTGCCCTTGCGGGCCGATTCGAGGTTGAAGTTGCCGCCATTGAGCGGATCCCCCAGGTCAAAGCCTTCGTCAACGAATCGCTGTGGTGTATCGGCGTGCGTATCAATCACGATCGCGGAACGCTGCACTTCTTCAGGGGTCAGCTTTTTTGTCATTTTCTGGGAAGCTGGTTTCGGATGCTTTGGGTTTTGTGCGTAGATGAGCGCAGGAACAGCAATCAAGAGGGAAAGAACCAGGGCGTGAACTCGCATAGGCTTGGGATGAGTGTATATCGCGATGGAGCGGGAATCAGGGATGATTCTCAGAGCACCGCACGCGGGGTATTCCGATTGAAGCGCTATCGCCGCCGGATATCTTCGATCGAAACGGGCTCTTCCATCGCCGGCTCCTGCCGAGGATCCATGACGTAGACATCGGCCGCCTTGTGCCATTGGCCGAGTTGGCCCATCCCGCCGCCGTCAATCGCAATCTTGTATGCCTTCTGGCCCTCGTCGCCAGTTGCGCTGGCAAGAACATAGCCGCTGTAAGCGACCCCTTTTTCTGAGATTACGGTAACTTCCTGTCCTACCTTGAACATCTCAGGGCCCCCTCCTTTGGCATTTCTTGCTGCAAGCCTACTCCATTTCCGAACAGTTTACCGAAGGAAATATCATCCCAGACCGCTCAAGGAAGCGGGAACGCGCTCGACTTCGAGCCAGCCATCAGATCGCGCGTCAATTTGTCCTGAAGGCTTTTGCGGTCCAGGGAATCACCTTCATCGATGTCTCCGCAGCATCGACCAGGAAAATATCGCTGGCCCGATGCCATTGGCCCAACTGCGAAAGGCCGCCTCCGTCGACTGCGATCTTGTAGGCTTTCCGCCCGTCTTCGCTGGTCGCGCGAGCCATGATTTTGCCGTCGTAGGCGACGCCCTTGTCTGAGATGACCATTACTTCCTGACCAACTTCATACATGCCAAGCTCCTTTGATTCTGCAGTCTGTGCGTACTGCTTGATCTGTTGGTTGCAGAATGGGTGGATTGAGTTGGTTGTCGCTCTCGTTTCGCGCGAGCACACCGATCCGGACCAAGAAGCAGTTCCTGGGAGCCATCTGCCGGGCTCTTTGCCCAGTTTCAGCCCATTCTCCGGATCCTTCCTTGAATTCTCTTACGGTTCTGACTCGAACGCATCCAATTTGTCAGCGGGCTCCAAAACCATTGGATCAGGGGCGGTTGGACGCGATGGCTGTCAATCGGAAATGGGCGTTTTTCGCAATGGGCATTGTTCTTGCCGGCCTGTTGGCGGTGGCTCTCGCCGTTGCCAATTTTGGCGAGTTTCTTGGGGTGGCCTGGGCGCAGGGACAGCACTTGCTGAACGCACCCTTGTTCGACGTCGGCAAACAGCCGCTTACGGCTCTCGCACTCATCAAGATCGTCTTGTTCCTGGGCGCACTCATTCTGTTTGCGCGATTTTCCTCAAGCATCCTGCAACAGAAACTGCTCACGCATACGCGCCTCGAGTCGGGTCAGCGCTACGCCATTGCCCGGGTGGTCTCGTACGTGGTGTTTGCCCTCGGCCTGATCATCGGTCTCGAGTCGATGGGTCTTGATCTGAGCAGTCTCGTCGTAGTCGGCGGAGCTCTTGGCCTCGGCGTCGGCCTCGGTCTGCAGACGGTCGTCAGCAATTTTGTGGCTGGCCTCATTCTGCTCGTGGAGCAGCCCATTCGCGTGGGAGACCGGATCGAGGTGGGAGAGACCTATGGCGACGTGGTGGCCATGCGTGGCCGGAGCACCTGGGTGCGCACCAACGACAACGTCGTCATCATTGTTCCTAACTCCGACTTTATCGAAAAGAGCGTGACCAACTGGACTGCGAATGATCGCCTGGTGCGCATTACTCTCCCTCTGGGCGTTTCCTACAACAGCGACCCGGTCCAGGTCCGCGAGGCCCTGCTGCGCGTGGCGGGCGCGAACCCCGACGTTCTCGCCGATCCTGCTCCGGATGTAGTTTTTCAGGATTTTGGAGACAGCAGTCTCGATTTCCAGTTGCGCGCCTGGACTGAAACAAAGGTGAATCATCCAGCCATCCTCAAGAGTGACCTGTACTTCGCAATATTTGAAGAGTTTCGCAAGCTCAAGATTGAAATCCCGTTCCCGCAGCGGGACCTCCACGTTCGCACCGTCGCGCCCGATGCGGCCGCCCTTTTGCATGGCCCCGTTGGGAATCGACTGCAAGCGTAAGCTCCCGATCGTCCCACGTCCGGCGCAGGTAGACTTGCGTTCAGGAGGAGCTATGGCCAGCCGACCGCCGCAGTCCTATACGATTTACATCGCCGCCACACCAGATAAGGTCTGGGAGGGCTTCACGTCGAAGGAATCAAACCGGGTGATCTTCATGGGAGCGGATTTCGAAGTGGATTTGCAGCCCGGCGGCCGGATTGCCTGGGCCGGCCCGGATAAAGACGGCAAGATCATCGACTACGTCTTCGGCAAGGTGCTGCGCTCGGATCCACCCAAGGCATTGCACTACACCTTTGCGCTGGGCCACCAGGACAAGTTCTCGCGCGTCACCATTGAACTCACGCCTGAAACCGAAGCCACCAAGGTGGTGGTCATGCACGACGAATGGGGCGAAGACGATCCCAACTACGATTTCTGCCTGGACGGCTGGCCGCGCATCCTATCGCGGCTCAAGACGCTCATCGAAACAGGCAAGACTTTCAAGCCGCACTAGGGCAATGCTCGGCCACCGGCGCGCCCTTTCCGGCACGCGGTATCTCGCCATGGGATCAGCCATGTTCCTTTGCGATGCGGCTTGATATCCGGGGAAGGCCGCCCCGACGATTCGTCATCTGGGGCGGGCGAAAAAGAAAGACAAAGTCCGAATGGACCGATCTCGTCTAGTGGTGATCTGCAAACTCAGCGGCAGCTCGCAGTTCTCCTTTTGCCTCCATGAGCAGTTGCTTGGCTTTCTGTGCGTGATCGCCCAGATGGTCATGGTTGGCAGCCTGCGCAGCATCGATTTTGCCGATGGCATCGTCGATGAGATGTTGGGCTGCGGCAATGTTAGGATGCCGTTCCTGCGCCATGGTTACGCCACCGCTGACGAGGACGATGCAGATGGCACTACTCAACATCAGGTTTCGAGTTTTCATTTGGAAAGACCTCCGGCAGACAATGTACCAGATCAATGCAGATCTTTATCTGTGGGAAAGATGATTCTACGGAAAGAACGCCGTTCATCGGAGCCGGCAGTGGACGATGAGGCGCGGCTGCGGGAGGATGTGCCGCCTCGGTTAGGGCCCGCAGGTTCTATCGCCTGGCGAGCAGGGCGACGATCTTGTAGGTCTCGGATTCCGTTTTCTTGCCATCGGGCCCGACCGGCCACTTAAGCTTCGCGCGCTGGCCGTCGAAGTAGGCTTCGACATGCTCGACGAGCGGCATGGCACAGCTTCTGCGGTCGCTGTAGGTGCTTCTCGAAGAGAATTTGTCTGCGCAGTTGAGCACGGCTATTCGACCGTCGGGCAACATCAACGATACCGTTGTGCCGGCGACGTTCAAACGGAGTTCGCGGGCGTCAGAGTTGGCTTGCAGGGAGGTGGATGGACCGGTGCAGGCCTGATTGGTTACGTCGGCAGCGCAATCCACGGCGCCGGTGTCGGAGTAGCCCGGAACCAGAGCGCGGTAGACGGTCTCGCTGCTCTGGCGGTAGAGCACAGTCGCTTCGAGCCGTTGCGCGGAGACAGGTGGAACACAGAAAGCGGAATAGATGACAACCATACCCAGGGCTGCCCAGGCGTTTCTTTGCATCCGCCCCTCCATCTAAATAGGTAGTTGCTCAGAATAGGTAATTTTCTAAAGTGTACGTGCTCTCGCAGGTATCCAAGATCAGAGAATCGAGGTCCGTCTCTCGGAGGTAACATGCGGGTGAGAGACGATGAGTGAAGCGGACACCCCCTCCCCGGGTCTTTTCCGTAAATTACTCTGGTTAATTAAGTTAGCCGCAAAGGGCAGAGGCAAATTATTGCAAATAAACAGCTTACGGGCAAATTATTCTAAACAATACGGTTAGGTCAGATCTACGGTTGCGAAAGTGCATCCCTGCAGGAGTGTCAATTCCAGTATGAAGGAGTCGGGGAAATAATCGGCAAGGTTTGGTCGAGCTTTGCGGCGGGTATCCGGTCGGGATTTGGGGTTCGTGCTTTCCTACCCTTCCGCGATGAAACTGCGGAGGATGGCGCACCGAAACTAGCAGGTGCGGGGTGCTAACCGACCCCGGATGTCTGGATAGGCGGTGATTCGACAATCATCAGATTCCGAAGCTAGTTTGGCGATGGTTTCTCCATGTGATCGATCACAAGTACTTTCCCCGGAGCCTTGGAGGAGACCAGTTTCAGTCCGAGCTGTTCCTCAAGAGCTGTGAAAAGCGATGGACCTGAATCCGAGTCCGAGCGACGATCCTCGGACGTCCACTTCAAATCGAAGTCGAAACTCTTATCTCCAAGGTTGGTCTTGTCCAGAATCAATCGTCCGTCCGAGGGTATAGCGTGGATTAGGTTCGTAATTGATATGGCTTGACCTTTCACCCTCCCATTACGGACCGCTTCTGAAGGTTCCTCGCCCGGAGAAGACTCCTTCATCCTCAGACCGCCTTTGGCGATGACAAGATCGTATGCTGGCAATTCCTTCGTCTCAAAATGCACTCTGAGTTTGCACCGGTCAGCCAGCATAGCCTGCAACATAGGCTGTTCCTGCTTCCAACGCTCTTTGCCGGGCAGACTCCTCCAGCTGTCCGCAGTCGCCGCATCAACCCTAGCTTCAACGTCGTACCGATCCTCCTTGGCCCATGAGGGCATCCCGACGACTTGACTTTCGTTGTATATGCCATACGCACCGCGGATGAGAAGGTCGAGAGTGGTGTCGATGAAGTGCTCACCGTTGGGCAGGACCTGTGCGCCACCAGATGATCCCGATTGGTTTGGCTTGATTGAGACGATTTCGAAGACCTTCGGATTCGTCGAGGAATTCGGGAGCGTATCGTCCTGTGCCTCAGCCACAAGACAAAAACCAAGAAGAAGCAGACCAAAGAAGATCCTTGAGAGTCGCATTGCTCACCTCAACTGCCTATTACGGAAAACGTCTTCGCAACGACCCAGCCAGTGTAAATCGCCGCTCTCGGAGAGAATTGTGGGCGATTGGGAAGTTTCGGCTGAGCAAGGGCTAAAGCCCGCGATCTTTTTTTTTGCTTTTTTGGCCCGGCTGAAGCCGTGCCCTTGTTACAGAACCTGTAGAGTTTGAGTGGGACTGTGTCGGCCGGGCCTGTGTCGGTTTCGGCGCGGACGAAGGTGGCCCGTTCAACGCGCGGACCGCAAGGCCCGGACACAAGAGGCGCGCATTGTTCTTGCACATTTCAGTGTGGTTCAACCGGCAAGCCGTGCAGTTTAGCACCGTTGGAACTCGAGTCTTACCCTCAATAACGGCCTCGTTTTCAACTGGAGCTGGCCAGGCAGCTTCCCCGTAAAATAGTAGTAAGACATGTCCGAATTCACCCACCTGCATCTGCACACCGAATACTCTCTGCTCGACGGCGCATGCGACGTTTACAAGCTCGTTGACCGCGTGGCGGCGGTCGGCCAGAAGTCCGTGGCCATGACCGACCACGGCAACATCTATGGAGCCGTCCACTTTTTCAATGCGGCCAAAGAGAAGGGAATCAAGCCCATCCTCGGCTGCGAGCTTTACGTGTGCAAGGCGGAGGACCATCGCGCCGAGACGCCCAACGACCAGTACAACCACCTGCTGGTTCTGGCCGAAAACGAAGAGGGCTATCGCAACCTGATCCGGCTGACGAGCGAGGCGAGCCTGCACGGCTTTTATCGCAAGCCGCGCGTGAGCAAGAAGTATCTGGCGGAAAACGCGAAAGGCCTGGTCGGTTTTTCCGGCTGCCTTTCGGGCGAGTTGTGCGAAGAACTGACCGCAGGCCACTACGACAAGGCCAAGACGGTCGCGCAGGAATACCAGGACATCTTCGGTCGCGGCAACTTCTATCTTGAGATTCAGGATCAGGGGCTGGAACAGGAGCGCAAGATTCAGGCTGACCTGTTTCGCCTGGAGAAGGAACTCGAGATTCCGCTGGTGCTGACCAACGATTCGCACTATTTGTGCGGCGAGGACTCGCACGCGCACGACGTGATGCTCTGCGTGCAGACCGGCGCGAAGATTCACGACGCAGACCGCCTGCGCTTCGATTCGGATCAATTCTTCGTCAAGTCCGCCGACGAGATGGCAAGGCTGTTTCCTGATTCGCCCGGCGTGGCGCAGCGCACGATGGAAATTGCGGAGCGGTGCAACCTGAAGTTGCATGCCGTCGACAACCCGTTCCCGGAGTTTGCTGTGCCGCCGGGTCACACCATCGACAGCTACTTTGAGCAGGTATGCCGCGAAGGGCTGCGCAAGCGGCTCGATACGGCCGTGCGCCAACTGGAGCTGCGGGGCGTGCGGCGTTCCACGGTCGAGGAGTACGAGAAGCGCCTGAACTACGAGATCGGCATCATCAAGCAGATGAGCTACTCGGGCTATTTCCTGATCGTGTGGGACTTCATTAAATACGCGCGCGATCATGACATTCCTGTGGGCCCGGGGCGCGGATCGGCGACTGGATCGCTGGTGGCGTACGCGATGGAGATTACGAACATCGATCCGATGCAGAACACGCTGCTGTTCGAGCGGTTCCTGAACCCTGAGCGTGTCACCATGCCCGATATCGACGTGGATTTTTGCCAGAATCGGCGCGGCGAGGTAATCGACTACGTAACCCGCAAGTATGGGCGCGAGCAGGTGGCGCAGATCATCACCTTCAATACCATGGCGGCGAAGGCGTCGATCAAGGACTGCGGCCGCGCGATGGATATGCCTTACGGGGACGTGGACCGCATCGCCAAGCTCGTTCCCGCCACGGTGGGCATGACCCTGGAGAAGGCGCTCGAAGAGTCGCCCGATCTGCACAAGGCGTACGAGGGCGACAAGCAGGTGCGCGAACTGATCGATACGGCCATGAAGCTCGAAGGACTGGTGCGCGGCGCCGGTGTGCACGCATCGGCAGTGGTGATTGCGCCGCGTCCGCTCACCGAGCTGGTGCCGTTGAATCGTACCAAGAACGACGAAATCGTGACCGCCTACGACATGAAGGCCGTGGAAAAGATGGGCCTTCTGAAAATGGATTTTCTCGGACTGGCGACGCTCACGGTTATCAATGATTGCGTCAAGCTGATCGAGCAGACACGGGGCGAAAAGCTTGATATCGAATTGCTGCCGCTGGACGATCCTGAAACGTTCAGGAAGGTATTTCACACCGCTCTCACGTCGGGCGTGTTCCAGTTTGAGTCGTCGGGCATGCGCGACATTTTGCGGCGCTACAAGCCCGATACGGTGGAGGAGCTGACTGCGTTGAACGCGCTCTATCGCCCCGGCCCGATGGACATGATCGACGACTTTATCGAGCGCAAGTGGGGACGGCGCAAAGTGGAATTCATGCTGCCGGAGCTTGAAGGCATCCTGAAAGATTCGCTGGGCGTGATCGTTTACCAGGAACAGGTGATGCGGATTGCCAACGTGCTGGCGAGTTACAGCCTGGGCGAGGCCGATCTGCTGCGCCGCGCGATGGGAAAGAAGAATGCCCAGGCCATGGCAGAGCAGCGCGACCGCTTTATGAGCGGCGCGGCGGCGCTGGGGCATCCCAAGGGCCCGGTGGGCGAAATCTTCGATCAGATGGAGAAGTTTTCGGGATACGGATTCAATAAGTCGCACTCGGCTGCGTATGCGCTGGTCGCTTACCAGACGGCCTATCTTAAGACGCATTACCCTGTCGAATTCATGGCGGCGCTGCTGACTTCGGAAACGTCGAAGCCGGAGAACGTCGTGAAATACATCCAGGAATGCAAGGAGATGGGAATCGCTGTTGAACCGCCGGATGTGCAGGTCTCGGGAGCGCAGTTCACGCCGCATGGCGAGGCGATCCGATTCGGCCTGGCGGCCGTGAAAAATGTAGGTGGCAACGCGATTGAATCGATTACCAAGGCGCGGACCGAAGTCGGAGGGCGATTCAAGAGTTTCTGGGAATTCTGCGAGAAGGTCGATCTGCGCGTGATGAACAAGCGAGTGATCGAGTCCCTCATCAAGGCAGGCGCGCTGGATTCACTGGGCAAACGCGGGCAGCTGATGTCCGCGGTGGACAAGGCAATGGAGCGTGCGCAGAAAGCACAGCGCGATGAGGAACACGGGCAGGCGGGGCTGTTCGGTCTGTTCAATGAAGCGCCGGCGCACGGACATGGCGGCGACGATCTGCCACATGTGGCTGATTGGGAAGAGACCGAGCGCCTGGCGAATGAGAAAGAAGTCCTGGGCTTCTTTGTGTCCGGCCACCCGCTGGACAAGTACGCGGAAAAGCTGCGCAACCTGACGGGCGTGATTACGGTAGCGGAGGCGCTGGAGCGCAAGCCTCCTGAGCGGCGCTGGGGCAGGGATTCGGATCCGGCTGATGAAATCCAGGTTGCGGGAATCATCCATGGGCTGCGCGTGCAGAAGACGCGACGGGATGGGAAGCTTTATGCACAGGCCGCGCTCGAAGACGCAACGGGAAAGATCGAGCTGATTGCCTTTCCGCGGGACTATGAGCGGCTGGCGGCGCAACTGAAGATTGAAGTGCCGGTCTTGATTCGCGGCACGCTCTCGGGCGATGAGGATTCTGCGCCCAAGATCTCGATCAATGCGCTGCAGGCGTTGGAGGAGGTGCAGGTGAAACTGCCCACCGGGGTGCGAATCCGCATTAATCTCGATTGCGCAACGGAAGAGATGTTTGCCGAGTTGCGTAGCGCTGCCGCAGCCGCGCCGGGCCCCGGCAAAGTGATGGTCCACCTGCAGAAGAAGGGCGAGTACGAGGTGATCCTCGAGCCGGACGAGATGAGCGTGGCTGCCGATCGTGGATGGGTGGAACGCGTCGAAGAGCTGGTGGGCAAGGGAAGCGTTCAGGCTCTGAGCTAGGAGGCGGCGCATGCAATATCGGCGGCTCGGCCCGCTTAAGGTGAGCGAACTGAGCTTCGGCACCTGGCTCACAGCGGCGGGCGGCATTGGGCGCGAACAGGCGATTCGCTGCATTCATGCCGCGCTGGACCACGGGATTACGCTTTTTGATACAGCCAATCAATATGGCGCGGGTGAGGCGGAGCGCGTGCTGGGTGAAGCGTTGCGGCCGTATCCGCGCGACCGCTACATGATTGCGAGCAAGCTGTATTTTCCGGTGGGCGACGAGCCGGGTAGCGGTCTTTCAGGCGAACAAATCGACAAGCAGCTGAATCGCTCGCTTGAGCGTCTGGGCGTGGATTACATCGATCTGTATCAATGTCACCGCTACGACAAAGAAGCGCCGTTGCACGAAACGATGCTGGCCCTGGACAAAGCAGTGACGTCGGGCAAGGTCCGCGCCATTGGGTTCAGCGAGTGGACAGCGGACCAGATAGACGAAGCGGCGAAGATTGCAGGCGACTGCTTGTATACGCCGTTTTCTTCGAGCCAGCCGCAATACTCGATCTTGTGGCGCAAGCCGGAGGCGAAGGTCTTCGCAGCCTGTGCACGCAATGGAATCGGAAACCTTGCATTTTCTCCGTTGGCGCACGGCGTGTTGACAGGGAAATACGCGCCGGGTCAGCCGCCGCCTGCGGGAAGCCGCGCGGCGAGTGCGCAGATGAATGCGTTTATGGAGACGGCCGGCCGCCATTACCGCTCGGATGTTTTGCTTGAGGCTGTGGCAAAGCTGAAGCCGATTGCGGCCGACTTGAATCTTTCGATGGCGCAGATGGCGCTGGCATGGGTGTTGCGGCGACCGGAGGTGTCATCGGCCATCATCGGAGCCACGCGCCCGGAGCAGATCGCGGAGAACATAAAGGCGATCGGTGTAACGCTTCCGGCAGACGCGCTTGAGCGCATCGACCGCGCGGTGAGTGATGTCGTGGTGTGGTCGTAAGGCGGTCCGGCGCGGACGAGTACGGGGTGAGGTTGTCGGACCCGGTTCATATGCGATCAGCGTTCCTGGATAACGATCACCGCAGGCCCGTCTTCCGTTTCATGTTTGACGGCTTCGACGGCCTGGTTGGCATCTTCAAGAGAAAACGCTGCAATGCGAGGACTGAGGTTGATCTTGCGTGCAAGGGAAAGAAAATCGCGTGCGTCCTTGCGGGTCATATTCGCGACGCTGCGGATCTGGCGTTCGCCCCACAACAATTTGTCGTAGTCGAAAGCCGGCATCTGGTCGAGATGAATTGCGTTGATAGCGACGACACCGCCTTTGCGCAATGCCGAGAGCGCGCTGACGACCACTTTTCCGCTTGGAGCGAAGGTCACGGCGCGATCGAGTTCCACGGGAGGCTTCGCATCTTCGTCGCCGACCCAGGTGGCGCCGAGCGCCCGGGCAGCCTGGCGATGCGATTCGCCTCGCGTGACCACGTAGACCTCGCACTCCCAGAACTGAAGGACGCGAATCGCCAGCGATGCCGAACTGCCGAAGCCAAACAGGCCAACGCGTTCGCCGCGCTCTATTCCCGCGACGCGAAGACTGCGAAATCCGATGATTCCCGCGCAGAGCAGTGGAGCGACGTGCGCGGGCTCCATCTCTTCTGGGAGCGGATGCACGAAATCGGAGCGTGCCGTCACCAATTCCGCATAACCGCCGTTGATCGAGTAGCCGGTAAACACCGGGTGATCGCAGAGGTTTTCCATGTGATGCCG
>Ga0335072_10013886_pt1 | contig 11452 bp, 8 predicted proteins | sample Lox_Sample_21_FD_206725 | JGI IMG/M metagenome (GOLD analysis project Ga0335072, IMG submission 206725) | Soil microbial communities from Loxahatchee National Wildlife Refuge, Florida, United States - Lox_Sample_2.1 | ecosystem: Environmental > Terrestrial > Soil > Wetlands | place: USA: Florida...
CTTGTGGTCGACGAGGAGCACGCCGCCGCGAGGACAGCCACTGCAACGGCACCCCCTACCGCCGCGACGTGCTTTCTGCCTCGAAGTTGCATATCCGGATTCTCCTTGTGGGTATAGCGTTTCACGCATGCAGCGATGAGCCCGGTGGCCCATAGGCCGGCAAATCGCGCGTCCGGTACAGTCTTGCGGCGTATGGGATACCCACGCTTAAACGTGAGATGGACCGGGAGAGTCCAGAAGGTAAACTTCTGGTGTCTTACGTTCTTGCGGAGACGGCAGCGGCCGGGAAGTCTCGTCCGCTGCCAGGGTCTGGCCGAAGGGCCGCCGGCCTGCCCGGCGAAACCGCTGGTCGGCGAGGCCTGCGCGATGTCGCCTGGTAGTCGTTTACTTACATGACAGTCAGAAGATCGCTGCCCTTCTTGTCCAGTTCATCTGCAATTTACCTGCAGTGAATAACAATGATCGAGGCCGGTAAGTTTCCATTCGTTTTGGCCGGGCGTTCGCAGGGGCACGCTGTCAGCGAGCGCCGTTTCATCATTTGCGACGATGCATTTGCCATCGCAATAAAACTGGGAGGCACGGGCAGGTATGTCGGGAGTAAGGCTGGCCGGGCCTGCGGCGTGTTGGCGAAATGTGCGATGACTTCTGGCTCCGGGGGGAGCAGCGATCAGGCGCCATCACCGAGGCGGCCGCTGCCCGGGCGGACCGGGCCGGTCCATGGTGGCGGCGAAACGCGCCGCAGAGGGGGCTCAGGCGGCGTGCCGACTGCGGGCGGCGGACCTAATTCGCTGGGGGCGCCGGGGGCGCCAGGCCAGCGCAAGCTCGTGGCCGTAGATGCCTCCGTGCCCCTGCAGCGGGCCGCCACCGGCGTGCTCGCCGACCGGATCGCCGCCGCTCTCGTGCATCGCGAACCCGGCTGGCGGTTGCCCCGGCGCAGCGCGCTCGCCCGCCGGTACGGCGTCAGCATCGCGGAAATCGACGCCGCGATAACGGAGCTCTCCCGCCGGTCGCTCATCCGCAGGCTGCCCGACGGGCAGTTGTACCGGGCCAGCCCGGCGGAGTACCTGATTCCCGTGGAGGGGATCGGCGGGCTCAGCACCCGGCTCGACCCCATGGGCGGCGAGATCGCCTGCCAGTCCAGGCACGTCTCGCAGCGCGGCGCGCCACAGGACGTCGCCTGGGCACTCGGCGTCGAAGGCGAGGCGCCGGTGCGGATCGTCAGGTGCGTGTGGGCGGTGGACGCCGAGCCGGTCGCCATCTCCACCGCCTACGTGCCCGAGGCGGTGGCCGATGCGCTGGCTGGCACGGACCCGGACTCTTTCGAAGCCATCCTGCACTCGATCCCCGCGCAGGGCCCCGGCGCAGAACCCGCCTACGCCAAGGCCGTGGACCTCGAGATGGCGCCGCCGCAGCCATCGGTCGCACGGAGCCTGCGGCTGGTGCCCGGCCAGGCCGCGATCTCGGTGACGATCAGGTTCGACGACCCCGCCACGGGCGATCCCGTTGGCCTGACGATGGTCATCTTGAAGCCGGACCAGTTCCGCGTGGTGATCCAGATCGACGGCCCGCTCACCCGCCCCGCCGACTCGTAACCACGCCTCCGATGCCTCCGGCCTGATGAATGCCCAGAATCCGGCGAGCCAGGGAGCAGCGCGTACCAGCTCTATCTCCCGTCCCTGAGGCCACCGGCCGCAACGGTCTGAGGGCTGTTTTAAACAGCGGGGATAGAAAGTGCCCTCAGGGGGGCCATAGGTATCCCCGCTGTTCAAGATCCGGTGCTGCACGCGCCCCACACGGTCGCACACCCGTAAAAGAGGTATTCATGCGGTAAATCTCGACACGGAGGGTGGTTGAATGGCAACCTAGGGTAGATGTCGGCTGAGGTGATGCCAGGGGCGGGGTCGATGCCGCGGCGTGCCCGCCACCTGATTCCGGTGGACCTCCCTCGCCGCGGGGAGGTCATTGCGGTCTTCGCCGTGCTCGTGCTCTTCGCCCATCTATTGTTCGCGCAGCTCACGTTCGTGCTGGCTGTCGTGTTCGCGGGAGTGAGCAAGGCCAGCAGGTGGCGGCTGTGGTGGCTGACTGTCCCGGCCGCGGTCGGCCTGGCCTGGACGCTGGCGATCGGGCCGCGGTCCGCGGCAGCCGGGTTCACCGCCGGACCGGCCCAGATACTCGGCTACTTCGGCGGGCACCCGCTGGAGCGCCTGCCGCATCCGCACGGCGCCTTCGCCGGGGTCGGCGGCTGGCTGCCGAGGCAATTCCCGCTCGCGCTGATCGCCGCGGCCGCCGAGGCCGTGCTGATCGGCTGGCTGAACTGGATGCACACCGACGAGTGGGCCGTCCCGCCGCCTCGGCCCGGACTGCTCGCCGCGGCCCGCGGCGTGCTGGCCGGCCGGGTGATACAGGCCGGGGCGGTGGTGACCAGGGACGGCTGCGTGCTTGGCGTCGCGCCGGACAGCGGTGCCCGGGTCGTGCTCGGCTGGCCCGAGGTGGCGGGCGGGGTGCTTGTCGCTGGCACGGATCCCCGGACAGTGGCGGTCAGCAGCCTCCAGGTGGTGCACGCCGCGCTGCGCCGCCGGAAGCCGTTGATCGCGATAGACCTCAGCGGTGCCGGCGCCATCGCCGCGGCGCTCGGCGCGGCTTGCCTGGCAACCGGCACTCCGCTGCGGGAACTCGACGAATCGCGGGCCGGACGCTGGCTGGGCGACGCACCGGACGGGGCCGGCCTCTCGCGCGTGGTCAGGGACCGCTCGGCCGTCCTGGTCACCGTGCGCGGACCTGACGTCGCGGCCCTGGTCGGTGCCGCCATCCTGGCGCTGGGCGAGGAACTACACGAGATCGGCGTCGACGGGGACGGGCTCGTATGGCTGTACGGCTACGAAGCACCCTCGGGCGGACCGCTCGCCGGGCTGGTCGCCGGCCTGCTGGCTCGTGGCGGCGCCGTCGGCCTGCCGGCGCTTGTCACGACGACGTCCCCGCAGGCCGTCGCAGACCTGGCCGGGCTGGTTAGCGTCGCGCTGGTACACCGGCTCACCGACCCGGCCGCGGCCGGCGTGCTGGCCGCGCGCACCGGCACCCGGCTCGTCCCCGCCAACTGGCCCGCTGGCGTTGCGGGGCAGCCGGGGCTCCTGGCGCAACCTGGGCTTGCCCCGCTCGCCACGCCCGTCCAGCACACCGTGGCCATGCAGCCTGGGTCCATGCAGCCTGGGTCCATGCAGCCGCCTGTGGCCGGGCAGCAGGTCGCGCCCATGCAGTCGGCAGCGTCCATGTGGCAGATGCCGCCTGAAGGGCAGGCCGGGACGTGGCAGGCGCCGGCTGCGTGGCAGGGTCCGTCCGCGACAGCGTCGGAACTCGTTGCGCGTCCGGCGGTGCCGGCCCGGACGCTGCAGACCCTCGGGCCGACGGAGTTTGTGCTGGCGGTCAGCGCACCGAGATACCGGCTGGTGGAACTCGGGCGGGCGGTGCCCGCACGGCTGCCGCGAGGAGTCGTCCTGTGACGCGGGCGACGCTCCCTGCGGCTCCGTTCCCCAGCCGGGTCCACCTGGGCTGGCAGTACGCGACGCCGTGGCCGGAACCCGGTCCGCCGCCGCGCCGCCCCGTGCCGCCGGAACGGGAGCAGTTGTCCGCCGCCTGGCTGGCCGCGCAACGGCGAGAGGAGAACCTGATCAGCAGGCCGCTACGGATCGGCTGCACCGTGGCGGCGGTGGCGCTGGCCGTCCTTGCGGGCTGCGTCCTCGGCGGCTTGCTGCCGGGGCTGATCGCGGCGCCGGCCATCGCGGCGTGCCTCGCGGCGGTCGCACTGACCGGTTATGCCCTCTGGCAGGGCGAGCGCGCGCTGCGCGCCCGGATACAGGCCGAACGGCTCCGGGTCGAGCGGTTCCGCGCGGACCAGGAGAGCCATCTCTTCGCCTGGCAGGCCGAGCACGCCAGGCAGGTGCGCGACTGGCAGGCGCGGCGGCTCGCCTACGAAAGCCAGAAGCGCTGGTACGCCGTGTCGCTCCCGACCGGGATAGACCGGGTCGACGTGGCCGGCGGCACGCTCTCCGGCTGGTCGGCGCTCCTCACCATGACGGCCGCTTATCAGCTGGCCGCGGGCGGCGAGGTCACCGTCGTCGACCTTTCCGGCGGGGCTGCCGCGGCCGACCTGCTCTCGGCCGCGCGTGCCGGGGACATCGAGCCAGCGGTCTGGGTGCTGCCGGCGGATCTGCCCAGGCTCGACCTGACCGCATCGCTTGACGCGAGCGACCTGTCCGACGTCCTCGCGCTGTCGGTCGCCGTGGCTGAGGACCGGGAGTCTGCCGCGGGACTCGCGATCGACAACGCCATCCTCGAGCGGGTCATCGGTGCGCTCGGCGATCGGGCCGGCGCCCGGCTGGCCAGCGTGGCCGCCGCGCTGCGCGCGCTGGCGCAAGTCGGTGACCCGCGAGCGGACATCGCGGCGGGGCTGCTCACGGAGCAGGAGCTTGACCGCCTCAGCACGCTGTTCGGCGAGAAGGCCACCGAGCGCGTCGTGCTTGAACGCGGGCTCAGCATTGAAGCACAGCTCCGCAAGCTCGCCGCCACGGGCAGCGAACCTATCCCGCCGTCGCGCAGCAGGCTGCGCGTGGTCGCGCTCGACAAGCGAGTCGGCCCGGTGTCGGCCAAGATCCTCGGCAGCTTCCTGGTCACCGCGCTCACCCACGTGCTCGGCCAGGCGCCGGCCGGCCAGCCCTGGCAGCACACGCTTTTCCTGCTCGGCGCGGAACGGCTCCGCGACGACGTCCTCGACCGGCTCACCGAGGTCTGCGAAAACTCCCGCTCCGGCCTCGTGCTCGCCTACCGGTCGATTCCGCCCCAGGTGCGGCAGCGGATCGGCAGGGGGAACGCGTGCGTGGCGTTCATGCGCCTGGGTAACGCGGAGGACGCGAAGGCGGCGAGCGAGCAGATCGGCACCGAACACCGTTTCGTCCTCTCTCAGCTCACCGAGACCGTGGGCACGTCGGTGACCGACACGATCGGGGCCTCCTACACAAGCACGGTCGGTGGATCGGCTTCGGTGGCCACCTCCAGCTCTGACACCGACTCGGTGTCCCGCGGCAGCGGGCGGTCCCGCTCGGAGCCAAGCAGCTTCCTCCCGTTCGGTGGCGGCACGTCCCGCTCCGCTGAGTCGAGCACGTCGCGCGGGTCGAGCCGGTCGGAGTCACTGACCGACGGGATCAGCACGAGCACTGCGTGGGGGGTGTCAACGACGCGGGCGGCCGGTGACAGCGAGTCGCTGGCGGAGTCCTTGCAGCGCTCGCGGGAGTTCCTCGTCGAAGCGGCGGAGTTGCAGCGGCTGCCAGCGACCGCGATGATCGTCAGCTACGCCGCGGCGGCGGGCCGGCATGTCGTGCTCGCGGACGCCAACCCGGCGATCGGCGGCCTCCCGGTCGCTACGATGACCACGCTCGCGGAGGCCGGCACGATCAGCGCCAGCGCCGAGACCGGCCAGGTGCAAGGCAGCGGTCCTGCGAGCGGTGAGCCATCCCGGCCGGGACCCAACCTGGGGCCGCCGGAGGCGCGGCTGGACTGGCGCAGGCGGTGACGATCGCCCGACGCAACTGCGTATGGTGAGATATCATTTACTCACAGTGATGACTCTGCACGCTGCCGTGGACCCCGTGCGCAGTGTCGTGGCCCCGCGCACCCTCGAGCCCGAGCTCCACCTCGGCACCGCCCCCAGCGCGGGTGCCGGGAGTGGAGGGCAGCTGCGCGTGCCGCTGTCCGCGCTGACGCGGCGCCTCCTTGTCACCGGCGCGGCCGACGAGGTGGCCGACGTCATCGCGCGACTGCTCAGCCAGCTCGACGTGGCCGGAGTGCCCTGGCTGCGCGTCGGCAGCCGCCCCGCCAGGACCGGAGGCCAGTCCAGCGGCGCCGGGGGCCAGCCCGCCGCGGCCGTCACCGTGATCGACCTGACCGACCCGCACGGTGTCCCGCTGACCCTCGACCCGCTGCGCCCGGAACCTGGTTATCCCGGCGCGGCACACGTGAGCGCCTTGTGCGCCATCCTGCAGGCGGCCTTCGGGCTGCCCGACCCGAGCAGTGACGTGCTGGCCCTCGCGTTGCGACGCGGCTACACGGGACTCAGCGGGAACGGAGCACTCAGCGGGGACGGAGCGCGCGGCGGGGACCGGGCACGCCGGCCGGCCGCGGGCGCGGGAACCGGGGTCCTTACGCTGGCACAGCTGGATCGGGCCGTGGCCGACGCCGCCCGGGAACTCGGCCACGGCGACGCCATGACGACGGCGTTGCACGGCCTGATCAGCGGCCGGCTGGGCGGGCTGTGCGGCCCGGCGACTGGGCTGCTGCTGGCCGGCGGCCACCCGGCCGACACCCGTGAACTGCTCAGCCGCAACGTCCACGTGGTCACTGGCGAGGTGGACGGCCCGGAGGGCAGGGCCTTGCTGTCTGGTGCCATCGCGCTCCGGGTGGTCGAGCACGCATGCGCGCCCGCCCGAGCCGCCCGCGCCGGCCTGCGGCACGTGCTCGTCATCGAGGACGCCGGGCTGCTGGCGGGCAGTTCGCCAGCGGCCCGGCAATTTGGCCGGCTGCTCGACGCCGCGGCCGCGCGGGGTGCGGGCATCGTAGTGACCGAGCATGTGCCGCCGGCGGCCGCCCCGTGGCGGACGGGCAGCGTCGCGCTCACCAGCACCCGCGAGCCGGGCGCCGCGCCGGAGGCGGTCTCCAAGCAGGAGCGCGGCCGGCCGGGGGCAAGGGTCCACGCCGCTGCGAGCCAATCGGCCTGGACGCCGGGGCCGACGTGGGAACCGCGGGTCCTTTCCCAGCTGGCGTTCCCGGGTCGGCAGTCGTCACTGGCTGCCCGCGCGCCGCTAGACGGTCTGATCCGCCGCCGGTCGGCAGGCTGCGGACGCATCTGCGGCGGGGAGCGGGCCTGCACCAGGCACGAGATCTGGCTCGCCACCGGGCTGGCCGACGCCACCGACGTGGCGGCGGCGTGGCTCCGACTGTGGGTGCGGGCGCTGCTGCTCGGGTTCCTCACCGGCTGCCGCCTGCCTCCGGCCCCGCCGCCGCTGCGGGCCGCGTGGACGGCGCAGCACCCTCGGCTGCGGGAGTGTGCCCTGGCTACAGTCGTGGACCGGACCGCCGGCAGCAGAGCCGTGGCACTCCGTGACTGCTACCCGCCGGAAGCGCTGATCCGGGCGGTCGCACGCACTGGAGCGGACATGCTTGGCGGGCGGCCGGCACCGCGAGTGGCCGGGCAGGTCTGGGTGCCGCCGCCGCTGCGCTGGGCGCACGAGGCGGCCCGCGTGGGCTGGGGCGACCGGGGCGATCGGGACAACCGGGGCATGGCGCGGCCCGATGACGCGGCGCCGCCGCTGGACTTCGCGCTCGCCGGGCTGCCGGACTGGCCAGGCATTCCCGCCGCGGAGCGGATCCGGCTGCTGCTGCGGCACCCGCTGTCGCTGACGAGGCGCCGGAACAGGGAACTCGCGGGCATCGCGGTGTACGGGGAGGACGGCCGGGACGCGTTCGAGACGGCCCTGGCCGCAGACCTCGCGACCGTGCACCCCGCGCACCCGGATGGCGCCGCGGCCCCCGAGACCGGGAATCGCCATGGGCTGGCGAGCCAGTTGGCGGAAGCCACGAGAACGCCGGACTGCCTAGCCGACTGGCTCGTCGCGGTCCTCGAGCGGGCGGTGACCGGATAGCATCGGCCGCGATGGAATTCAGCAACCAGCGTTCCAGGCTCCCGATGCGCGCCAGGCTCGCGACCACGGTCGGCGGTGCCGCCGCGACGGTTTCCCGCCTTGCCGGAAAGGGTGACGGCTCGGTCATCGGTGGCATCATCGGCCTGCGGCTCGAGCCCAGCCTGCTGTCGATACTCGCCGCGGACCGCCAAGTCGTCCTGGTCACGGGCACCAACGGCAAGACCACGACCACGCGGCTCATCACCGCGGCGCTAGCCCCGCTCGGCCAGGGCATCGCGTCGAACATCTACGGGGCGAACATGGAGGCCGGGCTGACCTCGGCGCTCAGCCGGGCGCCGGACGCGCCGCTCGCCGTCCTGGAGACCGACGAGAAGTACATCCCGGCGATGGTCAAGGCGACCAACCCGAAGGTGGTCGTGCTCCTCAATCTGAGTCGCGACCAGATGGACAGGGCCGCGGAGATCTGGCTCCTCGCGCGCCGCTGGCGGGAGGCGCTGGCCAGCGCGCCCGGCTGCCGGGTGGTGGCCAACGCGGACGACCCGCTGGTCGCCTGGGCGGCGAGCGGGGCCCGGCAGGTCACCTGGGTGGCCGCGGGGCAGCGCTGGCGGGAAGACTCCTGGTGCTGCCCGAACTGCGGTTCCCACCTGCGCCGGGACGCCGATGACTGGGCCTGCGGGGAATGCGGCGGCCGGCGTCCTCCAGTCACCTGGATGCTGTACGGCGACCAGGTAATCGACCCGTCGGGACAGGCCACGCCGCTCGAGCTGGCGCTGCCCGGCCGGGCTAACGCGTCCAACGCGGTCATCGCGCTCGCGGTGGCGGAAGCGTTCGGCGTGCACATGCCGCAGGCGCTCCGCGAGCTGCGCGCCGTGACCTCGGTGGCAGGCCGGTACACGCAGGTGAACCGGCGAGGCTTCGACATCCGGCTGCTGCTCGCCAAGAACCCGGCCGGCTGGCTGGAAGCGCTCGACGTGCTCGCGCCGCCACCGGCCGCCGTCCTCCTGTCGGTGAACGCGCAGGGACCGGACGGCCGCGACACCTCATGGCTGTGGGACGTGGACTACCGTCGGCTGCGCGGCAGGAACGTGCTCGTCGGCGGCGAGCGGAAGCTCGACCTGGCGCTCCGGCTGGAGGCCGACGAAGTGCCGTTCCGCCTGGTCAACGACATCGACGAGGCCATCGACGGGGCTCGGGCGCTTGGGTCCCCGAGCCTCGAGGTGCTCGCGAACTACACCGCGTTCCAGCAGTACCGGGCCGTCCTCGGGAGGACACAGTGATGCGGAGGGCACAATAATGCGGCCACTGCGCTTGGTCTGGATCTACCCCGACCTGCTCAGCACCTACGGCGACCGCGGCAACCTGCTCGTGCTCGAGCGCCGCGCCCGGCTGCGCGGGATGCCGGTCGAGTGGGCCGAAGTGCACGCCAACCAGCCGGTACCGCGCGACGGCGACATCTACTTGATGGGCGGCGGCGAGGACCTGCCGCAGACGCTGGCCACCCGCCGGCTGCAGGCCGACGGGGGGCTGCAAGCGGCGGCGAGCCGCGGGGCCGTGGTGTTCGCGGTGTGCGCCGGTTACCAGATGCTCGGCATGGAGTTCGGCGGCGCGGACGACACCCAGGTCCAGGGCCTTGGCCTGCTCGACATCCGCAGCGGGCGCGGCGACCGCCGCGCCGTGGGCGAGATCGTCGCCGACGTGGATCCGGCGCTCAACGTGCCGCAGCTCACCGGGTTCGAGAACCATCAGGGCGTCACCCGGCTCGGCCCGGGTGCCAGGCCGCTGGCGCGCACCTCCCTGGGGACCGGCAACGGAGATGGCACCGAGGGCGCCTACGCGGGCCGGGTGCTCGGCACCTACCTGCACGGCCCGGCCCTCGTCCGCAACCCCGGACTCGCCGACCTGCTGCTGTTCTGGGCCGCCGGGCCGCTTCCGCCGCTGCCACCGCAGGCCGAGGACCTGGCTCAGCGCCTCCGCGACGAGCGCCTCGCGGCGGTCACCCCGGCGCAATAGCGCCGTCGCCAGCAGCCCGTCAGTAGACGAGGGCCTGGGCGCCCTCGACCATGATTTCGGCGACGAAGGTCGCCGCGCCCGCGATCCGCACGCCCTCGATAACGTCCTCGGGCGTGATGTCCCGCCGGGCGGCGCACTGGCTGCAGACGGTCACCGTGCCGAGCGCGAGTACCGAGGACAGCAGGCCTTCGAGGGGCGCCGCGTGCGGTAGCGAGAAGTCCGCGGCGCGGCCGGGCAGCGAGAACCAGGCGGCTTCGCCGGTCAGCCACAGGGATACTTGCACGCCGCTGGCGACGGCGGCCGCCGCGACCGTGAAGGCCTGGTTGCAGCGCTCGGGGTCGTCCTTGCCGGCCGTGGCCTTGATCACAAGAGTCCGCTCCACGCCTGAACTTTAGCCTCCGGCGTGCCGCACGGCACAATGCGGACACCACGCATTAGGCTCCCGTGATGTGAACGGCATGCTGAGCGCGGCGATCATGATCCTCGCCTACGCTGTGGTCGCCATCGCCGCCGGGTACGTGGCGGTCAAGGTGATCCGGGGCGGACCGCATGGAGGCTGATGATCGCATGGTTGACAACAGCGCTGATAACAGCAAGGAAGAGGCCAGCAGCAGGAGCAGCAGTAACGGCCCGCCGGAAGAACACCCGGCGATCGCACCCCTGAGCTTCCTGCTCGGCCGGTGGGAAGGCGCCGGCGTCGGCGGCTACCCCACGATCGAGAGCTTCCGGTTCGGCCAGGAGATCGTCTTCAGCCACATCGGCAAGCCGTACCTGATCTACAACAGCCGCAGCTGGCGGCTCGACGACGACGGCAACAAGCTCGAGCCGCTGGCGTCGGAATCCGGGTTCTGGCGCCCGCAGCCGGATAACAAGGTCGAGGTGCTGCTCGCCCACCCGACCGGCATCGTGGAGATCTACCTAGGCGAGGTGAGCGGGACCAGGATCGATCTGGCCACCGACGTGGTCGCCCGCACCGAGACGGCGAAGTCGGTCACCGCGGGCAAGCGCCTCTACGGAAAGATCGGCGACGACCTCGCCTACGCCTACGACATGGCGGCGATGGGACAGCCGCTCCAGCCGCACCTGTCCGCCCAGCTCAAGTGGGTCTGGACGGAGTAAGCCGCGCTAGCCGGCTATCGAGTCAGCGGCAGCGACATCATCCGTGGAGATGACCCTCTCCACCACCGGTCGTAGCTGAAAATCGCCGGTCACGCCGACGCGCGCCCCGGTGCCTTCCGAGTTACCTGGACCTATGAATTCCCAGGAACCTGAGGAGGGATCGGGGATGATCGAAGCACAGGGTCTAACGAAACGTTACGGGGACAAGGTAGCCGTCGACGACTTGTCGTTCACGGTGCGGCCTGGCCGGGTTACCGGCTTCCTCGGGCCGAATGGCGCTGGCAAGAGCACGACCATGCGGATGATCCTCGGGCTCGACCGCCCGACCGCCGGGTCTGTCACCGTCGCCGGCAAGCCGTTCGCCCAGTTGTACAGCCCAATGCGCGAGGTCGGCGCGCTGCTGGACGCCAAGGCGGTGCACGGCGGCCGCAGCGCGTACCACCACCTGCTGTGCCTGGCGCAGACCAACAGCATCCCACGCAAACGGGTCGATGAGGTCATCGGCATCGTCGGGCTCGAGGACGTGGCCGGCAAGCGGTCCAAAGGCTTCTCGCTGGGCATGAGCCAGCGGCTTGGCATCGCCGCGGCGCTGCTCGGCGACCCGGACGTGCTCATGTTCGACGAGCCGGTCAACG
>Ga0335072_10013887_pt1 | contig 11452 bp, 4 predicted proteins | sample Lox_Sample_21_FD_206725 | JGI IMG/M metagenome (GOLD analysis project Ga0335072, IMG submission 206725) | Soil microbial communities from Loxahatchee National Wildlife Refuge, Florida, United States - Lox_Sample_2.1 | ecosystem: Environmental > Terrestrial > Soil > Wetlands | place: USA: Florida...
GCGACATCGATCTCTCCAAACGATCTTGCAGTACCGCATCATCAAGAACCGAATAGCCGCTCTCTTCAAGTAGGTCATCGAGCGATTGGTCCTGGACTTTCTTCTCCACATCGCTCACTGCCTCTGATGCATCCTTGCCGAGATTTTGCTCAGCTGTGTCAGCACTGTCTGCCGCATTCGCAGTCGTCACAAGTGGGTCGGCAGCTTCCATAGCTGCTCTCCGCTGTTCCTCTTGGCGTTGTTCCAAGTATTGCTTGATCTCCTGCCGCCACCTGCGCCGTTCAATCTTGGTGACATAGGCAGCCATGGCGAGATCTTCCTTGTGTTTGAATAAAGGATCCAAAAGTTCGTTGATACCCTGTTGAGTTACTTGGTACAAGATGTCCTTCCCGAAATCTTTTTCCGCTTCGGGTATCCTATAGTGGCGTAAGCGCTCAGCGAGCAGCTTTGAACGGCCAGCATAGTCTTTCTCAGATCCGTCTGTCTGACGTACGGGTAGCTTTGTAGAAGCTAGATTCGGGGATGCCGTGTCGTGGTCCTCTGGTGGTTCGCCATTACTCATTCCAGAATGGTTATTGGCCTCGCCTGCTTGTGCAGTATCATGATCGATAATTTGCTGCACTTCTTTGAGATCTTCCGGCGCTATCGCGCCTTCTTCTTCGTCCGTGTAGAAGTCCCTGCGTTGCCATCGCTCTTTGATTGCGTCGTTTCGAGCTTCACTGACTGGTTGGCCGTTGTACGTAAATTCGACTTCTCGTGTGATATTGGCGCCAGTGCTAGGTTGCACATTGATAGACATCCCAGACACGGATACAGGATCCCCAGTGTTTTGGTCGAGTGGGAAGCCGGCGTTAAGCTCCCATGCGTTGCCAACAACAATAGAACGACTTATTTGATCTTTTCCGTCGTCCTGCGTAGGTGCTTGTCCGTCCCTTCGATCGCCGAAAAGATTCTTTGATTTCTCGTGCGTGACTCGATCTCCCGGAGGGATGGAGGAACCGAATGCAGCGCTAAGTGGCTGGCTTGAGCTTATGAGGTCAATCGACCCATCAACTGTAAGATCTTCATCTGCCTGCTGCACGGCAAGCAGATCACGCGTGATGTCTTTTTGAATGGCATAAAATGCCCGGAACATTCTCAGAAAGTCTTTCCTCGAGACAAAGCCATCGTCGTCGATGTCATAGCCGTCAAAGACTTTTCTGAGCTTGTTAACATCCTTGATTTTGCCGTACAGCGTTGCAAGGCCTTTAAGAAATTCCTCAAAGCCGATCAAGCCGTCGCGGTTGGTGTCATAAAATGCGAACATGCGATCGTAAATCAGGTTAGGTTTTGGTGGCGTAACCGAAATCAACGGGGTGAACGTCTTGTCGAAAGCCCGACGGTTGATGGCGGCGCCGAGGCGATTGGGATCTGCCTCCCATCGCTCATCCGCCAGGCAGCTGAATTGGTCGTAGAGTGCATCGATTTCGTGAAGCTCAAACTCCGTTTCTTTGACCATGCGTTGGCGAAATTCGTGCCGCAGACTTCGCAGCATGAGCTGCGGTCTCCCCGGGTAGACTACCGGCTGATACTGTCGCGGATTGCCTAGAAATGGCGCAGGAATTCTGACTTTGTAGAAGAGGTGCGTCTTGTCGTGCATGGATTGAGCCTCGCAATCTGAACATAAATCGTAGTCTGCGCAATTTGCGCATCGCCATCTTATTCCGCGGATGGGCTTGCTGTCGCATTGGTTACACTTGACGCCGCGATGAACGTAACCTTCCTCCCGTGACTGGTGCTCAGCTATGTAATAGAGCATTTGCTTCAGGTTCTGACCCTCTCGTGAAGTTGAAGGGCCGGGGACATCGCTAAGATCCGTGCCGGCAACAGTCGGCGCATCTTCGTTTTGTACCGAAATCGTCGGTGGCGGTGGAGCCTCTGCATGGTTTGCGGTCTCCAATTCAAATCTGTTTATCGCATATGCGATGGCATCCTGAGCAATATCAAGGCCTACAAGGTGCTCCGTCATGCTCTCGCGAGAAGCACCGGCCAAGCAATTTTGCCAGAGCCACCCGTACGCAAACTCGCCTTGAAAAGACCGCAGTTGTTCCTCGGTAAACTCGTAGCCTGGCAATTGGAACGCTTCACGGAGAGCTTCCAGTGATGCCACACTCGCGCGTGTTAAAGGCCGCGTATGGGCGGTTCCCTCAACTACAACTTGCATGTTGCCATATGCCTGCGGATCCCCCAGTGGAGTGGCTCTTTGATCCCGTGCAAGTTCTCTATCTGAGATTTCAGACGCACGTTCACTCTCTCGTGGATGCTCCGCGCGGGGAGACCTTCGTCGGCGATAGACGGCATTGCTTCGATGAAGGGGAGGAGGTGGTGCAGCTTGGTAGCTTCTGTACGCGGCGTAGCAACCAAAAGCTGCCAGGAGACCCGAGATGGTTAGGACAACAGGCTGATATCGCGATAGCGACGAGGACATGACAGAACTATGTGCCATGGCGAGGCGTATTCTGGGTTGCCGTTGCAGTGAGATGCCGCTCGAAATGAACCGCTCGTTCTTTGCAGTCGGAACACAACATATCGAGAAGAAGAGTCAACAGCGCAAACCTGAGAAGTAGCGAGGAGAGACACCAACGTGAGATGAGGAAGGTGGTGCTCGATGGGAGGGTCGTTGGTTTAAGAAATAAATTTATTCTTGATGTGCTGTACTCACGAAAGCGCGATTCAGGGTCTCATCACAGTTCAGCCACAGCTCGGAGTGATCCGTTACGCAACTGGCGGAGCGAAGTGCGAGCCGTCCACGCTTTTTATGCGGTACCGCAGGGCATTTAGACATTTTACAAGCTCCTAGGAAATATCTTTGGCGACATGTTGGTGGCCCATGGTCGCGATTTTTCAGGGCTGAAAGCTTCAAAATAAATTTCAACCGAGCCAAGGTGGACGAGAGATGAGAGTTTGATTCTTCTTCTCTGATTCTATATTGCGCGACGGGGTATCAAACGCGGTATACACTTTTTCAACTCATTGCTGTTCGACCAAGCGACGTTGATCGGGGTGTTCATGGTGGACGACATCGTCACATCGAACACACAGTTCCGCTCCTTGGGGTGCCAGATACCTCCAGCACCGGGCACATTTGTGCGAGACTGGCTTGACAACCCTGATCTTTGCCTTCAGGTTTGTATCAAGCTCGAAATCGTGGTCTGTGGCGGCACCATTCGTTTTTATGCTGTCGAACGTCAAGTCTTCCTGGTGGATGACTACTCGACTAACCACGAAAAGGGCAGCAAGCTGCGTCTCCATGTCCTTCTTGAAAATGCCTGCGAGAATAGAATCTTGGGCAGACGTCGTCGGAAGAAGAATATGCACATCCGACTCCAATCCGCTGCCAATCAGTTTCTTCGCTCGAAGCACCTCTTGTGCCAGTTTGATCGCTTCATTAGTCCTTTGCAGATACTGCAAAGTCTTTTCCGGCTTTTCATGACCCTGCCCCGTTGCCTCCAGCCTCCAAACTCGGCGTAACGGTTGTGTATCCGCGCTTTTGATCTGGGCTGGTGCGTGATCCCAAACTTCCGCCGCGAGCAATGGTGTAATAGGCCCAAGCATGACGAGAAGTTTGTTTAATATCTCGTAGAGCACGCGCTGAGCAGGTAATCGCTCCTCTCTTGAGCCAGTGTAGAGGCGATCTTTCAGTGTTTCGAAGTAGAACGCGGACAGATCGAGGTTAACATATCGATTTATCGCGTTTACAGCCTTAAAAAATTCGTACTTCGCAAAGTATGCATAGACTTCTCTCTCGGCTTTCTGAAGCTGATACAAAGCAAGCGTGTCGACAAGCTCGTTCGGATTAGGCAAAAGCTGTTGTTCCGTCGAAGGGTGATAGTCGGAGAGCGCTCCGAGAAGCCATTTGAAGGTAACTCTGTATTTGTGCAAAGACTGGTACACGCTCTGTAGCACAAGCTGCCCGATTATGACATCTCGTGTGTAGTCACTGCTCGCAACCCAAAGACGTAGTGCATCTGGGCCTAGCGAGTCGTATATTGGTTTTGCTCGCTTCGTTGAGTGCTGTTGCTCCTGCTGTTTCCGCGATTTCATCGGCGGCAGTAGCGTACCGTTTATTATCTCGTCAGGTGTGATTGTATTCCCAATGCTCTTACTCATTTTACGGAGATCTTGATCCAGAGTAAAGCCATGGGTGATGAGCTTTCTGAAAGGCGCTTTCGGCGGGTGTTGGTTGAAGGCTTGCTGGTGAGCGATGTGCGCCAATAGTGACGACTGGAACCAACCGCGATGTTGGTCTGAGCCTTCAAGGTAAACATCTGCCAGCGCCTCGCCATTTTCTCTCGGTTGCAGCAGTGTCCAGCTTGTACCGCTGTCGAACCACACGTCCATTGTGTCTCTTCCACGCTCGTATCTACCAGCAGGAAGCCAATCTGGAATCCATGCTGCTTCATCTGGCGCATCGTTGAACCAAGCGTCAATGCCACGCTCTTCGATGCGCTTCAAGATGTGATCTATTGTTCGGCCATTCATGACCGCTTCTCGATCATGCTCGGTGATGCGATACAATGTCGGGATTGGTACTCCCCAGGCCCGTTGCCTCGAGATACACCACTGGCTTCTACTCTTCGTGAAGCTTTCTAGTCTGGTTCTGCTTGTATCCGGGATGAATTCCACGTTTTCCAACGATTTCAAAGCGTCGCCCTTAAGGCTGCCCACATCCGCAAACCACTGCTTTGTCGCTCGGATAATAACAGGTTCTTTTGTGCGCCAGTCAATCGGATACTTGTGTATAATGTCGTGCTCTGCAATAATCCGCTTGCCAAAGCTAGTGTCTCGTTGTTCCAGTGAATGCAACAGATCGAGAACTGCCCGCGTTCCATCAGTAAGTACGTCCTTGCCAGTCAGCCTCATAGCATCGTCATTGGGTAATGTGTTTGCAGTGAATCTGCCCTTATCATCGACTGGTGCAAAGGCCGGTATTCCAAGTGGTTGGCAGAGGTTATAGTCGTCCATTCCATGGCCTGGAGCCATGTGAACAAGACCAGAACCAGACTCTGACGAAACCCAGTCGGCGTGGTAGACGCGTTTCGGCGCTGATGCACCACATGGGTTTCGGTAGATCGTTCCATCTGTAAGCTCCGAGCCCAAAATTCCATCAGCAACAATTTCGGGTGAGATATCGTTTCCCAGCACAGAACGCAAATACTCGAGTCTGCTCTTGGCCAGAATCATCTGATGAGCAGTCCCGTCTCCTAGTGTGACTACACAATACTCCAAATCTTTGTGGCATGCGATCGCCAAATTAGCCGGTAGCGTCCAGGGCGTAGTAGTCCAAATCAGCAATCCCAAATTTTCAGGAAGAAGATCAAATCTCTTGGTTATGCTCTCCGGAATCCTCACAACCGGACACCGCACAAACGCCGCCGTACTCTTGTGATTATCGTCGTATTCGAGCTCCGCCTCGGCCAGCGCAGTTCCAGAGCTAGGACTCCAGTAAACGGGCTTAAACTCCTGCGCGATTAAGCCTTTGTCTACCATCTCCTTGAAGATGCCCAACTGCCTGAGCACATAGCTCTGGTCCATAGTCCGCCACGCGCTCTCCCACTCGCCCATAACGGCCCACTCCCGAAACCCAGCTCTTTGTATCTCGACAGTGCGCTCAGCCAGGCGCCTAGCCGCCTGCCGGACAGCGGCCGGCGTCAGAGCATCGTGCGTGGTGTGCAGGGCCTGCAGGGCCTTGACCTCAATGGGCAAGCCATGGCAGTCCCAGCCAGGGACATAGGACACGCGCTTGCCGCGCGCGACCTCGAAACGGCAGATGATGTCCTTAAGGATCTTATTGAGGGCGTGTCCGACGTGCAGCTCGCCGTTGGCGTATGGCGGCCCGTCGTGCAACACGAATTGGCCGTGGCCTGCTGCCGCCGTTCGCGTCCGCTGCTGCCATGCGTACAGCTCGTCAGTGCTTTGCTTGAGGTATGGCGACGGCAATGGGGGTCGCGCAGGGAGGGTCGACCGCGGGAGGTGTAGCGTTTTGGACCATGAGAGGAGGGGACGAGTCGGGAGGAGCATTGACGGGTCGGCGTCCTGAGAGACGAATGAAGCTGCGGAGTTGGAGATGGAGGTTTCCGAATTCGACATTTTCGGACGAGGCTCCCAGGCGATAAGGCTGAGGCACAAGATTCGATCCAAAACAGCTCTCAAGACAGTGTACAGATATTCTTAGTACGGAGCATACGTTCTTCAGCTCGAATCAGACTAGAAATGTCCGGCCAGAACGCAGACTCTTAATTGCATTTAGGCCAATACCTGCCGAAAGCAGAGCAGTTCCTCCAGCCTTGGTCGACACGACTTCGGATGTTGATCGGCTAATCAGCAAAGTCTCATGGATCTACGCTCACGGAGATAAATCTTTTTAGAGCTAAGCTATGTGGTCTATCCAGTGGCCGTGCCTCTCCAGTTCTTTGGTGCGGAAAAATGCCCCTTATCCAGCCTTCGATGCAGTCATACGTCGCCTCAATCAACGCAAGAAACGCCAACTCCGATCGTACTCTAGTAGATCTGCACCTGGCAAACACTTCCGTTTCTCAAAACTTCGAAAATCATGCCGGGGTAGCCACCGAAAAATTGCGCCTGTCCTGCGTCTGCAATCACGCCCAGACCCTCTACGCTGCCGCCATCTTTTGCCCTACTCTTTGCTTTGCCAGAAGAATTGGCAGGCCGCCGCATCTCGTCGTCGTCATCTCCTTCCCAGCCGCCGAGCAACTCTCCGCTGCCGCCCATCGAGTCCGAGGCAGACGCTCCTCCCCAGCCACGGTTGATGGCCATGGGTTGCTGCATGCTCTTTTCTTCTTCGTCGTTCTTGTAGGTTCCCTTGAATACCTCCTTGAGGCGGTTGTTGATATCCTGCCAATTCATTTCACTGGTCAGTGGGTCTTTGTACACACCATCCGGCGACGGAGTGTGGCAGATTTCCCATCGGAGGCGGCGGTGTCGGTTGAACGCGTGGCTGAACGGGATGTTGCCGTGTATCAGAAGCTTGGTGGCAACAGGAGTCCAGCCTAGCACGGGCACAGAATTGAGGCGTTTGTCTCGCATGGCTGTTGTATCGGCATCAGTACTAGAGTGAGATGTAGGCCCAACGACTGGTTGCTCACGCGGTGCGGTAGGAGAAGGACAAGAAATAGGGCGTGCGTGTGACGAGATCAAGATATCGAAGCCATGGTCGTAATAATTCCAAAATTCCTCTCCCTCATCGTCATCGTTGATCTCTGCATCATCTAAAAATTCTTCTTCGTCGTCTGTTTCAGCGGCGCTAGAAGGTGCCTGAGCAGAACCCCAAGATTCTGGTTTGAAGTCCTGCTTCGAACTGCTGCGCCGCGAGCGAGAATGGCTTTCGGTGCGTGGACGATGCGCAGACGCGGGTTTGGGTTTGCGGTATATGTCGTCGGGCGGCCCAATGATTGTAATGAGATCTTGCGGTGTCGTTTCGCTCAATGTTATCCAGAAGCTGCGTGCGTTCTTGCGCACTAGCTCGATGCGACCTTCACCGTGAATTCGCACAAGCTCAATCTCTTTCACCATCCTGGCATAATCAGCGCGGGTGGCGCCGAGGACGGGGCGGCGGGGAAAGGGCATATCCATCGTGAATATCTGACCGCGAACTTTGGGCCAGGACTCGCCATGGTAGATGCACATGGCGCACGCAGGTTTGACCGCGCTGGTGTCCAAGAAGTTGACGGCTGCAGCCCAGTCACTGTTTAGGCTTTCTTTCCACGTTCCAGTCTGCACCGGAAATTTGAACGACACGCCAGGATACGAAAGTGAGAACCAGTCGGACCTCTTTTCTGAGTCCTTGTTCTCGACAAACTCTCCAGGCGTGGCAGGTCCAAATTGCTTGTAGATGCTCTTGAACGTAGGTCCCCTCTGGCTCTTTGGACGATCTTGCTTGAGAATGTCCTTGCCATCGTAGGTGTATCTCGCTTTAGTGAAATCCGTCACCTCAATCATGCGCAATCTTTGCTCTGGGCCATCGAAGCGCAGTTGCAGCCCGCGCTCGAAGAGCTCAAGAATGATGGGCACAGTAACTGGATGTTGATCATCAGCGAACACGTTAACTTTTCCCAGTTCCTTCCTGACGTGTATGCGATGTAGGACGTGGTGGAGAGTAGCTCCAAGAACTATAGTCAGTGAGCAGCCAGTTATCGCTGGACACGGTGGCATTCTGAGGATTTGCGTCTTCTTACCAAACAAGCCCACTGACGTTCCCTGAATCACCTCAGCCTCCATAGTGAAGAAGAAGACGGGGTTCTCAAGAGAGAAAGTATCGAAATGAGCTCCTGCTTCCGAGCACAAGTCAACGTAGTCGTCTTCCGGATCGCAGTTGGAGTCATCCGGGAGCTTTGAGTCGGCGACACCATTCTTGGGAACCTCGCGCAATAAGACTCCTGCGATCAGGCCGCCATAGAAGACTGAGATGGCATAGTTAGAGTTTGTCACGGGAGAAATCGCGTTGTCTTGGTTGCTGCAGAGGTCGTTGTCACGAGCCCCGTGCTTGATGGCCTTGTGTCTTTGGCGTTGAGCTGCTCCGAGAGGGGGAGCCATTTCATGAGGCGGAGGCGCTCCGATTGGCTGAAGCTTGCCAACGAAAACTCTACCTCCAGATATCAGCTAGCAAACGCCAGAGGCAGTCGACAATTAGATTTCGGAATGGATAGAAATCTCGTTTGCTGTTCGTTTGTATTTCAGGCACATTTGTGACTCTTTCACGCCATCTAACTCCAGCAAGAACGGCACAACGGCAAGGCAGGTACCGAGATAGACTTGGAAGCAACGACAAGCTCTAGATCATGAGCAGCCACTCTCTCAAGAATGAAGAGGTCCTGAGAACTCGCTCCTGGTTTCTACGCAGCAAGTGCAATCAAATTTGACTACGAATTCAGAAGCTGGCGATGCTTCTTCGGGCCTTGACTATATTGGTGCCTTGTGGCCTCAAATAGGCACTGATCGCGTTGCCTATTCCGGTTCTCTATTTACAAACACAACCGCAAGCCAGATCCCGGTCCGTTCTGCTTGCACTACATCTTCCCCTCCGACACTGCAGCTCCATATCTTCGGGCGCGACATACCTTGCCAGCGCCATGAACAAACCAACTTCCAGATCCCGCATTATGCCTCCGCCAAAGAAACCAGCCGGCATTTCGCGCGCCCAATCGTCGACTCCAGCTTTAAATGGTCGCGCATCTCCTGCCGACTCGATCGTCTCTTCGACATCGCGAGCTCGCTCTCCTCCAGGTCAGACTAACGGCGTAAAGCGCAAAGACCGTGACTTCGACGACGATGACTACTCGTCCGAAACAAATATCAATGTTGTTGTGCGGTGTCGAGGACGAAGCGACCGCGAAGTTCGGGAGAACAGCGGCGTTGTCGTCAGTACCGATGGCGTCAAAGGAAGAACAGTTGAATTGTCTATGGGACCAAGTGCTTTAAGCAACAAGACGTACCATTTCGACAAGGTATTCAGTCCGGCGGCGGACCAAATTATGATCTTTGATGCAGTTGTTGCCCCGATCTTAGACGAGGTGCGTGTTTCTTCTTCAATCGGCTTCATTTGCTAACCGTCCTATAACAGGTGCTAGCCGGATTTAATTGTACAATCTTCGCTTATGGCCAAACTGGCACCGGCAAGACTTACACGATGTCTGGAGATATCAGCGACACACTTCCGCTGCCAGATAATGCTGGTATCATTCCTCGAGTATTACACGCGCTTTTTGCGAAACTTGAGGGCGCTGGTGCCGACGCGGTAGCTGAAAACTCTGTCAAGGTCTCGTTCATTGAGCTCTACAACGAAGAGTTGCGCGATCTTCTCTCAGCCGACGACACCGTCAAACTGCGAATGTACGAAGAGACGCGACAAGTCAAAGGCGGATCACAGAGCACGGCAACTTTGGTCCAAGGCATGGAAGAGGCGCACATTCAGACCGCCTCAAAGGGCCTACAGCTCCTGCGCAACGGCTCACACAAGCGTCAAGTTGCGGCAACAAAATGCAACGACCTATCTTCGCGTTCGCACACCGTGTTCACCATCACTGTGTACATGAAGCGAACCTCAGACACTGGTGAAGACTATGTCTCGGCTGGCAAACTGAACCTTGTCGATCTCGCAGGCAGCGAGAACATCCAACGATCCGGCGCCGAGAACAAACACGCGGCGGAAGCGGGATTGATCAACAAATCGCTGCTCACTCTAGGCCGCGTCATCAACGCTCTCGTGGACAAGAAAAGTCACATCCCCTATCGCGAGTCGAAGCTGACACGACTACTGCAAGACTCCTTGGGTGGCAGGACGAAGACATGCATTATTGCCACTTTGAGTCCAGCGAAAAGTAACCTCGAGGAGACCATCAGCACTCTGGACTACGCATTCCGAGCCAAGAATATCAGAAACAAGCCACAGATCAATGCCACCGTCACCAAAAAGACGCTGCTCAAAGAGTTCACATCAGAGATCGAAAAGCTGAAGGCTGAGCTTGTCGCAACGAGGCAGCGCAACGGCGTTTACCTTACACAGGAGAGCTACGATGAAATGGTGACCGAAAGCGAAAGCAGGAGGATCCTGAGCGAGGAGATGAAGGACAAAGTCGAAGCCATGGAGGTTAACCTGAGGAACAAAGTCCAGGAGCTTTTCCAGTTGACGACGAGATTTATGGGCCTGAAGAAGGAGAGTGACACAACCAAAGCCATGTTGGAGGGAACAAAAAGTATTCTGGAGAAGACAGAAAGCGTGCTGGAGCATACCAAGACGGCGCTCCATGAAGAGGAAGTGTTGAGGGCCGCGCATGAGAGGACAGAGGAGCGTCTTGCAGATATCGGTCACAGTCTGATCGACACCATTGGCGATGCCCAAAGGGACGTCACCGGCTTGAATGCTAAGTTGAGAAGACGAAGCGACTTGCATTCTAACAATCGTCAACAATGGAGCGCCACGCAGGCGCAAGTCGCAGAGGCAACTCATCTGGTCGAAAAGCGGCTACATCACTTCCAGTCTGAGCAAAACGGGCTCATTGGCAAGCTCAGCGAACGTATGGACGCTTTTGTTCATGCCGAATTGCAAAAGCTCGAGAGCACTCAGCAGTTTTTGCAACAAAAGACCGACGCGTTCGAACGGTCTCGCGGTGAAGTGAACGAACACATCGCAAAGTCAAGAGACGAGCTCAACTCCGTCCTGGAAGAGATCAAATCGCTTCGGGAAGACGTAAAGCAGAAAGTCGGCGCAGGCTTGAACGAGCTCTCTGCTGCTGCTAAACGAATTTCGGAAGGCATTATTACGGAAGTCGACGCATTCCAGACTCAGCTACACTCATCCTACGCTTCACTAGGAAGGGACTTTAAGTGCACGTTCGATGATCTCGTCCGAGAGCTCAGCGAGCAGCGAGAAGAATCGAAGAAGGTTCAGGACACA
>Ga0335072_10013888_pt1 | contig 11450 bp, 5 predicted proteins | sample Lox_Sample_21_FD_206725 | JGI IMG/M metagenome (GOLD analysis project Ga0335072, IMG submission 206725) | Soil microbial communities from Loxahatchee National Wildlife Refuge, Florida, United States - Lox_Sample_2.1 | ecosystem: Environmental > Terrestrial > Soil > Wetlands | place: USA: Florida...
GAGCCGGCGCGGTCAGCCATTGCGGTCTGCGTCGGGCTGCCGTTGACCACGAACGCACCGCTCACGGCCGCGGCGCCGTTCGCCAGCGCCAGCCCTAATATGTCTGCGTCCTCATCGAGTCGCTCCTCATGGCGTGTGGCGGCGGCGCGCGCGGTGGCCGCACTCTGCGCCAGGATCACGACGAAGCAGGATGCGGCGACCGGCAGCAGCTGGAGTGTCTGGCTCCAGGTCGCCAACGTCAGACCGAGCGCCGGCAGGCCGCCCCGGATCGTACCTATCGTCGCCAACCCGAGCGTTGCGGCGCCCCACGCCCGGCAGGCGAGAATCGCCGCCACGACCAGCACCAGCGAAACGGGAACCTTCGGCGCGATCCGTCGCCCGGCGAAGATCGCCGCGACCACGAGTGCCGAAAGCATCACCGTGGGCCGGCTCGCATGGGGAAGTCCCTGCGCCAGCTCCCACGCCTGCATGACCGAGTTGCGCGCGTCGACGGCGATCGCCGTCATGTCCGCGAGCATCGCGATGGCGACCTGCACGCCCACGCCGGTGAGAAATCCGACCAGCACCGTACGCGACAGGAAATCGGCGAGGAAGCCGAGTCTGAAGATGCGCGCCACAACGAGCATGACCGCCACCAGGAGCGCGGTCGTGGAGGCCAACGCAAGATAATGCGCGCTGCCGGGGGTGGCCATGTGGCTCAGCGCGCCCGCGAGAATTGCCGCCGTGCCGGAATCCGCCGCCACGACGAGATGCCGCGAGGAGCCGAGCAGCGCGAAAGCGATCGGCGCCAGCAGCGCGGTGTAGAGGCCCGTGATCAACGGCATCCCCGCGATACGGGCGTACCCCAGGAGCTGGGGAATGTTCATGGATGCCAGCGTGATGCCCGCCAGGACATCGCGCAGCGCTCCCCGGTCGCCGACAGGCCGCGCAGCCTCGAACATCAGATTGTGACGTCCCGCATCCGCTCGAGAACGTAGCGGCGAATATCGAGACTCGTGTCCTCCATCGGAGCATACCAGCCGTGCCCGTGAACACGGGCGCTGATGCCCTGCTGCACGGCCTCGCAGATCACCCAGTCCTGGCGGTTGACGTGATCCCAGAAGGTGGTCGTATCGCTCGGGTCGAAGTCGCTCTTGGCGAGCTCATAGGGCTCGAACAGAAAGTGACAGATGATGCGCGTCTGCGTGGCGCTGAGCGGCTGCAGGATGAAAGCCGCCACGTGATCGCAGGCGAGGCTCACCCAGAGATTCGGATACACGAGCTCGCCTTTGTGGCGCACCTGCTCGTCCGCGTTCAGCCCGGGAAATGCACGCCGCCTGGTCGTACCGGACGCGGTGAACGTGTACGCCCCCTGCCGATGCGGTATGCCGCGCTCCCAGTCGAGGCTCGCGCCCCCATGCTCCCTGAACGCCGGCACGACGGCGCAGAGCTCCGGATGCACCCCGGCACAGTGGTAGCACTCGTTATAGTTCTCGCACAGCACTTTCCAGTTGGCCGCCACCTCGTACGTGATGGTGTGACCGATGCGCAGGCCACTCAGCGGGTAGCGCGCGATGCGGGCCGGTATCGGCCCCAGCTGCTCCTCGAGCGTGCCCGCCCCCGCCGGTGTGAGATTGAGGAACACGAAGCCGCCCCAGCAGGAGAGGCCCACCGGATACAGGCTGAAGAGTGTCTTGTCGAAACCCGCGTCGGCGCTCAGGTGCGGCGCGGCAACCAGCTTGCCATCGAGATCGTAGCTCCACTGATGGTAGGGACAGGTGATGCGCCCGCCGGCCAGGCCGCCGCGCAGGAGCGGTGCGCCGCCGTTGGCGGAAGTTGTTTGTTCCCGACACAGACGGGAGCCGCGATGACGGCAGGTGTTGTAGAACGCGCGCAGCAGCCCTTCGCGGTTCCGCACCACGATCAGACTTTCGCCGAGCACGTCGAACACCCGGTAGTCTCCGGGCCCCGCGAGCTCTTCCTCGCGCGCGACGCAAATCCAGTCCCGGCAGAAGATCCGCTCTTTCTCCAGCGCGAACACGTCGGCGGAGCGGTACCACGTCGAGGGCAGGCTCGGCTCGAGGCCCGCGACTCCGGCTTGCTTCTCGGTCATGAAGTCTCCCAGCAGGAGAACCGCTGCAGGCAGTCTCCGAGACTGGCCCGCAGCGGCTCCAGATCCGTCGCGAACCGTTTCCAGTAGCCGACGCCCGAGACATAGAGCGGCTGACGCACCTGCTCGGAGCTGGCCGTCCGCACGGCGCGATGAGTTTCGTGAAAGTTGAGCGTCGCGGCTTCGAACGCCAGGCCGCAATGATCGAGCAGGTCCCGGATCGTGCTTTCCGGGTTCCGGACCAGCTGCTCGTACTGAAGATGAAACACCTTCCCCGGCAGCACCGCGTCCCAGTGATCCATCAGGGCGAGATAACACCGGTAGTAGCGTCCCAGGTCCTCGAGGTCATAGCTGAAGGACTGGCCTTCGGCGAAATGCTGCTTGTAGGTGCTGAAGCAGGCATCCATGGGATGCCGCCGGACATCGACGATGCTCGCATTCGGCAGGATGGCGTGGATCAGGCCGACGTGGCTGAAGTTGTTCGGCATCTTGTCGATGAAACGCGGTCTGCCGGAGCGCAGAGCAGTGGTTTCCGCGATGAAGCGGCGTCCGAGCGCCGTGAGCTCATCCGCCGGGAGTGCGCATATTCGTTCCGGATAGCCGTCCCGGCCGGGGTCGGCATGATCCAGCTCGCGCACCATTGCCAGGATGTTGTGCAGCTCCATCGTTCCCTCGACCTGCGAGTGACTGGCGAGGATCTGCTCGACCAGGGTGGAGCCGGATCGGGGCAGTCCGACGATGAAGATCGGCGCCGGGTCCGGATGTCCGGCCGACGCCCGTGTCCGGAAGAACTCCGAGTCGAAGCAGGCCGCGATCCGCTTTGACTTCGCTTCGAAGGTCGCGCTCGAGAATGGTGCGGTCTTGCGCCGCAGCGCGTTGCCTTGCGCATAATGGGCGAACGCCTCGGAGTACTTCTCGCGTTGCTCCAGGGCGCGCGCGAGCGCGAAGTGCAGCTGCGCTCTGTCCGTGCGCGCGGATGATGTCAGCAGATCCTGCATCGCCGCGAGCTCCGCGTCGCTGAAGAGGTAGTTCTTGAGGTCTGCAAGACTCCAATAGGCCTCCGCGGACGTCGGGTCCAACCGCAGGCACTCCCGATAGGATTCCTCGCACTGCGCACGCCGCCCAAGTGTCTTGTTGACGTGTCCGACCGCCAAGCGGAAGCCGGTCTGCGAGGGCTCGAGCCGGGCCGCCTCTTCGTAGGCGCACAGCGCGTCCTCCTGCCGCAGAAGCCGGATGTATACCGAGCCCAATGCCGACCAGTTCTGCGGATTCTGCGGCTCGAGGCGCAGCAGGCCGCGGAAAGTCGCCTCGGCCTCCAGCAGCCGGTTCGCAGTCAGCTGAGCGTGTCCCAACGCGCGTTGAACCAGGGGATGGTGGGCGGAGCGATTCCGGGCGTGAGTCAGCAGCCGCTCCGCATCGCGTGTGTTCCCGGCCCGGATGGCGACCGCGGCAAGGCCTGCGAGAGCGGCGAGGTGGCTCGCATCGCGCTTGAGGACATCACGAAAGAGGTCCTCGGAGGAACGAAAGTCGCTCTCGCTCAGCGCCGCAGTCGCCTTCGCCACACTGTCCCGGTGCGGGTCGAAGAGCCGCGCCTGCTCGAAAGCGAAGCGCGCATCCTCGAACTTCCCCATGTCGACCAGAACATCGCCGTAGGCCAGCCAGGCGGGCTCGAAGGACGATCTCTCCTTCAGGATCTGTCTCAGCTCTCTGCGCGCCGCCTCCAGTCGTCCATCCTGCCGATAGGCCCGCGCGAGGTCGACACGAGCGTGCGCGAACCGCGGTGAATCGGCGACGACGCGCTCGAGGATCTCCAGGGCGGCGGCCACCTTGCCCTGCGACAGCAGCGCCACCCCCAGCAGGTGCAGGCTGTTGACCTCCCCCGGACTCGTGCGCTGGATCTCCCGCAGCTGCCGTTCCGCGCTCTGGAAGCGTCCGATGCGTACAGCCTCCAGCGCCCGCAGGTATGCGGTACGAAGATGCGCTGGAGCCTGCTGCGACACCCCGACCTCGGTTCAGATACGGCGCGGAACCGCATTCCGCCCGCTGATTCTACCTCGCCGCTCCGATGCACCGCCATGCGGCCTCGGCTACAATCGCGACCGCATGCCGCCTAACACGAGCGACGGTTCTCACTCCTGCCTCCGTTGGGCAGGCGCCCTGGCAGCCATCGCGGCGGCCACGCTCACCGGGGCTCGCGCGGCACACGCGGCGGTCCCGAATCCCCTCGACTTCTCCCCTGCTTTTCGCTGCACCGCAGACCCGGATGCCGCGACGACCATTCCGGGCTGGGTCATCGTCTCGGGGAGCCCCGCCCTGCGGTGCGCCAACTCGCTGCACGCGGAGTGGGCCGGGAGACAGGCGCCGCGGGTCGCGATCAGCAGTGGTCCCTATGGCGCCAGCACCCTGGAGCGGGTGATTCCGTTGCGCGCCCGGACGGCCGTCCACAGCCGCGTGACCCTGTCCGCGTGGCTTGCCGCTTCGGGCCGCCGGCCCGCGCGCGCGGTCCTGACAGCCGAATTCCTCGGTGACTCGGGGAAGCCGCTCGGCCCGACAGTGACGCTCAGTGGCCCGGCAGCCGCTGCGCACCCGGGCCCTCTGCGTTTCGCCGGACAACGCATCGGCCGCGACATCCCACAGGGAGCGGTCGCGCTGAGACTGCATCTCGAGCTCGGTGGCTCAACGTTCCATGCCAGAAGCTACATCGGCGCGGTGCGGCTCGCCGTGGACCCGCCGATGGCATTGCCGCCGCCATCTCCTCCGGCCGCGCGCGTCCCCCGCTTCGATCACGTGTTCCTGATCATGATGGAGAACACCGACTACGGCCAGCTGATCGGCGACAGCCGGGATGCGCCCTTCATGAATTCACTGGCTCGCCGCGGCGCGGTGCTGGCGAACTACCAGGCGATCTATCACCCGAGCGACGAGAACTACCTCGCCATCGCGGGCGGCGATGCCTTCGTCAGCCACGGCATTTATTTTCCCAACATACACGTCACCGCCGGAAACCTCGGCGACCGGCTCGAAGCGGCTGGCATGAGCTGGCGGGAGTATGAGGAAGGCATGGGAACGCCCTGCAATACGACCACCCGGTACGACAAGAACTACGAGCCCGACGATGCGCCGTTCATCCTGTTCACCGACATCCAGAGCAATCCGGGGCGATGCCACGATCATCTCGTCGACATGCGTCAGTGGCCACGGGACCTGAAGCGCGCCGCGACCACGCCGGCATTCGCATGGCTCGCAGCGGACGACTACGATGACGGCGAGATGCCGGGCAACGGATCGCCGAAGAGCCTGCAGGTGCAGGATGCGTGGATCAGGGCGACCCTCGCGCCCCTCCTCGACTCCGCCGCCTGGCGCGAGCAGAAATGTCTGCTCATTCTCACCTGGGATGAATCGGACACCACGGCGAACAATCACATCGCCACCATCGTGCTCGGCTCACGTCGGACGGTGAAAGCCGGCTACGTCAGCGGCATACGCTATGACCATTACAGTACGGCGCGGACGATCGAGAGCGCGCTCGGCTTGCCCGCCATGACGAGCAATGACGCGTACGCCCGCACCTTCGACGATGTGTTCGCGGGCCACTGAAGCACGCGGCCCGGCGCGCTACCTCAGTCCCACTTGTAGCTGGCCCTCAGCCCGACCACGCGCGGCTCGTTCGTCGTCTGGCGATTGTCGTAGTTGCCCGTATTGACGTAGATGACCGCGTTCGTGTTCCACAGATTGCTGACATAGGCCTCGAGAGTCCAGCTGGCGCGCTCGATGCCGAAGCGGATGTTCGAGATGTTGTACTCCGGCTGCAGCACGCGCGAGGTGCCCGCCTTGCCGAGCGAGGGATTGGGCAGCGCGCGCAGGTCACTCCACATGTCGCCCTTGTGGGCGATGTCGTACTGGACGTAGCCCTTCAGGTCTTCGCTCAGGAACCTTTCGTAACGGACGTTCGCGCTGTAGCTGAAGTAGGGAACGAACGGCAGCCTCTCATCGGGCACGATCATGTCGGTGAGCACGCCGGTGAAGTTCGGCTTGACCGTGGTCAGGCGCGAGTCGTTGTAGTTGCCCGAGAACTCGAAGGTCAGCCCCTGCATGATCTGGATGTCGATGTTCGACTCCGCTCCGTACACCCGCGCGTCGCCGAAGTTCGCATTGAAGGTGGTCGGACAGATCGATTCGTCGAAGATCGGCGCCTGAAAGTCCTTCCACGGCATGTAGTAGAAGGCGCCGTTCCAGGTCATGCGTCCGCTGAGGAGACCGGACTTCCACCCGACCTCATAGTTGTCGAGCGTGTCCGGGCTGAAAGTCTGCGGCACGCCGTGCTGGTAGCAGTCGGCGCTGGCGCCCGCGTTGCTGCCGCCCATGCGGAACCCCTGGCTGAAGGTCGCGTAGAGCATCAGGTGATCGCTCGCCTTGTAGGAGAGGCTCGCCTTGCTGGTCACCTTGTGCGCCGAAACGGAGACCAGCCCGGACGGCGTTTTCGGCTGCCAGAAGTAGCCGGCCCACTCGTTGCTGCTGCTCAGGTCACCGTCGTAGTTGCGCGCGCCGGCTTCGAAGCTCCAGTGCCTGGTGATATCGAAGCCGACATCGATGAATTCCGCCGTCTCCAGCAGATCGTCGCGCGAGACGCTGCTGTACCACTCATTCGGCAGCGGCGCCGCCGTTCCCGTGTAGTAGCTGCTGTAGTACGACAGCGCGCTCTGGTAGGCCTCGCCGTTGGGCTGCAGTCCCGGCATGTCGTAAAAATAATCGTAGGTCTGCCGCGTCTTCTCCCAGTAGAGGCCCCCCAGCCAGTGCAGGCGGCCGCCGGGCTTCGACTGCAGGCGCAGCTCGTTCGACCACTGATGCGTCCATGCGTCGTACTGGTAGAACATGTTCGGCGCGTTGCAGCCGCTGTACGAATCGGTGCCGCCCTCGATCGTCGGGCCGGTCTGGCAGGTCAGGCTCTGCATCAGCGACGGCGAATTCTGGTAGTAGGAGGGAAACGGGTTGTATTGTACGTAGTTGGAATATTCCGTGATGTAATGGTACGGATAGGTCCAGAACGCCGAAGAGTAGACCAGGTCCCCGATCCCGACATCCCCCTCGACGTTCAGATCGTAATCGGTGAACGAGTCGGAGATGTTCTCCGGCCCGAAGCGCGCATCCTTGCGCAGCTCGTAGGGCGGCAGGCTCGGTTCCTGCGACCACGACCCTGCGGTCTGCTGGTTCTGATAGTACGCGGTCAGCGTGACCTTCCAGGAGTCGTTGATACGCTGCGCGATGGCGGCACGGCCGCCGTACTCCTTCTCCGTGTTGTAGTCGTTGCGCACCCACGGCGCATTGGTGGAGACGACCCCATTCAGCCAGTCCCGCGACTCGAGCACGTTGTCGATGAAGCCGCCGTCGTGAACCAGGTAGCCCGAGAGCCGCAGCGCGGTCGAGCCCGAGATCAGCGGAATGTTGACGAACCCCTCCTCGGAGGAGTCGTGTCCCGCGTTCTGGATCTTGCCGCCGTCGAGGTCGACTCCGGCGCTGAAGGAATCCCAGTTCGGCTTGTTGGTGATGATGCGGATCGCCCCCGACATGGCGCCCGCGCCGAAGAGAGTGCCCTGCGGGCCATCGAGCACCTCGATGCGCTCGATGTCGTAGAGATGCAGGTCGGGAATGGTGCCGTAATAGCTCGTGGAAGCATCGTCGAGAAAGTAGCCCGTGGTCGAGGTATTCGCGGCGTTTGCGCTGCTGCCGTCCGACACGCCGCGCATGTAGAAGCTCTGCTCGGTGGGTCCGTCGCTCACGAACGAGACCGTCGGCATCTTGGTCGCGAAGTCCTCGAAGTGCGTGATGGACAGATTCTCGATGGCCTTGGTCGTGAGGACCTGGATGGCCTCCGGGACGTCCTGCACGTTCTCCGCGACCTTGGTCGCGGTGACGACGATCGGCTCGAGAACGACCGGCGCCGCGGGATTCGCCGGGCTGGCGGCAGGATCGGCGAAGGCCGGCGGGGCGTGGATGGCTGCCGCTCCGTAGAGCGCGGCGGCGACGGCCAGTCCGACCGGGCCGATGCGGGCACTCTCGGCGCGCACACAGTCTGTTACAGGCAGCCGGCGAGCAGTTTTCATAGGGCCCCAACGCTCGACTCTATTTGTACAGTAGTATAATTTTGGCACCTGGGCGAGTCAATTCCGATCTCCCAGGTAACACCGGAAGGCTTCCTCTCATGGGTCGCAATCCTCGCTACGACGTGCTGTTCGAGCCGGTCAGGATCGGGCCGGTGACCGCGCGCAACCGCTTTTACGCGGTGCCCCATGCGAGCGGCATGACGAATGCCATGCCGCACATGCGCGCGGCGTTCCGCGAGACGAAGGCCGAAGGCGGTTGGGGCGTGGTCTGCACGGGCTACGTGTCGATCGATCCGGGCTCTGACGATACTCCGCTCCCCTATGCGACACTCTGGGACGAGGATGACATCCGCTCCCACGCCCTGATGACGGAAGCGGTCCACCGGCATGGGGCCCTGGCCGGCGTCGAGCTCTGGCATGGAGGCGGAGCCGTCACGAACCGGCTCAACCGCACGCCCTCCATGTCACCCTCCGGGACCGCATGGATGCCCACGCATGTCAGCTACATGGGGAATCAGCGTCCCCGGGTCATGGACACGCAGGACATTCGTGATCTGCTCGAAATGCAGCGGCGGGCCGCCGTCAGAGCCCGCAGCGCCGGCTTCGACATCGTCTACGTTTACGCCGGCATGGGCTATCTGCCGCACGAATTTCTCCTGTCCGAATGGAATCGGCGCACGGATGCCTATGGCGGCAGCGTCCGTAATCGGGTGCGCATGGTGCGCGAGCTGCTCGAGGTCACCCGCGAGGCGGTGGCAGGCCAGTGCGCGGTTGCATTGCGCATCAGCCTGGAGGACCTGCGCACGAGGCCAAGTGAGAACGCCCCGTCGGAGGCACACGAGGTCGTGCAGTTGCTCGCCGACGTGCCGGACCTCTGGGACGTGAAGATGGACTCGGAGGCGACCGACTGCGCCCCGTCTCGCTTCACGCCCGAAGGCAGCCACGAGCCCGTGATTGCGTTCGTCAAGTCGATCACGGGCAAGCCCGTGGTCGGTGTCGGCCGGTTCACCTCCCCGGACGCGATGGTGGGGCAGATCCGCCGCGGAGTGCTCGACCTCATCGGCGGCGCGCGGCCGTCGATCGCGGACCCGTTCCTGCCGAAGAAGATCGACGAAGGGCGCGAGGACGAGATCCGCGAGTGCATCGGCTGCAACATCTGCATCTCGAGCTGGCACGAATGTGTTCCCGTCCGCTGCACGCAGAATCCCACCATCGGCGAGGAATGGCGCCGGCAATGGCACCCCGAGAGATTGCCGCCCGCTCCCGCGGCGTCCACGGTGCTGGTCGTAGGCGGCGGACCGGCCGGACTCGAGTGCGCGCTCACACTCGGCCGCCGTGGCTACGAAGTGATGCTGGCGGAAGCCGAGGAGGAGCTCGGCGGGCGCCTGCGATTCGAGACGCGCCTCCCGGGGCTCGCGACCTGGTCGCGGGTGCTCGACTGGCGCCGCAGCCAGCTGCAGCGGCTGAACAATGTCACGGTGTATCGGGGCAACCGGTTGGATGCCGGCCAGATCCTGGAGCTGCAGCCTGCCCACGTCGTGGTGGCCACGGGCTCCCGTTGGCTGCCCCTGCTCTACACGCCTCTCGAGGTCCCGGCAGGCACTCTGGAGGGCCCCGGCGTCTACACGCCCGACGACGTGGCTGCCGGTGTTTCACTGGAAGACCCCGTGGTCGTGTTCGACTTCGACAACTACTACATGGCGTCCGCCCTCGCGGAGCATCTGGCCAGGAACGGCAACAACGTGAGTTACGTGACGCCGTCGGGACTTGCCTCCGCGTGGGGAGTCATGACGAACGAGCAACCGCAGGTGTATCGGGCACTCGCCGCCGCGGGCGTGAGGCTGCACACGCTCGCGCGTGTGGAGTCCTTCACCGGCGGTAAGTTGACTCTTACCCATGTATTCACCGGCGCTCGCGCCCAGTTGCCGTGTCAGGCCCTGGTGATCGTGGGCGCGCGCCTGCCGAACGACGCTCTCTACCACGAGCTGATGACGCGCGGTGACGAGTTCGCCGCTGCCGGAATTGCCTCCGTCACCCGGATCGGGGATGCGCTTGCACCGGGTGTCATTGCGCACGCCGTTTACAGCGGTCATCGTTACGCGCGGGAGATGGACGCCGGTGAACCCGGACGCATTCTCAGGCGCGACGCGCCGCTGCGCATCGTGAAAGCATGAAGGTACCTATGTCCAGACTACTGACGACGACTCTCGCTCTGCTGCTCACAGTCGGCATCGCGGCGGCCCGGGACACAACAGCCGCTCGATACGAAGGGCCGTCGCCCGCACGATACGGCTTCACCCTGGAGCGGGCGCGCATCCCGATGCCCGACGGTGTTTCGCTGGCAGTGACGCTCTACGTGCCAAAAGGTGCGCCGCGCGACGCGCGCTTCCCGGTGATTCTCAACTACCTGCCCTACCGCAAGGACGACGACGAGGCCCAGGAGCAGTACGGCCTCTTCAGCTACTTCGCACGCCGCGGTTTCATCGGGGCCGCGGTCGACATCCGCGGGTTCGGCGAGAGCGGCGGCAAGCAACCGGACCGCGAATACTCCGCTCAGGAGCAGGCCGACGGCGAGCAGGTCATCGCCTGGCTGGCACGCCAGCCCTGGTCGAACGGCAAGGTCGGGATGTTCGGTATCTCCTGGGGCGGCTTCAACTCCATCCAGCTGGCCATGCGCAATCCGCCGGCGCTCAAGGCCATCATCGCGGTCGATGCCACCGAGAAACTGTTCAACGAGGACGTGCATTACTTCGATGGAATTTTCCACGTCGACGAATTCGAGCTGACCATGGATCTCGACCAGGGCCGCAGCGGCGCGCCCGACTACACGCTCGCCGCGAACGTCATCGGCCCGCGGATGAATTCCAAGCCGTGGTCGCTCACCTACCTGGAACACCAGCGCGATGACGCCTTCTGGCACAGCCCGGAGCGTCCCCTGTCGTCGATCAGGGTACCCTGCTTTCTCATCGGCGGATTGCATGACGGGTACCGCGACAGCATTCCGCGCATGCTCCAACAGGTCACCGCGCCGGTGAAGGCGTGGGTCGGTCCCTGGAATCACGCGTGGCCCGACGACAGTGACTACGGCCCGCTCTATGAGTGGCGCGACCAGGCGGTCCGCTGGTTCGACTACTGGCTGAAGGGACGCAACACCGGAGTTCTCGCCGACCCCAAGGTGCTCATCTACCTGGAGCACGGTCACCCGCCCGGCCCACAGGATCAGACCGTGCCCGGCACCTGGCGCGCCTATAGAGGGTGGC
>Ga0335072_10013890_pt1 | contig 11449 bp, 10 predicted proteins | sample Lox_Sample_21_FD_206725 | JGI IMG/M metagenome (GOLD analysis project Ga0335072, IMG submission 206725) | Soil microbial communities from Loxahatchee National Wildlife Refuge, Florida, United States - Lox_Sample_2.1 | ecosystem: Environmental > Terrestrial > Soil > Wetlands | place: USA...
ACGGTGTTCGGTTGTACACGAATTATAATGATATGCTGAAGCACCCAGATCTCGAAGCCGTTGTAATGGCAGTGGTGACAACGAGGCACGTAGAGCAGGTTATCCAGGCCATTGACGCAGAGAAGCACGTTATTTGCGAAAGGCCACTGAGCGTGAACATGGAGGAGGTAACATAAGCCCCTCAGCTTCCAACTTTGGTTGATTCCGGGCAAGTGACGTCGTGTATAGTCACAATATGTTGTTGACATCGCGGCCGCAAAACCACATCTCCCACTGCTTTGCGGTTTCTCTCGCCATTTTGACGCCTCATATCGCGACGCCTGGGCTCGTATGAAGGCTGGAGACATTGGCCACCCTTCCATCTTCCGTAGCCAAACCATGTGACAGGCTCGATCCGTCAGGGTTCTGCGAGGCCTATGGGGAGTCCTCAGGCGGCGTCTTCGTGGACCGTAACATTCACGACATCGACCTGGCGCTGTGGTTCTTCGGTCAGGATATCGCGGTCAAGAGCGTGGTTGGCGGTGGGCACCACAGCGCTGAGCCCCGAGTTGCAAAATTGCGGTGACGTGGATACCGGCGTTGGCATCGCCGAGTTCTACGGTGGCCGGGCCGCCTACTTCTACAGCAGCAAGATGATGGCTGCGGATCAGCACGGCACGACGGAAATCATAGGCACTATCGGCAAGATCACAGTCAATACCAATCCCATGACGAACTTGGTTGAGATGAGCGAGCCGACCGGCATCAGGAGGGAGATCCCACCACACTAATACGACCGACTCGAACAAGCCTTCGTAACGGAGGCGAATGAATTCACGGCTTGCTGTTTGGATGGCAACGAATTGCCTTTCAAACTGAGCGGAGCGGTGGATGCAGTCCGGATAGGTTCCGCGCGGCAGGAGAGTTTCCAGTAAGAAGATCTCGTTTGGCGAGACAGGGAGAAGCATTGAGCAAGCTCAGCTTTGATTGAGCGAGGAGTCATAGTGGCGGTTGTATAGCACAGCAGAATACACGTTACATGGCTCTTAGATCGCGGATTTTGACGTGTGTACTGTTCACTGCCATTAGCCGCTGCCTCCGTAGCATGATAACAATAAATGGATCTCTCTGACCGTGCATCATCGATTCTTCCCATAACGAATCGAGGTAGCATCAGAAATGTTATTCGACCGTCGGGCTGACGGCGCTGGGCGCTCAAGGCTCTGACATGTTAAGAATGACACGGATTCTGAAGGGTGTAGTTGACGACTCGTCCTCGCATGACTAAGAAGGCGTCACGGCGCCCGGGATTTTGCCCAGGTTCGCCTCCATACACTCTACTCCGTACCTACGCTACACCCAAACTCCGGGGAGTTACGCCACACACACTTGCCGGTTGACTGCGGGGTAGACAATAGGAGATGTTCAAAGCCACGATGCTACTGCTTCTGGGACAAGCCTGGTGTCCGATATACCGTTAGCCCGTTCTTCCGTACATCATACGCAGCTTGACCCGATGCCTTTCAAAGGACCCCCCCTCATCTGGACCCATATCGAGCTCCTCGGCACATGGAGCGGCGTAGAATGTCTTCCGAAGCATTTTCCAAGGGAGCTGACCATCCAACCTGAATATTTCCTTCTCGTTCACGTCACTTGAAAGTCTTTGTTTCTCGTTCAGGTTCTCGTTGTGCTCGTTTGCGTCAGCTCCAAAGGATTATGGCTACTGAAGTCCCCAACGGCACCAATAGCGCCAATGGTGCCAATGGCGCGAAGAGTTTCGAACCGTACTTTGATATCCCCAAGGAGTGCAAAGCTGGCGTTGTTGTAGATGAAGGCCCGAACTTCCGTGTCGAGGTTCAGATGGTTCCAGTCCCTGAAATCGGTTCGCAAGATAGCGTCTTCTTTCAGCGGGCCGTGCTTACTTTTCTTATTAGGTCCCGATGATGTTCTGATCAAGCTCAATGCCACGGGGATCTGCCACAGCGACATTCACTTCATGCTCAACGACTGGGGCATAGGTGCCATGTCTCAACATGGCACAAAATGCGCTGGCCACGAGGGAACGTTGATTCCTGTACATACGATCGTAGTGCGAATCAGCTAACGTTCAGTACAGGCGCTGGTGTCATTGTCAAAATCGGAGAGCGCGTGAAGACTTTGAAAGTTGGGCAACGCGCCGGCTTCAAGCCAATCGCCGACACTTGCGGCGCATGCGAGCTATGCCGGACTGACAAGGAGTGCTACTGCGCAAAGGCGATATACACTGGTTTGCACTGTGACGGCACGTACAAGCAATATGTGCGAAGCCCGGAACGGTACACCACCCTGATTCCTGATGGCGTGTCAGACTACATCGCTGGCCCCATCATGTGCTCGGCATCTACTGTCTACACTTCCTTAAAAGAATCCAAGCTCAAGCCCGGAAACTGGGCCGTCTTTCCAGGGGGAGGGGGTGGCGTTGGTATTCAGGGCGTTCAGTTGGCAGAAGCCATGGGAATCCGGCCCATTGTTGTCGATACCGGCGACGACAAGAAGAAGCTTTCCATGAGCCTGGGGGCCGAGCACTTTGTTGACTTCAAAGAAGAAAAGGACCCCGTGGCCAAGGTTATTGAGTTAACAGGAGGAATAGGCGCCCACGGGGTTTTCGTCACCGCTCCCCAAGCATATCCAACGTCTCTCAGCTACCTGGGCTCCAGAGTTGGTGGAACGGTCATGTGCATCGGTCTGCCGCCCGCGGGCAAATTTGAAGTACTTCTACCCGTCAATCGCATTTGCAAAGACGCTGACAAGATGGCTACAGTTCAATTTCCCACCAGCGCAGGTAATTTTCCGGAACCAGGGTATTCGGGGTACCCTGGTATCGAGTATGGCAGACGTAGATGAAACATTGCAGTTCGCGGTTCGAGGAAAGCTACGACTTCAGCCTAACGTCGTTGGCCTTTCGAAATTCAACGAAGCCTGTCAGGACCTCAAAAACGGCAAGGTAGCAGGACGAATGGTGGTCGATTTTAATAAGGAATAATTTCAGGATGCCTTGGAGGAGTATTGTGAGCACAATTCAGTCGGATTAGCTGCCCACGATAACCGAGTTGGCGAATTCCAGCCTACCGTATGAGTGATGTGACGGAATTATGGAGGGCCAAGTCAAGGCTCGGCAGTTTCCAACTTTGCGTCAGATGCATTCATTTGCACGCACGGCAATTCAATACTAGAAACACTACAAGACCTCGAGAGATGTTCGAGCTTGTGATTGGGACGGTACCTCACAGATTGCGCTGATAATCAATGAATCTTCCCGTCAGAAAAGGAGCGGCGGCATTGCCTCTCGAGATGCACATCGTATTGGACTGAGCTCTATCACGAAACCACAAACTTCTACTCTATAGCTCGTTTGAGAATTCGAAAGATGGCGAGCCCGGTTCCGCAGCAGATGAAATGCCAGGAAGATCCGCGATTTCTTTCTCTTTGTCGCCGGAAATTCTCAGTCCCGTCTTCTTGCCCTCCTCCACTAGGATAATATCCACTTGCTTCAGCTTTACAACGGTAGCCTTTAGTCCGGGTACCATTTCTTTCAACACCTGAACCTCGTCGAATCCTAGGTCGCGATTGAGAACCTTGTTCTTGTCTTCGCCGCCCTCAAGCCTCTTCTTCAGACCCTGCACAAACGGCATTGCCTTCTTCGCGTCTGCCTTGTCAATGCCTTTGGTGACTGCTTTCATATCCAGCGGCATGCCATCGAATTTGTCGATGACTAGGTCAATGTACTTCTGCTGCCATGAGGGGAATGATTTTGCAACGAATATGGTGAGCTTTTTCTCTGCCTTTGGGTCATATGACGATTGCTTGCCCTTGGCAAGGCGCTTGAGCTGAGCACCTTCAGCAGAGCCTATTTCGCCTCGCGTTTGCTCAACATATTTTGAGGCAGCAGTGAGGGACGGGTTCGAGGTTGGGATAGGAGGGAAGAGTATGTCGTGACCCTTTGTTGGCTGTTTCAATGTTAATACCGTTCGCCGCTTGCAACATTAAAACAATAACGCTTACCTTCTTGAGAACTTCAGAAATTATGTACTCGGACCAATGTGGAGCTACCGGCGCTAGAAGCTGCGCTTGAAGCTCGACGTAGCGCAACACGCAGTCATGATTCATGCCAATACCGGCAGCACTTGTAGCCGTACGGTACTGGTCGCGCGCAGCTGTCAAGTCATAAAAGCCCGACTTCAGAGCTGCTTTGTAACTTGTTGACTCATAGCTTTTAATTGTGTCGGCCGTGAGGAGAGCGAGCTCATTCTCGAAAACCCCATCCCAGAATATCTTCTTGCCTCTCCTCTGGATAACATCAGCACTCTTCAGCTTCTCGTTTTCCTTGATATGGGCATATGTCTCAGAATCCTGGAGAATTCGAGCTTCGTAAACCTGCTCTTCGATCCATTTCCGAAGCTCATAGAGCTTGAGAATGGTCGCATTTGCAACAGTCTCTTCGAAGTTGGCATCCTCTACTCCGTCTCCAGCATCCGCGAGTGCCACTCTCGTTGCGTCGGCCCCGAATTTCTGTATTGCCGCATCCAAGGTCAGGAAGTTGCCCGTGCTTTTGCTCATTTTCTCGCCGTTCAAGGTCGCGTGACCGTTCATTCGGATGCCCTTTGGGAGATATTGCGGTTTGCTGCTCCAAACGGCTTGATGAATGTAGAGGAAGAAGATCAGATGATTGTTGATCAAATCTTTACCGGAACAACGTACGTCCAAAGGATACCAGTACGTGAACTCTCTCCGCATCGCGTTCAGAGTCTCCTTTGGAATATCGGACTGGACCTCGTCTTTCAAAGCGAAAACGTAATCCCAAACGTCGTCAGTCATCTGAGAAGGCTTGATTTTGCCAACGCCTTGTTGTTTGCCGTAGAGATCAGAATGAAGATAGTGTGCGACGGTGTAATAAGACATGTAGATGGTGCTGTCTGACAAGCTTTCAACAAGCTGAGATTCGTCCCATGGAAGACGAGTTCCGAGTCCATAATTCCTGGTCACGGCCCACTGGTTCATCCAGCCCAAAGTCTGCTCAATGGCATGTTTGGTCTCGCTCGTGAATGAATTGAAATGCAACCCATCCTTGTCCTCAACGTGGTCGAGCACCTCTTGCCGCCATGAGGGATCCGCTTCACCATACGTGAGAAACCACTGGTCCAAATGAGCAGCAACGCATTCATCTCCTGATCGAGATATGACTAAGCCGTCTGGTTCGCAATAGACTATTGCGTTTCCGGAATCGAGGAGCGCTTGTCGCACTAGAGGTTTTGCCTCCTGGACGGGTTTGCCTTTGAATTCTCCATATATCATGGTGCCGTTGTAGAATCCGTCCTTGTAGCATAGCTCCTTTGCCTCAGCTAGCGCTTTGGCGTCCTTTGGTGAATTAATTTTCATTTTCTTGACAAGCGCTGGGGCGGATAAGTTGCCGTATGTAGGAGTTTCGATGATCGGAAGAGGATCCGTCGGGACCCATTCCTTCTTGATACCATAGAACTCGGGTTTCTTCGCCAGTTCAAGGGTCATAGCATAATCATCCGGACTGTCACTCGGAACGCTAGTGACTACTCCTGTGCCTTTGCTTTCCTTGATGCTTTCCATAGGAACGACATAAACCTCGCCTTGCGTGCTAAGCGGAGCTTTCACCATGCTGCCGATGACGTCTTCTCCCTTCAAGTCTGCCACCTTTGGGAACTCGCCCCACTTTGGAAAGATGCCTTGGAACGCCATGTTGCGTGCTGCGCGTGGAGTTATGAAGTAGAATTCGGTTTCCGAAATTTTGTAAACGCCGTATGTGATCTTAGGAGAAACAAAAAGAAGATTCTGCCCATACATGGTTTCAGGTCGGAGAGTTGCTGGAACCATGTAGACGTTCGCGTTATGTGGTAGAAGGCCAGCGAGTTCCTTCTCCGCCTTCTCCGACCACTTCGTGACCTGGCACTTCAGAGCTGTGTACTCTTGCACCAAAACGCCTTCACCAGATTGCCGGTCATGGTCCAAGCAGGGCTGGCCGTCCTTTGGGGAGTATACCGTGTATCTCTTTCCGAACTGAATCTTCCCGAGCGCTTTCAGGCGTCGCATTTGCCACCGCACGAAGCTATCGTAATACGGATTGGCATCAGTTGTCACAAAAGATCGTCTCCAGTCGATGGCGCAGCCGAATTCTGTCAGGTGCTTCTGCCAGATTTGTGGAAAGTAGTGCAGCCAGTATTGTGAATCCGCGAAGCGATGTATCTCGTCGAGAGGCACTCCTTGCGAGAGCATCACTTGGAACTGATATTTTGTCTTCGCTCCCGTCTTCATTACGGCTTTGCTCTTCTTGGAGCCGAACTTGGTTGCATCCGTTTTCGCTTCGTCCTGAGCCGGCCCTGGAGGCGCCCCGTTCGCAGCAGATTCGGCCACATCCTCCTCCTTAAAACCTGAAAGGTCTTTACCGAACATCTCGATCTCTCGAACGAGTTTGTCGGCACATGCCTTGATCGGCATTCCAGTACAATGATATCCCTGAGGATACAGAGTGCGTTTCCCTTGAGATCGAGCAACTCGGGACGCGAATTCGATCTTTGAGACGGTGAAACCGTGACCCAGATGTGGCGATCCATTAACATATGGATAGGCCATGGTACCGAAAAACTTTGGGAACTTCTGGTGAAGACTTTCAGGTGCCGTACTCGCTGGAAACTCTGACAAAGAGGGTGCGTTCGACTCAAACACGTGAGATTCTTGCCACCGCTTCTGGAGCTCCTTCTCGGTTGCAATCAAAACGTCGCGTTTTTCCGTATTCTCAATTTTGATTGTCCCCTTGGATGCCGAATCGGCATTCGTCGCCCCCGCGGTTGCAGCAGCAGCCATTTTGGAAGATAGGGGGATGTAGAAGCGCCTTAGCGCTCTGGAAGGCAGTATTGTGGATTAAATTTCTAAAGGAATGGTCGAAGCATGAAAGTGACTTGCCCTTGGAAGTAGAGAGAATTTCGCCCCAATAGCTGTTGACTCACTTGCTATGACTGCTCGACTAGAAATTGTTTCGAGTCGTCGCAAAAGTTTCCAGCCTTCGGAACTTCCTTTCACCGACGAACTTTTATGCCTTGTCGCCTTGCGCCCATTATATATCCGAAAGAAGCTCTCGGATCGCGACGTCGACGTCGCTCTTTTCTTCATAGCCTCCACAATGCTTCCTTCGACTATCCTACACAATGAGAACGTTCAATTTGACGTTGAAAATAACCCTTACAGAGCCAAGAAGGTCTGGCCTCCGGACTTCTCCAAGTTGTCCCCAAAATATCAGTTCAAGCTCGAACGGAGATATCGAAGACGAACAAAGCTAGCTTGGGCGCGTCCGCGATGGACGAAATTCACAAAGTTGGCGCAATATGGACTATCTATCTGTATGATATACTCATCTGCTCCATACCAGAGCTGACGTTCAGCAGCATTGATCGGTTATATGGTATTGTTCTACGATTTCGAGCAAAGCGATCCTGCACAGCAGCCATTTCAGAGTGTCTGTCTTGCCAAGCCGATACAAAACATCGAAACTGACGAGGGAATAGATTCGAAAGTGGTACAAAGAGCTTGCGGACTCAATTTGGACTCATTCCACGCATCCCCTTGATCGCAGCCACTTACCAACGAAGGAGGGTTGAGCACGACGTTGTTCGATTCTCGAATACCGGGCATATTACAACGATGAAGCAGATGGGAACGAGAACCAAACGACTAAAAGCTGCTCCGTTATAGGAGGCGTGGCGTCACCTGGGCATACCGTGACGTATGTTGCACTGCTGCACGCTGAAGGAACCAGCACACTCCGAGACGCTTGAGGCAATGAGTAGTCCGTCTTTCGAGATGGCCGTACCAGAGCGCGCCCAGCAGGCTGTACGATAGGTCATCCAGCAGTAGCTGGAATCAGAGAATCCTGTTCCAAAAGAGTAGCTAATTCTTTACTTGTAATGCGTCACGCCCTTGAAGAAGTCCAATCCTACGGAAAGCCCTACGAAAAGCTCTACAGCACATGGTGCGTGTGTGAGGTATGCTCGAAAAGTGGCATCCGCACTAAAAACTTTGGTTAAAATGCTGGCCATTAATAATAGCCTGAGGCAAAATCGCGGAGAAAAGAGCGACGCTGGAGGCTGTGACGTCCACCCAAAACTTTTTTAGCATTTCGCCTTTGACTCGACTTGATGAACTTCGCAACTTTTTGAACCGCGAAGAACGCCACGCAGTCAAGATGTCTTTCTACGACGAGATAGAAATTGAAGACATGACCTTTGACTCCACCCTTCAAATATACCACTATCCGTGTCCCTGCGGTGACCGCTTTGAAATCTGTATCAGCGACCTACGCGACGGAGAAGACGTCGCTGTCTGCCCGAGCTGCAGCCTGATGATCAAGGTCATATTTGATGCCGTACAATCACGCCCCTTTGTTCTGGAGGTATCGGATAAATAGTACTAACGATGCTATAAAGGCGGATTTACCAAAGGAAGAGCCGCCAAAGGACGAATCGAAACAAGCCGTCATAGCGGCAGCATGAAACCGAAGCATTTCAGTTTTTTATTCGCAATACTCCTAGACCATACCGTCTGATGGATCGCTCCGATGCGACGCCTATATAGTCCAAAACTCCAGCATTTGGGCATCGGTTGTCGAGCATCAAAAGCCGAACAAGCCTCTCTTGGGCTTTCGTGCTCTATGTGCGCACATCGACAAGTCCAAACTGAGGACCATAAGCAAAGAAAGAAGACGCTCTCAGAAATTGGTTCCTATGCGGATTTGCATATTGGAAGCCAAAAACCAAGCGTTTCTTACCGGATGTCGACGCACAGGACGTGTCAATGGGAGAGGCGAGCGAGTGCTTGACACCAAGAAATTTCACGAAGGAGGAGCGAAAAATGGCCGATAGGCAAGGCCAATAGTGAAAGATACAGTTCGTATCAGGTAGTCGCTAGTACCAGAGCGTAGGGCCAATTTTCGTTGGTGAAGCATGATGAAGCTGAGATCAGATTGCATATTTTCTCGCGCTGCACGCGGTGTTGAACGGTCCATACATACTATACAAAGATAGAAGTGCGCCTGCCCTTCTTCGGAATAAGACACCTTGCGTCTTCGGGCTCCCGCCTTCACTCAGCTGTATCCGCAAATGTACTTCCCGCAGAGACGTCTTCAGGCTCCATCTCAACTCCAATCTCTTTCTTCAAGAGTTTCTCCAAGCTGCTTCCGTCTCTCAAGTAGACCCAATGGCCACTTCCTCCGCCCTCTTTCTGGTGCATAGATTCTCCCAACAGCACCCAGTCATATCGCTTCGGCCCGCTGAGCGGCGAGCTCAGCCATATCTGCTTATTCGGTGGTTGCTTGTTGAGCACGTATGTGCCTTTTGTTCCCATGTCAATGTTTAGGACGCCATCCTACGTATCGTGTTAGTGTTGCTCGAAGACTTGATTCGGACGGTTAATCTCGTACCGAATACTCGACATCCAAATCGCCTTTCTCTTCTTGCCTCTGCTCCAATTTCCGCTGTAGTTCCTCCAGGAAGAAATCCGATAGCCTATGGAAGTCGGCTAGTTCTATCTCAGTCCTCTGCGTAGGCTTTTGCACGTCTGATTCTTCCGTCTTCGTAGGTTCGCTGCCATCGCCAAGGATGCCTCTACATCTGCACGAAGTCTGGAAGTTTCGGGGCGCAGGCAGAGTATATCGGAGGATTGGAATTCGCAAATGCTGTCTAAATCCCGATAGTTTTGCGTTCACGCGGAAAGCGGGAGCCGCGCTGCGCAGTGAGCTTTGCTGGGAACGCCGTGCAGTCGATATTGCTGAGCGGGTGATGGTGCGGGCTGCTGATTGCGAAGCCATTACTGAGAATACAGTACAATCAGTCAATGGCTCTTAGATGCTCGAATGGAAGCTGGTCCCAACGCGTGTAAGGGATACTCTTTGCGGGCGGTGTGATGTGATGTTTCACAGCGGAGCTCTAAGCAACGGCGAACGCATGCTGCCCTCCCCGCTTGCGACGCCTAGCTTCAGCTCCGCACTCGTGTCTATTCTTTCAAGCAACTCACGCAACACATAGACGGAACTGGCCAAGATGATAAATGCCGTACTCGTCTTCAACAACTCTGGGCAGCCACGCCTTACAAAATTCTACACACAGCTGGTAAGCTTGCTCACACCCCTGCATTACGGTCAACGACTCAAACCCGGCTTCAGGATACAGCTGTACAGCAGCGCTTGATATCCGAAATCTTCACGCTTGTCTCGAACCGCCCGAACAGCGCCTGCAACTTCCTTCCGCTCCCACCGCTTCTCGCCAGCAGCAGCACATCGTCAACATCCTCCCAACAGCACAATGATACACCCTCTCTCGTGACGTACCGACATTATGCCACCTTGTACTTCATCGTCATTTCGACGTCTACAGAATCCCCGCTCGCGCTGTTAGACCTCATTCAAGTCTTTGTCGAGGCGCTAGATCGCCTTTTCGAGAATGTGTGTGAGCTCGATCTTATCTTCAACTTCGAGACGCTGCATGCGACCCTGGGAGAGATGATTGTTGGAGGTGTTGTTGTGGAAACCGGACTGGAAAGAGTGGTCGAGGGCGTGAAGGCCCAAGGAAGGGTTGCGAAGAGGCCGACAGGTGAGAGCAGTACTGTGGGAAGGCTGGGGACGTTGGGAGGGTTTGGAAGAGGGGATGCCGTTTGGACGGGAAGGTGATATGAATAAGACAAGGGAAAGCACGAGGACGAAATTGCAGGCTGCCTGCTTGCGAAAAGCGATGCACGAGAATTGCACTCACACAAGACATACTCTCGCCGCCCCGGTACGAGCATGAGGCGAGTTTAAGAGAGAGCGTTGTCTCGAAGGCGAGCGCGTCTGGCCTCATGTCTTCATAAGTTGACATTTGAGGTGGTATTCACGTTTTGGGCGCAGAACGACTAGGAAATACTTCAAGCCTCCATCAAATTCCTAGAGCGATTGACAAGACTAGCGAAGTAAGGAGGAACCGAAAGTCAGGACGTTACCATAGACCTCAAAGCATGCTGGCGAGGCAGCAAATTATATGCGGAATCGAACCAGTCGTATCTAGAAGTAATGACAACGGCTCTGATGCTAGCAGCACTTGCTTTGCAGCCCAATAAGAATCGATCCCAGGTACCTAAACGCCATTCCTATGCCGTGGCCCGTCTTCCCTAGTCCTCCCACTCTTCATCCAGATTGTCTATCAAACGATTTTCGTCATCTGAAGACGCACTTCTCGGCGGCCTTCCATTCGCGCTTATAGAAAGGCGACTATAGCCCTTACGACGAGGCATGAAACGGGTGCAAGAAGAAGTGAGAATAACGAGCATGTCCTTCACGGGGTCAGTCTGGCTTCCTATGGCAATTTGAGAAAAGGGAGTGCGCTACTCACGCTGATGAACCCGCATATACCAGCCCACATTGAATAATTCGGCAGCTGCC
>Ga0335072_10013891_pt1 | contig 11449 bp, 10 predicted proteins | sample Lox_Sample_21_FD_206725 | JGI IMG/M metagenome (GOLD analysis project Ga0335072, IMG submission 206725) | Soil microbial communities from Loxahatchee National Wildlife Refuge, Florida, United States - Lox_Sample_2.1 | ecosystem: Environmental > Terrestrial > Soil > Wetlands | place: USA...
CGGTTGAGGTTCATCTGCCTGGTCCTTTCATCCTGTCCCCTCTCACCTCAACCCTGCCACGGCGGGCTACTTCAACACTGACCCGGCGCGGGTGAGAGCCGACGCGAAAGCAAAGGCCGCAGCGATGACCGGGTAGGCGCGCGCTATGCCCGCACCCGGATGGGCAATTCCTGGGAAGGTAAGTTGGCGCGAGTGAACCCATCGGCGGCCGCGGGCACGCATTTCGCGTGGCGGCTATGCCCCGGCCGGTTCGATGAGGCGGTGCGTCGCTGGGCCGCCGCACCGCCAATGCGCGCCCTGGCCGCCGCGCCCTGGGCCTCGTTGAGCCGGCGGCCGGCATCGGACGTACCTTTTCGCATATGGTCGTCCTTTCAGGACTGGCCCGGGCCGCCGCGATTCGGGTGCCCGGCCTGGAGCGCGGTTGCGGCGTGTACTCTTGCGGCGTAGCCGCGGCTAGCTCGCTGCTGCCGCCCCGGGCGTTCGCAGGCCGGGACTACCTGCAGGAGATCCGGGCAGCCATCCACGCGGCACAGCAGCTCCTGCAAGCGGCGCAGGCGGGGAGCGCGGACGTGACGGGACGCGAGGAGGCGTAACTGGTGGCGGCGCCGGGCATTTCGACCTCTGAAGTTCGCCGGCTGGGGGACCTGGACGTGCTGGCATGGCCGGCTTTCGATGGCCTTGGCCTGGACGCGCTGGTAACGGCGCGACTGGGCGGCGTCTCCCAGGGTCCCTATGCCTCGCTCAACCTCGGCCTCCACGTCGGTGACGACGACAAGGCCGTCCTGGAGAACCGCAGGCGGGCCGCGGCCGCGCTTGGCGCGGACCTGAGCGACATGGTCTTCTGCAACCAGTCCCACGGGCGCGCTGTCCGCGTCGTAACGGCGGCGGACCGGGGGCGAGGGACGCTGAGCCTGACGGACGCGATCGACGCGACCGACGCGCTGGTGACCACCGAGCCGGGAATCATCCTGGTCGTCATGGTGGCCGACTGCGTTCCCATCGTCCTGTACGACCCGGTCGCGCATATTCTGGCCTGCGTCCATGCTGGCTGGCGAGGTACAGTCGCTCAGGTGAGCGAAGCCGCCGTCGACACGATGTCCACGCTGGGCAGCGACCCGGCCGATATCATCGCCTGCCTGGGGCCAGCGATCGCCGCCGACCGCTATCAGGTGGGCGCGGATGTGGCCGAGGCCGCGCAGCGGTGCTTCGGCGCCCGGACCGGGGACGTCTTGCGGCCCGACGGAACGGGCCTGTGGCTGTTCGACCTATGGACAGCCAACCGGATCGGCCTGCGCCAGGCGGGCCTGCGCGACGAGAACGTCCACGTCGCTGCCGAGGCAACCGGTACCCACGGCGGTACCCCTAACAATGGCCAGTTTTTCAGCGACCGTGAGCTACGGCCTTGCGGCCGGTTCGCGGCGATCGCACGGCTTCACGCACGGAGTGCCACGTGAGTCAGACCACCCATCAGGGCGATGTCTTCCGTTATGAGTCCTTCTCGACCGATCCTGACGAGGGCCTGCTGACCTGCCGTTACTCGCTCGACGGGCGCGAGTTCGCGGAGAAGATCACGCTCGCGCACGACTCTCAAGAGCAGCGCGACCGGTGGAGCAGCCCGCGGGCCCGGGCCGCTGCCCGGCTGGTCTTCCTGCTGGCGGGCATCTCGTACTACAAGACCGCGGCGCCGCCGGTTATTGACCTCGGCGAGACCGGGCTGACCGAGCTGGAGCGCGGCTTCCTTCGCGACTTCTACCGGCAGGGGCTGGGGGAGTACGCCTACAAGAACAACCTGAACCTGTCCGGCCTGCAGATCCGCGCGGCGCAGGCTCCCGAGGGGGGCACCGTTCGTTCCCCCGGGCCGGAAACTCAGCCCGTTATCCCCGGCAACGGCCCGCTTATCCCGTTCGGAGGGGGGATCGACTCGATCGTCACCGTCGAGAAGATCCGCGCCCTGGCGCCCGACAGCGCGCTGTTCGTCGTCAGCAAGCCCGGTGCCCGGTTCGACGCCATCGAGAAGCCGGCCGCCGTTACCGGGCTGCCCATCGTGCGGGCCGGGCGGGAGATCGACCCCCAGCTACTGCGCTCGGCCGAGCTCGGGTTCCTGAACGGGCACGTGCCGGTGACCGGGATCATCTCGGCGATCGGCATCCTCGCCGCCGTTCTGGACAGCAGGGATGCCGTGGTCATGTCTAACGAGTGGTCGGCGTCCATTCCCACCCTTGAGTACGAGGGCAAGCCGGTCAATCACCAGTACTCCAAGAGCGCCTCTTTCGAGGCGGCGTTCCGCGCGGTCCTCGCGGCCTCCCCGGAGGGCCTACCGGACTACTTCTCCGCACTGCGCGACCGAACAGAGCTGTGGGTTGGTGAGGAGTTCGCCAGGCTGACCGCCTACCACGGCACGTTCCGCAGCTGCAACCGTGCCTTCCACATCGATCCGGCGCGGCGGCTGGATCACTGGTGCGGGCAGTGCGACAAGTGCTGCTTCATCGACTTGATCCTCGCGCCGTTCATGCCGGCGGCGGCGTTGCGCGACGTGTTCGGGGTGGTGCCAGAACCGCTGGAGGTGGCCGAGCTGGCGCCGAAGTTCCGTACGCTGCTCGGCTCCGGCACCAAGCCGTTCGAGTGCGTGGGCGAGGTCAACGAGTGCCGCGCTGCCGTCCTGCTGGCCGCCCGCCGCCCGGACCGGGCCGGCACGGCGCTGCTCCAGGAGCTCGCGGCCGAGGTGGCTGGCCGTCCGGACGCGCCCTCGGAAGCCGAGATCGCCGCCATGCAGCGCCCGGTGGGAGAGAACTTCGTTCCCGCTGCCTTTTCGTTCCCCGGGAGCACGCGTGCCTGAGGAGCGGCCCAAGCTCTCGTGGTCCGACCTGGCCGGTGCCACGGTGGGCGTCTGGGGCTTCGGCCGCGAGGGGGCCGCGAACCTGCGCAAGCTCCGCTCGCTCGGCATCGAGCCGGTGCTGGTGGACGACAGCCCTCAGGATGCCTCCGTGCTGCCCACCGAGGGACCGGGCCTGGCTGCGCTGACCGCGTGCGATGTCGTCGTCAAGACCCCCGGCATCAGCCGGTACCGGGATGACGCGGCCGCGCTCCGCTCCGCCGGAGTGGCCCTGGTCGGCGGCCTGGGCCTGTGGCTCGCCGAGGCCGACCTCGACCGGGTCGTCTGCATTACGGGGACCAAGGGCAAGTCGACTACGGCATCGGTGCTCGGCCACCTGCTGACCGGATTGGGGCAGCGTGCCCTGGTCGGCGGCAATATCGGCGTCCTGCCCTACGACCCGGACATTGACCCGGGCCCGTATGACTACTGGGTCATCGAGGTGTCCAGCTACCAGGCGACCGACCTGCCGGTCTCGCCGCCTGTCGTGGCGGTGACCTCGCTGCATCCCGATCACCTGCCGTGGCACGGCGGCGTCGAGCAGTACTACCGGGACAAGCTGTCGGCCTGCTCCCAGCCGGGAGCTGACCTGACGATCGCTAACGGAGACAGCGACTTGCTCCGCGAGCGGTTCCCGCTGATGGGCCCGCGGGTCGAATGGGTGTCGGAGTCCGACAGCCCCGGCGCGACCTGGATGGACGGGCTTGGCCTGCCCGGGCGGCACAACCGGCGCAACGCGCTGATCGCCCAGCGCTGCCTGCATGCCCTGGCCATCCCCGGCTCGGAGGGCGAGGACGCGCTGCGGGCGGCGGCCGTCGGCTACCACGGGCTGCCGAGCCGCCTGACGACGATCGGCGAGCTAGACGGCGTGACCTTCGTGGACGACAGCCTCTCCACCAACGTCCTGCCGACGCTGGCCGCGCTGGACGCCTTCCCGCAGGCACGGGTCGCCCTCATCGTCGGTGGCCAGGACCGCGGGATCGACTACGGCGAGCTAGCCGAGGGAGTGCTGGGCCGCTTCGCCCCCACGCTGGTGCTGACGCTCCCCGACAGCGGCCGCCGGATCAGCGCGGAGTTCAAGGAACGCGGCGGGGACGCCGTCGACTGCCCAGACCTCGAATCGGCGGTCGCGGCGGGCTTCCAGTGGGCCCGCTCAGGTGAGGGACAGGGCGTCGTCCTGCTGTCCCCGGCCGCGCCGAGCTTCGGCCACTTCCGCGACTACCGCGACCGCGGCGACGCCTTCGCCGCCGCCATGCGTAACCTCGCCTTGTCGTGAGGGCTTTCCGTTTACCGCTTACCTCCGACGTCACGACATGCCCGATGGCATCACTGGCACCGGAGGCCTCGACTGAGTCGCCCGGGGAGGGGCCACCGCCTGCCGCTATGATGCCCGGCTGTGTCGCACGCTCCGGCGGGCGGGCACCCGTTCATGATCGTGAGCTCGCGTCGGCGGGGGCTGTGGGCGGGCGAATTGCCCGGTTCGGCTGGGCGGGCACTCCCAGCCAGCCGCTTTCCGGCACAAGGGCGTACCGCACGGCCGACGAGAGCCGCTGCGGAGCAGGTAGAACGCGGCAGGGGCAGGCTCGCGGCAATAAGGCGTCCTTTACCTGGATGCCCAGGTGATGGGCGAGCAGTGGGGCTAGGGCCATGAGTTGCAGCGAGTCGATGGTCACGCCGCCGAGGGCATCGAAGCCGGCGGTAATGCCGAGGGAGGCACCCCGAAGGTCGACCGCGGAGCAGGTGGCATGCTCGAACCTCGCCTCGGTCAGGGTGCAGCCGGGAAAGCGGACGCGGGTCAGCCTCGCGCCGGAAAAGTCGGCGTCGCGCAGCACGCAGTCCTCGAAGGTCACGTCGGTCATCGTCGCATCGCGGAAGTTGACCGAGTCCAGCTTGCAGCCACGGAACGACACGCGCCGGAACTGGACGGAGAAGGCCTGCACGCCGGCCAGGACGCAACCGGACCACCATGTGTCGACCAGGGAGGACTCGGCGAGGTCGGCCGATACCAGTCGCGTGTCGCCGAACCACACGTCCGACATCCGGCACTTGCGCAGTGTCCCCCCGTCGAACGTCAGGCTGGTGATGGCGCTCTCGGCGAACCGTGACCCGCTGGCGACTACTCCGTCAACGGTGCCGGCGCCCAGCGCCTCATCGTTGATGAGCGCTCCGTCGTAATCGCCATCAGCATGGATAGATCCCTCCAATGGCGACATAAAGCTAAAAAAGGCCAGGTCGGCGAGGCTGCGTGGCGTTTTCATGCGTGGCTTCCTAGACTAGGCGAGTGACTGAGAGCAGCGATACGAACACGGAAATGTCGGACATCGACGACACTACTGGCCCGGTTGGGGTCGACATCGCTGGCCCGATTGAGGTCGACACCAAGATCGTCGATGAATACCGGGCCAATGGCGGCAAGCTCGGGGGCATGTTCGCGGGCGCCGACCTCCTTCTCCTGCACCATATCGGGGCCAAGTCGGGGGCCAAGCGCGTGAGTCCGCTCGCCTATCAGCGGATCGGCGAGAGTTACGCCGTCTTCGCGTCCCGAGCCGGGTCCTCAGCCAACCCCGACTGGCTCTACAACGTGGTCGCCAACCCGGACACGATGATCGAGATTGGCACGGAGACCGTCTCCGTGACAGCCCGGATCGCCGAACCGCACGAGCGGGAGGTGATCTGGGACCGGCAAAAGCGGCGGGTTCCCCAGTTCGCCGAGTACGAGAAGAAGGCAGCCCCTCGCCGGATCCCCGTTATCGTGCTTGACCCAGTCAGGTGATTCGTAGACCCTAAAATCCTTAGTACCGAAACGCTCCGTCGACGTAGCGGGAGGTCCCCGATGGCCGCTGCCGAGTTCCCGGTCAGCCAGGGCGACCCTGAGGTACGAACCGCGGTCGGACGGGTCCGGGGCAGGTGGGACGAGGCTGACGGGGGAACCGGGGTAGCAGTTTTCCGCGGCATCCCGTTCGCGCGGCCGCCGGTGGGCGAACTGCGGTTCCTGGCACCACGGCGGCCCGCGCGGTGGGACGGAGTGCTGGACGCGGCAGCGTTCGGTCCCGTCGCGCCGCAGGCCCTTCCGGCCGCCGTCGCGCGGAGCGGGCCGGCTCAGGACGGCACGGCCCGGCGGAACGGGGGGCCTTCGGGGGACGACGGCAACTGGCTGACGCTCAACGTGTGGACCCCTGACCTGTCGTCCGCCGCCGCTGGCCGGGCCGGAGGCGGCCTGCCGGTACTGGTGTGGGTGCACGGCGGGGCATACATCTTCGGCAGCGGCAGCGAGCCCGGCTACGACGGGGCGATCCTGGCCCGGCTCGGCGTCGTCGTGGTGACGTGCAACTACCGGCTTGGCGTGGAGGGCTTTGCCCAGGTTGACGGCGCGCCCGCCAACCGCGGGCTGCTCGACGTGGTGGCCGCGCTGGGCTGGGTCGCGGAGAACATCGCGAGGTTCGGCGGTGACCCGGCGGCCGTGACCGTATTCGGCGAGTCGGCCGGGGCCGGCATCATCGCCGCGCTACTGGCGATGCCCGCCTCGAAGGGGCTGTTCCGCCGGGCCATCGCGCAGAGCGTGCCAGGCACGTTCTTCGCGCCCGACCTGGCCAGCGACATCACCCGGGCGATCGCCGCCCAGGCCGGGATCGCGGTAGCCGGGTCGCTACCCATCGGGCGGCCTCCGACCCGGGAGGCGCTCGCCACTGCCACGCCACGCCGCCTGGTCGCGGCGCAGATGGCGGTCACCGCGGCGCTTGGCGAGTACGGGCAGTGGGGACCGGTGGCGCTGACCGTCACCCCGTTCTCGCCGGTCGTCGATGGCGAGGTGCTCCCGCGCGCCCCGTGGCGGGCGCTGCTGTCCGGGGCCGCCCGCGACGTCGACCTCCTAGTCGGCCACAACAAGGACGAGTACCGGCTGTTCATCGAGACCGGGGGTAAGTCGGGCAAGATCACCGACGCGGACACGGAGCAGGTGCTGCGCGCGTTCGCCCCGGCTCCGTCCGGGGCCGACGCCTACCGCAAGGCATATCCGGGCATCGATTCCGAACGGCTCTACGAGGTCGTCTTCTCGGACTGGCTGTTCCGGATGCCCAGCCTCCACCTTGCCCAGGCGCACGCGGCGTCGGGCGGGCGGACTTTCCTGTACGAGCTGACCTGCCCGGCGCCCGCCGCTCCCGAGGCCCTCGGCGCCTGCCATGGCCTGGACGTGCCGTTGGTCTGGGGCGGGAAGCCTGACGGGATCGCGCTAGTCATGACCGGTCCGCAACCCCCGGAAGACTTCACGAGCCTGGGCGACCTGATGCGCGCGGAGTGGGTGGCATTCGCTGGCCATGGCGACCCAGGCTGGCCGGTCTACGGGACCGAGCGCCGTCTGGCCCGCATCTACGGCTACTCTCCCGGAGTCGACCCATATCCGGAAGAGGCGTCCATGCACCTGTGGGAGCGCCACCAGTTCGACGCCCTCAGCCTCAAGGCGTTATTTTCCGCCCCAAGCGCCCCCATCCCACTCCCGTCCCCAGCGTGCCCACCGCCAGCCCCCGTTGCCGGCGTCGCCTGCCTCATACGCCACCGGTGCCGGCGGCGCGTGCCTGGCTAGGGCTGGTCCAGCCGCCGAAGTGCGCCGCGGACTACCTCGGGATCGGTCGTCTGCCAGAACGGTGGCAGTGACGCCCGCAGGTATTCCCCGTACCTCTTGGTCATCAGCCGGGGGTCAAGCACCGCAACGACCCCGCGATCGTCCATGGACCGCAGCAGCCGCCCCGCGCCCTGGGCGAGCAGCAGGGCGGCGTGCGCGGCGGACACCTCCATGAACCCGCTGCCACCACGGGCGTCCGCCGCACGGGTCCGTGCTGAGGCCAGCGGGTCATCCGGCCGGGGGAACGGGATCCGGTCGATGACGACCAGGCGCAGCGACGGGCCGGGCACGTCCACGCCCTGCCACAGCGACAGCGTCCCGAACAGGCAGGTCGGCTCGTCCTCGGCGAACTGCCGGACGAGTTGCCCGGTCGCGTCATCGCCCTGGCACAGGAGCGGGAACTTAAGCGAGTCGCGCAGCGCCGCCGTCGCCTGCCGGGCGGCCCGCATCGACGAGAAGAGCCCCAGCGTGCGGCCCCCGGCCGCCTGAATCAGCTCCCACAGCTCCTCAAGGTACTCATCAGGCAGCCCGTCCCGGCCGGGTGGCGGCAGGTGCCTGGCCACGTAGAGGATGCCGCTCTTCCCGTGGGCGAACGGAGACCCGACGTCGATGCCATTCCACTCGTTGCCCTGGCCCTCAGCGTCCAGCCCCCATCGCGTCGCCAGCGGGCCGAATGACCCGCCCAGCGTGAGCGTCGCGGACGTGAGGATCACGGTGCGGTCGCCGAACAGGTGCTGCGCCAGTTCCTCGGCGACCGACAGCGGGGCAACACGCAGGGTGGACGGGCCGATGCTTGGGGTGGCGGGCGGGGGGAAAGATGAGCCGGCAACGCCGCCCGGCGAGCCCTCTTCGGAACGGTCGATCCAGACGACCTCTTCCCGCTCTTCCACATCCAGCTCGAAGGAGGTCACCATCCGGTCCGCGGTCGTCGCGATGTCGTCGAGCGCGACGAGGGCCAGCTGCGCGGCGGCCTGCTGGACGGCGTCCAGGCCGCCTTCTGCCTCCGCCTGCCTGCGGACCGCGAGCGCGCAGGCCCGAGCGGCCTCCGCCAGCGTGTCAAGAGCGGCCGACGCCGCCGCGTCGAGCGCGTCCATCCGGCCCGCTGGCATCAGCGCGAGCAGCGGCCCGAGCGCCGCCCCGGCGTCGGTCAGCCGGGCGATCTCGGCGTCGGGGGCGAGCTTGCCGGTACGGCGCACCGCGATCTCGACCCCGGTCGCCGACAGCTCACCGGTCGCGACCGAGGTCACCCGGTCCACCAGCTCATGTGCCTCGTCCACGATCACGACCGTGTGCTCGGGCAGGATGCCCTCGCCGAGCGCGTCGATCGCCAGCAGGGCGTGGTTGGTTACGACGATGTCGGCCTCGGCTGCCGTCTTGCGGGCCTTTTCAGAAAAGCACTGGCCGCCGCCGAAACCGCACCTGCCCACGCCGATGCACTCCCGCGCGGTCACGGATGCCTGCCGCCACGCCATGTCGGATACCCCGGGCACGAGCTCGTCCCGGTCACCGGTGGTGGTCTGCTCCGCCCACTCGTGCAGCCGCTTGACGTGCGCGCCCAGCGCGCCTCCGGCGGCATTGGCCCGGCTGATCAGCGTGGCGTCGGCGTCGTCCTCGGGCGCGTTCTTGAGCTTGTGCTTGCAGACATAGTTGCCGCGGCCCTTGAAGATCGCGAACGAGGGGACACGGCCGAGAGGCTCCTGCAGTGCCTGCGAAAGCCGGGGCAGGTCTCGCTCCACGAGCTGGCGCTGCAAGGCGATGGTGGCCGTCGACACGATGACGGGGCCGCGGTGCTCGGCGGCCAGCTGGAACGCCGGCACCAGGTACGCGAGCGACTTGCCCGTCCCGGTCCCAGCCTGGACGGCGAGGTGGGTGCGCTCCTGCATCGACGCCCAGACAGACTGGGCCATGACGGTCTGCCCCGGCCGCTCCGTCCCGCCGACGCCAGAGACGGCCACGGCCAGCAGCTCACCAATCCTCGGGTCGGCTCCCTCCGGGCCAGCACCGCCGCGGCCAGCGTCCTGCGGGCCATCGTCGTCCAGTTCCCGTCCGGTCTCCGCCAAGCCAGCGTCGTCTAGGCCAGCGCCCTGCGTACTATCACCCACAAGCTTGCACGATACCGTTTCCCCATGCCGATCTACGCTCTTGGCGATTACGTGCCGGATATCGATCCAGACGCCTACGTTCACCCCGATGCGGTCGTGATCGGGCGGGTCACCCTCGGCCCGCAGGCATCGGTATGGCCAGGGGCAGTACTGCGGGGCGATCACGGGACCATCTCGGTCGGGGCGCGGACCTCAGTGCAGGACGGCACCGTCCTGCACTGCACGGCCGAGCATCCGACGGTCATCGGAGCGGATTGCGTCGTCGGGCACAACGCGCACCTGGAGGGCTGCGTCGTCGAGGACGGCTGCCTCGTCGGATCCGGATCAGTCGTGCTGAACCGGGCGGCGATCGGTGCCGGGTCAATCGTGGCGGCCGCCGCCCTCGTCCCTGAAGGCTTCATCGCGCCGCCGCGCTCGCTGATCGCCGGGGTGCCCGGAAAGGTCAAGCGCACCGATGTTGACGCCACCCGGATCAAGGAGGCCGTGCAAACCTACCTCCACACATCGCAGCAGCACCGCGTCGGGCTGCACAGGATTGGGTAGCCCGCAACGGTTGACTTTGCGCATTAGTGGTGGACCGGTTGGCCAGCTGCCGTCACAATATCCACATGCCTAGTGCCGGGGAGCGAACCTTGAGCCGCGCTGAGCTCGTGGAGGTCTATGAGATCTGGAAGTTGCTTGGCCCGATGGCGATCGCCCGGACGGCCCTTCAGGCAAGCAGGGAGCTAATCCTTGAGGCTGTCGACCTTGTCGCCCGAATGCGCACGGAGGAAGCCGGGCCGCAGTGGGCCGACTATAGCTTCCGTTTTCACCGGCTGATCGAGGACGCTGGCAGCGGACCGCGGACGACGGCGATCCTGGGCGAGTTGCGGGGACTCGCCAGGGCGCACGCTGAGGAGGCGATCTTGGCGTTCCCGGGGCCGGCGTCCGCGGCCGACGCCGAGCACGAAGAGATCCTGCGCGCGATCATCGCGGGAGACGCCCAGGCTGCCGCGGACGCCGCGCTCCGCCATCTGGACAGCTCACTGAGGGGGCTGCTCATGGTGCGCCCGGTATCACCGGTGCCCACAGTCGAGCCTGCCTAGTGAGCCGTCCAGTTGCTCGTCTAGCCCGGCAGTAGCTGACCGTCGTTAACTGGCTGGCCCGCGGTTAGCTAGCAGTAGCGTCTGACTCGATCGAATCGGCCTCACGCGCACTATCGCGCACCGGCGAGACCAGCCGTTCGAGCAAGACGACCTCGGCATCGCTCAGTTCGCCCGCGACCGGGCCGCTGCCGTTGAATCCCTCGCCCATGCCGGAGTCAACGTCGTCGGCGTCGAGGGTCCGCCGTGCCGCGTCCAGGCTGGACTGGACCTGCCTGAGCTGCTCGCGCAGTTTGCGGTTCTCGGCGGTCAGGCTGCTCGCGCGGTCACGGGCGACGGTGAGCTCGCGCTCCAAGTCCGCCACGACGCCTTCCTGGCCTTCCGGGGGAGTGGCGAGCCGCCTGATGACCTGGATGAGCAGCCTTCGGGCAAGCTCGTCGTAGTCAAAGGCCGGTACCATCACGGACGGCAGGCCGATAACGGCCGGCATCGCCGATCCGGCGGCGGAGCGGGCCTCGGCGCCGTGGGCGCCCAGGCCGCCGGCGTCACCGGCCCGGCCCCGGCCAGGCTGAACCCCCGGTGCCAGGATGATGCGGTACGTGCGCTTGCCGCGAACCTCGCGCGTGATGAGCCCGTCGCGCTCCATGCCGGACAGCAGTTGCGCGAATGCGACGCTGGAACCCGGGTACCCAACCGCCTCAGCGAGTCGCGTGCTGGCCATCCCGCTCGGGTCCGTGACGTCGGAGACCGATCCCAGATACGAAATAATCCGGTC
>Ga0335072_10013892_pt1 | contig 11449 bp, 7 predicted proteins | sample Lox_Sample_21_FD_206725 | JGI IMG/M metagenome (GOLD analysis project Ga0335072, IMG submission 206725) | Soil microbial communities from Loxahatchee National Wildlife Refuge, Florida, United States - Lox_Sample_2.1 | ecosystem: Environmental > Terrestrial > Soil > Wetlands | place: USA: Florida...
GCAACGACGCGGTTTTCGCGGAGATATTGCGCCACGACGGGCGCGGGGATGCCATGCTCCGTATAGGCACCGGTTCGGCGATCGAAGCCCGGCGTCAGGATCATCAGTTTGTTGGGATCGGTCATGGCGAAGCCTTCCGTCACATGGCCGAAACCGTGCCAGGCAGCCCCCGGCTCGAACGCCCAAAACTGGGCATCGCTCGCGAGTTCGTCGGTGGTCAGGCTCTCCCAGGGCACCTCGCGCATGGAATCGCCATGCTCTGCTCCCGGTACGGTGACGAGATCGGGAATGAACGGTTCGAAGAACCAGCGCCGCGCCGGGTCGGCTTCCTTTTGTTCGTATTCGTGACGGATTGCGCGCAGCTTCTTGCGTACCTCGATACCGAGGCGGACCGTGTCGTCCCACAGAATCATGCCCGAGCGGCCTTTCATCATCTGCGCGCCGACGTCGAGCGATGCGAACAAGGGATAGAACGGCGATGTGGAGGCGTGCTGGAGGAAACTCTCGTTGAAGCGGCGATGCTCCACCCTGCGGCGCTGGCCCTTGATGTGCCTGTCCCTGACATGGATCTGCGAGGCCTGGGAAAAACTTGCGAGCTGCTTATGGGTCGATTGCGTTGCGATGATGCCGGGCGAATTTTCTCCCAGGTCTTTCAGTCCCATGGCGAAACGGCCGGCGTAGAGCGGGTGGAATTTCATGAAGCCAGCCCAGGCTTCGTCGAAAAGCACGTAGTCGCAGAGGTGACCGATGCGGGCGAGGATCATGTCCGCACTGTAGATCGTTCCGTCATAGGTGCATTGCTCTATGACGGCGACACGGAAGGGGCGAGGCTTTCGCCACGCTTGCGGATCGGTCACGTGCGGGTTCAGGCGGATCTTTTCGCGGATCGCTTCCTCTTCCAGCGCCTCGGCGTAGATCGGGCCGATCAATCCGTAGCAGTTGCGGTCCGTCTCCAGGTAGATGGGAATGCCGCCGCTGATCAGCAGCGCGCCATGGTGGGCGGCCTTGTGATTGTTGCGGTCGAACAAGACGAGATCGCCCTCCGCCACCAGCGCGCCCAGGACGACCTTGTTGGACGACGACGTCCCGTTGAGCACGAAATAGGTTTTCTCCGCGCCGAAGATCGCCGCGGCTTCCTTCTGGGCCTTGAGCGCCGGACCTTCATGCGTGAGAAGGTCGCCGAGTTCGAGTACCGAATTGTCGAGGTCGTCGCGGAACACCGCCTCGCCAAGGTGCTCTACGAAGATGCGCCCGATCGGGCTGCGATTATAGAAGATGCCACCGTTATGCCCGGGGCAGGTCCAGAGCTGGTTGCCTTGCTCGGCGTAGTCCACCAGGGCGCCGAAGAATGGCGTTTTCAATGTTCCCGCGTATTGCTTGAGGCGGCTGATCAGGTTGCGCGCGATGAACTCCGGCGTCTCCTCGGAGAGGAAGATGTAGCCGTCGATGAAATCGAGCACTTCCACCGGGATGTCTTCGAGACGCTTGCGGCGGACGAGGATGACGATCGGCATCTCCAGGCCGCGGCGGCGCATCAAGTTGATCAGCGCCGCAGTCTTTCCCTCGAGCCCGCGCTTGCCCCAGTCCACCACCATGCAGCCGATCGCGGCATCGGTCTGGACGGCGAGTTCGGCATCTTCGACACGCCGCGCCTTGACGACCTCGAACCCGTCATCTTCGATGGCGGCGATGATCCGCTGGAGGCGCAGGCCTTCCAGGTCGTCGGCGCCGAAGCCGGGGGCGCAAAGCAGGAACGTGAAACGCCGGTCAAATTCCATCGCCTTGCCACCCCTTGCCGCCTGGCCGGATCGTTCGATGACAACCGCATGACAGTCATGCTTGCTCACACGATTCCGGGAAGCGACGCTAGTCTAGGACAAGAGGCTGCGCTCGGCACGAACCATCGGGGCGGTACGTCACATTCCAGGGCCCGGCCGGAATCGGTATCGCCGCAATGACCGACTTTTCCACCCGCTTCGGCGTTCATGGCTCCGGATCATCCATACGCCGGAACCAAAGCGTCTCGCCACCGCCGGGCTACCGGCCAGGCGCCACGCCGTATACGCTTGGCGCGATCGGCTGATGGAGAACGTTATGGCGAATGCGGCATCGGAAACCGTCTCGGCGGCACGCTGCTTTGGCGGCACGCAATACGTCTTCAAGCACCCCTCCGAGGCAACGCAGACCGAGATGCGCTTCGCCGCTTTCGTTCCGCCGCAGGCCGCCTCGGGCCCGCGACCGGTGGTGTGGTTCCTCGCCGGACTGACCTGCACCGAGGAGAATTTCACGGTGAAGGCGGGGGCGCAGCGCGTGGCCGCCGAACTGGGGCTGATCTTGATCGCGCCCGATACCTCGCCGCGAGGCGACGGCGTGCCGGATGATCCGCAAGGCGCTTACGATTTCGGCCTGGGCGCGGGCTTCTACCTCGACGCCATGCAGGAGCCCTGGGCACGGCACTACCGGATGGAAAGCTACATCATGCAGGAATTGCCGGCCGTCGTGGCGCGCACGTTACCGGCCGACATGAAGCGGCAAGGGATCATGGGACACTCGATGGGCGGGCACGGGGCGTTGACGCTGTCGCTGCGGCACCAGGGGCATTTTGTTTCGGTGTCGGCGTTTGCGCCGATCGCTTCGCCGATGAACTGTCCCTGGGGAGAAAAGGCGCTGGGCGGCTATCTTGGGCCGGACCGGGCGGCGTGGCGCGGTCATGACGCCTGCGCGCTGATCGACGATGGAGCGCGGCTGCCGGGGCTTCTGGTGGACCAGGGCACAGCGGACGGCTTCCTGGCGACGCAACTCAAGCCAGAGCTATTGGAAAGTGCCTGCGCCAAAGCGGGCATCCCGCTGACGCTGCGGCGGCAGGAGGGATACGACCATTCTTATTTCTTCATCGCCACGTTCGTGGAAGACCACCTGCGCTGGCATGCCCGGACGCTGTGCGCCGCGGCCACCTGAGACGCGACCGGACGGCGCCCGCCGTGCACCGTCCGGACTGCGCGTTTCAGCCTGCCGTTACGCGGCAAGGCGGTGATGCCGCCGCAGCACGCCCAAGCCCGCCACACCCGCGATAAGCAAGGCCCACGACGCCGGCTCGGGAACAGGTGCGAAGGCCACGCCACGGATCGAGGTGCCGGCCGGCGCCGAATACAGCGTGGTGAAGTCTTCGCCCGCGGCTTCACCGATCGTGGTGTCGGAGAGGGTGTCGGTGATCTCGTACAGGAAGCTCGGCGAAAGCTCGTTCAGGCCATAGCTGGTGGCGAACAATTCGACCTGGTTGCCGACCACCTCACCGGTCAGGCCAAACAATCCGGTCACGCCAGCCGCGGTCGGCGTGTTGGAATCGGCATTGGCATTGTTCACCAGATCCAGCCCGGTGACCAGGTCGTAGTCCAGCGTCCAGTCGCCGGTTGACGTGTCGAGGGTCCATTTCTGCAGCCCGCCTTCACCGAGTGCCGCCTTGTTGGCGTTGCCGTTCTTCGGTTGGCCGCTATCGGCGATGTAGAGCGTGGTCGGGTTGGCGAAGAAGAATTGCTCCGGGCTGAGATAGACGAAGCTGCCGATGCGGGCGTTGTTGATGCCGTTCGCCAGGCCCGCCGTGAGGTCGATGGACCCGGTGTTGTCGCCGGTGACGCTAGGCACGCTCGGCAGAATGCGGTTCGCCACCAGGCCTGACGAGGATGTCGGCAGCCCACCCGTTGCGTTGGTCAGCGTGCGAATGTCGGTGGAGTCGTTGGGGGATCCCTTGGCGGCATAGTCGCGCGAGACATATAGCGTGTCGCCTTGGCCGTTGTTGACGATCTCCACGGCGCGGGTCTCGGTGGCAAGCGCAGGATCCTGGGTTCCGTTGTTGGAGCCGCTCGGCGTCGTGGTGTTGGCGTTGATCGGCGTGGCCGTGGTCGCGCCCTTGGTGGCGTAGAACACGCCTCCCGTGCCGTCGCCGGTGACGCCCTGGCCGGAGACATAGAACGACGTGCCGTTCACCGTCGCGACGCTACGCGGATTGTTCATGTTGAACACACCGGTGAGCGCGGTGCTGGTATCGACGCTGCCATTCGTACCGATCAAGGCAACCACCCGAGGGACAGTGGTGTAGGTGCTGCCGGTGAGGCTGGTGGTCTGCCCGAGCGCGGCAGTGCCATAGGTGGATGTCGGCGCGGTGTTGAACGTCGTAGCGTTCACGCCATAGCCCATGATGGTGAGGTACTGGCCGTTGGCGGACTGCTGCAGGAAGCCCTCGGAAGCGGAGCCGTATTCACCGGAAATCGCCCAGTTCGAGCCAGAGGCCGCCTGCGGCAGAGTGAGAGTGCCGGCCATGGTGGCGGAGGTGCCGCCGGTGCCCAGGCCGAACTCGTCCAGCGTGATCGGCGAGGCGGTATCGAGGCCGCCACTGTTCGCGCCGCTGGTCGAATCGCAGGCACTCGCGCCGACCTGGCAGGAGACGGTGCTGATGACCAGGTCGCCGCCGGTGAAGCTGGTGATGGGGGCGGCTGCGGCCGGGCGGGCAGCAAGCGCGATCGCGGCAAGCGACAGGCACGCCAATGGCGCGGCAAGCGATGCCGCGTGGATTCTTCTCGACATGGGTCCCCCGGAACGTTAGTTCGGCGTGACTATACAGTATCGACAATGCACTCAACCGCGTTTTGATGACGGTTCTGGGTCAGCGGCGATGCCGGTGCGTGCCAGCGCGAGGCGAGACGGCAACGCGTTGCCGGACAAGCAATTCGCCCAGGCACCGCCACCTCTGCGGGCGTACCGGCTGTCTGCAGATGTCTCGCAATCAGATACCGTTGTTCATGGCGTGGAATATTCCCGACAAGCGCCGCGCGGCTTCCGGTAACTCGAATGCAAGACATTCTGTATGCAGACATGGAGACACTGCGCGCTTGATGTGTTTCCACGCGATGAGCTGATTTCGCCCTGTGCCGCTTTTCGGACGCGAAGCGCCGCCGCGGTTCGGCCGCGCAGCAGGGGCGGAAATTGCGCGCGGTTGGCGCGGGATGCTCATGCCGCCAGACGCGGACCCGTGTTATGGAAACAGCCCAATGGGGGGACGAACCGATGGCCGGCGACAGCGACCAATGGCGCGACGTGAAGGCAGACCGCGCGTCGTGCGTCGCCCGCTGGGATGACACGGCCCGGCCATGATCCAGGCCGCCGGCTACGACTACATCATCGTCGGCGCCGGCTCGGCCGGCTGCGTGCTGGCGAACCGGCTGACCGAAGATTCGGGCGCCACTGTTCTTTTGCTGGAAGCCGGCGGCCAGGACCGGCATCCCTATATTCAAATCCCGATCGGCCTGGGCAAGCTGCAGCAGCATCGCTTGTTCGACTGGCACTATCAAAGCGAGCCCGAACCCAGCCTGCAGAACCGCCGGCTGGACGTGGTCCGTGGCAAGGTGCTGGGCGGGTCGTCGTCGGTGAACGTGATGCTGTACACGCGCGGCCACCGCGGCGATTTCGACCGCTGGGCGCGCGAAGGCGCAACCGGATGGTCATATGCCGACGTGTTGCCGTATTTCAAACGCAGCGAAACCTGGGAGGACGGCGAGACACCGTGGCGCGGCGGCGCGGGTCCGCTCGGCACGCAATGGACCCGGCTACGCGATCCTGCCGCCGAGGCATGGCGCGAGGCCGGCCGGCTCGCCGGCTGGCCGGCGACCGAGGACATGAACGGCGGCGTGCCCGAAGGATTCGGTAAAGCACAGTTCACCATTCGCGATGGGCGCCGAGCGTCGGCCGCCAATGCGTATTTGCGCCCGGTGATGGCGCGGCACTCGATCACCGTTCGAACCGGCGCGCATGTGCTGGGCGTGACGATGCGCGGCACGCGCGCCGTCGGCGTGCGCTATGTTGCCGACGGCCAGACCTACGAAGCGGCAGCGTCGCGTGAGGTGATCCTGTGCGGCGGCGTGTTCAATTCACCGCAATTGCTGATGCTGTCGGGCATCGGACCGGCCGCGCACTTGCGCGAGATCGGCATCGCCCCGCTGGTCGATCTGCCGGTGGGCGAGAACCTGCGCGATCATCTGGCCGTCATGCTGGCCTGGCGCCGGCGCGGCACCGGGCCGTTCCATCGCACGCTGCGCATCGACCGGGCCGCGCTGGCAATGGCACGCGCGTTGGTGTTGCGTGATGGCCCCGCTGCGACGATGCCTCTGGGAGGCGCCGCGTTCGTCCGCACGCGACCCGAACTTGAGGCGCCCGATCTCGAGTTCCTGTTGGGTGCCACACGGCCGCAGGATGCCCGTACCTGGATTCCCGGCTTGCAAAGGCCGCCAGCGGAACTCACCGGGATTCGCCCCGTGCTGCTGCATCCGAAAAGCGCCGGCGCAGTGTCGCTGAGGTCCGCGGACCCGCTGGCACCGGTTCGCATCCGGTTCAATTTTTTCTCCGATCCCGCCGATCTCGCGGCGCTGCGCGACGGGGTGCGCACGGCGCAGAATATCGCCATGCAGCCGGTTTTGGACCCGTTCCGCGGCGCGCAGGTGTCGCCCGAACCGGGCCGGGACAGCGAGGCCGAGATCGAGGCATGGATCCGCGCGACAGCCGTTACGGTCAATCATCCGCTGGGCACGTGCGCGATGGGCTCGGGGCCCGAGGCCGTGTTGAATCCCGACCTGACGGTGCGCGGTGTCGAAGCGTTGCGGGTGGTCGATGGCTCGGTATTGCCGAACATGCCCTCGGCGCACATCAACGCCATCATCATGATGCTGGCGGAACGCGCGGCGGATCTGATCCGTGGCATTCCGCCGCTGTCGCCGGCAAATCTCTGAAGCCGACGCGGCCCGTACCTGCACCAGCATCGGCGTTACGCAAGCATATGTGGGGTGCGGATCGGTAATATGATTTATTCTATGTTGGTAGAAGCGAGCGACGGCGCGCGGAAGACGAGGTGTTGATAATAGAACTGCATGGCCGTGAAGATGAACGCCGTGCTGATACCGAAAAGCATCGCACCGTCGACTCCCTCCAGAGCACCCATCATCTTCCAGTGCGGCTGCGGCATAAGCCCCGAGGCACCTCGCGTGGTAATCGAATCGACAGAGTATAGGATCGCGGCTTCCGGCGTCCCGAGCGCACCAAGCCACAAATAGGCTGCCGCCCAGAGCGCGGCCTCGATCATATGCAACGCCGCGAGCAGCAGTCCCGTCGTCGTGATAGTGCTGATAACGACCACGAACACGCGTGGCAAGCTGCAATCCTCGCTTTCCAGTCGAAGCCGAAGGCTGTGCAGCATGAAAACCATGAACGTTACGCTCGCCGCGTGGACTGCGATTGTCAGCGCGATAAGCGACAGCCCCCATATCCAATTGTCCAACGAAGCAATCCTCGTGACCTGGTTTCATATGAAGCCGGGGGCAAGCTCGTTTCGGCGATCGATAACCGCCATGTATCCTGTCGTTCCTGCACGGAACGATTGTCACGCCGGCCGATCACGCGCCTTATGGCGCCTTGTAAGATCGCTCGCGTTGCCCAGTATCGTCCGGTTGCATATCACGCCGATTGCGGCTTGCGAAGGAACAATACAAGCGGGCTAACGATCAACATGGGGATGATCATGACCTTGAATTGATCGATGACCCCGATCAAGGCCGCCTGGCCGGTGATCATGTCGTTGAGCATCGCAAGCCCGGGCTGGGCCATCGAGCCCGTAACATGGGCGGCTGCGCGGTAGGGCGTCAGGTCCTTTGCCAGCGCGCCATGCATCGCCTGGGTATTGTCGTAGAAGAAAGTCAGCACCACGGCGATGCCAATCGTGCTGCCATAGAGGCGCGACAGATTGAACAACACCGTGCCTTCCGGGCGCAACGCTGGATCGAGTGTGCTGAACGCCACCTTGGTGAGCGCCGGCAGCAAGATGCCGAGGCCGACACCTTGGACCATGCCGGCCTCGACAACGAACTGCCAGTCCATCTCGGGCGAATAGCCAAGCATTCGCCAGTTGCCGTAGATCACCAGGGCCACGCCGGCGGCGATGAGCAATCTGTTGTCGATCCGCGCGGGAACACGTCCTGTCAGGATCATCGCCCCCACCAGTGCGACGCTGCGCGGAATCGCCATGTAGCCGGTGGTGTCTGCCGGGTAGTTGAGCAATTCGTCCAGCATCGGTGATGTCAGGGCGATTGTCGGCAGCAGGACGAAGCCGAACGCGAAGTACATGACTCCCGAGATGACGAAATTACGGTCCCGGAACAGGGACTTGTTGAGGAAGTGGGTTTTGGCGGTGAGGATGTGCACGAGATAGAGATAGAAGCCCAGCGCCGAGGCAGCCGCCTCTACCCAGATCTCGGGCGAGTCGAACCATTCCATGCGCTCGCCGCGGTCGAGCATCATCTGCAGGCCGATCGTGCCGAACATGAATGTTGCCAGGCCGAAGAAATCGAATGGCGGATTCTGCGCCGGGCGCTTTTCCGGAAGCGAGAGTGCCATGGCGAGGAAGATGAAGCCTGCCACCGGCAGGTTGACATAAAACAGCGACTGCCACCGGTAATATTCGCTGAGCCAGCCGCCGATGGTGGGGCCGCTGAGCAAGCCAACCAGCAGGGTCACGGCCACCACCTGGTTCACGCGGGCCTGGCGCGCGGGCGGCAGGATGTCGAGCAGGATGGCAATGGACAGGGGGCCGATGATGCCGCTTGCGGCGCCCTGGACGATGCGGGCGGCGATGAATTGCAGCGTGGTCGTCGCGTTCGTCGCGAGGACAAGGCCGAGCGCAAAGATGGCGATGGAGGTTTGAAAAACCGCCTTGCGGCCGTAGCGGCCCGCGAGCCAACGGGCCATCGCCAAGGTGACGAAGCTCGCCGCGAGATACGCGGTGAATATCCAGCCGACCTCGTCGTCGGACATCGACAGCGTGCCCTGGATATAGAGCAATGCCGCGTTGGGCAGCGAGATGGTAACCGCTTGCATGTAGGTTGCCATCAGTGCGGCGAGAACGATGACGCGATCGCCATCGGCTGCGGTGGCCGGCGTGACGGTGGCGCTCATCTGGCCGCTTCCGTCGGGCACACTGGCTGGAACGGATGGCGCCACGTGCGGCGGCAGCCGGTGTCGACCCGCACGGTGACGCTGAGGCCCGCGAATAACGGCCGGTTCGGATCGAGCTTGTCGAACTCGAGGCGTACCGGCAGGCGCTGGACGACCTTGACCCAGTTGCCGGTCGCGTTTTCCGGTGGCAGGACCGCGAAATCCGATCCGGTGCCCGGACTCATGCTGACGATATGGGCCTTGAAGGTGTGATCCGGATAAGCATCGACGTGGATGATTGCCTTTTGACCTGGACGCATATGGGTCAGGCCGGTCTCGCGGAAATTCGCCTCGATCCAGATGCGCCGCGTGGACATCATCGAGAACACCGCTGCTCCCGGATTGACGTAGTCGCCGACTTGCAGTTCGTCGACCCTGGTCACGATGCCGTCGTCGGGCGCCACCACCGTTGCGTAAGACAGATTGAGCCGGGCCTGGTCGAGTTGGGCCTTGGCGGCGCGGACCATCGGATGGCGGTCAACCGCGATATTCGGATTGCCGTCCAATGCGGCCACCGTGTTGGCGATCTGTTGCGCGTCCGATGCGACGTGCTGACGGGCGACCCGCAGATCGGTGTTGGCGCGGTCGAAGACCTCGCGCGGGGTCCAACTGTCGGCGACGAGCGCTTTCTGCCGGGCATATTCCAACTCGTCGAACTCTACGGTATCGCGCGCCGATTGGAGTTCGGCCAATTGCTGGCGATAGGTGGCCTTGAGCTCGTCGACCTGGAGACGCGTGCTGTCGAGCCGTGCATCGGCCTGATCTACCGCAATCCGGAATGGTTCGGGGTCGATCCGGAACAGAAGCTGATCTTGCTTGACGCGCTGGTTGTCATGGACAGCGATTTCGACCACTTGGCCGGCTACGCGGGCGTTGACCGACTCTTTCGCTGCGTAGACGAAGGCGTCGTCGGTGGAAACGTACGGCTCCTCGGCCAGATAGTACGCCGCGCCGACGATAGCCAATAGGACCGGGAAGAGGGTCAGCAGCGGGCGGCGTAGGCGTTCCCGCAGGGGGATCTTTGGTACTGCGGCGTGCCGGATGGTTGTGGGAAGGTCCGGTGTTCGGGTCACCCTGGCGTCGACCTCGGCGAATTGCACTGCATGGCCTTCGTGGGTCGCGAGGCGTGAGGTCATCGAGGAATCGGCTGGTGCGACGTAGGATTGCATCGCAGACCTCGGGGTCGTTGGGATTTGTATCGACTGCAACGACCTAACATTCCGGCTGTGCCGGCGATTGTTGAATGCTGGGCGTTTTTGGCGATTTCGGCCGGGGGGATTTGTGGCAAAACTGAGCTACGCGCCCCATGTCACTGCGAGTTGCCCATCGGCCGGCGCGGCCAACCTGCGACCGGATGAAAGTGCAGCGCGCCACGCGTTTTTCGTCATGGCGGGGCTTGACGGCAACTTTCTTGCCAGGACTGCAAAGCGGCGAAGCTACCTTGTTCGGACGAGTGCCCGGGGAGTCCGTCCACCCGAGCGACCGAGTTTGCTTCCTCGCCTCGCTCCTCGCAGTGACCTGGGGCGGTGCGGGCCGGGCCATGTCGTTCTGGGCATTTGTGAATTCTCATCTGTTCAGCGCGAGCGGCCCGCTGACGAACCGATTGCCGCGAAGATAAAATCGCAGCGGACTGTCGATCGCGCGGGTAATGCCGATGCGTATGCTTTGCCCGATGTCGTACGGCGCCTGGCCATCGGATCCGAGCCACAGCGGGCCGGCCTGACAAAGGTCGATCCCGTCCAAACGGCGATCGATCTTGAGCGCTGCACACAGCCGGCCCGGGCCGCGCGTCAAATCGCGCGCTCGCTCGGTGCCGCGATTGCGCGCCATGATCGCGATGCCATGGGTTGGCTCGATCGCCCGGATCAGGACGCCGGCGCCCACATCGCGGGTCTCGCTGGAGACGTTCAACATGAAGGAGATGCCATACGCGAGATAGACGTAGGCGTGCCCGCGCTCGAGGAACAGCACGCGGTTGCGGGGGGTCATGCCCCGCCACGCGTGACCGGCGGGGTCGCCGATGCCATATGCCTCGGTCTCCACGATGCGGCCGGCCACCACGCCTTCAGCCAGTACGCGCACGAGCATCTTGCCGAGCAGAAAACGGGCGAGCTCGGCGGTTTCGATGGGCAGCTCTGCCCGATCCAGCATGCGCGGGCGCGCTATTGGCGTGCCGAGGTCATCCGATTCGCTCGACGAGATGGGCGCGCGAAGGGCCGGGCTCGAACGGGTCGCCGAAATACTGGGTCTCGCGAGCGACCTTGCCATCCAGGAACTCCATGACGCTTACCGACCAGGTCGGCTGGCCATCATAGGTGAGGATGAATTCCGAGATCCAAAGATCGCCCCTGCCAAGAATACGACGCACCGTGAAGCGCTTCGCATTCGGCTGTGCGGCGCGCGAGGCCTGGATGTTGTG
>Ga0335072_10013895_pt1 | contig 11449 bp, 11 predicted proteins | sample Lox_Sample_21_FD_206725 | JGI IMG/M metagenome (GOLD analysis project Ga0335072, IMG submission 206725) | Soil microbial communities from Loxahatchee National Wildlife Refuge, Florida, United States - Lox_Sample_2.1 | ecosystem: Environmental > Terrestrial > Soil > Wetlands | place: USA...
ATACACTTCCCCACCCACCGATCAATTCTTATTACACATTCGGGCGCCTGAAAGCCGAAACAGATCCTGATATCCACCACAATCGAAGGGGCCTGAGTACAACCTACATATTTCTTAGTGTTAGACGCATCATTCCACACCCGGGCCATCAATCTGAAGAGAGGCGGCGTTGGAATGAGAAGACGATAAGCACCTACCGAGTTGCCATCCTATGCATCAGTAGACTGCACATGCAGTTTTTTGGGCATTTTTTGGAAAAATTCGAGGAGTAAGGTAGTCATTTCAGAGATTTTAGGAGGCAGGTTAGTCATTTGCCGTTTTATTATAGGTACTAACATTGGTGTATACTTAAGTCCTAATCAAAACTAAATTGCTCTCCTCAGCTGCATTGTTCTTAATCGCCATTAGGAGGTCCTAGTCCCATCGATCTACCCAAGCCTCTTAAGCATGCTTTGTGATAAGCCCTTGGCCAATTGCAGCGTCCGGAATACAAGAGCTAGCACAAATATCGTAGTGCTCAGCCTTGTTTCTCCAAAACAGAAAGTAGACGACCATAGCAGCCATTGCACATGGATTCATCCCATTTGTCCTTAGCAGATGCTACTCGCTTCGATGTTTTCCCAAGACCGCAGCGATTGCATGTAAAAGGTAGCGCTTTTAATAAGTAGATAAAGACACAAATAGCCACGTTTGGGGAAACCCCTTTTCCACATCAAATTTGTGGTTGTACTGGCTTTTGAGTGTCGTGGTCCATGACGTAGGGGTTGGGAATAATATGCGGAACACGAGAAGAGTTATTTATAGTAGTCTGATGAGAAGCAAGGGTCCTAGAAATCTGCGGTTCAACCAGTAGAAATCTTTCCACTTGAAAGCTCAACAGGGACACTTGTTGTTCCTTTTATAGATGCGTTGATGCCAGCCTGAGAGCCTTGGGTTCGGCTCAGGCCCCCGTATCAGGACACTCCTCAATCTGCTCTTCCTCGGACCATCGGGCACCCCTCGGGTACTCCTCTGGGACAGTTCAAGCAGCAGTGACTCATAACCCTTCGTTCACTAGCACCTATTCTAGCCGTTCATGGTATGGGAGCCTTTGGGTAGCACACGTGACTCTATCAAAAACCCAATTCATATTAAATTTATATGTAGTTACCCGTTTTGGTGGCTTTCACCTATACTTTCAAGGGTCTAAACCAGAATACCTTTGAGCATTCGCAATGATAGCCAGCCCCAGGCCGTGCACTTCTTCGCGTTCCTGGATTCATCACGTGATTTGTGTCGCTTAACTTGTCATTTCGAGATCCAGCCTCGAGATGGCAAGCTCAACTATCTTCTCCCGCTCCTTTAGAAATTCTATACTTCAACCCTTGCAGTCAGCCGAGTTACTTAGTCATGGATAATCTTGAAGTACTAGCCCAAGCCCTCCCTGTATCATCCACGGAAATCCCTAGCGTGCCAGCGAAAGCGAAAGCGAAAGCGAAAGCGAAAGCGACAGCGACGCAGTTCCACGGATTCCCAGATCTGCCCGTGGAGATCCGCCTCATGATCTGGCGTTTCATGTCCGAGCCGCAAATTGTCCATATCGGCCTGCTCAGATGCAGTTCCCGTCATTTGCGGGTGTCAAGGCCTCCAGTCATGCCGCTTTATATCAACCAAGAATCCCGCGCCTATGCCTTGAGTCATTTCGGCCACGGCTTTCACAAGAATGCCTACGGCGATGTCCGACATCCTGTCTATGTCGATTTCCAAAGAGACATCTTCCATATCCCGGCGAGGATATTACATGTTTTGGCTCAAGAAGACCTGGCACAGATCCGGGTCTTCGAAATCGAGTGGACTCAACTTGTGGGGCGCTATGGAAGCTTATATAAGCCTGATTTCCGAGTGTTTTACTTCTGCGGAAAATTGGAAAAAATTATTCTGACAGTTGGCTTCTCTTTTCTTAATGGTGTCGTTGTTACTACCGAAGAGCCCGACTGGGCTGAGAAAGTCTCCGCTTTTAACCTCTATCCTTGGACTCCTGTTGCAGCTAGAATTCTCAGGGAGACGTGGGAGGATAAGATGGCACTTCTTGGTGCGGAGTTCGGGAGGCTTCGGCGCCTGCGTCCAGCCTGGATTCCTCCTAAGGTCATCATCAAGTTCTTTGGTTGTACGAACCTTAGCGGCTTCTCGGACTCCAGAGTGTCCTTTTAAGGACAGTCATATCGTCGACGATGCTATTCTTCTTCGATGGAGGTTCTTATTGTCTATGGGCTTCTTGTTGACGACGAGTTTCTTGTCATGAAGGCTTTTCCTGTCAAGTGTGCACCTAATAACGTAACCTACTGAAGGAGAATCATAGAAATACGGCCTAAGAGGTCATCATGACTGGGCTGTCTATAGCCCTCTTGACTTCTTCCAGCAAAAGATTCAGAAGCTATGAGCTTTGATGACCGTCAAATGGACTGCACAGATTAGGAAGAGCAACGTAGTAACAACAACTTACAAGTGCAATGGCAATCCCATACCCGGGTTGACTACCAGCATTCTTATAATAGCTGATCAGATTTTGAACGTAGAACAGTTATGTCACCTTTCGTTCCAATCTGAAATCTCCTCTCCTTCTGCTTGTGTTCTCAGCACCTCTGATGACAAGGAGTTACGGAACCTTTTTTCCAGAGGCATCGGCTCATCGAATATAAAGAAACTTTTCTTAAAACAGAAACCCTAGTTTCTTCATGAAATATTGCGACAAGATCCGCTTACCAGAACTTCTATTCCAATTCTTTAAGCATTTCCTCGCATACCTTTACATCCTTTTTCGCGCTCTGTGTGCAGGTATGATATTGCCTACCAGTTGGGCCTTATGACTGTGGGGAGCGCCACCTTCCTACAGGTAAATAATGCACTGGAAAGATGTATTTCTCACCTGCTATAGACTGCCATAAAATCATCTGCGTGTCAATGCTGACCAGCTGCTCAGCGCATGAATTGATGATAATTATTTCCAAGACTCTAGGCTCAGTACCACATCACTTCTCTCAGCCTTGTCTTCTCTTCCTCTCCACCAAATATGCATTCGATCCCATTCCTCGCTAGCTCGATGACCTTGGTATCACTCAAGCCAAAATGCTCTCTGATCAATCTGTACTCATTCGACAAACTGCTGCCGAAGACTCCTACATCATCCGTCTATCCGACAGTCGGAGATCAATTCAGCGAAGTTCTATATACTATAGGTAATCACTTACACATAAAACAACTGGACATCCTTTATCCTTCCAATACCCAAAATGGTGATCCCCAAAACTGCCTGTAATCATCTTTGCATGCACATTACAGCTAAGACACAGCTCTAATCCGATCTTACGCCCAATGATGATCTCTCTTATCTCATCAGGAACGTTGATTACGTGGCCTAATCGATCAGGTTCATAGGCAAGTAAAATGCGCAATTCCTCATCTGTGGAGGATTGCGGAGCTTCAGCAAAATGCAAGGTGACTCTCAAACCTTGGTCCTTAGCTCTTTGGAAGGCTTCACGAAAGATCGAGATGTCGCCTTTCGCGGGGTTGCCACAGAGGTCAACTGCTACTACTCCCTGAGAGCGGTACTTGAGGGCTAGATCGACGACGTCCATCGCTTCCTGTGCCGAATTGCTTCGGTCGATCGAAAGGATCAAATTAGTCGTCATCGTGATTGAGTTGAAAGATGAGATACAATTTAAGACTAGCTGAACATAATGATCCTTGGTAATGCCTGCGGATGGGATGGCTCGAGGAGTGGTACGAAGCTCGAGGTAAACAACTCCATCGTCCTGGAAGGACTGCAGGACCGAGTTCGTGCTGTAGACGATACTGGAGGCATCGTTGCAAAGAGCATAAATATAACTCGAAAAGAGAGGGAAGAATGTTTCCAGGTCATAGTCATTTTTGTCCTCTGGCATTTCAATCAGCGGGTCCTGTAGGGCTGGTCCATCCCTGCCATTGTTGGAGGCTTTCTGTAGCCAAATATCATGCAGGCACTGTCGACTAATGCTGCCGCTTAAATGGGCATGCAGCTATCGCATATCAGTCTTGAAACATTTTGGTGACGATGGCGAGTGTAGGTAGCCAGGATGCCATGCTCCGCAGACGTTATGGACTAGTTGGTTTACAGTACCTCGATTTTCGGCATAGAATGCAGGTTCAAGCCACAAGCGTCGCCCATGGTGGCAAAACTGCCAGGTCCTGCAGGCACGGATTTGATACCTTGCCGATTATTCTTACAGCGGCTTCAATACTGTAATGTATATGTGGCTGAGTTGGAATAATATTGCGGTTGCAAAATCGTGAATTGATAGACGGTATTGGGACGGAGAGCATTTTTGTTAGATGATGCCGGACTGGCGGAATGGCGTTCCGAATGGATCTGCGTGACTGAAAGGGTTTAGACAGCTTTTGCCTCCACCAATGTTCCCCTTCAATCGGGCGTGGCACGCCCAAGGTTGCGCCTTGAAAAAGTGTATTTTGAGTGCATTCACCACTGATGATCGGGCTTTTTCGGTAGTAGGCAATTTCCAATGCTACCCCTGACTCAGAAGAGCAGCATGCAGAAGCGGTAACTCCATTTAATACCGCCCTTTCGATGATTCAATTGCCATATTCATGTGAACCCAAAAGCACATCCCACGCCATTTAGTGGGTCAGGTACGTGTTGTAAGAGGTAGGTCTATTTTGCTTGGCTTGCAGAGCGGTGCGCGCCGTGCCAAATTGCGCAACAACCATCCTGGATTGGCGCATATGTAGGGATGCGGATATCGAGAGAGAAAAAGGTTCTGATGGGTAATCTCCAGAGCCAACGACCCAGCTCCGCTGTGGATGCCTTGACCCCAGTTTTTGCAGCCTTTAATATGCCCGAGGGGAGCATCCGATATTATCTGTGTGGGAGCACCAAATCAACCACGCAAAGCCTTACTTACCATTGCGCATTATTTCGCACTGCTCCTGATATCGTCATCTGCTTCATTGAAGCTGAATAGAGCAAGTAGGACAGAAAGAGAGGAAGCAGAAGTTGAGCAAAGCGGACTCGAGATCAGACGTTTAGTCTACATTGGGAATAAGCCACCACGGCTAGCGCGGTTTCGCTTCACAGCAAGCCGGCACCTCCAGATCGGCTGCACCTTCGCTCGTTCGCTCGCCCGTTCACTCCTTCACGACTTCATTGATCCCCCTGCGCCATCAATTGAGTAAATCGGCCTCGTCCATCTCTGCGCAGCTACGATAGAGCTGTCTAGCTACGATAATCGTTTATCGCCAGCTGGTCCGATATCAGGCTGTCGCCGTCTTGATATCGTGGCTTCATTCAAGCTGTTCCTTCACGTTTCAAACCCCCTAGCCCTGCCCCGAGCCAACCATCAACCGAAGCTCTTTTGATCCATTTGTGAAGGTCCATCAACAACGACGTCAGCCACGATGTCGAACGATGTGTCGCCAGAGGCAATGCAATCGCGAATCCAATCGGCTCGGCGCGAGGCCGAGAACTTGAAGGATAGGATAAAGCGCAAGAAGGATGACCTCGCCGACACAACACGTAAGTGGGCATGAGCTTGCATGGCTGATCATCTCTTAACGTTGGCATTATAGTGCGGACTGTTGCACAACAATCGCAGGAGCCGCTCCCAAAGAATCAGATGCTGAAGACCCGGAAAACGCTAAAGGGGCATCTCGCCAAAATTTATGCCATGCACTGGGCCACCGATCGAAGACATCTCGTATCTGCTTCTCAGGACGGCAAGCTCATCATTTGGGATGCCTACACGACTAATAAGGTACATGCCATTCCTCTACGGTCGTCCTGGGTCATGACCTGCGCATATGCTCCGAGCGGAAACTTTGTTGCTTGTGGAGGTCTTGACAACATTTGCTCGGTCTACAACCTCAATCACAACCGAGACAGCCCCACCCGTGTGGCGAGAGAACTCTCTGGGCATTCTGGCTATCTCTCCTGCTGTCGATTTATCAATGATCGTGCCATTCTCACCTCATCAGGTGACATGACCTGTATGAAGTGGGATTTGGAGACAGGAGCCAAGGTCACCGAATTCGCCGATCATTTGGGAGATGTCATGAGCATCAGCATCAACCCAACGAACAATAATACCTTTGTCTCTGGTGCTTGCGATGCATTCGCAAAGCTTTGGGATATCCGTGCTGGCAAGGCTGTGCAAACGTTTGCGGGGCATGAATCTGACATCAACGCCATCCAATTCTTCCCTGATGGGCACTCATTTGTGACTGGCTCTGATGACGCCACCTGCCGTCTCTTTGATATTCGCGCGGATCGTGAATTAAATCAATATGGAGTATGTGTTCTTGGCCTCTTCTCGCTGCAGCTCACTGGCTGACTTTATCATAGTCTGAATCTATCCTCTGCGGTATTACATCCGTTGCTACTTCTGTCTCCGGGAGACTTCTTTTCGCTGGATATGATGATTTCGAATGCAAGGTAAGCTAGAGCGGAGTCATTCGCATGCGGCCAAATTTTTTTACTAATTGTTTCCTCAGGTCTGGGATATTACTCGTGGCGAGAAGGTTGGTTCACTGGTTGGCCATGACAACCGTGTTAGCTGCTTGGGTGTGAGCAACGATGGTATCAGCTTATGTACGGGATCATGGGATTCTTTGGTGAGTCACAGACAGCATCAAGCTCTTCAAACTACCCTGCGAAAACTTACTCCTTCTCTAGCTCAAGGTTTGGGCTGTATAAAACGATACGAAAACGATTCAAGCATAAACCCTCAATGGCTATTTATTCGAACAGAGCCAGCTTATGCGCTTTTATACATCAATTATACGAAAATCTTCATAATCATTACCCATACTCCATCTCCATAATCACCTTTTGTTGGGATATCCCACCATGGTACCACGAATGCCCCTCAGAACTTAGCGAATTAGGTGTTCGAACGTCTTCTAGCGATCTGGTTCAAGCTTTGCAGAGGTACTCATAGCTGGTCGTGCATACTCTTGAGTCCCTGCACAATAATTGTTCTGTCTGATCTCTGTTTGTATGGGCGGCTATATTGCGTTGCTTTTACGCTTGGCCGCCCTAGTTACAATGATATCCCATGGAACGCTACGGGACGCTTGCCCTTTGCAACCATAGTTTCGTGCCTGCTTCTCCCATCTGTGTTCCTTCTACTTTACAATTCAAAAGCGTGAATAGTCTTGGGATGCTGGTAATTTCATTGTCGAAACGACACTTTCTTCACACGTCACTTCTTTGCTTTTCAAGCGTTTCCTCTTAACCTTTGCGTATATGTGTGTAGATGTTACGGCCTGCGGTGTGGCAGATGCTTTGCTGGTCAATTATGAGACTTGCATCGCTTGAAGCTTCCCGGCTATGTTCCCTACCCACATTCGCTGGCGTCGGGATTTGTTCTATTCCTGTATCATCGTTCCGAAGCACTTCCAGAGGATGATGTTTCATTGGGGGCTAATGTGTTGGTTAGTCTATGAAATAGAGAATTCAAAAAAAAAAAAAAAAAACAAACTTACGTCACCGGTACAATAAATGGCGCTATTAATGAGTATATCCGGGAGAGTGTTTCCGAACAGTTAAGGAGCAAAGGAGAAGAGAGCAGCAGTCGATCTCCGCGAAACGTCACGAAACGTCAAACGTCACGAAACATCTCAAAACATCACAGATTCTTCCCTCCCCACATTTCCTATTTTGGACGGCCTTTAAACCGCGCCGTGGGGGCCGCGAGGCCGAGGCGGGCAAAAGATTTCCGGGGGTTGTAGCAAGCTATGCCAGATCAAACTCCCGCAGGGCCAAGTGATAATTGCCTAGATCGATATCGATGTGAAACCCCAGAAAATACTTGTGAATTATAAAGTTTGCGGGCTTTTACATATGACAATTGAAAACCAGAGCTTGTGTAGCGGTCTGAGGGGTGATGCCATTGACGTAAGGCAACGAGTAATTAAACTTTTTTTGGCTTGTGTTTATCATCCTCATTTAAGCACAGATGAACACACATGAACAAATATAACTTTGCGACTCTTCCTTGGTCCAAGATGATATGAGCGAAAGTCGAGTCATCATTTCACCTTTCACCCTTTGTGACTTACAGGGTAACTTCGCGCGATATCACATTGCGGCAACTGCAGGACGAATCACCCACACCCGTTTGTAACAACCCCTTGCAGCTTGCGGTTCGCTAGCCATCAACTCGTCCAACTCCTGTCACTCCCATTCCTTCCACCGTCGAATTGCCTGTCTATAAGGCTGATGCTAAACAATTCACACTGGTAGGCGCCTACTCCCATGCAAGGGTCATCTGGCCATAAACTGATCCGAGAGGACTGATCCAAAACACAGTCCAAACATGAAACGCTAACCCTTACCTCTAACACTGCAAACCTCGACCAACACACCCACCGCGGTCTAACGCTCGGCCTCCTCGTGGCAGCCACGAGCCAGCGCCCTACCACATACGTAGCTACTCCAGCACCTATAAAAACCTTTCCAACCCCATACCATCACAAAAGATGGCAGCCAAAACAGCCGCCCAAGAAGAATTCGACAGCATCTTCACTCACTCTGACCGCCCTACGCACCACCCTGAGGACCGCAGCGACGACGAGGACGAAGAAGAGATTGACGAAGAGACTACCTACAAGCAGAGCAAGATCGCCGAAACAATGCGTCAACCCATCTACAACGACCGCTCCGTGCCCCTCCGCCTTCCCCCTCCCAGCTTCGACTCAGGACGCACCACGGGCGTGAAAGGCGTCATCGCCGACGCACGCAGCTTCGAAGCCGCGAAGCGCGAGGGAACGTGGAAGGCGAAACTGCACATTACGCAGGCACACGGCCAGGAGAAGAAGCTGCAGAGGAGAAGGAACAGGGAAGCCGACAGTTGTCTCGTGCGTGAGGATGTTGGTGATGAAGAGGAGTTTTTGGAGCAGTGGAGGGAGGCCAGGAGGAGGGAGATGATGCGTGAGGGCAACGACATTCGGAATCGGAGGACGAGCCCTAGTATCCGCCGGTATGGAAGGTTTGACGAGGTGGATGCTTTGGGGTATTTGGATGCTATTGAGAAGGTGGGGAGGGAGACTGTTGTGGTGGTTTTTGTTTATGATGCTGAGGTTTGTCCTGCCTTTCCATTCACACACACACACTCTCTCTCTTGTTGGCATGCCTTTCTACGCAGCCCATCGACAGGTTTTTATTCATACTTCTATATACTGCACTTACAGCACAGAAGCTAACATTCCCTTTTCTCACAAACAGTGCCCCGTCAGCCAAGTCATCGAGTCGGCACTCACAGCCCTCGTGCCCACCAACCCGGCCATCCACTTCGTCAAAGTCAGCTACGACGAGATAGAATTCGACAACGCGGGCGTCCCTGCCATCTTGGCGTACAGGAATCAGGGGGACTTGTTTGCGAATCTGACGTATGTGGTTGATCACATTCCGGAGGATACGCCGTATGATACGCCGGCTGTTAGGGACGTTTTGACGCGGTTTGGTGTTCTTTGAGGTTCTGACAGCGGGGGAGCAGAGGAATTGGGAGCAAAGCTGATTCCCGGCTGACTTGTGGATACTAGGGGGCAGGCTGAGGCGTTTACTTAGATCGGATATTGTTCATGGTTAGGCTGCCTAGACTAGGCTGGGTGAATTGCAGGTCACATATTATGTTTTTCATGCTTCTATGCTCGCGGGAACTATGGACATGAATTTCCTTGGAAGTTCCATTGACGGGTCCGTGCCAGCAGTTCAATTTTTATTTAGAATTTATTCTTTTACATTGCACAATCTTTGGACTTTGGGATGGTTATTGTCATGGTGGATCGCTTAGTATGCTAGACAGTAATTATCAATATCCATCGCATTAAGCAGAATGCACGCATTGGTGCTGACGAGCGGAGCGTGATGTACAATGAAAGATAGGCTATCACGTAGGTGGAGACTCTGCTAATATCCAATTCGCTTGACTTCCCAAGACTTACTCCAGCAGTTTCATCCAAAAAGAACTGTTGGACTCACGGGAATAGAGTGATGATTCAGTACGCAGCATGGTGATTAAAATTCTTAAAGATGCTCAACTCAATGGAGCCGAAGTCCCGATATATTGTTGTGGAGTTCCGTGGTCCCCTACAAAATCACATGATTCTACGCAAATGGTTGCTCCTGTACCGAGAGTTTTTGATGTATTTAGCTAGTTCGAGGGCCTCGTCCCTACAGATGTCTTTTACGGGGGGGACAGGTTTTTATGGATACTTTTACGGATTGTTTTACGTGTTTACGGACGTAGATCAGTTTCACGGGTTTTTAATAGGAAGCTTTACGAACATGGAATACAGTCATATTTTGTGTGTGTTTTGAGCATTGCGCTGAGCGTTGCGTCCGTCACTATCACCAGCTATTCCGTGGCTTCGAGCTTGTATGCTGTCCTACTTACTGTCCTGATTATCGTGCACTTCGACGGCACATCCATTCATTCCCTCCACAATATGAGGTGTTCCAAACCTCGAGAGCTGTGCCCACTTTATGCACAATTTATGCTAGAAGCGAAACAACTGCGATTTTAGCCTACAGAGAATGCTTCAGTCCGAAAGTTTCCTTACATTCATCACAGCTCTCGATGCGCTTGTTTTCGACTCTTAGAGAAGTGCCACAAAGGTGAGCGCAAGCATTAAGAAGCATGGATATTGTGGTGTTTGGGATAACGAGTGCCGAGGCCGAACTCCAAGCATGAGAGAAGTCATCTAAAAAATTGAGGGCGATGTAGCCCAATTGGGTGAAATAAGCTTAGAGCTTTTGGATTCGGATTTATGGAAAGAGCGATATTAGATGTCATATAGCTCAGGTCCCGCTATTCATGGACATGGCATTCTAGACGCTTGTCGGTGTTATGATATTTCAGGGACTCGGAGAAACTTTTTTCCTATAAGTTCGGATGTATAATGGAAAACTGCTTTGTGCATTCACTTAAATCAATTGAAAGGGCTTCTGGTAAGCTAAACCTAATCCTAAGATACTAACGAAAGACCGGCAACGCAATGCTAATGGTTAGTCAAAGAGCTAGTGACCAAAAATAAACGAAAACCAATATCTTCCCATAGTCAAGTGGCTTGCCCATCCGAACCAAGGAAAAAGAATACATAATCCGCGCACATTGCCTCTTCCTCTGAATGCCTCAAATCCTCCTACTCGCTTTCGTTCTGTTATTTATTCCAACCAACAACCTCGGACCATGTTGGCTCAAGCTTAGAAGCCGTGACTGCTGCCTCCTTCATGATTTGGCGTGAATGAACAAATCCGCCACAACACATCCAAAAATGTTCATGTCCAGTGTCCTTGTGAAGACCTCGAGAAACAGGACGGTAGAAGGGCTCTGAATCAACAGACCTGTAGTAGCTGGGCCTGCAGGGTAGCTCTGCATCAATACAGTACCGACTAGAAGACCCAGAACCTGCACAACAC
>Ga0335072_10013897_pt1 | contig 11448 bp, 12 predicted proteins | sample Lox_Sample_21_FD_206725 | JGI IMG/M metagenome (GOLD analysis project Ga0335072, IMG submission 206725) | Soil microbial communities from Loxahatchee National Wildlife Refuge, Florida, United States - Lox_Sample_2.1 | ecosystem: Environmental > Terrestrial > Soil > Wetlands | place: USA...
CGTTGAACATGTGGAGGGTTTAATAGGTAAATGCAGAATTACTCGACAGCGAAAATGAAATAATGAGTGTATATTTGAAAAGGGTGTCGCCCGCCTGCGTAGTGTAAGACTCCTCTCCACTTTCCGCATATTCTTACGTTGACAGATAAATGTCGTAGATTGCGCTTATATCCTAACACTGGCTGTTGAATGATTAAAAATATCTATTTATTAGAGTTGAAAATACATATTACACTAACCCAGAAATAGTGATATATCCAGCCCCAAAGAATAAAAACTTAATTTAGGGGCTCTGTGAATCTATCCCCATCTAAGAAGTATTATTATTATTAATCTTACACCGTTCGAGCCTAAGGCTATGCGGGTCTCCTATCTAAGTCTAAAGCCAAGGAAACCTTTACTACGTACAGCAGGATGAAAAAGCCTTAATCTGCTTGTTACTATACTATACAATAAATCACTCGCAGCCTGCAATTACTAAAAAGGTAGCTTTACTGCTGTTTATCTGTCAAAGAGAGAGCTATTCGCTGTCGAATAGCAAGCGTTTAGCTAGCACGAATTCCCTAGCCTTCCTGAATACATCATCCATCATACAAAGTGCTTTGCCCTTTTGCTTGTGTCTACCATTTGGGTATAAGTCTGATTTTTGCTTGTATGCAGGCAGTGCCTCCTGTCTGTTTCGTACCTGCAATAAATAAGGCATAGCAAATCTACTTAGTAGTAATTCAATTAGCAATATTATATAAAGTGCTACTTTAATACTACTTTAAAAGGCTAGCTACAAAGCTGCAAAAACATTAAAATAGAAGGCTTTAGCAAGTGCTAAGTGCATTTAAAGTTACTTTTATTAACAGCTAGAAATAGAGGCATACGTCCTCCTATTTGACTTCTAGTTAAATAGAAGAATAGCACACTTTTAAGTACAGCTCGAACGGACTAGCCTAGCCTGGCAAATTAGCAATACTTATACAGCTATTTGTTTACAGCTTTCAGTTTGAAGGAGGATATAAAGCTAAAGTTAAGCTTTAAACAACTTAGCGTCTGTACAAAAACAATAAGTAGAGAAGTAGATAAGGCAACTTGTAGAGCAGTAGGACGAGTGAGAGGAGTAGAAGGTGCTTAAGGACTAAACAGCTAGGTGGGTAAGGGATTAGAAGAGGATGGAACAGCTTGTACGGCTGAGGACGAACCTTAAAGGACATTAAACAGTCCTTAAAGACACACTGCTAAACGAGAGGGTCCTTAAGCTCCATTTTGGACTACGAAAAGCAGAGAGCTTTATGCTAATACAAGCACGTATTGTGGAGGGAATGAATGGGTGTGCCGTCGCAGTGCACGATCGTCAGGGCGATAGGTAGATCAACGCGCGTTCACAAGGTGCTCAGCAGAAGGAATAGGACCCAAAACCACACGATAGGTAGCCAACGCAAGAAACAACTGTATTCTGTGTCCGTGAAGCCTGATAAACAACCCGTAAATTCCATGCGGGTGCCCGTAAAGCTCAATCCATATCTGTAAAACTGTCCGTAAAACTGCCCAATCCTGCCGTGGGCGGTTTTGTACGTCCGTCTGTAGGTTCCGTCCCGCGTCCCTTTCTCGTCCTTGCTTCCTTGATTACTTGATCGACACGTCCTTCCAGACCGGCTATATACATCAAGGTGGCCAGGCATGGGAACAACAATCGCCCAGATCAGCTGACTCAACCCAACCCAACCTCGCCTAAACCATGTGATTTTGTAGGGGACCACGGAACCCCACCACAGTATAAGCCGCATTAAGCTCGCAAGGTTCCTCTTACGACTATAAAGTGCTAGGAATGGAGTCTGCCTCGTGTAAGTGCAAGGCCGGAGAGGAAACACCCTAGCATATTACCCTTTACTGTACAGAGGAAGCTGAGTGCTCTTAGCACCTCCAGACGAACGGACGAGTTAACTACTAGCAACTAATAGGGACGAATGGAGGGGCTATAAAGTTCTCAGAGTGGATAATTTGCTCAGGGAGACTAGGCCAGTTTTCGCTGGCTAGGTGCCTTCTCTACAGCTAAATAGGCAGCAGTGAGGCTGCTTATCTTGGTATTATAGGCTGCGAGTGAGTGTAGTTTCAATAGAACGGCAGGCAAGATTTTATCTCGCTTTAAGGTAGGGATTCCTTGATTATTATAGGTAGAAGTACTGCATAGCGTTAGCTAGTTCAGTGTAAGAGCAAATAATAATAATAATAATAATATAAGGTTCCATCGTACAAGTCCCGTGATGGGTCAAGACGTTGCATGAAGAGGAAAAAAAGTTTAGGAGGAAGAAGATCCTGCAGCGCGCCATCAAAGCGCCGTCACGTGTCTGTCTATCTAACCGTCATGGGACGGTTCCCGTGACACTCCTCAGGAACCAAAGAAACCCACATTCGTCGTGTTTCGAGGCTCGTAGTGCGGGAGGTCAAACATTTTTTTTTGTCCACTCACTTATCTGTCCGAACTTGCGTCGAGTGTATATATACCAAGTGGAGAAGACAATAAGTGTGGATAGGCCGGTCAGAAGCCAGTAGAGCCACATGGAATAGGTAGCGATGTCCACGAACAGAGGCATTGCAAATAAGCTCTAAAAATTAGTTAGCTGATATGTTGCTACATGCTGGTTTGCAATGCTCTATCATCATGGAGTCGAGACACCATCTACTCGAAGGGGCTGTCTAAGATCTTAACACTGGGCTAAATCTGCATAACGCGAAAAGGAACGTGATATACGATGGAGAATGGAGCGCCGATACAATCATAGCATCCTGGTGTTATCTCGCGCCACTTGGCCATGGAAGTGTAATAGCAAGAGGGGCACGACTTACGGCAGTGTAGGTGCCGGGCAGGAAAAGCATGGCGACGATGGACAGGGACATCATGGAGGTGCTGTCGCGCTTGCTATCCTCGGCGATTTTCTGGGAGTCCCTAGCGAGCTGGATGTTGATGGCCGAGTCGCGCTGGGCGGCCAGGTTGAGGACACCCTGGAGCAGGAATCGGGCGGTGTCCATCCAGGCCGACGTGTCGTAATGAGCAGCGTCGAGGTCACCGACCTGCTTCAGCGCTTGCTGATCGACGTACGTAGCTAGGCGCGCGAAGCCTGGATCCCTCGCGCCGAAGTAACCGCCCTTGAAACGCTCGCCCTCAGAGCGTATGAAGGCCGAGAAGCCGGCTAGCTGGGTGGCGGCGTGTAACCAGGCTGTCAAGTTGATGGCAGCGCCCATCACGATAGAGATCTGGGCGCCGAGGTCGGCCGCGAGCCGGTCGTCCTCCTCGCTCATGACTAGCCGCTTGTTACTCTGGTGCGGGAAGTGGTTGTAGCCCGTGACCTTCTGGGCTTGCCACAGCAGCTCGCCCTTCTGGCGCACAGCGACCATGGAGTCGCGCGTCAGGATGTCGATCGCGAACAGGCCTAGGAGCATGGGATGGCCGAGGGTCGGGCCCGTGAAAGACTTGGCCATGGACTCGAGGTCCATGAAATCGGCGTGGTAGCCCTCGATCCAGGTGCGCACGATGCCGACTGACGTGCGCGACGTGGGGAAGTAGGCCCATAGCATGTCCCAGTCAAAGGGGTGGCTGATGGCGAAGCGCCAGTCCCAGCTGTGGTGCTTGCTGAGCTTGTCGTGGCCATCGTCTTTCTCAATCTCAATATCGAGGGGCACGGCAAAGCGGCAGAAGGTGGTCTGGAAGTGAGACGGCCGCCAGTCGGTGATCTTGAGATGCGCATATAGCCGGTCCAGGCTGAAGTCGTGGTACTCTCGCTTGCATTTGTCTTCGTCCATGAACAACAGGCAGATGGTCGAGGAGTGGTTAGACGGGGTTTGCTGGGCCGTGGCAACCACATCGCTGAGCCAATGTTCGACTTCGTATAGAGTCTTGGGATAAGCCACCTCGGTACCCGGAACGTGGGCTATCGAGGACAAGGTGGCGTCGCCACGGTGACAGAGGCGCTGGTGCTTAAACAGCCGCACGGGTCGGGTGCCAAGGTATGTCACCACCGTGTCTGGGGATGCTGAGCGGCGGACGGCACTTTCGGACCAGGACGATCGTGGTCCATGTTCCGAAGCCACAGAGCGACGGCTGAAGGCGGAGGAAGGCCGCTCACTCAGGCCGCTGGTGCCAGGCGCACTAATTTTGAATGCAGGAACCTTTTCAGAGTCCATCGCGATAAGTAGAAACAACAACACAGGTCACGATCCTGAACTGAATGTCGCGGGGATTTCTGGCATTTTTACCGGCAGTCATTTGAGCCTCCGGAGACTGGAATAAACACCTGCACTGAAGCATCGCCCATTTTGCTGTGGCTGTGTTTGGCCGATTTCATCCAGCTGCAAAAGCATCCATGCAGAAAACAGCCAATATCGTTCCTTATACACTTTCGGTCCGGCCGATGAGCATCGCTAGTGCGACGAAAGTCCCTGCAACCCCACGGCCTAAAGTGGCTGTGCTGACCAAACTGGCCTAGCGGAGACAACTGGCGTGCCGCTCCCGAGCGCACAGCCGCATCCGGCAGGACAACCATCCTTGGAGCTACGAACAAAAAGCCGCCACCTTGGCGTCACATAAAAACCAAACCCCTCCTCCTTCGTGATGATCCAGGATTGCTGCGGCAGGGACCATCAATAAATCACTGCCTTTCTTGAAATGGTCACACCTGATCGTCATAATGCCAAGACAACGGCTGCCGACGTCAAAGAAAGCGCCTGCCGGAGAGATGAGCAAGATGAGGCTGCCCTGGCGGCACTGGGCATCGAGACAGTGAGCCAATTAGTGGCCCCACCATCCCATTTTGCTGACGGCCGTGGCCCCCAATCTCCAGGTGTTCAAGCGCGAATTCACCTTGTGGTCGTGCTTCAGCTTCGCCCTGAGTATCTCGGGCCTGTACCCCTCCATCCTGACCACTTTCTCCTACCCCTTGATCGCCGGCGGTGCAGCCTGCGCTATCTGGGCATGGCTGCTCGCCGGAGCCGGCGCATTGTCCCTCGCGCTGTCGAGTGCCGAGATTGCCTCCGCGTACCCCACCGCCGGTGAGAACGTTCGCTTCCTCCGTGTTGCTGTTTACCATGTGTTGACTTCTCCGTGAAAGGGGCAATGTATTTCACCCTCAGGTTCTTGGCCCCGAAGGAGCATGTCCCCATCGTTAGCTGGGTGACCGGTAGGTGCCAACACGGACATGTGGCTGGTAGTATGGGTACTGACTTGCTGCAACGTCAGGCTGGCTGAGTCTTGTCGGCCAGATCTGCGGCATCGCTTCCTCGGAATACAGCGCGGCGCAGATGCTTCTTGCTACCATCTCTATTGGCTCTAACTTCACCTATTCCCCCACCGAGCCACACGTCATCGGGACCATGGCCATATTGGTCATCTTCCACGCCACCATCAACAGTCTTTCGACTGCGTGGTTGAATCGGCTGACGAGCACATACTCCATATTCCACGTGACTGTCCTAGTAGCTGTCTGCATCACACTATTGATCATGCAAAAGGACAAGCATACTGCGGCGTATGCCTTCACCAACGTGGAGCCGAACTCCGGTTGGGAACCGAGCTTCTCATTCCTATTCGGTTTCCTCAGCGCAGCTTGGACCATGACCAACTGTGGCGCTACCGGGCAGTAAGGCCTACCCTCTTTCCCTGCAAAGCTGCAGGTGCTGACAACTCTCGTAGCCTTGCCGAAGAAACAAAGGACCCGTCTCAGACAGTGCCGAGGGCTATTGTCTTTGCTACCGTCTTTACCTATGTTGGCGGCTGGCTGTTCAACATCGCCCTGGTGTTTTGCATGGGGGACCCGAAAGAACTCCTTTTGAGCCGCGTTGGTCAACCGGTACGAACACCGCTCCGCTCCCGTATTATCGCTCGACAAATGTCTCAAGGTTTGGAGAAATTGCTGACAGCTCGAGGAACATCGCACAGGTCGCCCAATTGATTTACAACGTCATGGGCTCTGCTGGCGCTATTTTCTTCATGACGGCGGCGTTCGTCATCATGAACTTTGTCTGCGTGACAGCGCAGCAGGCCGGATCGCGCATGGTGTTCGCCTTCTCCCGCGACCAGATGCTGCCGCTCTCGCAGGTCTGGGGCCGCACCTCGAGGCGCTCCGAGACACCGGTTGCCGCCGTCTGGCTCTGCACCGGCCTGTGCGTTCTCATCAGCCTGATCGGGCTCGGCAGCCACACGGCCGTGGCCGCCATCTTCAGCATCTGCGCCATCTGCCACAACATCGCCTACTGCGTGCCCATCGCCTACAAGCACCTGTACGGCACCTTCCACCGCGGGCCCTGGCACATGGGCAACGCGAGCCTAGCCGTCGACATCTGCAGTCTCCTATGGTCCGCCTTTGTGTCGGTGGTTCTAATGTTCCCGACTATGAGGCCCGTGACACCAGACAACGTAAGAGCGAAAAATTTCCCCCCCTGATCTTTCCCTGTGTCTCGGGACGAAAGCTCTCCTCAGCCACTCCCCTACATTCCTTTAGCCCTATATCACAGCATTTCCGACGTAGTTTGGCAGAAGGCTGTCGGTTCCTCTTCTGGGAGAATAATATGCTGACTTGGCTCCCGGTGTCTTTTAGATGAACTATGCATCGCTCATCATCGTGGCCTTCTTGGTCGTATCCGTAGGCTATTGGTTCGCCCGCGGCCGCTACGAATACGTGGGACCCCGTACGCATTAACCGGCAGTCATTAATGCTAATGGCGTGGCGACCCCTATCCTAAATGAGGCAATGTCGTGGAGTTAACGACATTGAAACCCCATGTTACAGTTCCGCAGGATACGGGCTTGAGAGGCTTAGCTCAGCTAGCAAAAGCAGCTGCAGCATTCGAAGCTGAATGGAGTCGGGAGGATTCTATTGGCGACTGGATACTGGGGGAGTTTAAGGAATAGGAGTCACGGGCCGAGTGTCACGTGACACGCGCGCCGTGCGTTTGCAGGATTTCGGCTCGTATTACTTAGTTATAAGGACAGCATCTGTATTTGACCTGCGTAGTCAACGTCTACCTCTAATCGGGTCCCAACATTCAAGTCCCTATAAGGTGTGTATATTGCATGTGATTCACTGGCATCTGTAGAAGTCGTTAACATTCCATATAAAAAAAATCCTAAGGTTAGTAGACGACATTCTATTTTCTTTAAACTAATGTCGTCTACCCCAAACATGCCTGACCTTTTTGCACTAAGATTTTTAACCACTTTTTGCTGCTGACCGAGCTACTGTAGTGCAACTCGGCTCAAATCGAAATGTTAGTGCATCCTTTGAAAAGATTATAAAGTGAGCCTTCGCCAAGTCTCTCACTGTAATCCTTATTGTTCAAACTTGCCTTGTCAATTACTCAATCCATTCTACCCAGACATTCATCACCCTTTTCCTGCACCTTCCATATGGAGATTATCCACTTCGACAGATCGTTCACCCCTAAATGTTTCAGTAATACCAATATTATTTTTCATAGGAAAAACGAGCCAGGTATGATCCACTTCGCGTCCTCGCCTGAGCAAAGCCTACTTGAAAGGATTCCTACAGAAGCAGACATCGCAAAGTGCACATTTCAGCGAGCCGCAGCTCTAGTGGAATACCTCCCCGTCCGGGAGCCCTTCATGCTTCAAGTCCCAGAAGCAATTCCACTGTCAGAAATCCACACAAAGAAACTGCGGAGCTCTGCTTATATTGATGCGCCAGAGAGGGTGGCTGCACGAACTATAAAGGACATCGAGAATTGTCAGATGCTAATGCAGCACCCACATCCTAATGTTGTACCCTATCTTGGTAGGCTTCAGCCTTCTCGCTTGGAAGGTCCATTGTACTAGGCAGGAATTTGCCTCGGACGACTTGGCCAAGCCCGGGTATCACCAGGCTAGACTGGCGGTATAAGCACTTAAACATTGAGCCGGTTGAGATGAAGCATTCGAAAAACAATTGTAATCAGGCTTGTTCCCCTAGGCGATACATTGTCTTCTAACTTGCAGATGAACTTCGCGGCTGGGCTGTCGACGCAGCTCTTCTCCAGTTTTGCAATTCAATATTCTCCTCATCTGGTCCATGACCCGATCGAATAGCTATCAGATGCCTTCGCAGTTCTTCTCTCGTTTCACGCCGCTGCATCCTCTGTCTTGCAGTCTCCTCTCGTCTCTCTTTCTCCTCCGCCCACCATCTCTTGTAACGCGCATCAGCTGCACTGTGCAAACTGAAACCCAATATCGACATTCCAGCGAGCAGTGCAACCGCTTGGTCTAGATCCATAATACTGGCCTCCGTCCTCGGAAAGAATTCATCAACGAAGCTCCGTCTTCCAGTCCAAATTGTCTTTTTCTCCCTATAGATTTTGACAAGCAAATCCAAAATCGGCAATAACCATGAGCACCCGAGTGAGAGAAACATGAAAGGCATGGCCCAGTAAGTAAGGCCAACGACTTGCGGATGTTTGTTCGCCAGCCCAAAATCATCCTCGGTGTCTGAATCCGGCCCTGGTGGCGGCTCTGCGATCGGTTCAGGCAGACTTTTACGGAATAAAAGGTACATATATACAAGCAAGAAGCCGACAAGAACAGAGACGAGGACAAGAATCAGGACGAGAAGGGGAAATGAGTCAACGATAAAGGAACGTTCGAAGACTCCGGGTGCGTGGTGTATGGATGGGATGGCAAAGTATAAGTAAGTTTCAGATAAAACGCAAAAGATACCAGTCAACGCGAGGAGACATAGCCGCTTGGGCGTGCGGACAAAAAGGGCTGGTAGAAGAAGGATGATGCAGAGCGAGTAGTAAGTTTCGGTAATGATGAGAGAAGCGGCCAAGGATGCACGCATCTGCAGTAGAGTCTCATCGTCAACCGACGATTCCGAAGGCCAGCTCCGAATTTGGGTAATGAGATGTGCTGAAGCTACTGTAGGAAAAGTGACTAGTGCGATGAAGTCACTGGTGATGGCGTCAGACTTTCGCTTCCTTGGATGGAGGGTCCATGATATGAAACAGGAAAGGCATGTCAGATACCAACAAGCTGTCGCACCCGTCCCATAGAAGGAGTTGACTAGAATAAGGTTATCGGACGGAGGGGGTTGTTGGGTAGCAGTAGACATTGCGATGATAACCAAAACTTCGAATTGACTCAGTTGAGGATTTATCGAGATCATGCGTCGCAGGCTCGCAGCCGACAATGAACCTAGTAGAAGGAATCGAAAGAGGAGGAGAGCGAGAACTGAACAATATGAACACCGCACTTACGATCATTATAAATATCTTGTAATCCTTTGCAGCCATTGTGATGTGACGTACAGTATGCACAGCCTCCACAGTGTTGAAGCGCTTCGAGACATTACTTTCGGCCTTAGGTATTTTATTTAAAGCGCTGACTAAGCAATTAGTCAACTTCTTGGATGCATGTTCAATGCTGCATTCGTTATGCGGTATGCGACAATTACAATTTTAACATTGCGCATGTTTACAAAAGACTCATTTACACTATTAGGATCCGTATTCCGTTGCCAAGCCCAAAGACTGTCTCATGCTGCACAGTACCGTGAACCTAAGTCAGCCTCGTCCTCTTTAGCTAGCAGTGGTGTTGTCTAGAAATCTGCCTAAGAGGCGTCACAGCAAGCCCCGCGAGGCTGAATTCGGGACGACACGTTTTGTAGTCTCAAATGTCGACGAACTTCTTCACCCCCGACTTCACTGTAACGACTCCAAAATAACTTCATCGCAATTACCTATGCCAGCCATCGTATCTTTATTTTCTTTTATGCTAATCGGTGTCCCTAGTAGAGTACACATGTTGCCCCAATCCGCAAGCTTCTTAGGTATTACACAACAGTGATTCAATTCTTCACAGCAACGGGACTAAGATGGACTAATCTGAGTCTCCAAATGCCAGAGTGCAAGCTCTCTGTCCTCGCTGTAAAGAGCTGGATATCATACCCACGTTCCTCACCGAAGAAAAAGCAGTTTCAGCCCCTAGAGAGCTTGTCCTCTCTCTAGGCAAACGATCCTGGAGAGCCAAGTGCGACATGTGCCGATTCTTTCTCGACCTTTCTCCAAACTACAAGAGAGATTACAAACAACATGTCAGACTATTTGATCACATCGAGCCCTCTAGTCTGGACCCAAACCTCCCTGCGCTCATGGACCTTCCACGAACTCGCTTCCTAAGCATCCTTCGTGAGAACTCGAGACTCCGATACGACTATGGAGTTAAAGATGAGATCACTCAATCTGGTGTCGTCGTCTACCTGCCGCAAGATCTTCCTAGTCCGTCTCTAGTTCACTCAATCAATACTGCAACTGCAGATTTTGGGCTCTTGAATTCCCTACTTAAACACTGTTAAAGGTTACATGCTCTGTGCACCTATGTGGAAGGTCAATGTGGTTTACCTTACATATACCTCATCAATTGCATTGAGGAAAGACTACCTAAGCTAAGATTATATGGCACTTAGTTATATTTGGGGTCAACCGAACTCTCAAGCAAGCTCCAATGTCGTTCCTGAAGAGACATGGCCTGAGGGTTCCTTCTTGTTTAGTAAGGCACCGTTGACTGTTTAAGACGCTATACGCGTTGTACGAAATCTAGGGAGGAAATATCTATGGGTCGATAAATACTGTATAAATCAAAACGAAAGCACTGAAACAAATGATGATTCGAAATATGGACCAGATATACAAGCATGCTAAAGCAACAATCGTCGCTATGTACAGCGAAAATGATAATGCTGGACTTCCAGGCGTTTCCGGAATTTCTCGAATACTGCAACTTTTGTTCCAAGCAGCACACGGATCATTTGTCTCTTCTTGCCCACCTGTCTCGACATTAATTCAGATGTCGAAATGGGCAACACGTGGCTGGACATATCAGGAAGCACGACTTTCTAGGCAGTGTTTGTTTTTCATAGAGCATCAAGTTTATATCGTTTGTCGAAAGACAACCGGGAGCGAGGCTATTCCTTCAGAATCACAAAGCTGTTGGATTTCTTCGCTGCTAAACTCGAGCTGTCTAGATGCGGGTCTGTTTAGACCAAAATGCCATATTACAAATTGGGTTTGGACAGAAAGGCTTGCATTCACTTAGAGAACACTAACTTACGAGTCTGATATCCTAGATACATTTCGAGGAATATTTAGCCATTCACTATTTGTTACCTTTTGGGGTGTTCCAATTACACCTCCGAAAGCCTCGATGGATCCACATATTGGATTGGCTTTAGTTCTCTTATGGACCAAAAGAACTGATTGGGACATCTCAAGACATTTAGCATCTACCAAGGAACGTCCACGGATACGCCAAGTCAATTTTCCAACTTGGAGTTGGACGAGTGTCACGGGTGAAATATTTAACGATGCATATATAGAGGTTAGTCCGTATTTGGAGCGTATCTCGAAGCTGATAACCGTGTCTCAAATCAAAGCGATGTTTATATCCGCTTTTAGATTTGTGGAGGAGGTAAACCAATACCT
>Ga0335072_10013898_pt1 | contig 11447 bp, 12 predicted proteins | sample Lox_Sample_21_FD_206725 | JGI IMG/M metagenome (GOLD analysis project Ga0335072, IMG submission 206725) | Soil microbial communities from Loxahatchee National Wildlife Refuge, Florida, United States - Lox_Sample_2.1 | ecosystem: Environmental > Terrestrial > Soil > Wetlands | place: USA...
AAGGGCGGCCCGCAGGCCGACCGCGACCGTCTCGGGGAGATCATCTTCCGCTTCTTCCTCGGCTGCCTCTACCGCCACCGCCAGTTCTCCGGCGACCCCCACCCCGGCAACTTCCTGCTGCTCGACGACGGCCGCGTGGCCTTCCTGGACTTCGGCCTGTTCAAGCGCATGGGCCGCGAGCCCGTCGAGCTCGAGCTCGCCTGCCAGCGCGCCGTGTGCGAGGGCGACGCCGCCGAGCTGCACCGGCTGCTCGCCGCCTCCGGCTTCCTGCCCGAGCCAGATCGGGTGGACCCCGAGCACCTGCTGGCGTTCGTACGCTCCGCCATCTGGTGGTACACCACCGCCGACGAGCCCGTGGCGCTCAGTCCCGACATCGCCACCGAGGTGATGATCGAGAGCTCCGATCCCCGCTCCAGCTACTTCGGCGAGATGCGCCACCAGGACATGCGCCCCGAGCACCTCTTCGGCCGGCGCATGGAGATGCTCACGCTCGCCGTCCTCTCCCAGCTGCGCGCCCGCGCGAACTGGCACCGAATCGCCCGCGAGTGGATGTACGGCGACCCGCCTGTCACGGAGCTGGGCCGGGAAGAGGCTGAGTTCTACGGCCACGCCGGCGTCGCCGCCTGAGCCCCGGCGTCGCCGCCCGAGCGCCCTCGCGCCGCCGCGGCTGCCCGCGACGCTTCTGCGCTCAGAGCACCTGGATCTGCATCAGGCTCGTGGTGCCGGGCCGTCCAGAGGGCAGGCCCGCGGTGATCGCCACCCGCTGGCCCCGCTCGCACCAGCCGAGCTCCACCACCCGTTTGGCGGCGTCCGCGATCAGCGCCTCGGTGGTCTCGTGCCGGCGCATGGAGGCCGCCCGCACCCCCCACATCAGCCCGCAGCGCCTGACCGTCTCCCGGCCCGGGGAGAGCGCGTAGATCGGCACCGTGGGGCGGTGCGCGGAGATCAGCCGTGCCGAGCGGCCCGAGAGGGTGGGCACCACGAGCGCGTCCAGCGCCAGCTCGCGACCGGCCACGCTCACGTTGTGGGCGATCGTGTACGCGGCGTCGGTGTCCATGCGGCGCACCCGCGAGGCGTTCCAGTCCTCGTAGGGGGCGATCGCCTCCGCCTGCTCGGCGATCGCCGCCATCATCGCGATCGCCTCCACCGGGTAGGCGCCGATGGCCGTCTCCTGGGAGAGCATCACCGCGTCGGTGCCGTCCAGGATCGCGTTGGCCACGTCCGCCACCTCCGCCCGCGTGGGCCGCGAGGAGGTCACCATCGAGTCGAGCATCTGGGTGGCCGTGATGGCGGGACGTGCGAGGTGGCCGGCGAGACGCAGCAGCTGCTTCTGCACGATCGGCACCCGCTCGATCGGCAGCTCGATGCCGAGGTCGCCCCGCGCCACCATCACGCAGTCGGCCGCTTTGAGGATCTCCTCCGCCCGTTCCACCGCCTGGGGCTTCTCCATCTTGGCGATCAGCGGCAGCCGCGTGTGTTTGCGCACCGTCTCCACATCCTCCGGGCGCTGCACGAAGGACAGCGCCACCATGTCGACGCCGATCGACTCCCCGTGACGCAGCAGCTCGAGGTCGTGCTCCGGTGTGGCCGGGAGCGAGTCCAGCGGCCCCGGGATGTTCAGGCCCTGGCGGGAGGCCACCGGACCGCCCACCTCGATCTCCGCCTCGAGCTCGTGGCTGGTCGGTGTCACCTCGGTGACCCGCAGCCGCACCGATCCGTCGGCGAGATACAGCACCTCGCCCGGCGAGACCGAGTCGGCGAGGCCCGCCCAGGAGATGCTCATCCGCTGGGCCGTCCCCGGCTCCTGCTCCTCGCCCCCGAAGATCGTCAGGCGCTCCCCCGGTGTGAGCTCCACCACGTCATCCCGCAGCGCCCCGATCCGCAGCTTCGGCCCCGGCAGGTCCTGCAGGATCGCCACCGGCCGGCCCGCTTGGCCGGCGGCGTCTCGCACCCGTCGCACCGTCTCCGCGTGCTCCTCGAGCGTGCCGTGCGAGTAGTTCAGCCGCGCCACGTCCATGCCCGCCTGCACCATCCGCAACAGCGTGCGGGGCTCCCGCGATGAGGGTCCGATGGTGGCGACGATCTTCGTGCGGCGCATGGCTCGCAAGGTAGCGGTCGCCAGCCCCCGACGCCGTGCGGATCCGCGCAGGCCGCCGATCGGGCGATGCTGGGCCCCACTCGACCCGTACCCCACCAGGGAACCCGCGCCCGCATCGTGCACTTCGGCGGCGAGCTCGAGCCCGGTGTGGTGGTGGCGGTGGCCGATGAGGGCCGGCGTTTGGGCGTGCGCGTGCGGTCGGGGGAGACGCTCGAGTTCGTGCTCAACCCCGCCACCGCCCGCTTCGTCGCCGAGGGCGTCGCCCACGGTCCACGTCTGGAGCTGCTCGGCGACTGAGCCCCCGCCGGCGAGCTCCCTCCCCGCCGGCGAGCTCCCTCCTCGCCGGCGAGCCAGCGTGGCCGCCCGCTCAGGGGGCCTCCAGCCCGGGGAAGTTCTCGGCGCAGTGCTCCCGCAGCACCACCCGAACCCACAGCCGCTCCTGCTGGCTCGCGGCCCGGTAGCGGCGGAGCAGCTCGCGCTGGCCTTCCAGGGGCGCGCCGGCGATCGTCCAGCGCACGGCCAGCCGTTCGAACAGCAGCTCGGTGGCTCGCTGCCAGGCGTCCTCGCGAGTCGCCGGGATGCGCCATTCGCCGCTCAGCGCCCGCGCGTACTGGCGGCGGCTGGAGGCGCTGAGCGAGCCGCGCAGGGTGAGCACGTTGCCCTCCCCGTCGCGGTAGTCGCTGTTGGGAGCCTTGAGCTTGTCGGGCTCCCCGTCGTCCTGGGCCGCTCGCCCGCGGCTGCGCCTCCCCACGTCTCAGGCGGCGCCCGCGCCCGCGCTCGCCTCGTCGCCGGCGGCGGCGTTCGCGCCTTTGCCCGCGGCCTTCAGCAACTGTCCGCGCACGTCCCCCGTGAGGGCCTTCGCGTGGCCCGGCCAGGCGGCCGCGGGCTCCATCTCCGCGAGCTTGCGGACGCTGGCGCGGGCCGCGTCGGGGTCGTAGTTGTAAGTGTCCACGGGCATGTTCGGCGGGCAGTTCCGGCCCCACATGTCGAGCGTGTAGAAGCAGTCGGTGACAAGCGCCAGCCGGTCGGATTCGCGCCACAGGCCGATCAGCCCCGGAGCGTGGCCGGGCAGGTCGATCACCTGAAAGCCCGCGATCTCATCGCCCTCCTTCACCGTGCCCGCGATGCTCACCGGACCGCCGTCCCACGCGAAGCGGTGCAGCAGTTTCTGGATCTGTTTGGCCCCCTGCGGCAGGCCCGCGAGATCGGCGGGCCAGTAGCGCCAGCCGCCGCTGCCCTCCGCGTCCTGGACCTCGTCGGGATGGCAGAGCACGGGCACGTCGAAGGCTGGCGCCACGCCGCGGTGGTCGGTGTGGCTGTGGCCGAGCACGATCCGCTTGATGCCGCCCAGGCGGGCGCCGGCGGCGGCCACCGCGCGGGTCATCGTGCGGGCGCCCGCGTCGAACATCGTCACGCCCCCTTCGTCCTCGATCAGATACACGTTGCAGCGGCCCGGCTGGCCCTGCACGCACCACACGCCCTCGGCCACCAGCTTCGCCTCGCCCGACCCCGTCAAACCGGCGGTGACGCGGGTCTTGGCGTTGAAGGCGCCCATCATCCGCTGCTCCGTGGGCGAGCCGAGCGGGGGCATCATGCCGATTTGGCGGGGCACCGCCATCGTGTCGGTGAAGGCGTCGTTGGACTGGATCAGGCCGTTCCGCACGCACAGCACGTCCACGCCTTCGAGCTTGATGCTGTGGCCCGTGGGAGCCACTCCGCTGAGGGAGCCGGGTCCCGCGAAGGTGCCGCTGAAGCGCCACTGGATCGCGCAGCGGTCGTCCTGGGAGGTGGTCTCGAGGATCTCCACGCGCAGGTCGGGGATCGCTTCGACGATGCCGCCGATGAAGTCCCGCACGCCCTCGGGGCCGATGTAGAGGCCCTGGCCGCGCACGTCCTCACGGCCCTCCGGCGCCCACATCGCCGCCGCCGCCTCCACATCGTGATCGCCGATCGCCTCGAAGTAACGGCGCACCACCGCCTCGACCTTGCTCCCGGAGATCCGTTTGCGGCGGCTCGCGGACGTCGCCTGCTGGACGTTCGCCGCCGCCTCCTGCACCTTCGTGGCCGCGCTGCCCTCGCTCGGGCTCTCCCGCTCCGCCATCCCAGCCTCCTTTGACCGACCGTCCGGATCTCGACTGAAGCTCTCAGTCTAAGCCCTCGGCGGCGGGTGCGCTATAGGCTTGACGGCGGTGGCGGCGAGCGGCGAAAGATCGGGCGAGTCCTCGCACGAGGACTCCTCCGAGCGGACGGCGGCGCTCGGGGCGCCGCCCGCCAAGGGGGAGCTGGGCCGCGGCGAGCGGGTGCTGCCGGGTGTCTACCGCCTGCGCCTGCCGCTGCCCTGGCCGGGGGTTCCCCACTGCAACGCCTGGGCGGTGGCCGCCGGCGACGGGGTGGTGCTGTTCGACACGGGGATGCACCAGCCGGGCTCGGTGGCGCAGCTGGAACGCGCGCTCGGCATGTGCGGGCTGGCGATCGAGGACGTGCGCCTGGTGGTGTGCACCCACGCCCACTCCGACCACTACGGCCAGGCCGCCACGATCGTGGCGCGGGCGGGCTGTGAGCTGTGGATGCATCCCAACCACGAGCACATGTCCCACTGGGCCGCCGATCCGGACGCCGCGCTCGAGCTGCGCCTAGAGATCGCCCGCCAGAGCGGCGTGCCCGAGGAGCCCCTGCGCCGCTACGCGGCCGCCCGCGCGAAAAACCTCGACTCCGGCATCGCCGCCCCGATCGAGCCCGACCGGCCACTCGTGCCGGGCGTGCTCGTGCACACCGATCTCGGCCCCTGGACCGTGCACGAGACGCCCGGCCACGCCCCCTCACACGTGTGCCTGTTCCAGCCCGAGCGGCGGCTGCTGATCTCCGGAGATCATCTGCTGGGGCGCATCTCGCTGTTCTTCGACTACGGCTACTCAGCCGATCCGGTGGGGGAATTCGTGCATTCGCTTGACGTCGTGGAGGCGCTGCACGCGCGCCTGTGCCTGCCCGGCCACGGCCGCACCTTCGCCGACGTGCATGCCCACATCGAGGGCAACCGCAAGCTGGTGGCCGAGCGCCTGGCCCAGACCGAAGCGGCGCTTGCTGAGGGGCAGCCGCTGACGGCCTTCGAGGTGCTGCCCCGCATCCACGGCGAGGAGCTCTCGCCGCTGAACGCCCAGTGGCTGCTCACCGAGACGCTCTCCTTCCTCACCCACCTCGCCGTCGTGGGCCGCGCCCGGCGTCTCCCCGGCGAGCCCGAGCGCTGGACGGCGAGCGACTGATGCGGATCGATGACATTCTCCGCGCCGGTGACGGGCCGGTGTTCTCGTTCGAGTTCTTTCCTCCCAAGACGCAGGCCGGCGAGGACAACCTCTACGGGGCTCTGACGGAGTTGCGGGCGCTCGAGCCGTCGTTCGTGTCGGTCACCTACGGCGCGGGGGGCTCCACGCGGGCCAAGACGATCGAGATCGTCAAGCGGATCCGCGAGCAGTACGGCCTGGAGGCGATGGCCCACTTCACGTGCGTGGGCGCCACGGTGCCGGAGCTGCGGGCAACCCTCGATGAGATGCTGGCGGCGGGCATCGACAACGTGCTGGCCCTGCGCGGCGACCCGCCGGCGGGTCAGAGCGAGTGGGTCAAGACGGAGGGGGGGCTCGAGTACTCGAGCGAGCTCGTGGCGCTGATCCGGGCCGACTACCCGTTCGCGATCGGGGCGGCGTGCTTTCCCGAGACCCACATCCATGCGGTGAGCCCGCAGGAGGATCTCCAGCACCTCGCGGAGAAGGTGAAGGCTGGGGCCGACTTCCTGATCACGCAGCTGTTCTTCGACAACGTCTTCTACTTCGACTTCCTCGCCCGCGCCCGGGCGGCGGGCATCGGGGTGCCGATCATCCCCGGGATCATGCCCATCACGCGGGTGGGCCAGGTGGAGCGCATGGCGAAGCTGTGCGGGGCGGCGATCCCCGAGCCGCTGCGCCGGGAGCTGCACGCCCGTGGCGAGGATCCGGAGGCGGTGCTCGACCTCGGCGTGGCCTACGCCACCCTGCAGTGCGCCGAGCTGCTGGCTGCGGGGGCACCGGGAATCCACTTCTACACGCTCAACCGCTCTCCCGCGACGCGGGCGATCCTCTCGGCGCTGAAGCTCGCCCGGCCGTGGGAGCGGGCCCACGGAGGGACGATGCCCGGCGCCACGCTCTAACCGGCGCCGCTCTCGCTCTCGATCGCCAACCCCTCGGCCACACGGGGGGAGCCGTCGGGGGCCTCGTAACGTACGTCCACGGAGTCGTTCTGACGGTAGGTGCCGACCCCCCAGGCGCCGAGGAACCAGCGCCAGCCGCTGATCCTGTCCTTGCGGAGCTCGCGCTCGAACACGAGAGCGCCTTGGCGGACCGAGAAGTCCACGCCCAGCTGCTGGCGCACGCCGTTGACGTACACCTCGTAGGGATCTCGCACGTCTCGCGGCAGCGGCACCCTGGATTTGGCCATCGCCGGCCCGATTATCCTCCTCCTCATCGCCGGGCCAGCTGAGATCCCCTACACGGTGCGGCGCTCCACGAGGGCGCGACGGGTGCGGGTGAACGTGCGCACACTGCCCGAGGGACGCTCGGTGGGTGTGGAGGTGGTGCTTCCTCAGCGGGCCTCCGAGCGGGCGGCGGCGGCGGCGGTGAGGGAGCTGCGGCCATGGATCGAGCGGCGGTTGGGGGAGGCCGAAGCGGCGCTCGCGCGGGTGGCGGAGCGGGCCGGCACGGTGCCCTATCTCGGGGCGACGCTGCGGCTGGTGCCCCAGCGGGGGCGCACGCGGGTGCATCGGGACGGGGAACGCCTGCTCGTGCCTGCAAGCGACGGGGGGGCGGCGCTGGAGCGCTTCTACCGGCGGGCGGCACGCGCCGAGATCGAGCCGCGGCTGAATGCGGCGACGGCGCTCGTGGGGCTCTCCTACAGCGGCCTGTCGATCCGCGGCCAGCGCACCCGCTGGGGCTCCTGCTCGGTGGCCGGCCACATGAGCTTCAACTGGCGGCTGCTGCTGGCTCCGGAGAGGGTGCTCGAGTACGTGATCTGGCACGAGGTGTGTCACCTGGAGATCCTCGACCACTCACCCCGCTTCTGGGCGCTGCTGGGCCGGCGGCTGCCGGGCTATCGCGAGCCCCAGGAGTGGCTGCGAGCCAACGGCGCCACCCTGATCCTGTAGGAGTCGCCCCGGGCGGGCCGTGAGCGCCGACCACCCCCTGCGGGCTTGGTGCCCGCGCCGTGCCAGCGGCCGCTAACGGTCGGCGATGGGCACGTAGCTGAGATCGCGCGCGCCCGTGTATATCTGGCGGGGGCGGGCGATCTTCTGCTCGGGGTCCTCCACCATCTCCTTCCACTGGGCGATCCAGCCGCTGGTGCGGCCGATGGCGAACATCACCGGGAACATCGCCACGGGCAGGCCCAGCGCCTCGTAGATGAGGCCCGAGTAGAAGTCCACGTTGGGATAGAGCTTGCGGGAGGTGAAGTACTCGTCGTCCAGGGCGCGCTTCTCGAGCTCGCTGGCAACCTCCAGCAGGGGGCTCGTGCCGCGGACCTCGAACACGGCGTCCATGTGTTTGCGGATGATGCGGGCGCGGGGGTCATAGTTCTTGTAGACGCGGTGGCCGAAGCCCATCAGGCGCTCGTTGCCGGCCTTCACGCCCTCGAGGAAGTCGGGGATGTTCTCCACCTTCTCGATGCGGGCGAGCATGCGCAGGGCAGCCTCGTTGGCGCCGCCGTGCAGAGGCCCGTAGAGGGCGGCCACACCGGCGGCCACCGCCGAGTAGGGGTCCACGTTGGTGGAGCCCACGGAGCGCACGGCGCTGGTGGAGGCGTTCTGTTCGTGATCGGCGTGGAGGATGAACAGCACGTCCAGCGCCCGCGCGAGGCGTGGGTCGGGCTCGTACTTGAGCTCGGTCATCTTGTACATCATCGAGAGGAAGTTGCCGGCGTAGTCGAGATCGTTGTCGGGATAGACGTAGGGCTGGCCCATGTTGTGGCGGAAGGCGAAGGCCGCGAGGGTGGGCATCTTCGCCAGCAGGCGGATGATCTGGATCGCCCGCACCCGCTCCTCGCGGATCTTGTAAGCGTCGGGATAGAAGGTGGAGAGAGCGCCCACCGAGGCCACCAGCATGCCCATCGGGTTGGCGTCGTAGCGGAAGCCCTGCATGAAGTCCTTGACGTTCTCGTGTACGAACGTGTGGATCGTGATCTCGTCGATCCACCCAGTGAGCTCCTCCTGGTTGGGCAGGCGGCCGTTGATCAGCAGGTAGGCGACCTCCAGGTAGGTGGAGTGCTCGCACAGCTGCTCGATCGAGTAGCCCCGGTGCTGGAGGATGCCGGCGTCGCCGTCGATGTAGGTGATGGAGCTGCGACAGGAGGCGGTGTTCATGAAGGCGGGGTCGTAGGAGAGCAGCCCGAATTCGTCCGGGTCCACCTTGATCTGGCGCAGGTCGGTGGCGCGCACCGTGCTGTCGGCGATCGCCAGCTCGTATGTCTTGCCGGTGCGGTTGTCGGTGACGGTGAGGCTGTCCTGGGGGCCGGCGCCGTTGCCCGATCCCTGTCCCGTCGTCGCTGTCTCGGGCGTGCTCATGAGCGTTCTCCTGTGAGGGGGTTCTACCCGATTATGCGCGATTCGCCACGCCGAGGCGGTGGCTCGCCCCGAGGCTCAGGCGGGAGCGCCGTAACGGCTCTCGGTGGCGTCCACCTGTCCCTGGTAGTGGCTGCCCAGCTCGGCGTGACCGTAAGGCCTCCGGGCGGGGGCGTCGAGGGTCATGAACGACAGCTGGGCGATCGGCAGGCCGGGGTAGAGCTTGATGGGGACCCGGGTGAGGTTGTTGAGCTCCAGCGTGAGGGTGCCCTTCCAGCCGGGGTCGCAGAAGCCGGCGGTGGCGTGCACGATCAAACCCAGCCGGCCGAGGCTCGACTTGCCCTCGATCCGCGCCACCACGTCGTCGGGAAGCTCCACGTGCTCGAGCGTGCGCCCGAGGCAGAACTCGCCGGGATGGATCACGAACGGCTCGCCCGGCGGGGGGACCACCTGCTCGGTGAGCTCCCGCGGCGGGTCGCGAAGGTCGATGGCGGTGATCCTGTGGTTGTGGAAGACCCGGAACGAGTCTCCCAACCGCAGGTCGACGCTCGCCGGCTGCACCATCGCTTCGTCCCAGGGATCGATCACGATGTGGCCCTCGCGTACGAGCGCGAGGATCGTGCCGTCGGAGAGGACGGAGCAAGGCGGCGAATCGGGGCTCATGGCGCGATTCTCGCATGACAGGCGGCGAGCGCGGCCTGGTCGGCGCCGATGGCCGCGCCGTGAACCGTCCCGCGGCTCAGCGCGAGACGAGACGGGCGCGGGCGGTGACCGTGCGCACGCGCGGCGGGGAGCTCGGGGAGGGCGCGCCGTGGGGCCCGCGGCGGGGCGAGCGGGGCAGGCGGGTGCGGGGATGGTGGGGGTGAAGGGGCCGGGACAGGGGCCCGATGCCGCCATCGCCGCCGGCTTCGGCCTCGGGGGTCTGCTTGACGGCCCAGCGCACGATCAGGAAGACCGCCACGATGGGGATCTTCAGGAAGACCATCAGCCACACGAACGTCCACGCGTCCACCCTCCGATCGTACTACCGCGGGGGGCGGGCGTACAGGCGGGCGGCGGGTGCGGAGGTGTATTCGAATTCGACGCCCCGCGCGGGCGCGCGCACGCGCGCGCGGGCCCCCTGTTTTGAGACGTACATGCGAGACGTACATGCGCGAGCCGAGATGTGGCGAGCCGAGACTCGTGTGCGCGAGGCGTCTACGCGCGAGCGGGCAGGGGGGCGCCGCTGAAGCGGGTGATGTCGGCGATCTCGCGGACGCGGTCTTCGATCTCGTTGTGGGCGAGGCGGGAGACGCGCTCTGTGCCGAACTGTTCGACGTTGAAGGAGGCCAGGGCGGTGCCGTGGGCCATGGCGCTGCGCAGCAGCTCGTCGTCTGGGGGCCCGTCGTGGAGGGTGTGGGCGTGGGCGGCGATGGTGCCCACGAAGCCGCCCGCGAAGGTGTCGCCGGCGCCGGTGGGGTCGAGGACGGTCTCCAGGGGATATGCGGGCAAGGAGAAGAAGCCGTCGCGGGTGATAAGGGCGGCGCCGTACTCGCCCTGCTTGACGACGACCGCGTGGGGGGCGGGCGGGCCCCAAGACATGATCTGGCGGGCGGCGCGAACGAGGTTGGGCTCGCCGGTGAGCATGCGCAGCTCGGCGTCGTTGAGGAGTACGCAGTCCACGCGCTCGATCACTCGCAGCAGGGCCTCGCGGGCGTTCTCGATCCAGATGTTCATCGAGTCCAGCGCCACGAACCTGGCGCGGTGACACTGCTCGCGGACCTCGAGCTGTAGCTCGGGCTGGATGTTGGCGAGGAAGAGGACGTCGCAGTCGCGGGAGTCCTGCGAGAGCTTGGGCTGGAAGTCGGCGAAGACGCCGAGCTGGGTGTCGTCGGTGTGGGCGGTGTTGAGGTCGTAGTCGTAGTGGCCACGCCAGAAGAAGGTCTTGCCACCGGTCACGCGCTCCACGTCGGCGGTGTGGATGCCGGGCCGCTCCAGGGCGGCCATCTCCGGCGCGCCGAAGTCCTCGCCCACGGGCCCGACCACGTGGACGTCGGCGAAGAAGGAGGAGGCGAGGGAGAAGTGGACGGCGGTGCCGCCGAGCATGCGCTCGCGCTCCCCGAAGGGCGTGCGGACGGAGTCGAATGCGATGGAGCCGACGACGGTCACAGACATGGTCGCGGGACCCTATAGCCTCTCGGGCGATGCGGGCGATCCAGATGACGGAGTTCGGCGGGCCGGAGGTGTTGGCGCTGGCCGAGCTGCCCGAGCCCGAGCCCGAGGCGAACGAGGTCCTGATCGAGGTGTCGCGGGCGGGAGTGAACTTCGGGGACACCCACACGCGGGTTAACTCCTATGTGCGCAGGGCCACGCTGCCGCTTGTGCCGGGCGCGGAGGTGGCGGGACGGCGGATGGACACCGGCCAGCGGGTGGTGGCGCTGGTGGGGGAGGGTGGCTACGCCCAGTACGCGACGGCGGCGCGGGAGCGTGTGTTCGGGATCCCCGACGACGTCGACGACGGCACGGCGCTGGCGCTGCTGGTGCAGGGGACGACTGCCTTTCACCTCTACCGAACGGCCGGCAAGGTGGCGGCGGGGGAGAGCGTGGTGGTGCATTCCGGCGCCGGTGGGGTGGGCTCGCTGGCGGTGCAGCTGGGGGCGCGATTCGGTGCCCACCCGGTGATCGCCACGGCTTCGAGCCCACAGAAGCGGGAGCTGGCGCTGGAGCTGGGGGCGGACGCGGCGCTCGATCCCTCGCCGGAGGGCCTCACGGAGCGGCTGCGAGAGGCCAACGGGG
>Ga0335072_10013899_pt1 | contig 11446 bp, 9 predicted proteins | sample Lox_Sample_21_FD_206725 | JGI IMG/M metagenome (GOLD analysis project Ga0335072, IMG submission 206725) | Soil microbial communities from Loxahatchee National Wildlife Refuge, Florida, United States - Lox_Sample_2.1 | ecosystem: Environmental > Terrestrial > Soil > Wetlands | place: USA: Florida...
ATCCCACCGTCGCTTACACGGCCAAAATCGCGGAGCGCAGGGCCGCGCTCGGGAAAGCCCCCACCTACGTCTACGAGTTCACCTGGGAGACGCCGGTCCTCGGCGGCCGGCTCAGGTCGCCGCACACCATCGAGATGCCATTCGTTTTCGACAACGTTGCCGATCCGCTCGTGCAAAAGCTCACCGGCAACGGCCCCGACATATTCCCGCTCGCCGAGCGCGTAAGCGGTGCGTGGACCACGTTCGCGGCAACTGGCGATCCGGATTCAAAAGGCTTTCCGCACTGGCCACCCTACTCGGCTGACGACCGGAACGTCATGATCATCGATACGGAGAGCAAGGTCGAAAAAGATCCCGACCGCGATGCGCGCGTTGCAATCGAAAACATCTTGTTCCCGCGGGCTTGACCGCTGCCGTTTCGCGCAGCCGGCCCGCGCCCCTGCCCCCGCGGCAGTTTTCTCCTAGCCTTCTCGTTTCATTGGTGATTGAATGCACGCCGGCGCAGCCGCGCGGGCGCTCGTCTCGAATATTTCGCGTAGCGCCGCGCTTTGAACGCGGCATCTTTGCCCGGCGAAGGTGCGCCAGTAGCACGTGATGGCAGGCTTTCGGGGGGAAGCATGAAATCCGGTAAACGAGATTCGCGCATCGCAACAAATTGCTCGATCGCGCTCGCCGCGCTGATCGTGGCCGCGGCAGCCATCGCGCTCGCGCCAATCGGGCGCGCCCAGGCGCCCGCGGACCAGTTCGAATTCAACAGCCGCTCGATCGCATCCTTCACAGCGGCTCAGGCCGCGGCTGGCAAGGAAGCCTACGCCAAAAATTGCGCCTCCTGCCACGGGACGACTTTGAACGGCAGTGAGTTTGCCTCCGCCCTTCGGGGGATCACCTTCACGAATAATTGGGGCGGCCGAAGCGCCGTCGAGCTCTTCAACTACATGAACACGAAGATGCCCCCCGCATCTCCCGGCTCGCTCGGCGCCGAGACCTACGCGCAGGTCGAAGCCTTCCTCCTGCAGTCGAATGGCGTCCAGCCCGGCCAAACGGAGCTGCCCACCGATCCGCAAACGCTCGCCACCATGACGATCCCGCGCGGCGCCACCGCCCGCTCCGCGCCGATGATGCCGCTCTCGCCGCTCGCTCCGCCGATGCCCGTCGTGAAGCTACCCGACCCGCTCGTCGCCATCACGCCCGTCACCGCCGGCGAGCTCGAAAATCCTCCCGCCAGCGAATGGCTCATCTGGCGCCGCGGTTACAACGACCAGGGCTTCAGTCCGCTCGCCCAGATCAATAAATCCAACGTCTCCGATTTGCGCGTGAAGTGGGCCTGGTCGCTTCCGCCCGGCGAGAACGATGCCACGCCGCTCGAACACGATGGCGTTCTCTTCGTCGACGCCTACGGCGATCATGTCGAGGCTCTCAACGCCGTCACCGGCGATCTGCTCTGGGAATATTCGCGGCTGCTTCCGAGCGATGCGCGCCTCTCGCAGAAACGCGCCATCGCGCTTTTCGGCGACCGCCTCTTCGCCGGCACTTCCGACGACCACATCGTCGCGCTCGACGTAAAAACCGGCAGCGTGATCTGGGATTCGCCCGTCGCTGACTACAAAAAAGGATTCCAGCTCACTGGCGGCCCGCTCGTCGCCAAAGGCAAAGTTCTGCAAGGCGTCGGAGGGCAATCCGCCGGCGGCAATTTCATCGTCGCGCTCGATATGGATACCGGCAAGGAAGCCTGGCGCTTCCACACCATCGCGCAGCAGGGCGAGCCCGGCGACAGTTGGAACGGCCTGCCCAACGACAAGCGCAACGGCGCGTCCGTGTGGACCCCCGGCAGCTACGATCCTCAGCTCGGCCTCGCCTATTTCGGCGTCGGCCAGACCTACGACACCGGCCCGGTCCTGCATCGCGTTCCTGGCTTCTCGAACGACGGCCTCTACACCGATTCCACGCTCGCCTTCGATCCCGATACCGGCAAGCTCGTCTGGTATTTTCAGCACGTTCACAACGACCAGTGGGATCTCGATTGGGCCTTCGAGCAGCAGCTGATTCATCTCCCGGTGAATGGCGCGGACGAAAAGCTCGTGGTCACTTCCGGCAAGATGGGAATTTACGAAGCGATGGACGCCGCCACCGGCAAATATATTTTCTCGAAAGATCTCGGCATTCAGAATGTGATCGCGTCGATCGATCCGAAAACCGGCGAAAAGACGATCGCTCCCGGCGCCGTCATGGGCGACGACAAGCCCCACACGATCTGCCCGCATCCCGGCGGCGGACGCAATTGGATTCCCGCGTCCTACAACGCCTCTACCAAGATTCTCTACGTCCCGCTCAATGAATCCTGCATGGATTTGATTCCCGCGGGCCCCGGCAAGCGCGGCAATCTCACTTCCGGCTACAACTGGTTCATCCGCCTGCGGCCCGATAGCGACGGCAATCTCGGCCGCGTCGAGGCGCTGAATCTCGAAACGAAAAAAGTTCTCTGGATCGATCGCCAGCGCGCCCCGCAGATGACCGGCGTCCTCGCCACCGCGGGCGGCGTCGTCTTCGCCGGCGCATTCGACCGCGTGTTGAAAGCTTACGACGCCGACACGGGCAAAGTTCTCTGGCAAGTGCGCCTGAACGACGTGCCCACCTCTTGCCCGATCACCTATAGCGTCGGTGGCCGGCAGTATGTTGCCGTGGTCACCGGCGAAGGCGGCCCGCTCACCGGCACCTACCCGGTGCTCGTCCCCGAGATCCAGAATCCGCCGGACCGCGAATCGACCGTTTGGGTCTTCGAATTGCCCGACAAGAAATGAAATCCCAGGCTTTCCGTTCGCATCACGGCGTGCCGCAATTCACTTCGGTTGAGTCGCGAGGGCTTGCGCGCTTGCGGTAGTGGCGTTGTCTTTGCACTGGCTTTGCAGCGGGCCCGGCGCCTCGCTGCACGCGCGGAACGAATCCGCCGCCTCGCTGTAGCGCTTCAGATTCTGCAAATCGACGCCGAGGACGAACAGGTCCGTCTGGTCGCGCACGGGATTCCCCTTCGTCGCGAGGTCCAGCTCGCTCGCCGAATTCGCGTAGTCCTCGCGCCGGAAATAGACGAGCCCCAGCGCGCTGTGCGCCTGAAAGGTCCGCCGCGATTTCGCCGCGACAAACTGCGCGTCGTTCATGCCGGAGGGCTTGGGCATCCTCGCCATCACCTCGAGCGCGTGCTTCGCGTATTTTTCGGCGGTGTCGAGCTCCTGATCGGCGTTTGCGTCGTCCGGGCTGTACACGTGTGGAATCGTCCACCCGACGATGCTCAGCACGTCGACATCATCGGGCTCGAGCGCGAGCGCGTTGTCCGCCCAGAGATACGCATCCTTCCAATCCTGCCGCGCCCGGTAGACGTCCATCATGCCGACGTCGACGCGCTCCGCCAGCGCGCTCTTCGGATATTTCCCGAGAAAATCGTTCCCCAGCTTGATTTTCTTCGCGGCGTCGCGCTCCTTCAGGAAATCGTTGTAGGCCGACCCCTGCTGGCGGTCAGCCTCCGTATCCGCCGTGCCCACGAACAACCGCTCCTCCCCCTGGTTCGAATTTTGCATCATCGTCGGATTGTTGCCGCCCATCTGCGCGTGCGAGGACGTAGCCGCGCCGAACGCCAGAAACGCCGCCGAGGCGCCGCACGCCAGCCGCACCGCTCTCCGCGCGAATCTAGTTTTCATCCCAACTCACCCCCGCTCGTGCGCAAATTCGTATCACCGCCGTCGCGTGCCCGTCAAGGCAGCAGTTGCCTCGTCTCTGTGTCGCCCTCGCGCCTCACCCCTCGCCCCTCACGCCTCTTCCCTCGTAATCTCCCCCACAAACTTCAAAATGTCGCCCTCTCTCAATTGCCGGCAAATCTCGCACAACGTTTCCTGCTGCCGCCCGTCGATCGCGCGCATCAAGGCCTTCACCATCTTCGAATGCCTCCGCATCACCTCGCCGATGAACTTCTTGCCCGGCGCCGTCAGCCCCACCACCAGCATCCGCCGTCCCCTCCGCCCGCGCCCCCGCTTGCTCTTCGGCAATTTGCTCTCCCGCATTTCCACTGGAGGCAGCCTCACCATCCCGCGCCGCACCCATCCCTCCGCCTCCAGCCGGTCGATCAACAAATCGAGATTCGGCCGCTGCGTCATTCTCTTTCGCGTCGCATCCGCGATCGGCAACGCGCCCTCCCGATGAAGCAGCTCCAGCAGCCGGAACCCCGCCATCGTCAAATCGAACGACTCGAGCGGCATCCGCATCCGCCCCTCGAACCACTGCGCCGTGTCCAGCAGCTCCCGGTACGCGCGAAACGCCCGCTCCGTCTTCTCCCGCGCCGTCGTCCGCCTCGTCATCGCCCGCTTTCCTCCGAAGGTTTAGACGTAGCGCCGGGTCCTTCTAGCCCGGCATCTTCGCCTTTAGCCTCGCTGCCGGCTTTCTATCGGACTTCCAGCGCAAAATCTATCCGTCATTCTGCGCATAGGGAGAACGCGTACCACTACGCCGCCGCGAACGCCCGTGAATTGCCTTTCAGGTGGAAGCGCAGGGCTTTCAGCCCTGCGAGAAACTGCACGCAAGCGACCGGGCTTCAGCCCCGGATCCACGCAGCCGCCTTTGCCCGCACTTCTACCGCGCCTCCAACGCAAAATCTGTCCGTCATTCTGCGCATAGATGCTGAAGCCATCCCGGGGAAGATCCGAAAGGGCTTCAGAGTGGCGGGCGCAGCCGAGCCTGCACGGCTTCCGTGAGCCTGCGTAGTTCCCGAATCCAGGAGTCGAGCGACTCGGGCGATGGATCTTGCACCCCGTGCACGAGCTCATTTCGAAATCGTGATACCGAGTCCCACCGCTTGACTGTCTCTTCGGAGATGCCGGCTATCGCATCGCGCTTCCAGTAGTGGGCCGGCCCGGTCTTCGAAGGCATGCTTTTTCTCAGCTTCCGTTCGAACTCTGACCACAAGCGAAGGAACTCCCCGGTCTTGGTGTACGAAGCGCTCAGATTGTTTATACTCGGAGGAAATCCAAAAAGGCTCTCGAACAGGTCTGACGCGATTTGGAAGTACGCCTCCACCCGGTCACGATCAACGGTTATGCCATTTCCCGAGTGGTACAGCTGGTTGCGCAGGCGATGATACCAATCGATCGCTGCTAGGTCGATCGTCCGGAGCCTACTACCGAAGTGCCGCTCCACAAGCTCAATGAGGGCGGGAAACGATTCGCTCGCCTCGTCAACCTCCTTTCGCCCGGGTCCCTTGGAACCGCGAGCCCTCTCGGGCAACCCGAGGTACGTCTTGACTGCCAACTCGACCGCATTGTCGATGCTAATCATCGCGACTCGGCGATCGAAGTCACCTCCCAGGCTCAGATGATCCGAAGCGTGTTGCAGAAGCTCTCGCGGACCCTCCGACCAGGGAAAACTCGTCATGTCAGCAGCCTTGCGCGGCCGATCCAGCCGCCCGCTTCTGCGCGATCAAGTCTTCTGCTTCACGGACGCCTGCAATTAGCAGACGAAGATTACCCTGCCCGTCGTCATCGACCAAAGACTTCAGGCGCGATATGCCGACCGCTGCGTTCGCCTCGCTGTTTCCGTGGCGCTTCGCAGCCGCAATCAAGTCTCGGCGATGCATCCGGCGCGGATGAATTCCCCACAGCGTCAGGTGTACGACATCCTTTGCGCTGAGACCTCTAAGAGAAAAATACAACCTACCGTCGATGTCCTCGAGAAACGGGAACTTCCGCTGGCTAAGGCCTGCGACCAGTTCTGCGGCCGCGTCGGTCTGCAGTGAGCCTTTTTGTGAGAACCGTAGCATTTCGGCCAGAATCCAGGAACACGTCCCAACGACCATCGTCGCGTCCATCTGATTCGGGTCGATATCCCCGGCATCGTGCCTACCGCCGCGGTTACTAGCCACATCGTAGACAAGCCTGCATGCGCGGGGCATCGTCAGTCGGATTGTGTCTTCGAACTGGATGGGCTTGGCCGCCAAGCCGTCTATGATCGCACCCGCTTTGAATGCCTTCCCAGAGGGCAAGACCTCTCCTACGTAGGTCCAGAGTGTCTTAAGAACCGCCTCCACGAATTTTCCACTCTTTGCAATTGAGATTTCCCAATCACCAAGTTGAAATTTCTCTATGCTCGCTTGAAGGTGTGTCATCGCCGATTCGACGTGCTTCGCCGCGAACTTTGTAGTCAGGAGTTTTTTCAGTTCCATCCCGGGCATTCAGCCTCCTTTTATGGGTCGGAATACTTCCAGCCTTTGCGCGCCTCCCCGCCTTGGACATCCTCGCGGCGGAGTTTTCGGTTTCTTATGAGAGATTGGAGCGGGCCACTGAGCGAGGTGACCGGGTAGTGCCACCCGTTCTTCTTTAGCTCTGTCCGAATCTCTGCTATCGACCGTTGAGATTTGAAGAACCCATCATCTTTGAGAGACAAAATCCGCTCCGCACACGATTTCGGCGGCGCGCCTGCCGTATCGACGCGCGTCGGCCTCACCTTCGGCGTGGGCTCGGCCTTCTCCCGAATTGACACGGCATCCGACAGGACATGCTTGAGAAGCGTTTCAAAAGCCTTCACCTTGAGCTCGCCATCGGGCATGTCTCTGACCGCCTCTTCTGCACGCATGCGGGCCTCGATCAGTGGGTTCTTCTTCACAAGTTGTCTCCTGAGCGCGGCAAATCGAAGCGGACAACCCGGTCGCCGTGAGTCGTAATTTTGTATCGACCACGCTTCCCGGCTCGCTCAACGAACTGATACTTGTTTTTCGCATCGCGCAGAGCCTGACCAATGATCTTGGGCGGACGCACGCCAGCTCGAATGTAGGCTCTATAGATGTCTTCGTCCCCGAACACTGCTTTACCACCTTGCGTAAGCGCGAACGCCAGCACTGCGATCACCTCGTGGTGACCGCGAGGCTTTTTCCTCGCGACAAGCTCGGTGACATCTAGCCCGGCAACCGACGACTCCGGTAGCAACGGGGGAGCCACACTAACGCTGCCGGGCCATTCGTTAGCGCTCGCAAATTTAGAGACCATGGCCTCAACAAACTCACGGGAGCCCTCGAAAGCCATTTGCATGTCGTTAAACTTGATGGAAGCTCGCTGGGTCTGATCGCTCATCGGAATTCTCCAATAAAAAAATGATAACTCTCCTGGACCTTTCACGTCAAGCTGGAATCTTTCGGACAGCGCGTCAGATTTGCGGCGCACGAGACCGCCTTTTTCCGTGCCGGTCGCCGAGAGGCGAGCTTACACACTATTCGGCTGTAAGCCGCTAACGAGTAAGGTGATTTCTTGGATTGGGCGCGGGAGCACCGACAACCACCTACTCATCAGGACCCGGTACGGACTGCGGCGGCGCTCGCATCACATCAAGATACATGCCATTTCTATCTTGTAAAGCACTTGATTGGCATTTTAGATTTCATATGCACAACTATACGTCTTTGTTACAACGATTTAGAAACTACCACATAGATTGCAAATAAGAGATCGCTTCTTATACTTCAAGACGCCAGGACGTGGTTGCCGACGCAAAAGGGGCTCTCCCTACCGTGGCGCCTTCCTCAGGCCGCCCCTTCATCGCCATCGCACATCGCGTGCCTTCGAACCACCTCGTAGGAAGCGCATTGTTGGCCTTTTTTGGCTGGAAACGCGCTGTGTGGCTGAGACCGGAAGGCAGCCTTCTTGGATTGGGCGCGGGAGCTCCGACAACCACCTACTCATCAGGACCCGGTACGGACTGCGGCGGCAAAGGTACAACATCAAGAAACCCAGTATCAGCGTCTTGAAATGGCTAAGTCTCGAAAGTTAGTATTCTTGGCCATGTCCATGTTGCTGTACCACATGGAGATATCTAGAGCAACAGCGTCCGGCAATAAGTCCTGTCGGGTAGCAAGTCAAGCTCGCCAGTTCGGGCGGGGCGAGTTACCCGGAACTCTTTTCACCATAGCCATCAGACTGCCTTCGTCGGGCCGCCGCTTCATCGCCATCGCGCATCGCGTGCCTTCGAACCACCCCGTAGGAAGCACATTTGTTGGCCTTTCTGGGCTGGAAACACGCTGTCTGGCTGAGACCGGAAAGCAGCCTTCTTGGATTGGGCGCGGGAGCTCCGACAACCACCTACTCATCAGGACCCGGTACGGACTGCGGCGGCGACGGACCAGAATCAAGACTGCGGCGGCACCTCGCTTGGTGCAAAACCCGCCAAATTGTGGCTTTTTCCGACCATTTTCGGCCTTTTAAGCTCGCTATCGACGTCAAAGTCGATCACGTCGTTGCTCCTGCGAACTAGGCGCACGCCCGCCTCTCGCGCCAAAACAGAAAGGACGCCGCGGCTTGCGCCGCGACGCCCTTGTTTTCTCTCGACTATCCACTCTGAACTGTCGACTGGTTTAGTACATGCCGCCCGCGACTTTGGCGGCCGAAGAATCTCTCTTCGCCTTCCGCCCCCTCGCCTCTCGTCCCGCCGTCATACTTTCGCTTTGCTCTTCCCCTGGGACGCCGCTATAGTGTTGCCAATTCTCGGGCCCCTCACTCGCACACACCGAAAGGATCGACGATGAGAAAGCAAATCCTCGCTGGATTACTCCTGGCGTTGCTGGCCCCCGCTGTCGTGATGGCGCAAAGCAATTTCACCGGCACCTGGAAAATCGACCTGAAGAAAACGCAACCGTCCAAAAAGCCCAGCGTCCTGCTCCTACAGGACGGAGTCTTCAGCTGCAAGAGCTGCACGCCCGCCTATACGGTCAAGGCCGACGGCCAAAACCACAAGCTTGTCGGCACTCCTTACGCCGACACGATCGCCGCGACCACCTCGGACGGCGGCCGCAAGGTCCAGGTGAAAGAGTCGAAGAACGGCAAACTCGTCATGACCATCACGGCCTCGCTTTCCGCCGACGGCAAAACGCTTCATACCGCTTTCAACGATGCCTCCGACACGAATTCGGACCCTGTCACCGGCACGGGCACGTTCGCGCGAGCCGCGGCCGGGCCCGCCGGCTCGGAGCCCATCTCGGGCTCGTGGGTCGCTGCCGCCTTCACCGGATCGGACAACGGCAACACCTTCACGCTTAAGGTCGAAGGCGACAACGTCACGATGACAACCCCCACCGGCCAGTCGTACACGGCCAAGCTCGATGGCGCCGACGCCGCCTACAAAGGCGACCCGGGTATCACCACCGCCTCCGTGAAGCGCATCGACAAAAACACCATCGAAGAAACCGACAAGCGCGACGGCAAGGCCATCTTTGTCCTGCGCATGACTCTCGCCGCCGACGGCAAGTCGATGATGCTGACCGAGCACAACCTGCGGCGCGAAATGATCGCCCACGACGTCGCGATCAAGCAGTAGCCCCGCCGCAAAAAAAAAGGGGCGTCCCGGCTTGCGCCGAGACGCCCTCGTTTTTCTCAACCGTCGACTCTGAACTGTCGACTGGTTTAGTACATGCCGCCCATGCCGCCGCCGGGCATACCGCCGCCGGCGCCGGCTCCCGCGCCCTTCTTGTCGTCTTCCTTGATGTCGGCCACCAGGGCTTCAGTGGTGAGCATCAGGCCCGCGATGGAAGCGGCGTTCTGCAGAGCGAGGCGCGTCACCTTGGCCGGGTCGATGACGCCTTCCTTGACGAGGTCACCGTACTTTTCGGTCTCCGCGTTGTAGCCGTAGTTCGGATCTTCTGATGCCCGAACGTTGGCAAGGATCACTGCCCCTTCGTTTCCGCCGTTGTGTGTGATTTGTCGCAAAGGCTCCTCGAGCGCTCGCTTCACGATGTTGACGCCGATGGCTTCGTCATCCTGAAGCTTGAGTTTTTCGAGGATAGGAATGCAGCGAATCAGCGCCACGCCGCCGCCGGGAACGATGCCTTCCTCGACTGCCGCGCGGGTGGCGTGCATGGCGTCCTCGACGCGAGCCTTCTTTTCCTTCAGCTCGGTCTCGGTTGCCGCGCCCACCTTGATCACCGCGACGCCGCCGACGAGCTTGGCGAGCCGCTCCTGCAGCTTTTCCTTGTCGTAGTCGGAGGTAGTGTCTTCGACCTGGACGCGGATCTGGCGCACGCGGCCTTCGATCTCGCTCGGCTTGCCGGCGCCCTCGACGATGGTGGTGTTGTCCTTGTCGATGGTGATCTTCTTGGCGCGTCCGAGATCTTCGAGCTTCACGTTCTCGAGCTTGATGCCCAGATCTTCGGTGATGGCCTTGCCGCCGGTGAGGGTGGCGATGTCTTCGAGCATGGCCTTGCGGCGGTCGCCGAAGCCCGGGGCCTTCACGGCCGCGCACTGCAGCGTGCCGCGGAGCTTGTTCACCACCAGCGTCGCGAGCGCTTCACCCTCGACGTCCTCGGCGATGATCAAGAGTGGCTTGCCCATCTTGGCGGTCTGCTCGAGCAGGGGAAGCAGGTCCTTCATCGAACTGATTTTCTTTTCGTGGATCAGGATGCGGACGTCCTCGAGCGCGCATTCCATGCGCTCGGGATCGGTGACGAAGTAGGGCGAGAGGTAGCCGCGGTCGAACTGCATGCCTTCGACCACTTCCAGCGTCGTCTCCATCGTCTTCGATTCCTCGACGGTGATCACGCCGTCCTTGCCCACCTTCTTCATCGCTTCCGCGATGATCGAGCCGATCTGCTTGTCGTTGTTGGCGCTGATCGTGCCGACTTGCGCGATCATGTCGCCCTTCACGTCCTTGTGCAGTTTCCTTACTTCCTCAACTGCCTTCTCGACCGCTTTCTCAATGCCGCGCTTGAGGGCCGTGGGGCTTGCGCCGGCCGCCACCGCCTTGACGCCTTCGCGGAAGATGGCCTGCGCCAGCACGGTTGCGGTGGTGGTGCCGTCGCCCGCCACGTCCGACGTCTTCGAGGCGACTTCACGCACCATCTGTGCGCCCATGTTTTCGAGCGAATCCTGCAGCTCGATTTCCTTCGCTACCGTCACGCCGTCCTTGGTGATGATCGGCGCGCCGAACTTCTTCTCGATCACTGCATTGCGCCCCTTCGGGCCCAGCGTAATCTTCACCGCGTCCGCCAGTGCATTGACGCCGCGGAGAATCGCCTGGCGCGAATTCTCACCAGTTACGATTTGCTTTGCCATGTTTCTGTCTCCTCTTTCTCTTTCGGATTCTTGAATGGTTGACCGCGGCGCCGATCGGGCGCCCGGAAGTTACTTCTTGCCGCCGGCCGCTTTGGCCGAGCCGCTGACCTTGGCGAGGATTTCGTCTTCTTTCAGAATCATGTACTCCTCGTCGTCGATCTTGATGTCGTTGCCGGAATACTTTCCGAAGAGGATCTTATCGCCCGGCTTCACGTCGAGCGCGATGCGGTCGCCCTTGTCGCTAAACTTGCCGGCGCCGACGGCGATCACTTCGCCCTCTTGCGGTTTCTCTTTGGCCGAGTCGGGGATGATGATGCCGCCCTTCACGGTCTCCTTTTCTTCGAGCCGCCGCACGAGCACACGGTCGTGTAGCGGCGTAA
>Ga0335072_10013900_pt1 | contig 11446 bp, 9 predicted proteins | sample Lox_Sample_21_FD_206725 | JGI IMG/M metagenome (GOLD analysis project Ga0335072, IMG submission 206725) | Soil microbial communities from Loxahatchee National Wildlife Refuge, Florida, United States - Lox_Sample_2.1 | ecosystem: Environmental > Terrestrial > Soil > Wetlands | place: USA: Florida...
GCCGTCTTCCAGCGCCAGCGCAATCCCGACGCGGCAGGCCGTGCCCGGCCCAGAGCGCCATCGGCGGCCCCGGCGGCCGCCTGATCCCGCCCGCTGGCGTTCACGTCGCTGGCATTTTCGCCGCTGGCATTTTCGCCGCTGGCGTTTACGCGGTTATCACTGTGCGGCCGTCTCCAGCTGATCCCGGAATCTGAAGAACCCGCTGGAGGGTCCCGTCATGCTCGGCTTTCTCAGCGCGCCGGTAGGCGTCGCTTACCACATCGTCGTCGCGCTCTCAGTGTTCCTGAACCCGCTCGGCAGCGGCTTGGCCACCGCCGCCGCCATCGTCGCAGTCACCGTCGGAGTCCGGCTGCTCCTGTCCCCGCTCAGCTATCACGCCATGCGCGGCCAGGCGAAGCTGTCCGCGCTCCAGCCGAAGATCACGGAGCTCCGCCAGCGCTACCAGAACCAGCCAGACAAGCTGCAGCGCGAACTCACCGCCCTGTACCGGACCGAAGGCGGCGGCATGCTGGCCGGCTGCCTGCCGCTGCTGCTCCAGCTGCCGTTCTTCAGCATCATGTACCGCCTGTTCTTGTCCGCGACCGTGTCCGGGCGGCCGAACGCGCTGCTGGCCAGGGACCTGCTGACCACCCCGCTCGGCAGCCACTGGCTGACCGGTCCGGGGCCGGTGAGTATCCACGGACTGCTGTTCATCGGGCTGTTCGCGCTGCTAGCCGGAGCCGCCTTCGTAGCGGCGAGGGTGACCAGGACGGCTGACCCTGTCGTCGCCGCAGCCGGCCAGCCTGGTCAGCCCGCCGGGCTCGGTCTGGTCAGCCGGGTACTGCCGTACACCACCGTGGTGATCGCAGCCTTCGTCCCGCTCGCGGCGGGGATCTACCTGCTGACCACGACGGTCTGGACAGCGGCCGAGCGAACGGTACTGCGCCGCTGGACTAACCCGCCGGCCCGGTAGCGTGCCGCCGCCGCCTGGATCGCGGCAGTGCCCGCGGTTACTGCCGGATGATCGCAGGCAGCGGCACGGCAGGCGATCAGCGTGCGCCGCCGGGCGGGCAGCGGGGTCAGCGTGACTCCGTCAGGCCGCTCGGCAAGCGCGAGCTCCGGTACCAGCGCAACGCCCTGACCGGCTGCTACGAGAGTCAGAACCGCGGCGAAGTCGTCGGCATAGTGCCGGATCCGCGGCGCGAACCCTGCCTCCTCGCAGAGCCGGACCGCCATCAGGTGGCACAGTGTGCCGGGGCTGGCCACAATCCAGGGCTCGCCGCGTGCCGCCGCGAGAGCCTGCGATCCGACGAAGGCCGCCGCTCCGCCGTTCTTGGCCACGATCGGCTCCCCCGCCCCGCCCGCAGTCGGCTCCCCCGCCCCGCCCGCAGGCTGCTCCCCCGCCCCGCCCGCAGTCGGCTCCCGAGTCGCACCCGCAGCCGGCTCCCGAGTCGCACCCGCGGCCGAGGCGAGGAACATCCGCTCGTCCAGCAGCGGCTCAGTACGCAGCGCCGGATCGGGCGCGGCCGGCACGTAGTCGTACTCGTGCACCAGTGCGATGTCGAGCACGCCGGCCCGCAGCGCCTCTGGTACCTGCGCCGGGTCCAGTTCGGTCACGCGCAGTTCCAGCCGCGGGTGCTCGGTCCCGAGCGCGACCAGCGCCGCCGGAAGGAGGGTGCGGACTGCGGTCTGGAACGCGCCGATCCGCAGTTCGCCGGCCAGGTCGGTCCGGCTGGCAGCGAGCGCGGCGGCCGCCTCTTCGAGGAGCTCGAGAACCGGTTCCGTCCGGCGCGCGAGGTCCGTGCCTGCAGCGGTCAGCTCGACGCGCCGGCCGCTGCGCCGGATCAGCCGCACCCCAGCTTCTCGCTCCAGCGCACTGAGCTGCTGAGACACCGCTGACGGCGTACAGAACTGGGCGCGGGCGACCGCGGCGATCGTGCCGAGCCGGGCCAGTTCGCGGAGCAGGTACATCTTGCGCACGTCGAGCATTAGCTTAGCTTAATCGTTAAGTCAGAAAGATGAACTGGACCTGAATGATTGCCACCCGGCACGATCGGCGCATGGACATACTCGCTGGCTTGTTCGTGCCGCTGATCACCCCGTTCACCCCCGACGGAGACCTCGCCGAAGACGTGCTTGAGCAACTGGCGCACCGGGTACTCGATGACGGCGCCACCGGCATAGTGGCCCTCGGCACGACGGCCGAGGCAGCCTCGCTGTCTGACTCCGAGAAGTCGCAGGTACTGGCCATCTGCAGCCGGGTGTGCCGCGAGCGGGCCGCACCGCTCATCGCTGGCGCCGGCACGAACGACACAGCCAAGTCCGCCGCGGAACTCGCCGCCCTGGCGAACTACCCCGACATCCGCGCCGCCCTGGTCCTGGTGCCGTACTACATCCGTCCCGGCGAGGCCGGAGTGATCGCGCATTTCCAGGCACTGGCCGCAAGCTCACCCGTTCCCTTGATCATTTACAACATCCCCCGCCGGACCGGACAGCAGCTAAGCTGGCCCGCCATGGCACGGCTGGCGGAGGTGCCTGGCGTCGCCGGGGTCAAGCAGGCGGTCGGGGCCATCGATCCGGACACGATCGACATGATGGCCGCCCGGCCGGCCGGGTTCAGCGTGCTGTGCGGCGACGATCCGGTGCTCTCACCACTGCTCGCACTCGGCGCCGACGGGGCCATCTCAGCCCCCGCGAACGTGTGCCCTCGCCAGTTTGCCAGCCTGATCAGCCTGTGGCGAGACGGCAAGACAGCCGATGCCAGGGCACTCGGGCACCGGCTCGCACCCTTGTCGAAGGCGCTGTTCGCCGAGCCCAACCCGGTCGTCATCAAATCCGTGCTACACAAGATGGGGCAGATCCCGAGCCCATCGGTCCGCCTGCCGCTGCTGCCAGCTAGCCTCGAATCAACCGAGGATGCACTACGGGCTGTAGTTTAGACGGACTCATCGACAGGAGGACGGACAACCGTGAGCGGCGGATTGCAGCACCTGATCCTGTCCGGACCGGTGCTGCTGGCCATCCCGGTCGCGGCAGCCGCCGGGGCCGTCACGTTCCTGTCGCCGTGCTGCCTGCCGCTCGTGCCCGGCTACCTCTCCTACCTGACCGGCATGTCCGGCGCGACTGCGAGCGACCGCCGCCGCCAGGCCGCCACCAGCCCGGCATCGGCTCAGGTGGCAACTGTGGCCGCCGGCGGCTCGCTGGCGCTGGCCCCTGCTACCGCTGGTACTGCCATTCCCGTCGCCGCTGGCGCTTCCGCTCCGGCTGACAACGGCGCCGCGGCTCCGGCTGCGACCTCGGCTTCATCAGGTAACACCGTCAGCCACGCCGGAACGCCGGCCCGCAGCCGGGTCATGCTCGGCGCGCTGCTGTTCGTCGTGGGTTTCTCGGCGCTCTACGCCGTGGAAGGCGTAGCGGTAGCTGGCATCGGCGGCACCCTGTCCGAGCATCGGGCAGGCCTCACCCAGGTACTCGGCGGCTTGATCGTTCTCCTCGGGCTGCTGTTCATCGGGCTATTCGACCGGTTCAGCTTCTCCGGCCGGATCGTCAAGCCAGGCTTCCGGCCGCGCGCCGGGCTGGCTGGCGCCCCGCTGCTCGGCGTCCTGTTCGGCCTCGGCTGGACGCCCTGTACCGGGCCGACGCTCAGCGCTGTGCTGACACTTGGATTCACGAGCGGGACAGCGCTGCGGGGCGGCCTGCTCGCGTTCGTCTACGCCCTCGGGATCGGCATCCCGTTCCTGATCGTCGCGTTCGCATTCCAGCGCGGCGCGAACGTCTTCGGCTTCGCCCGGCGGCATGCCCGGCTGATCACCAGGATCGGCGGCCTCCTGCTCATCGCGGTAGGCGTGCTGGAAGTCACCGGCGCCTGGGCCGCCGCGATTACCTGGCTGCAGGTGCACTGGCTCAGCGGCTACACCGCCCCGATCTGACCGCGCCACCGGCGACAATCCCCTGAGCACAGGCTCGCCGGCGATACGGAAGTCTTCGTGATCATGGTCTAGGGCTGCGTCACAGCAGCGTCAGCGCCTCGGCCGGTGCCGCCAGCGTGACATGGGCTGGTTCGGCGCTCTGGTACTGATGCCCCCAGGCGGCTGCCGCGCCGATGCCGCCCGCTGCCGTCGCGGCACGCAGGTCGTTCGGAGCGTCGCCGATGTAGGCAAGGTCGGCGGGAGCAATGCCCAGTCGCCGCGCCATCAGCAGCAGGCCGTCAGCAGCAGGCTTCGGACGCGCCACCTCGTCGCCGCCGACGAGCACGTCCACAGCGATGCCGGCGGCCGCCAGCAGCATGGTGGCGGCACGGGTGCTGGCGCCGGTGAACACCGCAACGCGGTGACTGCGCGCCCGCAGCGCGGCCAGCACGTCCTCGACGCCCGCATACGCCTGCACCGTGACGGCAGACAACTCGTCGTAGTAGACGTCCGACTCCGCCGCGGCGAGTTCCCGGCCGAGCAGGTGTGCCAGCAACGCTTCCGGCGGGCCGAGCGAGTAACTGGCGACTACCTGCGCCGGCGTGAGCTCCGGGCCGCCCAAGCGCGCGATCGCGGCCACGTAGGCTGCCGGGACGACGACGCTGCTGTCCAGCAGCGTGCCGTCCATGTCCCAGACCAGTTGGCGCACCAGATCGGGTGCGACTGGCCGAGCCCACTCACTGCCCCAGTACGTCAGCCGGGTGGGAACGCCGTCAGCCAGGCTGGCCTGATAGACCTCGGCTCCGCCGTCCTTGCTGCAGACCCAGGCCAGTTGCTTGCCGTCTGCCGAGAACCGCGGCGTCATCGGGGATGCCTCGTCGGCTGTGAACCGCCACGCGCGGCCGCGGCCGACAGGCGCGAGCCAGACATCGTCGGCGGCGGCGAAGGTGACGAGGTCGCCACCTACATGCGGGATTCGCAGGTATCCGGGCGCAACCACCAGAGCATCCTATGGCCCGCCGCGACAGATGCCCGGTCGCCGCACAGCACGCGGCGCGCTCGCTACCTCCGTCATCCGCGTCCCGCATCACCCACGCCGACGGGCGAAGGTACTGCGTTCCGGCGAACTCAAGCCAATGTTAACCGACCATTCGGTACTTAGCTGTTACTGCCGTATACGAAATAGTCAGGGCGACGCGAAGTCCTATCACGGGCGTCGCCGAACGGCATTCCGTAACGCTACGTGTTTGCCCGAAGTGCCTAACTGAACGGGGTTGTCTGGTCGGCCCCACAGTGCGAGACTCGGATTATGGCGATCACGCTCGACGGACGCATTCCTGACTCTCCTCCCGACAGACTGCCAGGTCAGGGTGGTCACGTCCGCTTTGCCGGTCGTCGCAAGCGCAATTCCCCGGTGCCCAGCCCGGTGCCCGGCGACTATTTCCCCGGTAATGTCGCGACAAATCACCTGGCGCCGCAAGCCACGTATGCCGGAACGGAAAGCGCGACTTCGCTGCAAACCGAATTTAGAATACCCGCCGCGGCCGCCGGGACTGAGCCGAACCTAGTTAAGGAATCCTTCGCGCGCATAGTGTCTGCCGGGCCGGCCGCTATGGAGTATTTTTACGCACGGCTTTTCACACTCAGTCCGCGGACAAGAGCCCTTTTCCCGATGAGCATGACCGCGCATCGCGAACGTGTATTCGCCGCTCTCGCCCGCCTTATCTGGAGCCTGGATGACCCGCCGCGCAGCACCGAGATCCTGTCTCGGCTCGGCCGCGACCACCGGCGCTTCGGCGTGACTGAGGCGCACTACGCACCGTTCATGGCGACTCTGCTCGACACGGCCGAGCACTTCATCGGCAGCGAGTGGACGCCGCAGACGGCCAGCGCATGGCAGGCCACGCTCGCCTACGTGACCGGGACCATGCGGGCGGCGGCAGCGGATGATGCCCGCACGTCGCCGGCCTGGTGGACCGCCGAGCTCGTCTCGCACGAACTGCGGTCGCCAGGCGTGGCAGTGCTGCGGCTGCGGCCCAGTCAGCCGCTGCCCTACCAGGCCGGACAGTTCATCCCTGTACAGGTGACAAGGTGGCCGCGGGTCTGGCGGACGTACTCGATCGCCACGGCACCACGACCCGGCGGCCTCATCGTGCTGCACGTCCGAGCTGTGCCCGGCGGCCTGGTCAGTAACACGCTGGTGCACCACTCCGACGTCGGCGACTGCGTGCTGCTCGGGGCCGCGGACGGCAGCATGACGCTAGCCGACTCTGACCGTGACCTGCTGTGCGTGGCCGGCGGTACCGGGCTGGCCCCGATCAAGGCGATCATCGAGCAAGCCCTGGCAAGGCAGGTCCCTGGACGGCCGCGGAAGATCACCCTGTTCTTTGGTGCCCAGCAGCACTTTGACCTGTATGACGTCGACGACCTGCAGCTTCTTGAGTCTGCTTGCCCCTCGCTCCGGGTCATCCCGGTGCTATCGGACGAGCCTGGCTATCACGGTCTGGTCGGCGCGCTGCCAGACGTGCTCGGCAACCTGAGCCTCTACGAGAACACCGAGGCCTACGTCTGCGGGCCGCCCGCGATGGTCACGCGGACGACCGCGCTGCTCGCCGGCAGCATCCCTGAAGGCCAGCTGCATTACGACCCAGTGGACTAGCAGCTGCACGGCCGGGCGGGCACCGCCGGCGAGTGCTACGCCTGCAAGTAACTGCCGAAGAAGGCGAAGATGCGGTCCCATGAGTCGGCGGCATCAGCGGGCTGGTAGGACATCCTCCCGAGCCTGGCGAACACCGCGCCAGCGCCCTGCGACTTTGTCATGAACCGGTGCCCTGAGCCGGGGTAGACATGCACGTCGTGCGGCACTTCGAGGACCGCGAGCGCGCGCTGCAGCCGTTCCGGCGCCTCCGTGCCCATGGGATCCCGGCCGCCAAAGCTGCCCACCACGGGGCAGGCTCCGGCCAGCGCGGCCTCCGCGTCCTTCGGCACGTCGCCGTAGTTCACCGACGCCACGCCGAAGCCAGGCCGGGGCGCGCACAGCAGCGCGAACCCGCCGCCCAGGCAGAACCCGATGACGCCCGCCTTGCCGGTGCAGTCGGGGCGCGCGATCAGGAACTCGCGGCCTGCGTCGAGCGCCTCGAATGCGGGCCCTCGCTGAGCCCTCAGCTGCTGAAACGCGCTGCGAATACAGCGAATCCAGGACTTGCCGTCGAACAGGTCCGGTGCGAGCGCCAGGTAGCCGCGCGCGGCGAACTCGTCCGCCTTACCGCGGATGTCGCCGTTCAGGCCGAACGCCTCGTGGATGACCACGACAGCGGGCCACGGCCCTGGCGACGCCGACGGCACTGCGAGATAGCCAGGCCAGGAGTCTGTGCCGACCGGGTACTTGATATCGGGCATACGGCAAACAATGTCATATCTTCCCGGCCAGCACATACCGGCATGGCGGCGGAATAGCAAACGCACGTTCTGGTGAAATTGCACGAACGCAAAAGACCACCAGCGCTAACTACTCTAGGTACTGGCAATCTCACTTCCGGTGACAGCTACATTGCTGTCATACTGTCCGACAAAACTCTGGGCTCAGTCATGATTCACCAGGCGCCAATCGGCGATTGCTTATTCGGAAGTATTCTCACCTGGTCCTAGCTAATGGCCGGTGCCGCCGACTCTTCATCTGAACCGTGAGTCGAGAACCGGTCATAAGGTTACATAAGGTCGCGCCGGAGCGCCGGTCTGGGTGAAGAGTGCGCCCGCCCGCCGGAAACGGCGCAGCCGCCAGCCGCTACTCGCCTGATGCAGCTCGTTCCCGGCACAAGCGCAGCACGTTCCCGACGACCTGATGACCGGCGCGGCCGTCAGCGGTCAGGATCGACTCCGGGTGGAACTGGACCGCCCACCGGCCGCGCGCCCGGTCCTCGATCGCCATCACGACTCCGTCGGGCGTGACCGCCGTCACCTCGAAGCCGCCGGTTACCTGCTCAGGCCGGGCGTGCAGAGAGTGATACCGGGCGCCGGTGAACTCGGCGGGCAGTCCGGCAAGCAGCGCGCCGCCGAGAACGCGGACCTGGCCTGGCTTGCCGTGTACCGGAGTGCCGAGCAGCCCGAGCGAGCCGCCAGCGTGCTCGACCATCGCCTGAAGCCCGAGGCATACCCCGAACGCAGGCAGGTCCCGCTCATCCAGCGCCGAAAGCAGCTTGTCGCAGTCGAAGTCGGCCGGGCGGCCGGGCCCGGGCGAGAGCACGACCAGATCCGGGCTGAACTCATCCAGCAGCGCCAGGTCGAAGCCCGCGCGCAGGGTGCTGACGACCGCGCCCTGCTCGGCGAAGTAGCCACCCAGGGTATGCACGAAGGAGTCCTGATGATCGACCAGGAGCACCCGCAGCCCGTCGCCAGGCAGCGCGGGATCCACAGCCCGTTCCCGCCCGGAACTGTCGCTCGTCGTGGCGCTGGTCCTGGCCGTACCCGCCGATCGGTCGCGCTCGCCGGCAGCCTCAGCCAGCGTCTCCAGGAGCGCGCGGGCCTTCAGCGCGGTTTCGCGCTCCTCGTCGTCCGGATCGGAGTCGAACAGCAAGGTAGCGCCCACCCGGACCGCCGCGACCCCGCCGGTGATGTGCGCGGTCCGCAGCGTCAGGCCGGTATTCATGCCGCCGTCGAAGCCGATCATGCCGACCGCGCCGCCGTACCAGCGCCGCGGCGCACTCTCGTGATCTTCGATGAACTGCATCGCCCAGTTCTTCGGCGCCCCGGTGACGGTGACGGCCCACATGTGGGTGAGGAACGCGTCCAGCGCGTCGAAGCCGGGCCGGAGCCTGCCTTCGACGTGGTCGACGGTGTGGATGAGCCGGCTGTACAGCTCGATCTGGCGGCGGCCGATGACCCTGACACTGCCCGGCACGCAGATCCGCGACTTGTCGTTGCGGTCCACGTCGGTGCACATGGTCAGCTCCGACTCTTCCTTCGGCGAGGTCAGCAGCGCGCGGATCTGCGCGGCATCACCGATCGCGTCTGCGCCGCGGGCAACCGTGCCCGCGATCGGGCAGGTCTCGACCCGGTCGCCAGTAACCCGGACGTACATCTCCGGTGACGCCCCGACCAGGTACTCCTCCTCGCCGAGGTTGAGGAAGAACTCGTACGGCGCCGGGTTGCGCTCCCGGAGCCGCTCGAAGAACGCGGCCGGGGAAGGGCAAGCGGCGTAGAAGGTCTGGCTCGGCACGACCTCGAACAGGTCGCCGCGGGCGAACTTTTCCCTGGCCTGCTCGACCACCCTGGCGTAGGTGCCCGGCACCGGATCCGCCGGAAGACTGGTCCGGGCGGGAACGGGCTCTTCTGACCTGGTGCCCTCCGCCGGGCCGCGGGTCCCGACCGACTCACCGGACCTTGCCAGCCCGGCCGTGGAGCCGGCGCTGGTCTCGAAGTCATAGCTGAACCGGGTCGCGGTCTCGCGCTTGCGGTCCACCACCCAGACCTGGTCCGGCAGGTGCAGCACCAGGTCGCGAGCCGTTCCGCCGCGAGCACTGGCGTCCCGAGCACTGCCGTCCCGAGCACTGCCGTCCCGATTCAGCCGCTGCCGCACCGGCTCGAACTGGAAGGCCAGGTCGTAGCCGAACGCCCCGTACAGCCCAAGATGGGTGTCCGGGCTTTCGCCGGGATACCCGTGTGCATCCGGCCGGAACGCGGCGATGATCTCGCGCAGCGCAGAGAAGACCGTCGGGCGCCTGCTGCGCTCTTCCTCGGTGACGACCTCGTCGCTCTCGGCGATCAGCACCTCGACGTGGCTCGGGTTGGCTCCGGTAGCGCCCGTCGCGGTGGCGCCCGTCGCGGTGGCGCCGGCCGTGGTGGCCCCTGTCGTGGTGGCGCCCGTCGCGGTGAGGCCAGCCGCCCGGCGCATGGCCGCCGCGATGACCGGCAACAGCACCTCGCCCCTCAGGTTCAGCGCGGTCGCGCTGATCAGGCGGCCGCGCGCAGCGATCTGCACCGGCGGGTCCAGGTACGCCAGATGCCACCGGCTGTACCGGCCCGGGTACTCCATACCCGAGCTCAGCACGCCGCCGGGCCTGAGCTGGACCTGCCTGGTGATCTCGTCCAGCTCAGCCTCGTCGAACGGCTCGGCAACACGGCGCACCCGGACGCCTCCGGCGGTCAGGTAACTGGTCTCATCCATCTCGGCCTCGCGGTTGTCGTGCCCGGCGGGCCAGCGGCCGCACAACAAAAGCGACCGCCGTGCCGGGCGGTCGCCTTGTGTGGTGGTCTGCTTGCGCGCGAACCTGGCACCGCCTAGTGGCGGCGCCACCAGCCTGCGGTGAGCAGCTGAACGCGCATGGCGGGCAGCTTAGCAGCCCGCCGGACTGCTTGGTTACGCACCTGCCCGACCCTTCATGGGTTTGAGCCGACCCTTCATGGGTTTGAGCCGACCCTTCATGGGTTCGTGCCGACTTCGCGCCCGTTATATCCGATATGTGGTCACCAAACCCATGAAGGGTGCGCGAGGAGACCTCCTCGTTCGCTGGTCAGCCGGCGGTCAGGTCCGGTAGACGACGGTGACCGAGACCGACAGCTGCTGGGTGCCCGGCGAAACAGGGACGCGTGCCTTTCCGCTGGCGCTCGCGGTGGCATTGAGGTCGCCGAACTCGACCGGCGCAGGTTGCTGCTGCTGCACCGGGTTAACGCTGATGACCGCCCCCAGCGGCTCGCCCAGTGCGCGGGCGTACTGCTCGGCCTGGGTGCGGGCGTTCGCGATGGCTTGTGCTCTGGCAGCTGCCATCAGCGGCCCGGTGCTGGTGAGGTTGAGCGCGACGTTGTCGATGCTGACCGCGTTTCCGCCCGCGCGGACGGCGGCACCGATCTGGGAACCCGCTGCCTTGAGGCGGTTCAGCGTCGCGGTGAGGGACTCGCTGACGCCGTAGCTGGTGACGACCCCGTTGTCGTTGTAGTTCGGCGAGATGTTCAGGTCGGAGGTCTGGATGTCGGCCGCGGTCACGCCTCGCTGTCGCAGTACGGCCGTAACTCTGCGCACTGTCATGTTGGCCTGGTTCAGCGCGGACGTCACGTCGCTGCCCGTTGCCTGAACGCTCATGGACAGAACGAGCTGGTTGGGTACGCCGGTCACGGTGCCGGTACCGGTCACGGTGATCCGGCCGGCTGACTGCGACGCGGTGAGGGTGGCGGCGTTCGCGGCCGGCGTGCCGGGGGTGTCGCCGTCGTGAGTGCCGATGGTGAACGCGCCGATGAACAGCGCCGCAGCCGCGACTCCGGTTGCCGTTCCGAGATATCTGGGTGACGTGCTGATTGCCATGGCGAGACTCCTGCTCCGCGGGGTGCTGCTGCCACTCGGACGCGGCGCGAGACCGTCAGGTTCCTTTCATTTACCGCAGCAGTCGAACTGGTGCTGTCGTTAGAGCGACAGCACCAGCAGGACCGATGTGGTTCGCGGTGTGTCTCAGAAGTCAATCCGGCTGCCCGCGCCGGTCTCGGCGGCCAGCTCATAGACCCGGCGGGCCGCGGCCAGATCCTCAACTGCAAGGCCGAGCGACTCGAAAATGGTGATCTCGTCCGCGGTC
>Ga0335072_10013901_pt1 | contig 11446 bp, 7 predicted proteins | sample Lox_Sample_21_FD_206725 | JGI IMG/M metagenome (GOLD analysis project Ga0335072, IMG submission 206725) | Soil microbial communities from Loxahatchee National Wildlife Refuge, Florida, United States - Lox_Sample_2.1 | ecosystem: Environmental > Terrestrial > Soil > Wetlands | place: USA: Florida...
ATCTCTGTGATCGAAAGCTGTCGCCGCCTCAACATCCCGGTACGTAATTACCTCGCCGACATCTTGCCGGGACTTGCCAATGCGTCTCTTCAGAGCTTCGCTGATCGCACCCCTGCCGCCTGGGCCGCAAATCATCCACACATGATCCGGCACGCGTTGGTCTGACGCTTACTATCTTTCTTTAAACCAGCGCCGAAGGTCGCGTCGTGCAATCAAGGAATATGCGCCGATCAGGAGTCCAGCCATTCCAATAGGCAGATTCGCATGGACAACCGGGTCCGGGAAAGCGGCTACCAAAGGGCCAACCAGAAATTCGGCTGCAATCGCCAACAGCAACGCCAGCAATAGCGAAGACGGAATGTTGACGAGCTGGTCGATCTCCCGGCGTTCGTACAGATCCCTCGGCAGCATTCGCCTGAGAACCCAGGGAATTGTGATCACTTTTGAAGCGATCATGATGCAGCCGAGAGCCAGGAGGTCGATCGAGCCGCGGTTGAATCCGATCAGGAACGCCAATGCCGCGACGAACAGCGATTGAACGATAAGAAACCGAAGTACACCCTGCATCTGACGAGTTGTGACCATGCCAAATGCAGCCAGCAGGACCAGCCCCGCGGCGAGTGCATTGAGCCCGTAGATCAACTCTGCCCGCGCATTAACCATATTCCGGCTCCTTTCTCTAAACCACTCCGGACGAAAAAATGCTTGCAATCATCGCCGCAACGGATATGATGAACGCTGCCCCGAGAAACTCGCTGATGCGGAAGAGGCGCAGTTTGGCCAGGGAAGTTTCAATCATCACCAGATTCAACGTAAACAAGAAGATTTTCAGGAGGATCGACGGAATCGCCAGCAGGATGTGGCCGAATTGCAAATCCGTGGCAAGGCCCCAGGGCGCCAGCAAGACGTTCAGGAAAATGCAGGTCAGCACCAGAAATTTCATCTGCCCGCCCCACTTCATCAACGCAGCGCCTCGGCCGGAGTATTCCAGCCCCTTCGATTCGTCGATCATTGCCAACTCAAAGTGGCCCGTAGGATTATCAACGGGAATCCTTCCTCCCTCGGCCAGAATCAACATCAGAAAAGCGATCAGAAGAAGGATGTGCGCAGGCGAGAAGAAGGCTGTGGGGCTGGCGACCCATTTCTGCTGAACGATGTAGGGAATGGTGGATTGAGCGACAAACGAAACTGTAAAGAACACGATCATGAACACCGGCTCGACCAGGAATCCAACCATTCGGGTCCGGCTGGCTCCCATGGGTCCATAGGGGTTTCCGGTATCGACCGCCGCAAGCGCAGCAAAGAACCCGCCAAGCGCAAGAAAGAAGCCTCCCGCAAGCATGTCGCCCATAAAGGCAAATGCAAGTGGATAATCGGTGAGAACCGGGATAAGGCTGGTTACAAATAACGGAACGACGAAGACGAGGTAGGGAGCGGCGCGAAAGATCCACGTTGCCTCCGAAGAAACGACCTCGTCTTTATGGAAGAGCTTCCAGAGATCCCGATATGGCTGGAGCACGCTCGGTCCGCGCTTACTCTGCACGTTTTCTTTCAACTTACTCATCACGCCCGCATATAGCGGTGCGAATCCGAGCACGAACAGGAGTTGGAAAAGGTTGTAGAGAATGGTTTGAGCCATTAAAGTTCCCCGCATGTTGAAGTTCAACTACCGCCAGGGTTGCCGGACTTCAAGGGATTCCTTTGCAATTCAACAACGGCGAACTTCGGCTCGGCGCGCAGAAATTGATCTACGCGAGGAAACTGAGAATTGAGAATTAGGAAAATAGAGGGGAACGCCGGACCATTTAGGCCGTTGAGTATACTTTCGCGGGATCATCTTCACGGCACGACTCCTTATCAGGGTAGGAATCATCAGCCGTGAAGGCGGTTATCGGTGGAGTTCTATTACCGTTGCGGAAATGTTCTGCACTCATCATGAACCGGGGCTGAATGGTTGTCAACAACGACTCAATGGGCTTTGATATTCAGCTCCACGCGACCACGAACCTGAGGATCGCGCTAATCGTGATCAGTGCGGCGCCGCAATCGCGCTGGACGCCTGATCGGCACGCACTGCCGACTACCTATGGCGAAGACCTCTACCGGCGCATTTTTGAAATCGCCGGTTGAGATCAATGGTCAGATTCGGTTTGTACCTGACTCTAATCATCACAAGTCGTTGCAGTTGAATTGCAAAGTATGCTACTTTCACGTTGGCGAAGGAATCCGCCATTAAGCGCCGCCCGAAATGGGCCGGATGATGACTCCTGCAACCGCGCAGGGGTTTTTCTATTGCTCCTGTGCTGGCACGAGAAGAGGAGCAAAATGGACAGCTATCTTGAACTCCCCATCGGTGATGGCGCGCCCGAAATTGTCACCGCAGTCGTCGAAATCCCACAAGACAGTGTCAACAAATATGAATATGATTCGAATCTGAACGTATTCGTATTGGATCGCGTTCTGCACTCCCAAGTGCATTTTCCTGGTGACTACGGATTTATAACTCAGACCATTGCCCAGGGTGGTGATCCCCTCGACATCCCTATCCTTGCCGACACGCACGTGTTTCCTGGCTGCATGTATAACGCCCGGCCAATTGGCTTGTTCGAGATGCTCAATCATGGCTCATGCGACGAAAAGATAGTTGCCTACGCTACGGCCAATTCGCGTATGACCAATATGCAGAACTACACTGAGGTCCAACCGCATGTTCTGCTGGAGGTCGAGCACTTCTTCTCGGTGTACAACGATTTGGAAGGCAAAGAAACCAAGGTGCTGGGCTGGAAAGACCGGAAGGCTGCCTGCGCAATGATCCGTTCCAGCCACGAGCGGTTCTTAAAACAGCATGTCTCCAAGTGAGGCTTTAATATGGCCGGGCAGGCTGTGAACAGTTCGATTGATCCTCTCGCGTATGCTGCGGCCGTCGAACGCACTGAGGAATTGGCGCGATTGCAGGCCCAAGCGCAGAGGCGGAAGTCGATGCTGATTTTTGGGCCGGAAGCGGTCGGCAAGACCCGCCTGCTGCGAACCTTTGTCCAAACACACCCGTTCGCCCTCTTCGCTGCCCAGGTCCAGTCTCCGCGCGAAATGTTGTTGGCCCTGATTGAGGAGCTCCGGCGCGTGGCAAGGCCCGGAATTAGCCTTCCTGAAAACTGCGGGTCTCTGCGCACGGGATCTTTAAAGGGCATTGTGCAAGGGGCGCTCGAAAAACATCCGTTTCTGCTCGCGCTTGACCACCTGGCGGGTCCGTCGCGCATCGTGACCGGTCTGATTAAGGACCTCAATTATTTTGATCGGACTCCGGTGATCTTTGTAGCTCGCACGCCGCACATGGAAGACATTGGCACTTTGCAGCCGATGTGCGCAGGCAAATCGGAACGCTTGGAACTGAAAGAGTTTCCACCACCGGTCGCTCTTGAATTTGCGCGGAGAGAGGCCAACAGAATGGAGTTATGGGCATCAAATCTCGACCACGTTCTGCATCAGTTTGTTGACTGGAGCAACGGAAATCCCGGCACCATCGCGCACTTACTGAAGATGGCGCATTTCCCCCGTTACTTCGCGGGAGACCAGATCAAAGCGCATGTTCTCTATCTCGATTACCGCATGGGACGGCGGGAGTAGAACAGGAGAAAGTTCGACCGTCACGGTCTGACCGGGTTATCGCAAAACGGCCGAGGAGGGCCGATGAAAACGAATCTCAAAAGTCGCGAAAGGCACACGGCCGAATTACCTGCTAATCCAGAGCGCAAAGCGCGCAATTTGGAGGATCTCGGCATTCGCGAGTCTGTCCTCGAAGACATCGCACTCAAGATTCTCTATCTGCACGGGCCATTTTCAATTCTCGACCTTTCTGACCTGGCCCGGATCAGCTACGACTCGGCGGAGCAGTTCTTTAACCGCTTGCGCGCGAAGGTGCTCTACGAAGTCATCGGAATGACCGGCAAATCGCAAATCGCAGGTCGGATGCCCGCAACTCTCAGGATTCTCCTCACAAATGGACTTCGGTCCTTTGATCTATTGTGAGCAGTTAATGAGCGCGTTGTCGCTATAACCTGCTCACCGTTTAGGGTGCATTGATGAAGAACAGGTCATGCGGATGATATCTGCCCGGATCAGCAAGTCACTGCACTCCGGTTCCAGCAGGCAAATCTCAATTGCGAGTCTTTCCGAAACTCCAACTCCGGCTGCGGGAATCAGCCTTGGCGCAGAACAACTGCCTGCACGCGTCGAGTCAGCGGCGGGAGATGGAACTGCGCCTGAGGGCAGGCCTCAGAATTTGTAAGAAATACCCAGGAGCGGTGTAGGCCTTGCATGTAAACCGTTGTTGTTGAGCTGGACCAGGACGTTGCCTGCAAGCACCAGATTCCCCACCGGACTCAACTTCACGCCCCCACTGAAGTTGTTGATCGTGTAACTGGAATTGCCGGTAATGCTGGTTGGAAGAGACTGGGTGCCGGAACCAGTTGTAAAACTCGTGGTGGCTTTCACCAATATGGGAGCATTGAGGTACTGGCTGCCCAATAGATCACCCGCCAGTGTCAGCCTCTTCACCGCAGCCCAATCCACGCCAACGTCGTACTGCATGCCGCCGGGGAGCCCTACGTCATGCCCGGCAGACGACGAAAAGTTCAATTCCGTTGCACTATTCCACTGGTAGCCCAGTCTCGCATGAGGTGAGACTTTCCCCAAGTGCGAATAGATCACGTAAGGGCTATATCCCCACGCACCGGAACCGAGAAGGTTCAGGTCATCTCCGGTTGGGACGCGAAGGCTGAATCCTGCCGACACTGCGGCGCGCTCCCCGGACCATACTGACCCCTTGGCGTTGAAGACAATATCTCCGATGCCGCTCGCCGTCCCCGGCGAATAGCTCGCTGGGTTCTGATATTGAAACACCAATTGATTGTTCGCATTTACAACATACGACGTCGAGGCAGGAATTCCGGTTGATACCGAGACGTACCCAATCGGAATGATTGCCGACACGTCTACCCTATTGGTAATGCCGTAAGTGACAATGGCAGTGAATTGGTCAAACTTGATACTGGCGTTGATGTTCTCGGAGGTGTAAGTCGTGGACTGAGTGGTGCCACCTGATGTAGTCGCGACCGCTTGATATTCGAACGGAAGATTCCCGAGTGAGGATCCGTCGACATTAGTGAAAACGAATTGGCTGGCGGTAAACGCCACGAATAGCCTGTGCTTGCCGATGGTCGACGCGCGGTCGGCAAGGATTGGCCCGAGGCTGTTGAATGTCTCGGGGACCCCTCCCTTGTAAACCACCACAGTGCCGGCCGACGCAGTAGCCAAGGGCAACTGGCTGATCTGAGTGGCGATGGCATTATCGAAAATTGCAGCTGCCTGCTCGGCATTTATTAATTGCTGCTGCCCGCCCTTCGTGCCCAGAGCCGTATCGTTCGTCAACAACCCTGCCGCAATAGGGAATTCGCAGACCAGCTTGTTTGACACCGAGCCGGAGGAGCAATTAATTTGTGCCGTTGCGCTCGCGATGAGAACGCTGGTAAGCAGCAGTTGCAGGATGCATCGTTTCATCGGTCCCCCTCGACAAATCTTTGAAGTTCTGAGGCATTGCCAACCTTCTCAAAGGTCCGCAATGCCCATTCGTGCACTTAAAGCGTTACATCTAGCTGGAGCACTGCCGAATAGGTATTGCCATCGCTCCCGGTTCCCTCAACCAGGAGGTAGTAGGCGCCCGGCGGGGTCGTTCCGCCGGAGGTCCGCGTGGTGGTGGTGTGGAAGGATCCTCCACAACCCATCGCTTGCAGGGCCGCAATCCCAAGAGCGAACAGTGCCATCAGCCGGAAGAACACCGACCGCGCCTTCTTGTTCTTGCGCCGCAGCACGCCCATCAATCCGAAGAATGGAATCCCAAGCACTCCCGCAACCAGCAGACCCGTGTTTTGAGTCGGCCCCGCGGCAATCGTGTTGTTGGTGGTTACCGTTACCGTCGCCGTGACGGATTGCGTGGAGGTCGAAGTTGACGATCCCAGAGTACTCGGACTTATGCTGCAAGCTATGCCGACGGTCGACGGATTTTCCTCGCCGGTGATTCCCGTGCCAACGACGTCTGGGCAGCTAAGGCTGGAGAGCGTTACGGCCCCGGGCAGCACGAATGTGACGTTGCCCGAGTTGCCTGTGGTGGCTCCGGAAACCACGTAGAGCGGGGTGGAGACGGAGCGGACCGATACCGGGAAGGTGGCCGTGCGAACGAGGCCGTTGGAGTCGGTGGCAGTTAGCGTGAAGGTATAAGTTCCGGGCATCACCGACGACCCCGTGGCATCGATAGTCAGGCTCACCTGCTGCGTCGTCGCCGCGCCGTTCGCGAAACTCACCGTGGCTGGGGTCGATGTGCAGGCGGGAGCGCCAGGAGTGGCAGTGCCCTTTGAGGTGACACTGACGCAGGCGATGGTCAGCGATCCGCTGTACCCGGAGAGAGCGGACAGCGTTACCGCTGGAGTTATGAGTGTTCCTGCCTGGGATAACTGAGGATAAGGATCGGTCGTGTTCGTATAGCCCTGGCTCACCTCGAGACCCAATTTGGTGGAGGGAACTCCGCTCACGGTCGCCGAGTAGTCCTCAATCGTCTCAAAGAAGTTACCTGTGCTGATGGCATAGTTTAGATCGTTGCTATAGGTGGCGACAATGGCGTTGGAGCCGTCCACAAAGCCGGTAGCCGTCGTTGTCGGGCAGGTTGCCACGCCGCTGCCGTTAGGTTGTATGACGGGTTGCACGGCAGAACAAGCGGCTAGGGTAGTCCCATTCACACTGAAGGCCACTGTCCCAAGAGAGGAAAGCGGAACCGATAGAGCGCTGGCGCCGGTGGGGAGAACGGGAACAACAGTCGCCGTGAGGGTGACCTTGTCCTCGTAGCCATTCGGATTGCCGGTGGCCGGGAACGCAGGATTCGGGCTGCTGGTCAACGTCGTCATGGTTTGTGCTTGGCTGACGCTCTGAGCAACGTTACCTTGCGTTATGGAGAGATTACTGTCGCCGCTGTACGTGGCCGTGATGTTGTGATTGCCGGCTGCAAGCGTCGAGTCAAGGCAGACGAACGAATACAACGTGGATCCAGCCCCTGAACTGGACGCAGAGTATTTCACGGCGCCGCAAATGGCATTGCCATTTACGTCGGTGATCGCTTTCCCGTTGTCCTGGAAATTGACCGCCCCGGCTGGGGCAGCCTGCGTGGTAGCAAGGCTCACCTGGGATGTGAAGGTCACCGGGACGTTCACGGTCGAGTTCGGGACGCTCGAAATCATCGACATCGGAGCGCTGGCCGAGCTCACCTGCTGGGCAACGGTGCCGCTGTTCCCAGAGAAATTGGAATCGCTGCCGTAGGTGGCCGTGATGGTGTGCGAGGTGTTCGAGGCAGTCACTGTGAGGGTGTTTGTTTTGCAGGTGGCGGTGGTGATGCTGCCGCTGACGATGAGACCGACGTTACTGCAGATGGTCGCCGGTGTAGTGCTGCCCGGCGGAGCATCTGTGAAATTCACCGTGCCGCCAAGGAGCACTGTTCCTGAAGGGGTTGGCGTAATCGTGGCAGTAAATGTCACCTGGGCGCCCACTGTCGATGGCGTCCCCGATGTTCCAACTGAAACGCTGGTTGAACCCTGTGCGACATACTGCGTGATTGTGTTATTGCTGCCCGTGAAGCTTGAATCATTGCCATACACAGCCTTGATGCTGTGCGTTCCGGCCATAATCCCCGTCTCAGTACAGGGGGCTATACCCAATGAATTCGGAGAAACACCATTGCTGCCGCCGCAACTGGAGATCGGCGTGCTGTTATCAGTAAAGACAACGGTTCCCGTCAGTTTTCCGCTGCCGGAGGGATTCTCAGTGATCGAAGCCGTGAATGTCACTGGCGTGGCGTTGTTCACTGTTGGCGCATTGGTGCAAGTGCTGCTCGTGCAGGGAGACGAAGAGGCCAGAGCCAGCGTAGTGGATGCCGTGGTGACCGACTGCGTAAGGGTGTTGGAGTTACTGCTGCCGGTGAAGTTGGTGTCGTTGGCGTAAGTGGCCGTGATGGTGTAACTGCCGGACGCGGAGAAAGAGGTGGGGCATTGGGCCTGGTCGTTCGAACTGGACACGCCCGCATTCGTGCAAAGCGTGGTGGTGGTGTTGCCATTCTTCGCGGTAAAGGTGACATTGCCGTTGAGGAGGATCGTCCCCGAGTTGCTCGGCGTGATGGTGGCAGTAAGCGTGACGGGCGCGTTCACCGCGACAGGATTGGTCCCGGAGCTGACCATGAGCGTGGTGCTGCCCTGGTTGACGGTCTGCGTCAGCGTGGAACTGCTGGTGGTGTAGCTCGAGTCAGTGGGGTAAGTCGCCGTGATCTTATGCGTACCGAGGGTCAGGGAAGTTGTGGTGCAAGTGGCCAAGCCGGTGGACGGGGTCCAGCTCACTGTGCAGCCGGCAGGAGTCCCGCCGACCGTGGTGTCGGTAAAGGTGACGGGGCCGGTCAGGGCAACGGGGCCAGTCGGGGTAACGGTAGCGGTCAGCGTTACAGGCTCGTCGACGGTGGAAGGATTATCAACCGGCGTCGAGGTGTTCTGGAGCGTGATCGAGCTGGCAATAGCCTTCACCGATTGCGTGACATTTCCGGTGGTGCTGCTGTAGTTTGAGTCGCTTCCGTTCAAATTATTGTAGGTGGCGAGAATGGCGTGGCTGCCCCCTGCAAGCGCACTGGTTGCGCAGGCATAAGTGATCTTACCTGTGGTCTGATTCCAGTTACTTGCATTAAACGGGACCACTCCGGTTGTCCCACAACCGGAGGTGACCGTAATCGGGTTGCCGTTGTCAGTGAATGTGACCGAGCCGGACGGTTCGACCGCCGCATTGGCGGGCACGGTGACGGTCGCCGTAAAGGTGACCGACGAGTTCACGTTGCTGGGCGAACCAGAGGTACTGACCGAAGTGGAAGTACCGGCCACATTGACCTTTTGAGTGAGGCTGGTGCTGACGGTGTTGTAGTCTGAATCGCCCGAATACGTGGCCGTGATGTTGTGCCCGGCGGCCGAGGCGTCGAGGGCCGAGGTGGTGCACGTGGCGGTGACCGATGTGGCCGTGTCGACGGTAACCGGTGTGCAGGCGGAGATCGCAACGCTATCGGAATAAAATGTAACATTTCCGGTCATTTTCACAGTGGCGCCAGTGGGCGCCTTCAGCGTGGTCGAGAAGGTGACGGAGCCGTCTACAGTGGAGGGATTGGCTGTCGACGTCATGGTGGTCATGGTCGGGGTTTCCGCGTTGACGGTCTGCGTGTAACCAGAAGCGGTGGTGCTCCCCCCGTAGTTCGTATCGCCTGTGCTCGGCGTGTACTTGGCAGTGATGGAGTGGGTGTTGGTGGTGGTGGTGGCAGTCATTCCCTGCACAGTGCAGGTGGCCGTGACCGTTCCCTGGGCCGTGAAGGAGGAGATTGCCTGACTGCTGCAAGTGCCGAGCGTATTCGAACCGTCAGAGAAGGCGACCGTGCCGGTCATGGCCTGCCAGCTTGAGATGGGCGAGAGGGCCGGCGTACCAATCGCCGGAGTCACGGTGGCGGTAAAGATGACTTGCTGATTCACGGTAGAGGGGTTCGGCGTTGAGGTGACAACGGTGCCTGTGGTTGCCGCATTCACCGTCTGCGCGAACGGGCTGGCGGTGTTATCGCTGCCCGAATAGTCCTGAGCATACGTGCCGGATGGCGTGAAGGTAGCGGTAACCGAGTCCGACCCCACAGCCAGCAAGCCCGCCGCGCAGCTCGCCGTGGCCTGGCCGGTGGTTGCGTTATAGACCACCGTAACCGGATTGCAGGAGAGCGCGTTTCCGTTCACCTTGAAAGCCACTGTGCCGCTGATGGGCACCATATTGGCAACGTCCTGGAGCGAAGCCGAGGGCGCGACAGTCGCCGTGAAAGTGACCGCCTGGTCGATGGTCGCTCCGGTGGAGGCGTTGCTGGTTACCATGGTCGTGGACAGCGCCGCCGTGTTGACGTTCTCAGACTGGGCTGGCGAGACCAGACTGCTCGAGTAGTTGGCATCGCCGTTGGCGGAACCTCCGTTGTACATAGCCGTAACGGCGTGAGTTCCAAATGTCAGGCCCATGGTGTTGGCTACGGTTCCGGGCAGAGTGCAGGTGAAAGTGGCCGTGCCCGTAGTCTGGTTCCAGCTCGCGCCTATGGGAACGTCTGTGCAGCCGACCACGGCCGTTCCATCGACCGAAAAGGTCGCGGTGCCCGTCATGGGGATCGCATCACTTACGGTGGCCGGGGCCGGCGAGGGCGAGACAGTGGCGGTGAATGTGACGGCCTGATTGACGATGGAAGTAGAGCTGCTGGCAGCAATCGAAGCTGAAGTAGCCGCCGGGGCGATGGTGGCGGTAATCTCCTGCGAAGTCGTGGCGGCGTAGTTGGTGTCGCCCGAGAACTGCACTTCCACACCCGCCGCATCCGCCGGGAGTAACTGGGTGACGCAGGTCGCGCTGGCGTTCGAGTTCAGGGTCAATCCTGAGGCCCCGCCACAGTCTGCAAGCGCAGTCGAATTGCCCCCGGAGTCGAGCCAGACGAAGGTTACGGTGGAGGTGTCGGAGGCAGGGCCGGAGCCGCCACCGACCGTAACCTGGATGGAGGTTGCCGCATCGACCGTTGAAACGATCGAGGTGGGCGTAAAAGTGAACGTGGGGGTGCCCATGCCGGGATCGGATCCGCCCAGCGCTGTAATGCCGGTGCCCATTGGCGTGGCACCGCTGTTGCCATCGGCCGTAATCAGCCCCGACTTGCCATTCTTTCCTGGCACAGTCACAAGAGCTTCAGGACCGGTGCCGACCGCGTACGTGACTGCTGGTTGAAGAGTTCCGCTGCCGGTACCATGCAGCACACTTAGGGTGGAAGACTGGAAGTTGGCGACCGCCACGTCCTGATGACCATCGGCGTTGAAATCTCCAATGGCCAGCGCAGACGGAGCCGAACCGACCGGATAATTCGCAGGTGCGCCGAATCCGCCGTTGCCATTCGCGTGCATCACGGCTAACTGGTTGCTGCCTTTCTGTGCGACAACCAGATCGAGCCCGCTGTTGCTCAGACTTCCCAGCGCAATCGACGAAGGCGATTTGCCAAGATCGATTTCGCCCGACGCGGTGAATTTGCCCGTTCCATCACCGGCCAGCAGAGTGGCCGTACCATTCGATTTGCAGGAGCTGTCGTCGCCACAAGCATTGGCAACAAGCAGATCGAGGTGACCAGTTCCGCGCAGATCGCCGGCGGCCATCGATACAGGAGAATAACCGACGGCGTAGTTCCCCGCTGCAACCAGGCTTCCGTCGCCGCGGCCCAGCCAGATCTCCACATTTCCGGGCTGCGTGCAGAGGCTCTGCCCGCAATCGGTTGCGATGGCCACGTCCGGATGCCCGTCTCCATTGAAGTCCCCAACAAACAGCGCGCGTG
>Ga0335072_10013903_pt1 | contig 11445 bp, 8 predicted proteins | sample Lox_Sample_21_FD_206725 | JGI IMG/M metagenome (GOLD analysis project Ga0335072, IMG submission 206725) | Soil microbial communities from Loxahatchee National Wildlife Refuge, Florida, United States - Lox_Sample_2.1 | ecosystem: Environmental > Terrestrial > Soil > Wetlands | place: USA: Florida...
ACCTGCCGGCCGTCATATGCTTCCGTCATCGTGGGCCTCCCTTGCCTGGTGGAGACGGATGCTTCGCAACTTCCAGCATCCGCCAGGAGCGGAGGCCCGCTCCTTCATCGCATCACGGATTTTGGTCGCGCGAACCAGGGCAAATTGGGACCGAACGCGGACAAGATCGATGAAACGTCGGGGTGGCCGCGTAGCTGATGACCGCTTTAGGAGCTATGCGTGTTTGCTGGTCGTGAACCCCGCGCGGCCGGGGAGGCACGGGTCCGAGTCAGCCGTTTCGCGTGGCTGACTCGGCGTCCGTGCTTGCCTGGGGTGCGGGCGGTCTAGTGTCCGTGTCTGCCCAGGGGACACCCGGCTCGTGTGCCCGAGGACGTGCAACCGGGCCCGTCAGGCCACCGCGACCGAAACCTGGACCGAGCCACCTTCGCCGACCGGCTGCGCCGGCACCTCGATCGAGTCGAACGGCACCACAGTGAGCTCGACCGCGAGCGTCTCACTGGCGACGAAGTCCGCGTGCGCGCGGACCGCATCGGCCACCGAGCCGTCCGCGCCGACGGTCAGCTTGATCCGGTCGGAGACCAGCAGACCAGCATCCCGCCGGGCTTGCTGCACATGCCGCACGACGTCCCGCGCAGTGCCCTCGGCAGCCAGCTCGGGCGTCACCGACAGGTCGAGCTCCACCAGGCCCGCATTGCCCGGCAGCGCGGATGTCGATTCCGGATGGGCAGCCGCCAGCCTGACCTCGTACTCACCGGGCTCAAGCTGTACTCCCGCGGCGATGATCGAGTCACCCGAGCGGACCTCGTTCCCGGCCTTGACGGCCTTGATGACGTCCTGCACCTTGGCCCCGATTCGCGGCCCGAGCACGCGCGGGTTCACAGCCAGCTCGAACGTGCCGAGGCTGGCCGGGTCAGCCGACAACTCGACGTCCTTGACATTGACCTCGTCGCGGATGAGCTCGGCGTACGGCGCGAGCGACGGCGCATCCGGGTGGGCGACGACCAGGCGCGCCAGCGGCAGCCGGACGCGCAGCTGGCGGGCCTTGCGCAGGCCGAGCGCGGTGCTGCAGACCGCGCGCACGAGGTCCATCGCGCTCGCCAGCTCGTCATCGGCCGGCCAGGACTCCAGGTCCGGCCAGTCGGTCAGATGCACGCTGTCCTCGCCGGTCAGCCCGCGCCAGATCGCTTCGGTGGTCAGTGGGAGGAGCGGCGCAGCCACCCGGCAGACCGCCTCAAGCACGGTCCACAAGGTGTCCAGCGCAGCGCGCTCGCCAGCCCAGAACCGGTCCCGCGACCGGCGGATGTACCAGTTGGTCAGCACCTCGAGGTACTCGCGCAGCTCCTGGCAGGCGGCGGGCACGTTGTACTCGTCGAGGAGCGCGGTCAGCCGGCCGGCCAGGTTACGGGTCTTGGCCAGGATGTAGCGGTCAAGCACGTGCTCACTCGCCGTGGAGCGCCCAGCCTGATACGACTCCGCGTTCGCGTACAGCGCGAAGAAGTAATACGAGTTCCACAGCGGCAAGATCGCCTGACGCACCGCGTCACGGATGCTCGGCTCGCTCACCACCAGGTTCCCGCCGCGCAGGATCGGGCTTGCCATCAGGAACCAGCGCATCGCGTCGGACCCGTAGGTGTCGAACACCTCGTTGACGTCCGGGTAGTTGCGCAAGCTCTTGGACATCTTCAGGCCGTCGTTGCCGAGGATGATGCCGTGGCTCACGCAGCTACGGAACGCGGGCCGGTCGAACAGAGCGGTCGCCAGCACGTGCAGCGTGTAGAACCAGCCGCGCGTCTGGCCGATGTACTCCACGATGAAGTCACCCGGGTAATGGCTGTCGAACCAGTCCGCGTTCTCGAACGGGTAGTGCACCTGGGCGAACGGCATCGACCCCGACTCAAACCAGCAGTCCAGCACTTCGGGCACCCGGCGCATCGTGGAGCGGCCGGTCGGGTCGTCCGGGTTCGGCCTGGTCAGCTCGTCGATGCCAGGCCGGTGCAGGTCGTCGGGCCGGACGCCGAAGTCGCGCTCAAGTTCGTCCAGCGATCCGTACACGTCGGTGCGCGGGTAGTTCGGGTCGTCGCTCTGCCAGACCGGGATCGGTGAGCCCCAGAAGCGGTTGCGGCTGATGGACCAGTCCCTGGCGTTCTCCAGCCACTTGCCGAACTGGCCGTCCTTGACGTGCTCGGGCACCCAGGTGATCTGCTGGTTGAGCTCGACCATCCGGTCACGGAACTTGGTCACTTCGACGAACCAGCTGGACACCGCCTTATAGATGAGCGGGTTCCGGCATCGCCAGCAGTGCGGGTAGGAGTGCGTGTACATCTCGCGTCGCACCAGGCTGCCCTGCTCGCGCAGCTTCGCGGTGATGCCAGCGTTGGCGTCGAAGACGTGCTGGCCCTCAAAGTCAGGCACGACGCCGGTGAAGCGCGCATGCTCGTCCACCGTGAGCACGGTCGGGATGCCGACCGCGCTACAGGCAAGCGCGTCGGCCTCACCGTAGGCGGGCGCCATGTGCACGACACCGGTGCCGTCCTCGGTGGTGACGTCGTCGGAGAGGATCACCCGGAAGGCCTCGCCGGTTCCGAACTTCTCAGCGTCGGTCAGGTACGGCAGCAGCGGCTCATACCGCCGCCCGGCTAGCTCGGCGCCGGTCAGGCTGCCGACGATCGCCGCGCCCTCGAGCTCGCGCTCGTAGGCGGCCTGGCGATCGCGAGCCAGGATGTAGCGCTCGCCGTCCTTTTCCAGCACGGTGTAACTGATGTCAGCGCCGACCGCCACGGCCTCGTTGGACGGCAGTGTCCACGGCGTGGTGGTCCAGGCCAGCAGGTATTCCTCACCCGCCCACCCGTCCCCGTTCTCCAGCTTGAAGCGCACGGTGACCGAGGGGTCCTGACGCTCCTTGTAAACGTCCTCGTCCATCCGCAGTTCGTGGTTGGACAGCGGGGTCTCGCACCGCCAGCAGTACGGCAGCACCTTGAAGCCCTGGTAAACCAGGCCCTTGTCCCACAGTTGCTTGAACGCCCACATGACGCTTTCCATGTAGGTCACGTCGAGCGTCTTGTAGTCGTGGTCGAAGTCCACCCAGCGCGCCTGGCGGGTGACGTAGTCGCGCCACTCCCTGGTGTAGCGCAACACCGATTCGCGGCACGCGTCGTTGAACTTGCCGAGGCCCATCGCGACGATCTCGGCCTTGCCGGAGATGCCTAGCAGGCGCTCGGCCTCGACCTCGGCGGGCAGGCCGTGGCAGTCCCACCCGAACCTGCGGTCCACGCGCCGACCCTGCATGGTACGGAAGCGCGGCACCAGGTCCTTGACGTATCCGGTGATCAGGTGCCCGTAATGCGGCAAGCCGTTGGCGAACGGCGGGCCGTCGTAGAACACGAACTCGGTATCGGCCGGTCGCTGCCGCACCGACTTACCGAAGGTGTCGCCCGCAGCCCAGTAGGCAAGCACGCCTTCCTCAAGCTCGGGGAAGTTCGGCTGCGCGGGCACTCCGCTCGCGGCCTGGCCGGCTGCCTTGGCGGTCTCGGCCCTGGGGTAAACGCTCATCTGATGGTAGTCCTCGCGGCGCTGTAACGCTGTGCTGGCTAGCACTGGCAGCGCGAGGACGACGCGCCCGCTCCCGCGCGGGCGTACCGCGGTACCACCTCGCTTGCCGCAGGCCCAATCATCCGACCGTGCCCGCGACCGCTCGTCTGGCCGGCTGTGACGGGCCGGACCCGCCCGGTTCTAATCAGGCCCGCCCGCTGCCGCCGTGGCGGCCCGGACAGGCCCTTTCTTCCGGAAGCTCCCCGGTGATAGCCGGATCATCGCCTTGTGGCAGCAAGTTTAGCCGGTCGTGCCAACTGACGCTCTCGAGTATCGGGCCCAGGGGATCAGGTCGCTTTTGACCGGGAACGGGGTGGTAGCCGGAACCGCAGCCTCCCCGGACGCGCCATGCGCAGGTTAACGGAAGTGCGACGATGGCTGAATCAGACCCGAACTGCTTCCGCCGGCCGGTCCGGGCGGAGAGGCGAAAAGGCTCATTCGATGACGACACCGGCAGCACCGGCTCCGCAGATGGGAGCGAGCCGGGCGATTCACCTGTCAGAGCTGCTCAGGCGGCCGCTCACAGACATGCGCGGCGAGCCAGTCGGGAAGCTCGCCGACGTCATCGTGCGGCTGCAGGGAACTGAGCTACCCCTGGTAACCGGACTAGTCGCCACGGTCGGCGGCCGGCAGGTGTTTGTCCCGGTGGAGCAGCTCACCTGGCTTGCTGACGAGGTGCTGAGGCTGACCAGCGCCACGCTCGACCTGCGCAGGTTCGAACGCCGGCATGGCGAGGTGCTGCTTCGGTCCGACGTGCTCGGCCACCGGCTCATCGACGTGGAAAGCGCTCGCTTGATCAGGGCAGCGGATCTCAAGCTGGAACAGCGCGACGGCGAGTGGGTAGTGACTGGCGTCGATACGCACCGCCGGCCCCGTCGGCTGTTCGGATCGAGAGTCGGCGCTGGCGATCAGGACGAGCGCTGGTACCGGCCGTGGGCCGAATTCGAGCCGCTCATCGGGCACTCAGGCAGTCAGTTGCTGCGCGGTCCGTTCGCCCGCATCCGCAGGCTGAAGCCCGCCCAGATCGCCGACCTGCTCGAGGAGGCGTCCAGGGCGGAGGAGTCCGAGATTCTCGGGCAAGTGCATGCCGATCCCGAGCTGGAGGCCGACGTCTTCGAGGAGCTCGACGACGATCTTGCGACCCGCCTGCTGGGCGCCCGGACTGACGCCGAGATTGCCGAGGTGCTGGGCAGGATGCGGGCGGACGACGCGGCGGATGCCGTCGCCGAGCTGCCACAAGCCCGCCGCCAGCGAGTGCTGGATCTGCTGCCACCTGGTCAGCGCGCCAAGGTGCTGACGCTGATGGGCTTCAATCCGGCAAGCGCCGGCGGCCTGATGGGCGTGGATTTCCTGGCAGTACCCGAGCACGCCAGCGTGCGCGAAGCGCTCGCGGCGGTGGCAGGATCGGCCAGCCTGCAACCGGAAGCGCTGACGAGCGTGCACGTGCTGGACGAGCGCGGGCGCCTCTCCGGCGTGGTGCGGCTGGTCACGCTGGTGCAGGCTGATCAATCGGCGAAACTCACCGACGTCTATGACACCGACCCGGTCCGGATCGGAGCGAGCACCGACATCGTCGACGTCGCCGTCTTGATGAGCGACTACAACCTCATCACGATCCCGGTCGTCGACGAGCAGCGCACGATGATCGGCATCATCACGGTCGACGACGTCCTCGAGGCAACGCTGCCATCGGACTGGCGGCGGCGCGAGGCAGCCGAACCGCCGGACGCGCATCACGGAGACTCGTCCTGACCGTGCACCGACGCTGCCACACTCTTGGGCACGCACATGCGCCACGCGTCGAGAACGAGTTCTTCCATCTCAGCCTGGTCAATGGCCGCCAGCCGGACGCGCAGCCAGTTGTAGCGCATGTCGGACTGGAGCGGCATCAGGAATTTGTCTGGCTCGGCCGCGACAAGCGCAGCCCGCTCGTCCTTCCGAAAGCCGAAACCCATAATCTGCTCGTCCCCGGAGAAGGCCAGGAAGACGATCCGGCCAACCCGGAACTTGACTCGATCCCGGACAAGCGCCTCGTAAGCGCGCGGCAGCCCGGTCGCGAAGTCGCGCACGTCGTCGATGGACACCACGAAACCAGCGTGCCAGTCGCCTCTGACATTGGATCCCGGCCATTTCCGGGTGCCGCCGCTGTCTGATTGTCACGATCTCGCGCACTAGTCTGCAAGCATGAGCCAGTCTGCGGGCACGAGCCTGACGCTGCCGCTGTTCCCGCTCGGGAGCGTGCTGTATCCAGGGCTGGTGCTGCCACTGCACATTTTCGAGGAGCGGTACCGGCAGCTGGTCGCTGACCTGCTCGCCGGACCGGAACCCCGGAAGTTCGGCGTGATCGCGATCAGGCACGGCCGCGAGACCGGTATCGGCGGAGTGTCCGAACTGTACGCGACCGGGTGCACCGCGGTCGTGCAGCGTGTCGAGCGCCATGACGACGGGCAATACGACCTCATCGTTGTCGGCGCGGATCGGTTCAAGCTGCTCGGTCTGCGCGACGCTAATTACCGCAACGGGAGCGAAACCGGCAAGCCGGAGCTTTACCTCAGCGCAGACATCCAGCTGCTGCCCGACGAGGTTGGCGACGAGGCCGAGGCCGCGGTGGTACTGCCGGTGGTCCAGCGTGCGTTCCGGTCATATCTCGGTTTGCTTGCCGACCGCGGCGGCGCCCAGATCACCATCCCGGAACTGCCCGACGAGCCCATGCTGATGTCCTACCTGGTGGCCGCGGCGGTCGTCGCCGACCTCCCGGAGAAGCAGCGGCTGCTCGAGGAGCCCGACGCGCTGCGCCGGCTGATCGCCGAGCGCAGGCTACTGAGCCGGGAGATGCAGATGCTCCGCTCGCTGACCGCCACGCCGGCGCCCGATCTGAGGTACGCGCCGTATAGCCAGAATTAAGGCGGGAACGGGCATGACCTGGCTGGCGGCCACGAGCAGGCCTCCGCTAGGCCGTCAGCGCGACCGCCGCTTCGGTCGTCAGCAGCTGGAACGTGAAGGTCTCCTGCAGGTAGAGGACGACTTCGGTGCTGGTGTGGGAGTCATAGCCAATCGAGAAGTCCTGGCCCAGGTGCAGGCTGAAATCGCCGCCGCGCACGGTCAGCAACACGGCGCCAGTGATGGCAGGAGCCCAGACCAGCTCGCCGTCCAGCACGTTGCGCAGGTGCCGGATGACCGGGTAGCCGTGGTCGCTCGCCTCGCTGACCGCGGTGTAGGCCTCGGCCGACAGCACCGCGGTGTAGGGGCCATCCACGCCGGCTGACCTCAGCTGGTTCGCGGCCTGCGCGAACGCCATCGGGTATCCGGCAATCTCGGCTGGCAGGCTGACCGGCGAGTTGCTGGCCCCCGGAACGATGCCGCCGATGCCCGCTGCCGGATAGCCCGCGAAGATGGCCTGGTCCTCGGCGAACGCGATCTTCCGCGCCGCGTCCCTGGCAGGCTGCCAGTCGGAATCCTGCGACCCGCGCAGCACGTCGTCGATCTGCGCGCGGTCGAGCGCGAACGGCACCCGCAGCTCGGTCAGCGGCAGCACCTGGCGCTGCCGGGCCTGAACGCCGTCCGCGGGCGGGTCGATCGAGTCCAGGTGCCCGGTTCCGACCGCCGACAGGCTCACGCCGCCGGGACCGCTGACGTCGACGACCCGCCGCCCGGCCAGGTAGCGCTTCAGCGTGCGCGCCGTTTCCTGCTCGATTTCGGCCCATGCCTCGTCAGATATCGGGGCTAGCTCGCGGTGCAGGTTGTTCATCGTGATGTGTCTCCTCGGAGGCTGCCGATGTTCAGTGAGCCGTCGGTGGTGTTAGGCGGGCTGGCGGTGGTGTTCTGCGGGTTGTCGCTGGCGTTCCGGCCCGGGCCGGCGGTGCTGTCGTTATCGCTGTCTCCGTCGTCGGCTAGACCGTCCAGCATCGGCTGTGACGGCACGAAGAACAGCGAACCAGTCACTGCGGTGCTGAAGTCAAGGATCCTGTCGTAGTTACCAGGCGGGGAACCGATGAACATGTTCTCCAGCATCTGCTCTGTCGTAGCCGGCGAGCGAGCGTAGCCGATAAAGTAAGTCCCGTACTCGCCGGTGCCCACGTGCCCGAACGGCATGTTGTCCCGGACGATATCGACTTCCTGGCCGTCGACCACGATGGTGGTGAGCGCGTTGTGGGCGCTTGTCGGCTTGACTGAATCGTCCAGTTCGACGTCTGACAGCTTTGTCCGGCCGATGATCTTTTCCTGCTCCGCTACCGGCAATGCGTTCCAGCGCTGCAGATCGTGGAGGTACTTCTGCACGATCACGTAACTCCCGCCAGCGAACGCGGGCTCCTCGCTCCCGATAATCGTGGCTCGCTCGGCGGCCGGACCGGTCGGGTTCTCCGTGCCGTCCACGAATCCGAGCAGATCCCGCTCATCGAAGTAGCTGAAGCCGTGTACCTCGTCGGCGATCGTGGCCACGCCCGCCAGCCGCTCGGTGATCAGGCTGGCGAGCTCGAAGCACAGGTCCATCCGGGTGGCCCGGATGTGGAACAGCAGGTCGCCCGGCGTGCTGACGGCATGCCGGTTCCCGGCTCGCAGCTCACGGAACGGGTGCAGCCCCGCTGGCCGCGGCAGGCCGGTGAGCCGGTCCCAGGCCGCGGGTCCGATTCCGGTTACGCAGGTCAGGCGCCCGTTCAGGTCGCGGAAGCCAACGGCCTTGACCAGCCCGGCTACGTCGGCGCACAGCTGCCTGGCAGCGTCCTCGCTGTCCGCACCGGGATCGATGACGGCGACAAGGAAGATCGCGGCCTTCGTCAGCGACGCGACAACTGCCTGCGGCTCGACGACTGCAGCCGCCTCGGCGGCCTCGGCGGCCGCGGCCGCCGCGAGAGCAGCGCCGAGATCGACGGCTCCGGTAGCCGATGTGCCCGTGCCTGCCGGAACCGCAGCGCCTGCCTGGACATCAGTGGTCACGCGCCTATCCTTCCGTACCGGCATCGCTCGTTTCCTGGCGGTTGCCAGGAATGGGCGGGACGGATGCCTGGTTGCTGCCTGCAGGATGCGCCCGACGACTCACGGAGGCCGCGATGACGAGCACGACCCAGGCCAGCGGCGCGAGCCCGGTCGACTTCGCGACGTTCGGCGATTACGGCGATTTTCGCCCGAAGAAGCCAGCCCCTGATAAGCCAGCACCGCCTGCCGGGACGAAGCCAGGCGAGTTCGTGCGCGCGGCCTATCCGTTCCGCGGCCGGATCACCGCCGACGGCACCAGCGGCTATCCGGCCGAGCCGGGCCGGTATCACCTGTACATCAGCTGGGCCTGCCCGTGGGCACACCGCACCGCCATCGTGCGCGAACTGCTCGGCCTGACCGAGGTCATCTCGCTGTCCGCGGTCGACCCGGTGCGTGACGGGCGGGGCTGGGCCTTCCGCGAAGGCGAGGGCTACGGCCTCGACCCGGTGAACGGGTTTGCCCTGCTCAGGGAGGCGTACGAGGCAACCGAACCGGGGTACGACGGCCACGTTTCAGTGCCGGTGCTGTGGGACAAGCAGACCAGCCGGATCGTCAGCAACAACTTCCCTGACATCACACTCGACCTGGACACCCAGTTCGCGGCCTGGGCCGACCCGGCCTACGACCTGTACCCCGAAGCGCTGCGCCCGCAGCTCGACGAGATCAACGAGCTGGTCTACGCCACCGTCAACAATGGCGTCTACCGCTCGGGCTTTGCCACGACCCAGGAGAGCTACCACGAGGCGGTGACCCGGCTGTTCCAGACGCTGGACCAGCTCGAGGAACGGCTCGCCGGACAGCGCTACCTGGCCGGCGACCAGCTCACTGAGGCCGATGTCAGGCTCTGGGTCACGCTTGCCAGGTTCGATTCGGTGTACTACTCGCATTTCAAGTGCAACCTGCGCCGGATCAGCGACTACCCGAACCTGTGGGCGTACACCCGGGATCTGTACGCGCTGCCAGCCTTCCGTAAGACGCTCAGACTGGACCAGATCAAGCGGCACTACTACACCACGCACCCGCACCTCAACCCGAGCCGGATCGTCCCGGACGGCCCGCTGCTCGACTGGGATGCGCCAGCCGGCCGCGACCTGCGCCGCTGACAACCCGTGCGGGTAGCGTGAGGCCATGAGTGAGTATGCGGACGCGGCTGGCCTGGTCGAGCGGTCGGCCGCGGCCCTGGTGCACGCCATTCCCGACCAGCCGGCCGACGACGGCTTCTTCGGTCCGGCCAGCATCGCCTGGCGGATCGGCGGTGATCTGTCCGCGCCGGTGGCCGGCCTGCGGGCGCTGATGATCCAGGCCCTGCACCCGCTCGCGATGGCGGGCGTCGATCAGCACAGCGACTGGCGGGCTGATCCGGTTGGCAGGCTCGCTGCAACCTCCGCATATCTGGCGAATATTACGTACGGGGAACGGGCAGTTGCCCAGCGAGCCGCAGCCAGAGTGCGGCGGATTCATGAGCGGGTCACCGGCGTCGACCCGGAGACCGGCCAGCCTTACGCCGCGAGCGATCCGGCGCTCCTGCTGTGGGTGCATGCAGCCCTGGTGGATTCGAACATCGCCGCCCGTGAGAAGTTCGGCAGGCCGTTGTCACCCGGCGACGCGGACGCCTACATCGAGGAGATGGTGGTCGCTGCCCAGCTTGTCGGCGTGCCAGTGGAGCTCGTGCCGGACAGCCAGGCAGCACTCAGCAAGTACCTGACCTGGGTGCAGCCGCAGCTGCGGTGCACTCCTGCGGCCAGGGAGTCGATGGCCTACTTGCTTGACCCGCCCGGCCTGGATGTTGAGGTCGCCGAGATCTGGCAGGACATCAGGGAGGCGACGCTGATCTCGCTGCCCGGCTGGGCGCGTGAGATGTACGGCTATGCCGTGCCGGAACTGACTGCGGCCCGTCGCGAGGAGATCAGGCAGGCGCTCGGCGTGCTGGACGCGGTGTTCCTCGGTGAACCAGGCGTGCTGGAGGCCAGGCAGCGCATCACCCTGCGGATGCGCGCCGCAGCGCGAGCATGAAAAGTCGCTGGAGCGCCCTGATTGCCCTGACCGCGGGCACGGCAGCCACCGCCGCCGGAGTTGCGCTCGTGCGGCGCCGTGTGGGGAGACTCCGCTTCGAGCGCGGTCTAGCGGCCGCCCAGCTTGCGGTTCGCGGCGGCCTGCGATACGCGACCAGCGCACCGCGGCTGTTCATCGCGGCGGGGGAGAACCGGGAGCGACTGCGTAACGATCTTGCCATGCAGACTGCCGACGACGTGACCGCAACGCTCGGCACGATGAAGGGCGTCATGGTCAAGCTCGGCCAGATGGCCAGCTACGTGGATGACGGGCTGGCTCCCTCGGTCCGCCGGACGCTCAGCCGGCTGCAGGACAGCGTGCCGCCGATGAGCGCGGAACTGGCAGCCGGCGTTATCGAAGAAGAGCTCGGGAAGCCGCCGGAGGAGTTGTTCGCCCGGTGGGACCCGGAGCCGATCGCTGCCGCGTCGATCGGCCAGGTGCATCGCGCGATGACCACGGACGGGCGTGCCGTAGCGGTCAAGGTGCAGTACCCGCGCATCGCCGAGATGATGGCTGCCGACCTGGACAACGTCTCGCTGCTGCGCCGGATGCTCCGGGTGACGGCACCGAGCCAGGATGTCGACGGGCTGATCGCCGAGTTGCGCGAGCGAGTGCTCGAGGAGCTCGATTACCGCAGGGAAGCGGTGAACCAGCAGTTGCTGCACAGGTATTACGCCGGGCACCCGACGATCAGCGTGCCCGCCATCGTCAGCGAGCTGTCCGCCCGGCGGGTGGTCACCAGTGAGCTTGCCACCGGCGCGCGGTTCGCTGAGGTGCTCAGCTGGCCGCAGGAGGAACGCGACCTGGCTGGCGAGACTCTGTACCGGTTCG
>Ga0335072_10013904_pt1 | contig 11445 bp, 10 predicted proteins | sample Lox_Sample_21_FD_206725 | JGI IMG/M metagenome (GOLD analysis project Ga0335072, IMG submission 206725) | Soil microbial communities from Loxahatchee National Wildlife Refuge, Florida, United States - Lox_Sample_2.1 | ecosystem: Environmental > Terrestrial > Soil > Wetlands | place: USA...
GAACCGGCGGATGATGGCCTTCAGATCGTCAATGCTGTAAATATGGTGATCACTATAGGCCAGCTCATAGTAGGCTCCCGACCGGTCGTTCAGCCATCGCTTCAGCGGGGCGGGGTTGGCAATCCCCGTCACCAGCAGCACTTCCACGCGGTCATCGATGACTTCCGGCATCCGGCGGGTGATATGATACGGATGGCCATACCGGATAGCGGTATAGAAAATGCGCTGATGCGGCAGGGGCCTGATCTCGGCAGCGATCTCGCGCCGTTCGTCCACGGTAAGATCTTCGCGGCATTTGGTGACCACAATGATGTCGGCCCGGCGAGAGCTGGAAGGGGCATCGCGCAGGTCACCGCTCGGGAGCCACCAGTCGCGGGTGAACAGGTTCGAATAGTCCGTGAGGAGGATATTGAGACCCGCCCGCACGGAACGATGCTGGAAAGCATCGTCGAGGATGATGGCCCGGGTGTCCGGCCTGTCGTGCAGCAGCTGCGGGATGGCAACTATCCGCTCTTCTCCCACCGCAACGGCCACGTCGGGGAACTTCGAGTGGAACTGCATGGGCTCATCCCCGATATCCAGCGCGGTCGTGGTCTCGTCGGCAAGGGCATAGCCGCGGGTCTTGCGTTTGTATCCCCGGCTCAGGACGGCCAGGGCGAAAAGATCTTTTAATTCCGCAACCATCCACTCGACCAGGGGTGATTTCCCCGTACCCCCCACCGCGAGATTACCGACACAGATGACCGGCAGGTTAAAGGAAGCGGAGGGAAGTATCCTTCTGTCAAATAGCCAGTTGCGGATCTTGATGACCGACGCATAGATCAGGGAGAGGGGGAACAACAATACCCGGATGGGTTTAAGGAGAAAAGAGTTGACGTTCATAGAACAGGTCAAAGGTACGGCAAATTTAGCGATTGGGCTTTCAGGGCTGCTTGCAGCGCCGGTCCGATCTTCGCGGCCTGCTCCCGGACAAAGTCATTGCTGAGATCGTCCACAAAAGGGATCGAAGCGATAGCGGGGAGGCCGCTCCACTGTGCAATCTCCTGTTCGTAGCGCATGTACTGATCGTTGAATATCCATCCGGCGACACGCAAACCCTGGCGGCGACAGGCATTAGCCGTCAACAGGGAATGATTGATGCTGCCGAGATAGTTACGGCTGACCAGCAGCACGGTCGCGTCGAGTTTCCGGATCAGATCGATCATGAATTGCCGGTCGTTAAGCGGAACGAACAGCCCGCCGGCGCCTTCGATAACCAGCGGCCGGGTCCTGATCGTCTCGAATTGCCGGACGATCCGGTTGAGATCGATGACCACGCCTTCCTGACGGGCAGCAATATGCGGGGAGGCCGGCAGGCTCAATTTATACGTCTCGGGATACAGCCGGCCTTGCGGTCTGCTGATACGCTCCCCTACCCATTCGGAATCCGTACCTTCCTCATATCCGGCCTGAACCGGCTTCCAGTAGGCCGCTTCCAGCGCTTCCGTGACCACGGCGGCCACCAGGGTCTTACCGATACCGGTCCCGATGCCGGTGATAAAGATAGGGTGCATGTCCTTCAGGTTTTCTTGACAAAAATCGAAAAGATCGTGGTCCCGTAATGCCGCTCGGTGGCATAAAGCGGGTAATCCTGATAGTTATTTCGGGGGGTGTGTTCCAGTACAAACCAGCCCCCGGGGTTCAGCAGCGGGGTCACCAATCCCGGCAGCTCGTCGATGGTGGTCAGGGCATAGGGCGGTCCGGCAAAAACGAAATCGAACCTCTCGCTGCACGCCCCGATAAACTTGAACACGTCCATCCGGACCACTTTATAGAAGGTTGAAAGGCCCAGCGCTGCCGCATTCTTCTGAATGAAGGCAAACATGGCCGGGTCCTTTTCCACCACCGTCAGGTCCCGGACACCGCGGGACGCCAACTCATAGCTGATGCTGCCGGTGCCGCCAAAAAGATCGAGGGTCCGGAGGGCCGGCAGGTCGAGGTTGTTTTCCAGGATATTGAACAAGCCTTCTTTGGCGATATCGGTTGTCGGCCGGGTGTGGGGCATTTTTGCAGGCGGGTGTACCCTTCTGCCCCCGAGGTCGCCCCCGATTATGCGCATGGCCGCGGATTGAGGGTGAAGGGGCTCAGGCGCATACCGCGATCTTGAGGATATTGGAAAAATAATGCAGAGGCAGCTCTTTAAGCTCATCGGTGATCCTTATGCTCTCGTCGATCTCCTCGAAATGGAGGCGAAGGAAATATTTGTGCAGCTCGGTGCTAAGCGCCGACTGCCGGTCGATCAGCCCGCCGACGAGCAGTTTGACGCGCTCCTGGTCAAGTCCCAACTGCCCGCAACAGTTGAGAAGGTGATAAATGACGTCCATGGTATCCTGGTAGAGAAAGGTTTGCACCAGCTGGACCCTGCCATTGCACACGAAGAGGGCGACCATCTTGTCTGAATAGAAGATGACCTTGACGCAGTCTTCCGGGTCGTTGGAGTCGAACATCTTGAAACTCTTCAGCAGCAGACTATAATAATGCCAGTATTTACCGGCCGTAAAACTTTGCTGTAGCATTTGATGCAGGTCCGGCGGGATCCGGTAAACGTTGAAGAGCTCCCACCACGGGATCTTTTCGGTCAGGATCAGGCCTTTTTGCAGATTGCCATGGAGGGTATCGATGATCTCGCGGTTATTCTCCACCGAAAAAATAGGTTCGGGCACCAGACTGCATTCCGGAAAATTATAGATGACCAGCGTTTCCTTTACCGGTCGCCGCAGCAGCGGGTCCGATCCCAGGATCTCCCGGAGCGTATTCGTCAGGCTGCCGTCCCTCCCGGTCTCCAGCTGGAAATGCTTGACAGTTAACGGGCTCATGTTCCGCTGGTTAAGAAGGACATAAGTGAAGGCATGCGGATTGACCTCTACCAACAGCCGGGACTGGAGCAGTTCCTCATCCGAAACAGCGGATACTTCGATTTGAAATGCAGGTCTATGCATAGTGTCAGATGTGCAATAATACTACAATCTTCTGTAAATTCGGGCGTGGCAATTACCAAAACTTACACTGTCGCGATCGGCAACCGGGATATCCTTCGAATGGCGTTGCCGATCAGCCTGGCGATCCTGGTGCCGCAGATCAATTTCATTACCAACAATATCTTCCTCGGGCATCTCGATAAAACCGGGGATGCGTTGTCGACGGCGGGTATCACCGGCGTATATTATCTTTTGTTTGCGGTTATCGGCCAGGGATTGAATACCGGAATGCAGGCGCTGATCGCGCGCCGCGCCGGCGAGGGGCGGGTCGAAGAGATCGGAAAGCTCTTTTTCCAGGGGGTGCTGATCGCGCTGGTCCTTTCCGTGATCGGCATCGTACTGACCTGGACCGTTGCGCCGGTGGTGCTGTCCTACGCCCTGCATTCGGATGCTGTCCGCGTCCAGGCCTTGTCCTTTCTGCGCATCCGCATCTGGGGCCTGCCCTTCCTGTATATCTATCAGATGCGGAATGCCCTGCTGGTAGGCACCAATCAAAGCAGGTTCCTCGTCTACGGCACCCTTGCCGAGACAGGTGTCAATATCCTGCTCGACTATGGGCTGATCTTTGGTCATTTCGGGCTGCCGACCCTGGGTTTCAACGGGGCAGCATATTCGTCCATCTGTGCTGAAGCAGCCGGGCTGCTGGTCGTATATGGCGTGATCAATGCGCGGGGGATCGGCCGGGACCTCCAACTTTATCATCATTGGCGGTGGGACCATAAAACAACCCGGTTGATCCTCGTACAGTCTTCACCCCTGGTCTTCCAATTCACCATCTCCATCGCGGCCTGGAATTTCTTCTATGTGCTGGTCGAGCATCATGGGCGGCAGGCGCTGGCGATCAGCAATACGATGCGGAATATTTTCGGGATGTTCGGCGTCTTTGTCTGGGCCTTCGGTTCGACGACCAACGCGATGGTCAGCAATATCATCGGGCAGGGATTGGAGGACCGGGTGCATGAGCTGATCGGGCGGATATTGACCTGGAGCGTGGGCCTGGCCCTGCTGGTAGCTGTCTTCCTGAACCTGTTCCCGCAGGCCTTCCTGTCGGTCTACGGGCAGGATGCGGCGTTCACCTATACGGCCATTCCCGTGCTGCGCGTCGTTTCGGTGGCGCTGATCATGATGTCCTTTTCCGTGATCTGGCTCAATTCGGTGACGGGGACAGGCAATACGCGGATCAACTTATGGATCGAGGCGATCACCATCTTCTTCTATTCCATCTATGTATATCTGATCCTCGAGCATTGGCACGGGTCGCTGGTCGTCGGCTGGATGTCGGAATGGCTCTATTGGGGATGTATGTTCAGCATGTCCTACGTCTATATGCAAAGCGGGAAATGGAAGGGGAAGGTGATTTGAAGGCCCTCGTGATCAGGTTCCGCCGAACTTCCTGTGAAGGGTGATCCCCGCCTTACCCTGAAAATTGCCGATGGGAGCCTGCAGCTTATAGATCGACAGGATCACCTCCCGGATAAATGGATATTGTTCCCGGATCTTGCCGATGATCTCGTCGGCGATCTTCTCCAGCAGCGGGGACGGCTGATGCATCCGCTCCTTAACGATCCCGAAAAGGTTAACATAGTTGACAATGCTGTCGAGGCCGCCGAACGGATGGCGGGTCTCATCATACAGCACGTCGAGGTTGACTTCGAAGGTATTGCCGGTTGCCAGTTCCTCCTTGAAGACGCCGTGGCGGCCCGAAAAGATAAGCTTATGCAGTTGAACGGTGACCATAGTCCAGGGGTTTTTATGCGCGGTTCCGTGGATTTTTATGCGAGCCCTTTTGCCGACAGGTAACGCTCCGCATCCAGCGCCGCCATACATCCGCTGCCGGCGGCAGTAACGGCCTGGCGGTAGATCTTATCCTGGACGTCACCCGCGGCGAAGACGCCTTCGACATTGGTGCGGGCAGTGCCGGGGACCGTCCGGATATAGCCGGCTTCGTCCATGTCGAGAAAGTCGCTGAAGATGCCTGAATTCGGCTGGTGACCGATGGCGACGAAGAACCCGCTGATCGGAATAACCTGTTTGTCGCCTGTCTTGCTGCTGCGAATACGGAGGCCATCCACCCGGCTTTCCCCCAGCACCTCATCCGCCTCACTGTTCCAGTAGATCTTTATATTCGGGGTCTGCTGCACGCGCTCCTGCATGATCCGCGAGGCCCGCATTTTGTCGCTGCGGATCAGCATATGAACGGTGGTGCAAAGTTTCGAGAGGTAGAGCGCTTCCTCGGCCGCCGTATCTCCGGCGCCGACAATCGCCACTTCCTTGTTCCGGAAGAAGAAACCGTCGCAGACGGCACAGGCGCTCACTCCATAACCGTTGAGCCGTTGTTCGCTTTCCAGTCCTAACCACTTCGCGGAGGCGCCGGTAGCGATGATGACGGCATCGGCCTCGATCAGTTTCTCGTCGTCGATCCAGACTTTCTTCGGGTTGGTGGAGAAGTCAACCTTCGTCGCAATCCCGAATCTTATATCCGCACCCATGCGGGAGGCTTGCTTTTCAAAATGCACCATCATCTCGGGTCCCTGGACCCCGTCGGGATAACCGGGATAGTTTTCCACCTCGGTGGTGATCGTAAGCTGGCCGCCGGGCTGGATGCCCTGATAGAGCACAGGTTTAAGGTTAGCCCGGGCAGCATAGACGGCAGCCGTATAGCCGGCCGGGCCCGAGCCGATAATGAGACAATGTACTTTTTCGGTCATAAGTGCGCAAAGATAAGCCGAAAAGCGAAAAAGAAAATGTCGCGCCCGTGACGGACGCGACACTGTGAAAAAGATGAGAAAAAGATAGTTAACCCAGGTATGCCTTCAGGGCGTTGCTATAACGCGCTTTCTGGAGGCGCTTGATCGCCCTTTCCTTGATCTGGCGGATACGTTCCTTCGTGAGATCGTATTTCTGCCCGATCTGTTCGATGGTCACGCCGTTTTCACCATCCAGCCCGAAATAGGCGTTGACGATCTCCGCTTCGCGGGGGCTCAGCGATTTGAGCACGCGGCGGATCTCGGCGCGCAGGGAGTCTTTCATGACGTCGTCGTCCGTTTCGTCCCCACCTTCCAGCAGATCACCCATCGCTACGTCTTCTGCTTCGTGAACCGGGGCATCCAGCGAGCTGTGACGGGTATTGCTTTGGAAAATATTGTTGATCTCCGTCTCACTCATCTCCAATAGCTCGGCCAATTCTTCCGTACTGGGCTCGCGTTCATGTTCCTGTTCGAAAGCCATATACGCCTTGTTGGCCTTGTTGTAGGTGCCAATTTTGTTTTGTGGCAGGCGGACCAGTCTGCCCTGCTCTGCCAACGCCTGAAGGATGGACTGGCGGATCCACCAAACGGCGTACGAAATAAACTTGAAACCTTTGGTTTCATCAAAGCGTTGAGCCGCTTTAATTAAGCCGAGGTTGCCCTCGTTGATCAAATCACTCAGTGAAAGTCCCTGGTGCTGGTACTGTTTGGCCACGGAAACGACGAAACGCAGATTGGCCTGGACCAGTTTGTCCAATGCTTTCTGGTCGCCCATCTTGATCCGTTGAGCGAGGACCGTCTCCTCTTCAGGAGTGATCATCGGAATTTTGGAAATTTCCTGCAAATACTTCTCTACAGCCTGGGAATCACGGTTCGTGATCTGTGTAGCAATCTTAAGTTGCCTCATATCGAAAAATAAAAAAGTGACGAATCTAATCCCTTGAACTCGCTGTCGCTCGTTCTTGGACCTCGCCCTCGGGCGGCGGGTTTAGTCTTGTCGGGTACTAAATCAACTAATTAAATAACGTAAATAAACCGGGAGGGTTCACGGGAATGGGCAAAAAAGATAGTTAAAATATTTAATCTAAATCCGTCCAGATCCGTTTGCGAAAGTAGTCAGCAAAACTGAGAAATCATAGCCTTGTGGATAGAAAAAACAACTTTTAGTGAAATTTTTTAACTTCAGTCAAGATAGATACAGCAGGGACGGCCCTTTGCGGAGACCCAAAAGACTTTTGCAGCTACAGTGAGCCGGTAGTATCTCTCCTGTAGCTTAACCGCTACAAATCGATGCGGTCTCCGGACGGTGTCTGCAGGATCAAGCTTTTTTTCGACGCAGCTTCAACGCGGCCGACGATCCGGGCATCGACGCCGAAGGAATGGCTGATGCCGATCAACTCACCGGCCGCCTCCGGGGTGGTGAAGATCTCGAGACGGTGGCCCATATTAAAGACCTGGTACATTTCACGCGCGTTGGAGCCGGAAGCCTTTTGGATGATCCTGAAGACCGGCGGCGGGTCGAACAGGTTGTCCTTAATGATCAGGAAATTTCCCGGCAGGTACTTCATGCACTTGGTCTGGCCGCCTCCACTGCAATGCACAAGTCCATGAATATCAGCGAATTTCTCCGTCAAAAGCCGCTTGACCACCGGAGCATAGGTCCGGGTTGGGCTCAACAGGAGGTGGCCGATATCGACCGGGTCGCGGCCCGGCACGTCCACGGTATCGCCCAGGAGATGCGGGCCGATATATACAACCTTGTCCTCCAATTGGTTATCAAACGATTCGGGGTACCTGGCCCCATAGGTCTTTTCCAGGGTATCATGGCGGGCGCTGGTCAGGCCATTGGACCCGATCCCGCTGTTGTAGTCCGGCTCATAGCCCGCCCGGCCGAAGCTCGCCAGTCCGACGATGACATCACCGGCTGCGATCCGGTCGTTCGTGATCAGCCGGTCCTTTGGCCACCTGGCCGTCATCGTCCCGTTTACGGCAATCGTCCGGACCACGTCACCGACGTCCGCGGTCTCACCGCCGAGATATTGGATATTCACCCCATAGCCTTTCAGCTCATCGAAGAATTCCTGGGTTCCGTTGATGATGGCGGCGAGCACATCGCCGGGGATATTCCGTTTGCTGCGGTCGATCGTGGATGAGAAGAGCAGATTGTCATAGACACCGACACAAAGCAAGTCGTCGAGATTCATGGCGATCGCGTCGCGGGCGATGCCTTTCCAGACCGACAGGTCACCCGTCTCTTTCCAGTACAGATATGCGAGGATGCTCTTCGTGCCTGCGCCGTCGGCATGCATCAGATTGACCCAATCGGGATCCGCGCCCAGGTAGTCCGGATAGATCTTGCAAAAAGCGTTTGGATAAAGCCCTTTATCGAGCTTTTCAGTCGCCAGATGGACTTCTTCTTTTTGCGCAGATACCCCGCGTTGAGCGTAGAGTGACATGGTGGGCGCGAAGATACTACAATAAATCCGTTAGCTTTGCAAGCCTACATGCGTATATACTATCATATTGACGACCTTCCCTTTTTTCGCAAAGCAGTCGTTACGATCGGGACCTTTGACGGCGTACATACCGGTCATGCGCAGATCCTGGAACAGCTTCGCGCAGAGGCGGGAAGGATCGGCGGCGAAACGGTTATCGTGACCTTCTTCCCGCATCCCCGGAAGGTAGTGCGGGGAGGATCGGGGGACGTCAGGCTGCTCAATACCCTCGAAGAAAAGATCCGGCTCCTTTCCTGGCAGCACGTGGATCACCTGGTCGTCGTGCCTTTCACGGAATCCTTCTCCCAACTCACAGCAGAGGAATATATCCGGGACTTCCTGCTAAAGAAGTTCCGGCCGCATACGGTCATCATCGGTTACGATCACCGGTACGGGAGAGGCCGGCAGGGAGACTATCACCTGCTCGAACAGTTCAGCGGGTCGGAGGGCTTCGAATTGCAGGAGATCCCCGTCCACCTGATCGATGCCGTATCGGTCAGTTCGACACGCATCCGCGAAGCGATCGGTCAGGCCGATATCGACACAGCCAATCAGCTGCTGGGCTATCCCTATTTTTTCTCCGGCCAGGTTCTCGAAGGCCGGCGGCTGGGAAGGACGATCGGTTACCCGACGGCCAACCTCCTGGTCGATGCCTCGAAACTGCTCCCGGCAGACGGCGTTTACGCGGTGGAAGTGTCGGTACTGGATAGTGACGCAGTTTCGCTTACGATACCGGAGATGGTGGAGGCGCCGGCCGTTGCGCCATGGAATGGGGTTCAATGGAAGGGAATGATGAATATCGGCGTACGGCCGACCGTTGACGGGCGCGAGCGGACGATAGAGGTGAATATCTTTGATCTTAATGAAGACCTGTATGGGAGGTCGCTCCAGGTCTCCGTTCGAAAGCACCTTCGGGGGGAAGTCAAATTCCCCGGCCTTGACGCGCTGAAGGAACAATTGGGGAAAGACCGGGAGAATGCTTTGGCCGCGCTCGGCCGCTGAAGCGGCTCCGCTGATCCCATGATTGTCGTTCTGACGAACGACCAAAGGCCTCCGGCCTTTCAGTTCATCATCTTAACCACCAGCTCCTTTAATAAGGAGGCATCCCCGGTCCCCGAACTGCCGATACCGATACTTTTCAAATTATAGGTATGGAGAAGGAGCAGGCCTCCCTCGATCCCTTCATACCCGTAATTCCGGACGGCAGCTAAATAGTCCTTTACAAAGAAGGGGTTCACCCCGATGGCCGCCGCCACGCTTTTCTCATCGCTGCTGCTCTGGCCGAAGATCATGTAGGCCTTACTGAAAAAATTGTAGATGGACGGCAGGATCAGCTGGATGGGGGCGGCTTTCGGGTTGCTTTCAAAATACTGGATGATCCGGACGGCCTTGAGGCGGTCCTTCCGGGCAAAGGCGTCCTGAAGCTCAAAAACATTATATTCCTTGCTGATGCCCACGTACCGCTCAATGTCATCTTCCGTGATCTGGTCACGGCCGCCCAGGTTGACCAGCAGCTTCTCCACCTCATTGTTGATCCGGCTGAGGTCATTGCCGATATGATCGACGAGCAGCAGCATTGCCTTTTGGGTGATACCATATCCCTTTGACCGGATCAGTCCGCTTGTCCACTCGGGCAGCTGGTTATCGTACATCTTTTTGGCAGTGAAAAGCTCGGCCTTTTCCTTTAGCATTTTCGCCAGCCGGCTTCGGCCATCCACCTTCTTTTCCTTATAGGCGACGACAAAGACGGTAGAGGCCAACGGCTTGTCGATGTAGGCCTCGAGCTTGTCGATATCCCGCATCTGCTGCGCCTCTTTCAGCAGGACGACCTGGCGCTCGGCAAACATCGGGTACCGGCGGCAGGCGTTGATCACCGCCGTCCAGTCGGCATCCCGGCCGTAGAAGACAGTCAGGTTGAAGCCCGCTTCCGCCTCGCTGAGGATGTGGTGTTCCGCATAATTGACCAGTTGATCGATATAGAACTCTTCCTCTCCTTCAAACCAGTATACGGGCTTGAATTTTGCTTTCGTCCAATCGGCGAGGATCTTTTCCACAGACATGCTGAGACAGTTTATTAACAGCAAAAGTATATAAATCCATAAGAATCAGGCCCAAAACACAATAAAAATGAAATTGGCACGGTTTTAGACCAAACCCCGATAGAATCAAAAAAATAATCGAAGAAGTTTTTTTAGGATAACCCATAGCCGGCCTGCGGCCGGCCAGACCGACAGGTCAAATTTTATTTTATAACTTTTGAAAAAACATAAGCCATGAGTACGACAACCAACTATCCCTCAGCATCTCCCCAAAGTCAGCCGCCACGGAAAGACTACAAGAACCTGATTATTGGATTACTGGCCTTCGGTTTCCTCGCCACCTGGGGCTACCTGCTCTGGAACAACAACCGGAATGAGCAGGACAAAACCCAGCTTCAGACCCAGGTCTCGAAGGTGACCGACGAAAAAGGACAGCTGCAAAAGAATTTCGATGACGCGCTTGTCCGCCTGGACTCGCTGACAGGCACGAACAACAAGCTGACTTCTCAGCTCAATGAAGGGAACAGCCAGATCTCCAGGCTGAAAAGCCAGATCCGCAGCATCCTGAATAAAGAGCACATCACCGAAGCTGAAAGGAAGAAGGCTGAAGACCTGATCAAGGAATTGAACGACAAGATCGGCAACCTCGAACAGCAGGTAGCGCAGTTGACCCAGGACAATCAGACCCTGACGGCTAACAATACCCAGCTGACCGCCGACAAGCAGCAGCTGACCACGGACCTGGCTACTACGACTACAGCCAAGCAGAACCTGGAAAAGGAAGTGGACGTAGCTTCTACGTTGAATGCTTCGAATATCACCATCACCCCGATGCACGAGAAGGCAGACGGTAAGGACAACGAAACCACCAATGCCAAGAGAGTAAACAAGCTGGTTATCGGTTTCGACGTATCGAACCGGATCGCCCAGAGCGGCCAGATCGATGTATATGTCTGCATCACCGGCCCCGATGGCAAGCCCATCTCGGTCCCTGCGTTGGGTAGCGGCACTTTCACCACCCGTGACGAAGGCGACAAGATCTACACTGCCAAGGTACCTGTAGATTTCGAAGCCGGCAAGACCAAGGCCGTTCAGTTTGCCTGGAAACAAAACAGTCCGTTTGTAAAGGGTGACTACAAGATCGAGA